>OBXM01000185.1_pt1 | contig 83342 bp, 69 predicted proteins | sample 1538141 | NCBI WGS metagenome assembly OBXM01 (sample SAMEA2580153, study PRJEB22360) | human gut metagenome | biome: human gut; feature: human-associated habitat; material: faeces | place: Denmark | collected 2008/2010 | reverse complement strand
CAACCTTGCCAAGGTTGGGGTCGCGGGTTCGATCCCCGTCTCGCGCTCTTATTATGTAAGAAAACGGATTTCCAGAGATGGAAATCCGTTTTTTTCATCCAGCTGCATAGTCCACCTTCATGATAATATCCTGGGGATGATCTCCGAAGTGCTTGCCGAACAGGTTCATGCCGCCTACATGGGAACTGTTCTCGTCTACCTTCAGGATAAAGGAGAAATGGTATCCTTCTTTCATCTTCAGGGACTCAATGGTTTCTTCTGAGACCTTTTCCCCGTCCAGGAAGGAACCTTGATCGGTAATGGTGAAACGCTTGAATTCTCCGAACTGTGAATTGGAATCGCTCCACCAGTCCGGGTTGCAGCTTCCCTTGCGTCCGCCATAGTCTCCTTTTGTCAGAAAGGTAACGACGGGATTATGGTTGATCTCCAGCGTAATATTGGAGGGCCAGTTATTGTTGTAGCCAGGTGCCTCGGAACAGATTTCGAAGGTAAATTCGATCTGCGAGACCTTTCCCTGCTGAAGGGAGAAGTTTGGAAACTGGTACTCTAAGAATCCCTTCGTGAACCAGATGATCGCTGCATCGATGTGATCTGAGAAGTAAAAGCCATAGGGGCTGTCTTCATAGTGCAGGTAGGAGGTGGCGGAGGCGATCCCGCAGGGCGGGCATACCTCACAGTTGGAATAGTGGCCGATGGGCATATAGATATAAGCCGGCGGCTTCCCCGTGCGCTTGTTGACATGGGCGAACAGGTCCAGGGTGACGGAGGTGGTTTTCATGCCGCAGAGCTTCTGGGAACCGCGTATGCCCGGTTTTGGTACGACGCTGATTAAATTGGCTTCCCGCAGTGTCTTGATATGCAGACACATGGAGGACATGGGAAGGTAGAATTTCTCCGCCAGCTCGCTGATGGTCATGGCGCGGTCAATCAGGCATTTGAGAATCTCCAGCCTTGTCTCGGAGGACAGCGCTCTGCATACCCTGGCGGTGTCGTCCAAGTCAGCCAGGTTTAACAGGATATCTTTTTTCTTGACTTCTTCCATTTTTATCCGCCCCTTTTCTTTTTCGATGATAATTCCCGTTCATGATAACAGATCCGTTTCCGGATAGACACTGTCATATATTTTTATTATAACGCAGTAAAAATAAAATACAAGTTATTACTACATAAAAAATGTACTAAAATTTTGGGTGGCTTATAAAATTAACAATAATCACAAATGATATTGAATTATAACAGGTTAAAATATATAATATGCACATGATGATACAAAAAAAAGAAATGATTTGAAAGTGTACATGATTTGGTTTGTCAAAAGCTGCAGCTGAAGTATAAGATGGCATACCATATTTTACTGATATGTGCTGGAACATGAAGAAAGAGAGGGAAGGAAAAACATCAGCATGTCAGGGGGATAGGAAAGAGATACAGTACAAAACGAAAAGTGGTATTAGTGAGAAGGAGGAAGAAGAATGAATAAGAGGATTATTGCATTATTAATGGCAGGGGCTATGGTTGGCAGCATGACAGGATGCGCACCGAAAAAAGCGGAGGTACCGGCGGCGCCGGTTACACAGGGGCAGGAAACTTCAGGAAGTGAGACAGGGGAAACCAGTGCTCCTTCGGAAAAGGGTGTGACCATCAGCCTGTGGAAATGGATTCCAACAGAGGGCGTGCAGATTGATTCCGTCGTAGAGGCGTGGGAGAAAGAGCATCCGGAGATCCATTTAGATATCACGCATGTTGGTGAGGCAGCAAAAGTATTCCAGAAATACTCCGCAGCACTTCCGGCAGGGGAGGGCCCGACGATCCTGGCGATGCAGGTAGGTGCAAGAGCGAATCAGTTCAAAGACTTCTGTGAGCCGCTGGCCCCGTATGCAGTGGAAAAATGGGGTGCGGACTGGGAGGACATGTTCCTGGATACCGCCCTGGAGCAGTGCCGGTGGTCCGGTGACGACTACACCGTCCTTCCCGGCGGCATGACAGCAGCACCGGCTATTGAATATAATGTGAATGCATTTGAGAAGCTGGGAATCACAGAACTTCCCAAGACACTGGATGATTTATATGCGATTATCGAGAAGTCCAAAGCGGACGGACAGATGATTCCCGGAGTTGGAATCGGCGCCAAAGAAGGCTGGACCTGCCGCGACGTCTATATGAGCATTATGAATCAGATCGCACCAGGAAAGATCTACGACGCGGTTGACGGAAAGACAAGCTTTACCGATGCGGAATTCCTGGAAGGAATGCAGATCTGGAAAGATATGTTTGATCACGGCCTCTTTGCAGAGGGTTCTCTGGGAACCGCCCTGTATCCCGATGTAAACGATAACATGATGATGGGCGGCTCTGACGGCAAGAAGTATTACATCATGGAGGTCTGCGGTACATGGCATGGTTCCAGTATGACAAAAGCACAGATTGAGGAATTTGCAGAGCAGGGCAACTGTGATCCGGAGCTTCATCTGGGTGCGTTCCCATTCCCGGCAGTGAAAGAGGGATGTGAGCCAAATATGGCGGCGACCGTTGATATCGCATGGGGAATTAATAAGAACGCAACCGAGGAAGAGAAGAAAGCCGCTTTCGAGTTTATCTCCTGGATGGCAGCCGGAAAAGGTCAGGAAGTCTTCTGCAACACGCTTCAGGTTCTCCCGGCCGCAAAGAATATCAATATGGACGCCGGAAAAGCAAGCCTTAATGGAGAGAAGGAAGTGGAAGCACTGGAGATGTTTGAGAGCTACGTACAGAATAACGTAGGAAACCGCGAGATTCCATATCCGGAGATTTCCAATGCCCTGGATAATACGTTGACTGCTGTGGCCGGAGGCGTCATGACACCTGAGGAAGCAGTAAAATCCATTCAGGAAGCATCGGACAGTGTATCCAGATAGATAAGAGGAGATGGATTGTTGCAAAACGGAATGGTCTGATTCCGTTTTGCAGCTCCTTCTTTTGAATATTGGCAGGGAGGTATTTTATGTTGGGAAGGCAGACAGACGGAAATCAGAAAAAAAAGAAGCGGAGTACTGGAAAAAATGCTGTTCTGGGCAATACGAAAATGGCATATATCTACATTCTGCCGGTATTTATATTCCTCGGAGTTTTTACCTACTATGCAATGGCATTTAACATCGGTATCTCTTTTGATAGCTGGAACGGTGTGAGCCCGGAAAAGATATTTGTAGGCCTGGATAACTATATGAAACTGATGAAGGATCCTTACTTTCATCTTGCTTTGAAAAATACGACGGTGTATTTTCTGATTACGATTCCGGTTCAGGCAGTCCTCGGATTCCTGCTGGCAAACTGCTTTGTCAATACGAAGGTGCGGGCGAAAGGGCTGATCCGGTCGATTATATTTTTCCCCAATGTCGTAGCGCTGGTCGTTATCGGTACCGCGTTTAATCAGATGTACAATTTCCAGCAGGGCTTTTTAAATGAGACGCTGCGGGCCATTGGCCTTGGAAAGCTGGCTCTGGACTGGACCGGCAATCCGAAGATTGCCCTGTATTCGATAATCATAGCCAATATCTATACCTATGTGGGATTTTCCATGACTCTCTATATCACCGGCCTCTTATCCGTACCAAAGGATGTGATGGAGGCGGCCAAGATTGACGGCGCATCGGGCGTGCAGTCTACCAGATATATTGCGCTGCCCCTGCTCAAATCAACACATACGACGGTTATCATTCTGGGAATCGTGGGAACGCTGAAGACCTTTGATATCGTATGGCTGATTACACAGGGCGGGCCGGCAAGGAAGACGGAGATGCTGACCACCATGCTCTATCGCAGCTACATTCTGGAGTATAAAGCGGGATATGCCGCCGCGATTGCAGTGGTGATCCTGATTATCGCACTGGTTTTATCCTGTATCAATCTCTATTTCCAGAGAAAAGATACGGATTATTAAGAGGGGAGGCAGTTGAATGCAGACAGGTAAAAGAACAGCGGAGAAACGATGGACAAAGTCTACGATTCTGGCACAGATATTCTGTGTAATCATGCTTGTGATATGGCTCTATCCTCTGATAAAAATCATCCAGATATCATTTCGGAGCGGTGGGATAGAGAATTATAAAAGGGTTTTATTTACGGTGGATTCCTTCAGCATTGCCAATGGATATGTCAAAGATATCGCTGATTTTTGGGTCTATCTCGGCAATTCCATGACGGTAACGGCGATTGATATGGCGCTGGTGTTAAGCATTACATCGCTGGGGGCGTTTGCATTTTCCAAAATGGATTTTAAGGGGAAAGAGGCGCTCTATATTCTGTGTCTGGTCGGCATGATGATGCCGGCAGCCGGATTTATCGTACCGTATTTCATTACTTCCAAGAAACTGGGACTCTTAAATACGAAATTCAGTCTGGTGGGACCTCATGTTGCGGCTGCGATTCCCATGAGCATGATGCTGATCCGAAACGCCATGGACGAGATCAGCGACGAGATGATCGAAGCTTCGATTATCGACGGATGTCCGAGACGCAAGGTATTTACAAAGATGATGCTTCCGCTTACAAAACCGGCCATTGCCACGGCGCTTATCTTTGCATTTATGAGCAGCTGGAACGACTATTTGCTTCCATTGGTTATGATTAACCGCGCGGATGAGATGACGCTGACACTCCTTCCTCAGAAATTCACCGCTTTTGCCGGAGTTTCCAATGTAGGAACGATCTTTGCCTCACTCGTTCTGCTCTGCGTCCCCATTTTTATTATTTACTTATTTGCGCAGAAATATATGGTAGCCGGAATGGCGGCAGGAACGATTAAATAGCAAAGAGGTGGACTGTATGGATTATCAGAAGATTACGATAGAGGCAAACGGAGAGGAAGCGGAGTTGGACTGCTACCTGTGGAGTGAGTCGCCGGAATATGCGAATGGAAGAAAAAGACCCTGTGTGCTCATACTGCCAGGAGGCGGATACAGCTTCGTGGCGGACAGGGAGGGAGAGCCGGTAGCGTTCCAGTTTCTGGCGGAAGGCTGCCAGGCGGCGGTGCTGCGTTACAGCGTGCTGCCGGCCAGGTACCCTACGGCTCTTATGCAGGCGGCCAGGGCCATGGTTCTGTTGAGAGAACATGCGGAGGAATGGAATATTGACCCGGATAAAATCATAGTTCAGGGATTTTCTGCAGGAGGCCATTTAGCGGCGAGTCTGGGGATTTTCTGGAACAGGCCGTTTCTGGGAGAGCGATTGGGCGTGGAGGCGGAAAGGATCAGGCCGGACGGCATGATTCTTTGTTATCCGGTAATTTCTTCCGGTGAATACTGTCACGGAGACAGCTTTGTAAATCTGCTGGGTGAGTCCTATGACGCGCTGGTGGATGAAATGTCACTGGAAAAACAGGTGCACAGCCAGGTTCCGCCTGCATTTATCTGGCATACATTTTCCGATGACTGCGTACCGGTGGAGAATTCTCTGCTGTTCGTCATGGCGCTGCGGAAACAGGGGATCCCCACGGAATTTCATATGTACCCCAGGGGCGTGCATGGGCTGAGCCTTGCGAATTCCCTGACCCTTTCCATACAGGGCCATGGAATTCAGGAGGAGTGTCAGAGCTGGATGGCGCTGGCCAAGGTATGGCTGAAGAATTTATAAAACTTGGAGGAAGGACATGGATAACAAATATCGCCCAAGACCGGATTTTGCGAGGGAAGACTGGTTCAGCTTAAACGGAGAGTGGGATTTTGAGTTTGAAGAGGACAGAAAAGAAGAACTGGAAGGCTGGATATGGAAAACTCAATTTACTAAGAAGATTCTTGTTCCGTTTGTCTACCAGACAGAAAAGAGCGGCATTCATGACAGCACAATCCATGAACAGGTATGGTATCGGCGTACCTTTACGGTTCCGGACAATATGTGTGGAAAACGACTCTTTTTGAAATTCGGCGCGGTGGATTATAAGGCGGAAGTATGGTTGAACGGAAGATTTCTGGGAGAACATTCCGGAGGCTACACGCCGTTTGAGTTTGAGATTACCCCATGGATGGCCGATGAAAATACCGTTGTTTTGAGGGTGACAGACCGTCCTGACACGGCGCAGCCGCGTGGAAAGCAGTACTGGAAGGAAAAAGGGGACCGGTGCTGGTATGTAGCCAGTACGGGAATCTGGCAGAATGTGTGGCTGGAGGCTGTGAGCGGAAGTCCGATCACTCATGTGAAGCTGACACCGGATATCGACACGAACACGGTGGAAGCGGTGATCACGGTGGATGAGTATCAGCCGGAAGACACCATGGAAATCGAGGTGACTTATCAGGGGCGTGGGGTAAAGACCATGGAGGTGTCGCTGGATGGATACCGGACGCGGGTTGTGATCGCCATGAAACCGGAGGATTTTATCGATGAACTTCACTACTGGACCCCGGAGCAGCCCAACCTTTACGATGTCAGCTTAAGGCTGGTGCGCGGCGGAAAGCTGCAGGATCACGTGAATACATATTTTGGGATGCGAAAGATCAGCATCGAGGACGGCAGAATTATGCTGAATCACAAGCCGTGCTACTTAAAAATGGTGCTGGACCAGGGATACTGGGAAGAGAGTGCGTTGACGGCTCCGTCGGATGAGGCGCTGCGCCAGGACATTCTGCTGACTAAGGAGCTGGGATTTAACGGAGCGAGAAAGCACCAGAAAATCGAAGATCCCAGATATTATTACTGGGCGGATAAGCTGGGGCTGCTGGTGTGGGCGGAGATGCCCAGCGGATATGAATTCTGTGACCGGGAGATCGGAAACTTATCCAGAGAGTATGTGGAATTTATCATGAGAGACTATAACCATCCTTCGATAATCGCCTGGGTGCCGCTGAATGAATCCTGGGGAATCCGAAAGGTTCTGGTCGATCCGGCCCAGCAGAATTTCGCTGTCTCCATGTATCATTTAACAAAGGCCATGGACCCGGGACGCCTGGTGAGCACCAACGATGGATGGGAAAATGTTAAGACTGATATTGTGGGGATTCACGATTACCATAAGGAGGGCGCCGGGATCTTGAAGTATGCGGGGACGCTGAGCGGCAATCCGGAGAGCATATTCCCGGAGTCGCGCAGGCTGTTTGCCTATGGCACCTGCTGTGATAAGGAAAACAGTGTGTTTATGGTGACAGAGTACGGCGGCATTGCGCTGTGCCAGGACACCGGCAACGGTGAGAACTGGGGCTACGACCGGCCGGAACGGTCACCGGAGGACTTATTGAGAAGATACCGGGATGTGACGGGCGCGATCGCCGGCATCCGCCAGATATCCGGCTTCTGCTATACGCAGCTTACCGATGTCTATCAGGAGGTAAACGGGATTCTCAATATGAAGCACCAGCCCAAATTTCCGTGCAGCCAGATGAAAGAGATCAACGATCAGATCAAATAAGGAGAAGGTATGGAACGAATCGAACATGTCAGTTTGCTGCCGTCGGAAGCGTATGACCGCAGGCAGCGCGATGAAGCGTATCTCATGGAACTGAAGGAAGAAAATCTGCTGTTTGCATACCGTACAGAGGCCGGTTTAAACGGACGGCTCAATTACCGGATATCCGCGGATACCCATGGGGGATGGGATAATCCGCTGAGCCAGATCCGGGGGACCTTTACCGGACACTGGTTAAGCGCGGCGGCGCATATGTACCGCCAGACCGGGAATGAGCGGTTAAAGGCCAAAGCGGATTATATCGTGGAGGAGATCGGACGCTGCCAGGAGGCCAACGGAGACGGATGGGCATTTTCCATTCCGGAGAAGTACTTGTATGGATTGAAACGAGGCCGCCATTTCTGGGCATGCCAGTACGTCTGCCATAAGACGATGATGGGGCTCATGGATATGTACCGGTTTGGCGGAAATAAGCAGGCGCTTGAGATCCTCAGGGGATGCGCCGAATGGTTCCACGCATTTACCGATGAAATTGACAGGGAAACCATGGACCAGATGATGGATGATGAGGAAACCGGCGGAATGATGGAACTGTGGGCCGATCTGTATCAGGAGGATCCGGATCCCCGTTACCTGGAGCTGATGAGGCGATACGAACGGCCGCGGCTGACCGAGGCCGTCTTAAATGGGACGGATGTCCTCACCAATATGCACGCCAACGCGACGATACCGGAGATTCACGGATGTGCCAGAGCCTATGAAGTGACGGGAGAGGAGCGATACAGAAAAGTTGTGGAGAACTACTGGGAACTGGCTGTGAACAGGCGGGGAAGCTTCGCTACCGGAGGGCAGACGGATGGAGAGAGCTGGACTCCGCCGAACCGCCAGTCTGCCAGACTGAGCGATATGAATCAGGAGCACTGTGTCGTCTATAACATGATCCGCCTGGCGGACTATCTCTACCGTTGGAGCGGCAAAAAGGAGTACCACGATTACATCGAGCAGAATATTTACAACGGCCTGTTTGCGCAGGGCTTCTGGCAGGGACGAACGCTGGAGGGCGCTCTGGAGGATCATATACCGGATACGGGGATCGTGTGCTATTACCTTCCGCTGGCGGCGAAAAGCACGAAGAAATGGGGAAGAAAAATCGAGGATTTCTGGTGCTGCCATGGCACCTCCGTACAGGCCAACGCACAGTACAGCCGCTGGATCTGGTACCAGGATCAGGATGGAATCGCCGTGGAGCAGTACCTGCCGTCCAGGATGGAGACGGTGTGGAACGGGAAAAATGTCTCCATAACCATGGAAGACAGTAATCTGGGAGGCGATTATCTAAGAATTATGGAGGTCGCCAGAACGCTTGACCAGCGCCCGGAATACTGGAAAAAGAGCCTTCATATCACCGCCGACCAGGCCGAATTTGAACTGAGATTCCGCCTGCCGTGGTGGCTCCGGGAAAATGCGGTGCTTACGATTGACGGAATGGACGCGGACTATGAGGTACGAAATGGCGAGGGCGTAATCAAGAGAGTGTGGACAGACTCCATTGTTGAAATACTGCTTCCCTGTAAACTCACAGCATGGCCTCTGGCGGACAGTCCGGACTGCGTCGCGTTCCTGAACGGTCCTGTGCTGCTGGCCGGTGTGGATACCGATGAAGTCCGGCTTCACGGAGATAAGGACAATCCACAGTCGATCCTGACTCCTTCCCATGAGCGGGAGTGGGAGCACTGGAAGGAGGATTACAGGACGGTAGGGCAGGAACGGAATTTCTGTTTCAAGCCTTTGAAAAATATTGGCAGAGAGATGTATACGGTTTATTTTCCGGTAGAGAAATAAGCGGAGGCATCGTAGAACAGGCTTCCAAATCCTGGATTTCAGATTTGGAAGCCTGTTCTTTGTCGTATGGTTTAAAAAAGTGTATGGCAGGATCATCAAAAACTCATGGTGCTACAGTTCATTCTTTTCTCTAAGGTCTTTTACCGCATTGACCAGAGTTTCATTTTGGATATGGGTGCCGATGGATATGCGGGCATAGGGGAAATCACCGCGTATCATAACGCCGTAGGGCAGGAGCGCGAAATAGAGATCCTGGCAGGAACAGCCAAAATCCACGTAGATAAAGTTAGCCTGAGATTCATAAACCCTGTAGTCCAGCGCTGTAAACTCATCTGTTAAGTACGTTCTCTCATCACGGTTGCTGTTTACTGTTTTCAGACGGAATTCTTCATCATCGAGGGCCGCGATCGCGCCTTCAATTCCTACCGTATTTAAAGAACGGGCTGCCATGGCCTTATTCATATAGCCGATGATCTCCGGGCAGGCAAGCGCATATCCCATACGGATGCCGGCCATTCCGTAAAGCTTTGAAAATGTTCGCACGACGACCATGTTAGGCTGATCTTTCAGGCGGGAAACCATGGTGGTATTCTCTGGATCATCTGTAAAATCTATGTATGCCTCATCGACGACCACGATAACATCCTTAGGGAATTTCTGAATAAATGAGTAAAGCTCATCTCCGGAAAGACAGGTGCTGGTTGGATTATTAGGATTGCACACAAACACGAGGCGTGTCTTGTCCGTCACTGCATTTAGAACCGCTTCTGTATCCAGCTTCATATCATCTTTTCTGGAGGGAATATCTACAATAGTGCCGTTATTCTTGTAAACAATGTAGTAATATGGCGGGTAGGCAGGGGAGGTGATAATACATTCGTCACCGGGCTTTATGAACGCCTCGCCTGCAAAGGCCAGGGCGTTGGCGGCGCCGCATGTAATGATGATGTTCTCCGGAAGCAGGTCGTGTTTTGCGGCCAGCTTGTTCTTTAAAACGGTGTCACGGGTGGAGTCCGGGTATAGGTGACAGTCGTTTAACGCGGCCGCCATGGCTTCCAGCGCCTTGGGCGATACGCCATAGGGATTCTCGTTGGAGGCCAGCTTATAAAGGGTGTCTAAGCCGTATTTTTCCTTTGCGGCCTTGATGGAAATACCTACCGGAATTACGGTAGAGGGTGCTTTTTTCAGAGCATAGCTCTGAGCAAGATGTTCAAACATGATTAAACCGCTCCTTTACATATTGTAGTAATTAACCAGATTGTAGCATGGTCATGAAAGTTTGTCAATCTAAAATCATCATAAAACTTGCAATAAACCAATAAATAAATGACAGATATATTTATAAAGTTATCATAAAATAGTCAAAACGGATTGACAAACGCATTACATGACAGTATAGTTAGGGTGAAAGTAATTGGATTCCGGGGGCCAGGCATGAGGTGACCGGAGAAATTTTAAAGGCAAAGCCGAAAGGAGACGAATTATCATGAGTATCAGAGAAAAAAGAATATCTTTCAAAGAACTTCTTGAGAAGGAAAAGGGGATTATCGCTCCCTGTGTGTTTGATTCCGCTTCTGCGCGAGTTGCGTATATGGCAGGTTTCAAAGCACTCTGTTTAAGTGGAGCAGAGCTTTCCATGGCTATGGATGGGCTTCCGGATCTTGGCATTCTCAGTCTGCCGGAGTTGGAGTGGATCATCAGCCGTATTACGGAGAATTGCCCGCTGCCGATTATCGTGGATGCCGAAGACGGATTTGGCGGACCACAGAATGTATACCGTACGTGTAAGCGTCTGGCTGCCGCAGGTGCTGCGGCGATTCTGATGGAAGATGAATCGGAGCCGGGATTTGCAAAAGGGGTTGTGGAGAAGAATATTATTCCGAAAGAAGAGTACTGGGCAAAGGTGCGGGCAGCGAAGGCCGCGCTGGAAGGCACCGAGTGTATTTTCATTGCACGTACCAATGTGCTGATTAACACAGAAGAAGGATTCCAGGATGCGATTGAGCGATGCAGAGGATCACTTGAAGCCGGCGCTGATATGCTGCTGGTCAACCAGCTGAAGACCGCGGAGCAGGCCGAGCGCTTCTCGAAGGAGTTTCCGGATGTGTGGAAGATGTTCCCGGATATCAACCAGTCGGTTAAACAGCCGACCATGGATGCAAAGGACCTGTATCCGTTGGGCTACAATATCGTAACCATGCATTTCCTGATGAAAGGAGCCATGGTTGGAATGCTGAATTATGCGCTTCGTGTGGCAGAGGAGCAGAATAACATTTATCCGCGTGATGATATGCCATATAATATTTCTGGCCAGAGCGCGCAGCCGTTTTATCCGGTACAGGAGTGGCTGGACTTAGAGGCGGGCTTCTCAGGAATACATAATACGTTCTGGGGCGACAAGCTCGATTTAACAAAACGCTAAGAGAGAAAAAAGACGGTGCTGTCAGGTCAACGACAGCACCGTCTTTTTTTAGATGGATTAATAAAAGTTTTCTTCTGGCTGGATTTCACCGCTCTCCGGACATTCAAAGAGTCTGACATTATGACGGTCAAAGTAATCATGCCATTCATCGGAGACCACTTCATCGGTAAAGAGATTATCTATTTCATCAAAATCGCAGAAATGAGCGAAGGATACCTTTCCGAATTTGCTGTGATCGGCCAGGAGGCACCTCTGCTCCGCGCACTGTATAATGGTTTTTTTCATGTCTGCGACCCGTTCGTCGGAGACGCCCAGTCCTCTTGCCATGTCGAAAGATTTGCAGGAGAAAAATGCCCGGTCTACCTGAAACCGTCTCAGATACTCGGAAGCCGTCGGTCCCAGAAATGATTCTTCACTGATATCGTATCTGCCGCCCACACAGATCAGATGGATCGAACTGCTTTTGGAAAGACAGTTAATCACTGCGAGTGAGTTGGTCAAAACGGTAATATTCATGTTTGCCAGGCCTTCACACATGTGAAAGACCGTGTCGGAATTATCCAAAAAGATCGTATCACCTGATTTGATGAACCGGACGGCTCTTTTGGCTATACGGGTCTTCCCCTCTGAAAAGGTGCTGTCCAAAAGCTTCTTGGGCGGAAGTGCCGAGGTCCGTTTTTTCAGTGTGGCACCGCCGTAAACCTTGTTTAGAAAACCTTCATCTGCCAATGCATCAAAATCGCGGCGCGCTGTCTCTACACTGATTTGAAATTTTTCCATTACTTCAGCAATGGTAATGCTTTCTTTTTCTAATAATAACGCCCGAATCGCCTCACGGCGCTGAATTGATAACATTTTCATGAGAAGTCTCTCCGTTTCCATAATCATTTTCTTCCATTTTATCAGAAAATAGGAGTTTTAGCAAGGAAAAGGGGAAAAGTATGAGAATCCTTCCATAAAAATAAAAAACCAGGCTGCACTTTTTGTAAAAATGACAATAATAATACTATATTATGACGATGTTTAGAGGATAAATGACGAAAAAATAGCAAAAAATAATTGACAAAGTAATCATAATGCTGTATATCTGTATTAGGCAATAGTACCGGGACACCGGTACTGTTTTTAAAATTAACGTGCATAAGAGAAAGAGAGGAAAGGAACATGAAACGAGCAATAACAATTGCAGCAGTAGTTATGGCGGCTATTTCAATTACCGCCTGCGGATCCGGAGGGAAAGAGAGCGTCAATGCTCCGGGCGACGGTACCGGTGAGGTTACAAAGCTTACATACGCCTGTCCGGGCAAATCGGCGCGCTATAACTTTGTAAATGAAGAAGGTGAACTGGATGGCTATGAAATTGCAATCATGAAAGAAGTGGATCAGCGTCTTTCTGATGTAACCATTGATCTGATTTATACTGGAGAGTTCTCCGCATTGTTTCCGGGCCTGGAATCTGGTCAGTATGACATCATAGGCGGTGGAATATCGTGGAAACAGGAACGCGCGGACAGCTATTTGTATTCCGAAGTTCCCTATTTTCACAGCCCCACAGTCCTGGGCGTACGCCAGGAGGAAGACAATATAAAGACGATTGAAGACCTTGCCGGAAAAAATATTGCCCACATAGCGGGAACTGCACAGGCCATGTGGCTGGAGGCTTACAATGAGGAGCATCCGGATCAGAAAATCAATATCGATTATGTGGACGCCAGCTCTATAGAAATTATGAACATGGTCGCAACCGGACGGTACGATGCATGTATTCATGCGGCAGCAGATTTCGCCATAGCAAAGCAGGAACTCGGGGTTGATTTAAAACTGTTGGATATTGAGAATGCGGATGAAATTCAGAAGCCGGACTCTTTTTATCTCTATGCAAAAGATAATACAGAACTTCAGAAGAAGATAGACGCAGTTTTGAAAGAGATTCGTGACGATGGTACGATGTCCCAGCTGTGTGAAAAATATTTTGGAATGGATCTGGTACCGGAACACTGATTGGAGAAAGCTGCGTATGAATAAAATATTTGATGTAAAAGCAATTTGGGAGTATCTGCCGAAAATTCTGGAAGGACTTCCTGTGACTCTGGGGCTGACGGTGGTGGCCATGGTCCTTGGCGTGGTCCTGGGGTTTGGCATGGCGATCGCGCGTATACGAAAGGTTCCCGTGCTGAGTCAGTTCTGCTCAGTATATCTCTCTTTTGTCCGGGGCGTACCGCTCATGGTTTTGCTGTACCTGTCTTACTACGGGATCCCGATTCTGCTCCGGGCGGTCAACTTAGAGTACGGAACGGATATGAATGTGAACATGGTTCCGGCGTTTGCGTTTGCTTTGGTGGCGTTTGTGGTTCAGGAGACCGCGTATGAATCAGAAATTATCAGAGCCGCGCTTCTCTCCATCGACAGAAAGGAGATCGAGGCAGCTAAATCTCTTGGAATGACGACGCTTCAGACCATGGTCCGGGTGGAGATACCACAGGCGCTCGTTGTAGCAATTCCGACGTTTGGAAACCAGATTACGTCACTGATCAAGGGGACATCTCTGGCATTTATGATAGCGGTTGTGGACATTATGGGAAAAGCTAAAATTATCGGAGGGCGCACTCTGCGTTACTTTGAAGCGTATATCTGTACCGCGATTATTTATTGGGTGTGCTGTATTATCATCGGGTTTGCATTTAAGTGGCTGGAAAAGAAAGTGAACTACAGGGAGAGAAAGGAAAAAAAGGATGATTGAGGTTAAAAACTGGAAGAAAAGTTTTGGCAGCAACCAGGTTATTAAAGGGGTTGATTACCGGGTGGAGACCGGTGACGTAGTTGCCATAATTGGAGCCAGCGGGTCCGGTAAATCTACCTTCCTGAGAACCCTGAATTTTCTGGAGAAGGCAGAGGAAGGCATTTTGACGCTGGATGATATAACGCTTGATATGTCGGGCAAGATCAGTAAAAAGGATATTCTGAATGTCCGGAGAAACACAGCCATGGTATTCCAGGGATTCAATCTGTTCAGCCATCGTACTGCCCTGGAGAACGTGATGGAAGCACTGATTGTAGTGAAAAAAATGAATAAGGACGATGCGAAAAAAATCGCAAAGGAAGAGTTTGCCAGAGTCGGTCTGCAGGACCGCATGAATTACTATCCCCATCAGCTTTCCGGCGGTCAGCAGCAGAGAGTAGGCATTGCCCGTGCCCTGGCTCTGAATCCGAGGGTAATCCTGTTTGATGAACCGACTTCTGCTCTGGATCCGGAGATGGTAGGCGAGGTTCTGGACGTGATCCGTTCGATATCACATCAGGGGACAACCTTGATTATCGTGACCCATGAGATGGCGTTTGCCAGAGATGTGGCGGACCGTGTAGTTTTCTTTTCCGACGGTGTCATTCTGGAAGAAGGGCCTGCGAAAGAATTCTTTGCCAATCCGAAGCATGACAGGACCAGGCAGTTTATTCAGAGGATTAATAATCATTAAAGGAATAGATTTATGCAGTATATGAAGTAAGAGAGTCCGGCAGTCCGGACTCTCTTTTAAGAAAGGCATGTTGGAAATTATTAGTAAACACCCTGTGTCATCATTGCATCCGCCACTTTTTCGAAGCCCGCAATATTGGCTCCGGCGACCAGGTTGTAACCAAGACCGTACCGTTTGGCAGCATCGACAGAATTGGTATAGATATCCTTCATGGCCGTCTTTAAACGGGTATCAACCTCTTCGGCCGTCCAGGACAGCCTCTGGCTGTTTTGACTCATCTCAAGACCGGAAACACAGACGCCGCCCGCATTTACTGCCTTCGATGGCGCTACAATTATGTTTTCCCGGGCACTTAAGTATTCCAGTGCGGAAGAGGTGGAAGGCATATTCGCGACTTCGATATAGTATCTGGTACCATTCGCAACGATATTTTTTGCATCTTCCAGATCAACCTCGTTCTGGGTTGCGCATGGCATGGCAACGTCCGCCTTTACTTCCCATGGACGTTTGCCGGGATAAAACGGGACTCCGAATTTATCCGCATAGTCCTGAACCCGGTCACGGCGGGAGGCGCGCATCTCAAGAAGGTAATCGATTTTTTCTTTTGTGACAATACCGTCTTTGTCATATATGTATCCGTCAGGACCGGAGATCGTAAGCGGAATACCGCCCAGTTCCACGATTTTGCTGATAGCTCCCCATGCTACGTTGCCAAAACCGGAGATTGCGAAGGTTTTTCCCTGGATCGATTCGTTCTCATGATTCAGCACTTCATTCGTATAGTAAACAGCGCCGTAACCGGTAGCCTCCGGACGGATCAGAGAACCGCCGTAGGCCCGCGGTTTTCCAGTGATTACACCGTTTTCAAATGCGATGCGGATACGCTTATACTGGCCGAACAGGTAACCGATTTCTCTGGCACCAACTCCGATATCACCGGCCGGGACGTCCGTATCCGGCCCAATATAGTGATAAAGGCCTGTCATAAAGGACTGGCAGAATCTCATGACTTCCCCGTCGCTCTTTCCAGCGGGATTAAAATCAGAACCGCCCTTCGCTCCACCCATGGGAAGGCCTGTCAGCGAATTCTTGAAAGTCTGCTCAAATCCCAGGAAAAACATGACACTGGGGGTCACTGTGGGATGGAAACGGAGGCCGCCTTTGTAGGGACCGATGGCAGAGTTAAACTGTACACGGTATCCGCGATTGATCTGGGTGAACCCGTTGTCATCCACCCAGGCAACACGGAATGAGATAAATCTGTCCGGCTCAATCATGCGGGTCAGGATATCGGCTTTTACATATTCCGGATGTGCATCAATTACCTTTTCCAGTGAATAGTAAACCTCTTTCACACACTGTAAAAATTCCTGCTTGTTCCCATCTCTGCGCCTGGCCGTTTCAATAACGGCATCAATGTACTCTTTTGCACTTGTGTAGGTTCGCATTTTCTTTCTTCTCCCTCATATTGAAATAAATATGCCTTTCTTATGCCTTTATTATAACAAAGGGAATAAAGATGTCAACTACTTTTTGTCAAAATATATTCATAATATTGCAATAATATTGCCAATAAACTATCGATAAGGAAAAAACAAAAAGACACCATGAAGGTGTCTTTTCGATATGGATTACTTCCAGTCTTTCGTATAATCGTGAAGAACTTCCGCACCGTTGAAAGTGTAGCCGTTGCGGAACCAGTAGGCGCCGATAATGTCTCCTTTGGGTGCCAGAGGCAGATGTTCTTCCAGATCGGAGGGGAGAAATTCCAGATCGCCGCTGCCAGCCCATGCAACCGGATCGGTCTGTTTATTCACAGCGCCCAGCTTAACAAGTTCACATACAGAGGGCTTGTGGCCGGGAACCAGGCTGGGAAAATGACGCAGATGGATAAGCGGGAGACCAAGTGGTTTCGGGAGCTCGTCGGGTGAAATACGGCGGTCTATGGTGAGAGTTCCTTTGATCAGCCGTTCTCCGTGAGAAGCGACGGTTCCGGTCAGCTTTGTGCCAGGCCCCATCTCCGGCATGCCAGGATTATAAGGATTATAGTCGGTAATGCTTATCTGCCCCATTTTTTTGGGGAATCCCATGGTCCAGCCCCTGGCCATGGAAAAATCATTGTCCACCCAGATGGGAAGACAGATTTGGGCTTCCTCTCCCTGATAGTTACAGCCTGTCCAGATCGCGGCTTCTTTGTACTGCGTCCGTTCCGGATTTGTATAGGCCAGTTCCCTGCCGTCATCCCATACGGACCACCATTTACTGAAGGCGACGTAGGCAATATCGGGATGCTCTTTGCTCAGCGTCAGTGGCTCCGGTATCCATTTTGCCAGGGCATCGGGATCGGCGCGGTATACAATATTAAGGTACTCAGTGCCATAGTGCCAGGGATAGCTGCCTAATAAGGAACACTTCCCCTCGGGAGACAGCGGGTAACAAAAACCTTTTAAGTCTGTGATTTTAGCCATCGAAAATCCTCTCCTTATCTATATTATGACGATATTATAACAATGTTGTGACTCTAAGTCAACGAAAAACAGGAATATAAATTGAATGAAACCGTGAAAATGCCATTAAAAGAGAAAAGAAACAGAAAGAAAAAAGAAAAATTGTCAATAAGATAAGAAAAAGAAATGGGAGACGAGGTCATAATATGACAATATTTTTAAGATATTATGTGAAGTTTTAGTAAAATACTATTGACGAACCGTTTGTTTTTTATTATACTTAGACGCAAAAGGGGTGTTTTTTTCACAATCAGTTATCATTTAATCAAAACAAAATAAAAATACTGCACAAATGCTAAGGTTATGGAGGGAAAATGGTATGGAATTTGATATAACAAAGCCACATTGCTATTACTTTAATGAGATCTGCAAAATTCCTCACGGTTCTGAAAACGAGAAACAGCTGAGTGACTGGATTGTTCAGTTCGCAGTAAAGCATAAGCTTTCCTTTGTCCAGGACGAGATGGGAAACGTCGTTGTCTATAAGGCCGCGACGGCCGGGTATGAAGACCACCCCGGCGTTATCATCCAGGCCCATATCGATATGGTATGTGAAAAAATACCGGAATCCTCTCATGATTTTTTAACAGACCCGCTTCAGCTTTATACGGAAGGGACTCATTTGAGGGCAAAGGGTACGACGCTCGGTGCGGATGACGGTATGGGGGCTGCGTATATGCTGGATATTTTATCTGATGAGGAGCTGGAGCATCCATATCTGGAATGCTGCTTTACCGTTCAGGAAGAGATCGGGCTGTATGGAGCAATGGCGCTTAAGCCAGAATATTTTAAGGCGAGAAGACTCATCAATCTGGATGGGGCAGGAGAATATAGAACTTACACGACGCTGGCGGGTTCCAGAAACATGACGATCGAAAAGAAGCTTCCCATGACTCCGGTGTGTGATCGGGGATACTGTTTGAGCATCAGCGGTCTTCTGGGAGGACGCAGCGGTGATGATATCGGGAAAGAGCGGGCCAATGCAGGAAAACTGGCGGGACGCATGCTGTTTCATTTTCTGCACGAAGGGATATCCTTCAGACTTGCTGATATAATGGCAGGAGCAAAGAAATCAGGAATAGCATCGGAGGCTGTCATACTTTTTACATCAAAGTCTCCGCGAAAAGATCTGGATAGAGTGTTAAACGATGTGAAAAAGGCGATTAGCGAGGAATACGAGTTCAGCGATCCGGGTATCCAGATTACACTGTCGGAGAGAGAGGTAGCCATGGCGGCTCCGGAGGCGGAGAGCAGGGAGCTTGCCTTGCTTCTGTATCTGCTTCCATACGGAGTATTTGCCAGATTTCTTCCACTGGATGGACTTCCTTCCTGGTCTGCCAATATCGGATCGGTGTCGGTAGAGGCTGAGAAAGCAGTAATTCTGTATGCGTCACGCAGCCCGTTTGAGAGCTGTATGGATGAGGCGGAACACGCAGCGGTTCTTCTCTGCGAAAAAATGAGCGCTGAGCTGACCAGGAAGAACGACTACTACGGGTACCGGTATCTAAAAGATTCTCCTTTGCGGGACATCATGGATCGTGTTTTTTTCGAGGAATATGGAATTTTGCTGAATCATGTGGCTGCACACGGAGGGAATGAATGCGGGGCGTTTAAGCATATGTTCCCGGATATGGATATCGTGACCAGCGGAGCTATTTACGCAGGACACCATACACCGGACGAATATCTGGATCTGGAATCGTTTGACCGTTCTATTCATTTTTTGAAAGCATTGATCCGGCAGCTGTAAAGGAGAAGATATAGATGGAATTTGATCTGACAAAACCCTATTGTTACTATTTTAATGAAATTTGTAAGATACCTCACGGTTCCGGACAGGAAAAGCAGCTTAGCGACTGGCTTGTTGCATTTGCCAGAGCGCATGCGCTACCGGTTATCCAGGATGAGTTGTGTAATGTGATTATTTATAAGCCGGCCAGCCCGGGGTATGAAACACATCCGGGAGTGATCATTCAGGCACACATGGATATGGTCTGTGAAAAGAGAGAAGGCTGCTCTCACGATTTTCTGAAGGATCCACTGGAGTTGTATGTGGAAGATGATTTACTGCGGGCGAAGGGGACAACCCTGGGGGCGGATGACGGTATGGGATGCGCCTATATGCTTGCAGTTCTTGCAGATTCTTCTCTCTCCCATCCTTATCTGGAATGCTGTTTTACGACACAGGAAGAAGTAGGGCTGGTGGGAGCGCAGGCTCTGAAACCAGAGTACTTTAAGGCGAGAAGGATGATAAATCTGGATGGCGCGGGGGAGTATAAGACGTATATGAGTATGGGCGGAGGCGAGCAGATTACGCTTAAACGTCCCATTAATTGGGAAGTGAACCGGATGCCGGCCTACGGTCTGGAGATCAGCGGCCTTCTGGGAGGCCATTCCGGAGGGATGATCGACAGGGAACGGGCCAATGCAGGGAAGCTGGCGGCCAGAATCCTATCCTGCTTTCTGCAAAATGGAATGAAGCTGAGGCTGGTGAAGCTTCAGGGGGGAACGAAGCATAATGTGATTATGAACCGCGCCCAGGCAGTTTTCACCACAGATGCGAATGAAGGGAGACTGAAGGAGCTTGCTGCTGCATGTGAAAAGTTGCTTCGGGAAGAATATGAGTTCAGTGATCCGGAGCTTGCTGTGAACGTTGCAGGTCAGGAAGCGGAAGCGTACGCACTTCAGGAAGAAGACAGCCGTGATTTGATTGAACTGATTGAACTCCTTCCCTTCGGTCTCCTGGCGAGAAATACGGCTCTTTCCGACAATCCCCCGGTTACCTCTGTGAATATCGGGATTCTGGATATCGGAGATAAGGAGGCAGTGATCGGAGTCTCTGCCAGAAGTGCTCTGGAATGTGCGGTGGAAGAAGTGAAAAACAGGGTGACGCTGCTGGGAGAACTGTTTGGAGCCAGTGCAGAGTATTCCGGATACTATCCCGGGTGGAAATATGAAGCGAAATCAGAATTAAGGGAGATCATGAAGACGGTGTTTTACGACCTTTACCGGAAACCTTTAAATTGTTTGACCGGCCATGGTGGAAATGAATGCGGCGTATTTAAAAAGATGCATCCCGATATGGACATTGTGACCAGCGGAGCAATCTATGGAAAAATACATAGTCCGGAGGAATTCCTGGATCTGGCTTCCTTTGACCGATCCTGGATCCTTCTTATAAACTTGCTAAAAGCTCTTTAAAATATGATAGTTTCAGGGCGCCATGCCCTGTGAGAAAGGAAGATAGAAAGAAATGAGAGATGCAAGAGTAGATAAGATGGCACACAATATTGTGAACTATTCCTGTAATGTGCAGCCGGGGGAAATGGTATTGATTGAGTCCTTCGGGAATCATAACTACGATCTGGTGAAGGCTCTGGTGCGCGAAGTGTATGCGGCGGGAGGGCGTCCGTTTCTATGGCTTAAAACCATGGAGCTGCAGCGGGAACTCCTGATGCAGTGCAGCCGGGAACAGCTGAAGGTGATGGAGGAAGTGGACAGTCTCATGATGAGTCATATGGATGTTTATATCCGGGTGCGCGGCGAGGAGAATACCTCACAGATGAGCGATGTTCCGGCAGAGAATATGGCTGACTACGCAGCCATTTACCAGAGACCGGTCCATTCGAGACGAAGCACGGATTCGAAGTGGTGCGTCATGCATTACCCCACCGACGGAATGGCGCAGGCGGAGTGTATGAGTATGGAAGCGCTGGAAGACTATTTCTTTGAAGTGTGCACTATGGACTATTCCAGGATGGAAAAGGCGTTTGAGCCGTTACGGGAACTGATGGAAACGACGGACCGGGTGCGTCTCGTCGGGAAAGGAACCGATATTACTTTTTCTATCAAGGGTATGCCGGCCATTCCCTGTGCGGGAAAGCAGAATATTCCGGATGGAGAGATCTTTACTGCACCGGTGAAGGACTCCATCAATGGCGTGATTACATATAATACAACTGGATTTTTCGACGGATTTGCATTTGAACAGATCTGTTTCCACTTTGAAAACGGGCGGATCACGGAAGCTGCATCCAATGATACAGAACGTCTCAATAAGATTCTTGACCGGGATGAGGGATGCCGTGGAATCGGAGAGTTTGCCATTGGTGTGAATCCTTATGTGACCAGGCCGATGAAGGATTCCATGTTTAATGAAAAGATGTCGGGAAGCATCCATTTTACACCGGGTAATGCTTATAAAAACTGTGACAACGGAAATCATTCCTCCATTCACTGGGATTTGGTTTATGCGCAGACGCCTGAGTACGGCGGGGGAGAGATGTACTTTGACGATGTTCTTGTCAGGAAAGACGGAAGATTTATTCTTCCGGAGCTTTTAGGCTTAAATCCTGAGAATTTAAAATAAAACAGAGGTCCCAGTAGTCTTAAACGGGAAAACCGTTTAAAAATAAAAAAGGAGGAACTTAAATGAAAAAAGTTGTTTCATTATTACTTGCGGGAGTCATGGTACTTTCACTTACCGCATGCGGGGGGAAGAAAGAGACTACCGCAGTCACTACAGCACCAGCCGAATCAAAAACGGAAACAGAAGCAGAGCCGCAAAGTGAGTCTTCGGGGGGAGAAAACACCGGCGCCAGCCAGATTGTCTATGGTGTTACCAGCACGATTGCGGGAGATATGGGACTAAACCAGTGGTCCAGCGTTGGCGGTGACAAGCCGATTCTGTTCCTGATCAATGCCTATTCGCCTACCTGCTATGATCAGGACGCACTGTGGCTGTGGGATGAGACGGTTGTGGAATCCCACGATGCCAGGACGAATGATGACGGAACACTGACCTACACCATTCAGCTAAAGGATGATCTGTACTTCAGCGACGGATCCAAGATCACGGCCAAGAATTACGTAGCGTACCCGCTGCTGTCCTCTCCCCGGGCAGCCGTAGCCGTCAGTGCATATGGTACCGCGGGTAAGGAGTATGTAGGACATCAGGAGTATAAAAACGGTGAGAATTCTGTATTTGCGGGGCTTCATCTGGTTGATGACAGGACCTTCAGCATTACCGTTGCAAAGGATTATAATCCTTATTATTATGGCCTGGCGCTGCTTAATATTTTCCCGATGGCGTATGAGCAGTGGCTGCCTGATGGAAACTGGGACATCGCAGATGACGGCGATGGCTGTTACTTTAAGGGCGATGTGGAGTTTGACGGAGCGAACTGCGGAGAAGCGATCACAGCAGGCCGTTATCTCTACGAAGGCCGTATCTGTTCCGGACCATACTATCTGGAAAGCCTGGATACAGGAGCCGGTGAGGCGACTCTCAAGGTAAATGAGCACTATAACGGGAATTTTGAGGGACAGAAGGCGGACATTGAGACAATTATCGTTAAAGCGGTCAACTCTGCAACCATGCTGGATGCGTTGAAGACCGGCAGTGTTGATTTAATCGACGGAATCGGTGAAGGCGACATCATCAATGCCTGTCTCGATCTTGCAGATACCGGAGAATACGGGGCCGACTGTTATAAATACAGCGGATATATGAAGCTGTTCTACCAGTGTGACTGGGGTCCGACACAGTATGAGCCGGTACGCAAGGCCGTAGCATATTTAACGAACCGGGAAGAGATGTGTCAGGAAGCGACCTTGGGTTACGGCAATGTGACGAACGGGCAGTACAGCTTTGCACAGTGGATGGCGCAGGATATGGAAGAAGAACTGAGCACCGAACTGGAAGCCTATGCCTACAACCCGGAAAAAGCAGTTGAGATTCTGAAGGAAGACGGCTGGATCTACAATGCCGATGGCAGTGATTATACGGATGGGAGCGGAGAACTGCGCTATAAAAAGGTCAGCAAAGAAGAGACCGCATATATGAATGGCTGTGTGGAAGTAAACGGAGAATGGTATATGCCTCTGGTATTGGAATACTTAGGCCATGCAGAGGGCGACGGTATCGAGACCGTTCTGGATGAGCTCCTGACAATCTACTTATGTGAAAATGAGAATACATCGAAAGCCGGTATGAAGTTCAACCGTACGGTAATGGCTGACTCTGAGCTGCTCAGCTATTTAAACCGCCGCGGGGCAAACGGCGAGGAGAAATATACGCAGCCAAGCTATAACGTGATCTCCCTTGCATCTGGTCTTGGAGCAGCCAAATTTGACAAGACCTACAGCTGGACTTTTGATGAGAACCTGCTTGCAAATAACAAGAACCGGTATTTCAACCATACTCTGGATGACTTGTCTATGGATATGATTTACGGTGTTGAGGCCGGTGATGATGATACGTTCAAGGATATCTGGTTCCGTTACCAGAAGGAGTTTAACAAGACTCTGCCGGAGGTACCGCTGTTTAACTGGACTTACTGTGCGGTATACAATGGTAAACTGAACGGTTTTCAGGAAACAAATATCTGGAGTTTCCAGTATGCGATTCTGTATGCTTCGGTGAAATAAGCCGGAAGTAAAAGAGGGACACGACCCGAAATGCGGGGCGGGATTACGCCTGCCCCGCATTTTTTAAACTTTTATTGAGAAAGGAGGATATCGTATGGCTAAATATGTAGGAAAACGACTGGTGTATATGGTCGTTGTATTCTTTGTTATTTCATTTATTATGTACATGCTGTACAACTTGATTCCCGGGGACCCGGCAGCCATCGAACTCCAGACAATTCGTGATGAAATAAGCGCGGATGATTACGAGGAAATGTATCAGCAGGTCAGAGACCGCCTGGGACTGGATGATCCCATCGTAATCCGTTATTTCCGGTGGCTTGGTTTATATCCTTCCGTGGAAGGAAAAATGGATGGGGTATTCCAGGGTAATCTGGGGTACTCGACCATGTATAAGGATGATGTGGTAAATATCATCGCGGCGCCGCTGCAGAATACCCTGTTTTTGAATATTTTTGCCACTATCATTGCGCTGGCCATAACGATTCCACTGGGAATTTTCTGCGCAGTGAAGAAAAACAGCCGTTTTGATCAGGCGGTTCAGGTCTTTACCATTGTCGGTTACAGCATTCCGATTTATATCATTGGTCTGGTCTTTATCTTTTTTCTGGCTGTAAAATTCCACGTTTTCCCGGTTGGCGGTGTGAAGAGCTCCGGCGCGGAATATACCGGATTTGCGGCTGTTAAGGACCGTCTTTACTACATGGCGCTTCCCTTAATTGTTACAACTTTTGCCAACTTAGGCAGCATGACGCGTTACGTCAGAGCGGCTATGATCGATGCCTTAAGTATGGATTACATACGAACTGCTCGTGCCAAGGGCCTCAAGGAAAAAGTGGTCATTTATTCTCATGCCTGGAGGAACGCGCTGCTTCCCGTGGTGACGGTTATCATTGGCTGGTTCCTGCGCATTTTCAGCGGTTCCGTGGTAGTGGAAAACACGTTTTCCTTCCTGGGGATGGGGGCTCTCAATGTAACCGGTTTGAAGCAGAGTGATTATGAACTGGTTCTGGCTATACAGCTGTTCTATACGATTATCAGTCTTGTAGGCATTCTGATCACCGATATCAGCTACGGCCTGATTGATCCCCGTGTACGCGTAGACAAATAAGGAGGAAACGCAATGGAGAAGAAAAAGAAAACACACAGCCGCATTTCCACCTGGTTTCGCCGTATGTTCTTTGGCCCTGGCCGGGAGCTGAGCTTTCTGGAGGAGGAGCAGGTGCAGAGTCCTCTGCGTTCTATGGCAAAACGATTTTTTACCAATAAAATCGCCATGACGGGACTGATCGTATTCCTGTCCTGCCTTCTGCTTGTCATAATCGGCCCGATTTTTTTACCGCTGGATCTCTCTTATTCCGATGCGACCCAGCAGAATGTTCCGCCGACGAGAAAACTGGCAGCAGTACCGGAAGCTTTAAAGAGTGATTTGAAGAAGCTTTCCGTCGGCACCACTTACGGTATCGGCTGTGACAATGCAGGGCAGGTATATACCTGGGGATATACGAAAATTACGGATAAGATTGATTTGGCGGAAATTCCCGATGAGGTAAGAGAAGCCAAGATTGTGGATGTGGCAGCCGGTTATGACCATGTACTGGCGCTGTCGGATAAAGGACGGCTGTATGTATGGGGAAATACCAGACTGTCCCAGGCTGACATTCCGCAGAAAGCGCAGAAAAAGGACATCATTTTAATTGGCGCCAGCACACAGTATTCTGCGGCTTTGACAAAGGAAGGCTATCTGTACCTGTGGGGAAACGGAAATACTGCAGATATCAAGGTAAAAAAAGATTACCAGAATCATATAGCCAAGTTTGCACTGTCCGACTATGCCTATGTCTGTCTGATGGATGACGGAAGTATCCAGTATACCGGTTATAATGCCACAACATCCTATGCGCAGATACCGGAAGGGTTAGAAAGCGGCGTGATCGATATCGCGGCATCCTCCACAACCTTTGCGGCGGTTACGGATGACGGCGAGGTAGCCGTCTGGGGAAATGTGACGAATGGAGAGAATGAGGTTCCGAAATTTGACGGTGAGATCAGGGAAATCTATGGGGGGCGATACCATTATACGGCGCTTCTGGATACCGGTAAAATTATTTCCTGGGGAGACAATCATTTCGGACAGGCAAAGGTTCCGGATCATCTGGCAGAAGGAGGGGAACAGATAAAGGATATCTACACCGGCTACTATCAGAATTATGCGGTGAATGAAGACGGAAAGATATTTACCTGGGGACTGAAGGGGTACCTGATGGGAACCGACAATCTGGGGCGCGATGTTCTGACAAGGCTGGTAAACGGAGGAAGAGTTACCATGACGGTCGGTGCCGTCTCCGTTATTATCATGCTGCTGATCGGCATTACCATCGGCGGACTGTCCGGATATTTTGGAGGCCGCCTCGATGTAGTACTGATGCGTATCGCGGAGGTAATCAGCGGAATTCCATTTCTGCCGTTCGCACTGATTCTTTCATCAGTGGTCAGTTCCAGCGTTTCACTGACGCAGAGAATGTATCTGATTATGGTAGTTTTGGGCATCTTAAGCTGGCCGCCTCTGGCCCGGCTGGTGCGGGCTCAGATCCTGGCTGTAAGGGAGCAGGAGTATGTCATGGCGGCGAAGGCAATGGGGGTGAGGGAACTTACCATTGTATTTAAGCATATACTGCCCAACATCCTTTCCGTCGTTTTAGTGAACATAACACTGGACTTTGCAACCTGTATGCTGACAGAATCCTCCCTGTCCTACCTGGGATTCGGGATTATTCCGCCTACTCCGACATGGGGAAATATGCTTACCGGAGCGAACAACTCCGTGGTGATTCAGCAGTACTGGTGGAGATGGGTGTTCCCGGCACTGATTTTTGGCATCTGCACCATTGCCATAAATCTGATGGGAGACGGTCTCAGAGATGCAGTGGACCCGAAATCAGAGGAGAGATAAGGAGGTAGAATGATGCCATTACTTGAAATGAAAGATCTTCATACCTTTTTTCATACGAAGCGTGGAATTGTGAAGGCGGTAAACGGGGTATCGTACTCTGTGGACGCGGGAAAGACTCTCGGTGTCGTGGGGGAATCCGGGTCTGGGAAAAGTGTGTCGGCCATGAGTATGCTGCAGTTGATTGACGGAAATGGTTATATTGACAGCGGCGAAATTATTTTTAATGGCAGGGATCTAACGAAGCTTAGCCGCCAGGAAATGTATAAAATACGGGGAAATGATATCTCAGTTATTTTTCAGGAACCGATGACCAGCTTAAACCCTGTATTTACGATTGAGAGACAGATCAGTGAACCGTTTATGAATCATCAGGGAATGAAGAAGGCGCAGGCGGCCCGGGAAGTGGTGAAAATGCTGGCGGATGTGAAAATTCCGAATCCAGAGGTGGTGGCGAAGCAGTATCCGCATCAGCTCTCGGGAGGAATGCGGCAGCGTGTGATGATTGCCATGGCGCTGGCCTGTAAGCCAAAGCTTTTAATAGCAGATGAGCCGACGACCGCCCTGGATGTCACCATTCAGGCCCAGATCTTAAATCTGATGAACGAGCTGAAAAGGGAGCATGGAACGTCGATCCTGTTCGTTACCCACGATCTGGGGGTAATCAATCAGATGGCGGATGATGTGGCTGTCATGTACTGCGGGCAGGTGGTGGAACTGGCCCCGGCGACGGTACTGTTCGCCCCGGACTGTGCGTATTCGCACCCGTATACGGAAGGACTGATGTTTTCGGTTCCCAGGCTGGATACCCCTGCGAATAAGCGGCTGGAAGCAATTCCGGGCGCGGTACCCCATCCTCTGGATCTGCCGAAGGGCTGTAAATTCGCGCCCCGCTGCAAGTACGCGACAGAGCGGTGTCAGACAGAGGAACCGGAGCTGCTTACGGTGTCTGAAAGGCAGCAGGTCCGCTGTTTCTATCCGCTGAAGGAGGAAAGACATGGAAAAGAGAGATAAGGTGCTGATCCGTATCAGCAATTTAAAACAGTACTTTCCTTTGAAGAAGAAAGGGCAGTATGTGAAGGCGAATGACGGAATCTCCCTGGATATTTACGAGGGAGAAACGTTTGGACTTGTGGGAGAATCCGGCTGCGGAAAGTCCACGCTGGGGCGGACGCTGCTTCAGTTTTATAAGCAGACGGATGGACGTACCATCTATTACGGCCACAATGCGGAAGAATTTGCCCCCGCCTATGTAAAACATACAATTCAGAATCTGGAGAAACGCAGAAAGGAATACGGAGAGCTGGAGGCGGAGAAGAAGCGTATTCAGGCCGCCTATGAGAAGCTTTTAGAGAAACAGCGGTATGCGGAGAAGGAGAAGCTGGACAGGGCGGTAAAGGAGGCGAATGACGCGTTCCTCGATATGGCCGGCGTTGTGGGCGGGCTGATGGAGGCGGAGAACTTAAAGCCTGTGCAGGATATCTTTCTGCAAAAATATGAGATCTCTTTAAGAGCCAAAAAGGCAGGGGAGCGTCTGCGCAGGGCCAAGGTGAACCTGGCTGATTCCGAGTACCGGGTAAAGAGCAGAAAAGAGAACAGCAAAAACAGCGAATCCGCGCAGAAGAGGGTGGAGAGGGCCGCTGAAAAGCTTAAGAAAACAGAGGCGGAGGTTGCAGCCATTGAAAAGGAACTAAAGGCGGTAAAAAGCAGAATCGATGAGATGCGAAAGCCCTATGCCGGTCAGGCGGAATTTGAGCGCATTGAGAAGTACAGGGATAACGGTATCGATTTAGCGAGGCTCACCTATAATGAGATGCGCCTCCTGCGCAGGGATCTGCAGCTGATCTTTCAGGATCCGTATTCCTCCTTAAATCCCAGAATGACAGTAGGACAGATCATCGGAGAGGGGATGCTGGCGCACGGGATGTTTCACAAAAATGACGGACGGATGCAGGAGGAGGTGCTGCGTGTCATGGAAGAATGCGGACTGGCGCCCTATTTCCTGCACCGGTTCCCGCATCAGTTTTCAGGAGGACAGAGACAGAGAATCGGAATTGCCAGAAGCCTGGCCGTAAGACCGAAATTTGTAGTCTGTGACGAAGCGGTTTCCGCGCTTGACGTCTCGATCCAGTCCCAGGTAATTAACCTGCTTCAGGATCTAAAGGAGAAGGAGAACCTGACTTATCTGTTTATTACCCATGATCTGTCGGTGGTAAAGTATATCAGCGATAGAATTGGCGTCATGTATCTGGGCGCCATGGTGGAGCTGGCAGATGCTCAGGAGATTTTCGAGCACCCGGGTCATCCGTATACAGAGGCGCTGATGGCGGCAATTCCGACGACCGATATCGGGGATAATAAGAAAGAACTAAAGATTCTGGAGGGCGATATTCCGAGTCCGGTAAATCCGCCCAGGGGATGTAAATTCCACACCAGATGCAAATACTGTACAGAAATCTGCGGACAGGCAGTGCCAGAGTGGGAGGAAGTCAGTCCGAATCATTTCGTGGCCTGTCACCACAAGTTAAAGCTCCGGGAACAGGAATGATACCAGGGGTGAAAGGCTGAGAGGAGACTGGGATATGGTCGTTCAGGAAAAGATGGATCAGGCGCTGGAACTGTACCATGAAAGACAGAGAATTAAGACGGAGGAGTACCGGAGAAGATACGGTGAAACTCCGACGGAGGTGGAGAGGGGAGATGTACCGGCTATGATATTAGCGGCGTTTCTGATGATTCTTCCGGCGGTTTTTTTGCTTCTGCTTCTGATGGTGGGAGCGGGATATTTTTTCCTGCTTCATTAATAAGGTAAAATTTATAGAAAGGGGGCCGCTGTAATCTCAGAGGATTGGAAATCTAAGATTACAGCGGCTCCCTTTCTATGTATCAAGTGTGTCTGCGTCTCTCTTTTGCAGAATTTACATCTCCTCCCGCAGAACCACCCGCGAAGCGCAGCTTCCGCCCCGGTGAATGCGGTTGAGGGCGGTCTTTATGGCCACGCTGTTGAAGCCATCCCGGGTATTGCGGTTTGGAAAGATGAAATTCTCCGCACTGGAGGTGATGGTAACTCTCAGGCGGTGACCTTTTAAGAAGGTATGAGATACTTTTGTAGTTCTGATCTTTACCGGATAAACCGTGCCCGGCTCCATGAAATCGGGATGATCGAACTGATTCCGGTAGCGGACGCATAAGACTCCGTCGGCCAGCTTCATGGAGCGGCCGGCTTCGTCTACATCTGTGATGCGCACGACGAGATCGGTATCCTCACAGTCGGAGGAAAGAAAAATCTCAGCGGTGGCGTCTCCGGTAATCGTTAAGTCTTCGGTCAGGCATTCGGTGGTATAGCACAGGACATCAGACCGTTTCTCTTCTTCCGCGTAATCGGCAGGGACCTCCAGTTCATTTTCCGACATGTCAATAAGATGGACCGCCGGATCTTCCGGATTATACAGATAAGAATCGGAAGATTCGTGCACCGGAGAGTCTGTAGTCAGAAGACCGCCGTTTGACGCAGCCGTGTCCTCACTGCGGCCATCCAGATAGAGCACCAGCTCTTTTGTCTCTGGTACAGGCCAGTTACTGGCCGTCTTCCACTGGTTGGACCCACAGGTATAATACTCTGCCTTCGGTGTCCGGTCGATACCGTTATCTGCGCCTTTTAGATAGTGTTCCAGCCAGGCGAGGCAGATGAAATCCATGTCGTAACGGAGGGCGTTGCTGCCAAGCGCAAGGCCGCCCGGATCGTAGGACGCATTGCCGCTGTGCAGCCAGGGACCCAGAATGACTTTCTTTTCCGGATAGTCCCGATATAATTCCAGGGCTTCCGTGGTGCCCATGCCGTTATCGTCAAACCAGCCGGACATGATCAGAGCGGGAACCCGGCTCGCTCCAGTCCGTTCCTTCCAGTTACCGCGCTGCCACAATTCGTCATAGTCCATATGGCTGAGCCATTTCTTCAGAAATGGGATGTCGTAGCCGAGGGCTTTTGGCGCCAGCTCCTCCAGAGGGCGGATGTTCAGAACATCATCCCAGTCGTCTCTTGCCATGAGCTCCGGGTTGGCATGCTGTCCGGAGACGAGGAAGGCCCAGGCGAGCATACCGGAATTAAAGCAGCCGCCTCTTCGCGGAACATCCACGAAGGGACTGCCGGCACAGACATTGCTGAGCATGGCTTTCAGATGCGGATTGCCGCTGGCCGCCGCTGCCCACTGGACATAGCCCAAGTAGGAACCTCCGGTCATGCTGACGCCGCCGTCGCTCCAGGGCTGGCCGGCAATCCAGTTCAGCGTGTCGTCACCGTCCTCGACTTCATAGTACATGGGAAGCCATTCGCCTTCGCTGTCTTCCCGGCCGCGGACATCCTGGATCACCACGGCGTAGCCGCGCTGTACAAAACGATAGTACGCGGCGGTGCCAATGGTTTTTCCATAAGGGGTACGAACTAATACGGTGGGGACTCTTCCCGCGCCCTCCGGCAGATAAATATCCGTTGCCAGACGTATGTTGTCACGCATCGCCACCATCTCTGTGATTGGGGGCTTCACCGTGAAAAGAGGGGTCTCGTTGATTGTCTTCCAATCGTTCAGGATCGTTCTGTCTTCAAACCCTTCTTTTACCAGAACCGCACACTGGTCGCGAAACGGAGTGACGAAAGCAACGACGGTTCCCTCTTCTGTGATCAGATCGACTGGAAACTTAATGTTTCGCTGTACAAAGGAGTCTTCGCTTTTCCTCTCGTATATCTCTCCGGAGGGCGTGGTGAAGCGCGCTGCCTTTTCTTTTGTCACCTCGCTTATTCCCGCCTCGTAGTCAGGCAGCTTAAGAAGGATATGGCGGACGTTCATTTTCCCTAGCTCGAGGTACCAGGTTTCGTCCTCTGTAAGCTCTTCCCATTCTTTAAAAAGACCGGTATGTACATCTAGCGGCCGATGGCAGACACAGTCTTTCGTCCGTTCACAGATACCATATAAAATGCCGGACAGATAAAAGTTCCATAGTTCCATAGATTCCTCCTTGTGTATCAAATACTCCGCAGTTTGCTGGGGGGATTTGACTGTAATGTCTCAGTGGCTTATGCGCCAATGAAAAATTTGATCAGATAAGCAACCATAATGCCTACATAGTTTCCGCAGACGCCGCCAATTACACCCATGATCAGCCCGACGCTGACAAGCCGGTTCCATTTGGCGCTGGAGGCGACTAAGGAGGCAGTGGTGCCGTCGGCAATTGCACCGGTGATTCCCAGAATTACGTATTCGTAAGGAACCTTAAACAGTCTGGAAAGGAATAAGTGAAGCGCGATGCTTCCGACGATAACACAGAAGCAGAAGAGTGTGATCGTCATGGTGGAGCCGAAGAAGGAGACAAGATCTACGCTGAAGCCGATGATGGATAAGTACATTAACCCGAAAAACAGCCCCAGATTCAAATTCCCTCTCAGTCTTCCTACGGCCGGAATCTGGGCGGCCGCGATGGAAATCGTGGAGATCAGCAGGATTCTGCCTGCACTTGCGATGGAGGAGGGCAGAAGTGCCGACAATTTCGTGGCAATGGTAACTATGGTAACCGCGATGGCCAGGAGCCATGCGATATCCTGGATACTCCATTTCTGTTCAGCCATCAGCACAGGCTCGTCACCGTCGCCGATGCGGTCCTCATCCGAGAGATGGTAGGGCCAGATCTTCTTTAAATATTTCACATTCTGGAACAGGGCCGGGGCGGCAAACATCAAAAACAGGGTCGGCATACCGATGACATAATCCGCCGCATTAGCGGCAGCGATGGTCTCATTGGCCGCATCAAGTCCGACTGCGATCGCTGTTAAGTTGGAACTTCCGCCGGTGTAGGTGCCTACGAACATTCCGGCAATCTTCCAGCCTTCAAACATCTTGTTTCCAAATATGACACCGAACACCGTGGCCATAAGGCAGACACTGAATACGGCGCAGACCAGAGCCACCAGCGCCTTTCCGGAAAGCTTGGCCAGCTCCTTTAAATTGATATTCAGCAGATAGATTGAGATGGACATCGGGACGCAGTATGTAATGATGACACCGTATACATCCTGATATCCCGGAACAATGTGCAGGTTTACAAGCACAAGTCCGATAACGATAACTGTAAGCGCCGGGCCCACGTATTTAAATGCCTTAAAGCGCTGTACCCACAGGGAAAATGCCACCATTACCAGTATAACTGTTAATAATTCGTCGGTTGTTTGAAAAATCGGGAACTGCATACTCATACCTCTTTCGTTATTATTTGTATCTTCTCGGTTTACATGTGAAAGGTTATGCCAAATCCCGGCTCATCCAACAGTGTGAACATATCCTTATCCTGGATAAACCCGCCCTCGACCGGATTCTCTTTATAGTACAGGAAGCTGTCACAGTCGGCTTCAGTCACATTTTTCTTAGCGGCGACCAGACTCAGACCGGCAGTAATGGCCAGCTTGGTTTCCAGCATACAGCCTACCATGCAGGTGACTCCGTTGGCTTCGGCGATCGCATTGATCTTGGCGGCAGGATACAGGCCGCCGCATTTCATCAGCTTGATGTTGAGAATATCGGCTGCCTCCAGCCGGCAGGCTCTGGCTGCATCCACCGGTCCATGGATGGATTCGTCCAGCATGATCTGGATTCCGCCTGTTTTTTTGCGGATATAAGCGGAACCTTCCATATCCCAGTGCGGCAGACACTGTTCGACGGCTTCGATTCCATACTCCTTAAAACCTTCCAGTGCGCAGACGGCGCTTGATACGCTGTATCCCTGGTTTGCATCAACACGGAGGCGGACGGCAGGGCCAACGGCTTCGCGGATGAGCTTCATAGCACGGATATCTTCTTTATAGTCGATTCCTGCCTTGATTTTCAGAATGCGGTATCCTTCCGTACAGACAAGCCTCTTCGCTTCGGCTGCCATGGCTTCCGGGCTGGTGATACCGATGGTGATATCGTTCTGCACCACGTTGCCGCAGCCTCCAAGCAGCTTGTAAACAGGCTGTCCCATGGATTTCCCCATCAGATCGTACATCGCTAAGTCCACGGCACATTTTGCCGCTCCGTTTCCCACGATCACGTTGTCCATCATGGCATGTATGGCTTCGATATCCATGGGGTTCATACCCATCAGTCCCTGCTTAAAGATTTCCAGGACAGCAATGACGCTATCGATGGTCTCGCCGGTGACAGGAGCAAAGGGCGCTGCCTCCCCGTAGCCTGTGAGTCCGTCCTCTGTAGTTACTCCGATCAGTACACTCTCCAGGCTGCTGACGGTAGCAAAGGCCACCTTGAACGGTTCCTTCAACGGAATCTGTACTTTTTCAATTTTCATACCAGTAATCTTCATGATTATCCCCCTTGTATTATGGCTATATCATAATTTTCACGTTATAATATGGGATAATTTTACTATAACTTAAAATGACGGTCAACCATTTCTGAACATTTCGTCGTGAAAAACAGGAAATAATCAGTAAAAATCTTGCGAAAGTATCTGAGACACGCTATGATAGAAGAATCAGAAAAAAGGAGCTTTAAATGTTAGGTACAAATATCAGAGAATATAGAAAAAAACAGAAGCTTACCATGAAGGAGCTGGCGGAGCGGACAGGCCTCTCCATCGGATATATTTCCCAGGTGGAACGGGGGGAGACAGAACCGTCGCTGTCATCACTGCGGAAAATCGCAGGCGAATTTGATGTGCCCGTGTATGTGCTGCTGGACGATCATAAGAATGATTCCAGCCTTACCATACGCAGGGAAGAACGCATGACAGCCCATGTCAGGAAAAACAGTGTGGAATACGAGTTCCTGACGCCATTTTCCTCACAGAATTTTTCACCCAAAGCGCTGATGATAAAAGCCACACTCGAACCACATTCCAGAGATTCGGAAATACCCATCGTCCACCATTCCGAGGAGACGCTTCTGGTCGTCAAAGGAACGCTTAAGGTGGTGGTCGGTGAGGAGACGATCGTGCTGCGGGAGGGAGATACGACGATTATCAAAGAAGATTTTCCCCACACCTGCATCAATGATGAAGATGATTACACAGAGGTGATCTCCGTCATCACACCGCCAATCTGGGGGACGCTGCATTTTCCAGGATAAAAAGACGGAAGGACCGTGATCAGGGCCTTCCATCTTTTTATCCCGGCATATGCTTATACTCCTTTACGGTACATCCGTAGTACTTCTTAAAGCTGGCGCTGAAATACTGGCTGTTGCGGTAGCCGGTGGCCTCGGCCACCTCGTAGCTTTTCATATCGGTAGTCCGGAGCAGCTCGCCGGCTTTTTCCATACGCACAGAAATCAGATAGTCGTATAGATTGATGCCGAACTGGTCCTTGTAGAGACTCGTTAAGTAGCAGTGGTTGACATTAAAATGACGGGCGATCATGACCAGGCTCAAATCAGGATTCTGGTAGTTCTTTTCGATATAACACCTGATTTTGGACAGAAGCGTGTAGGTCTCGCTGTTTTTAGACTGCATAGCTGCCTGGCAGGAGGCGTACAAATCGTTTAATTCCTGCATGACGCTCCCCTGGTAAAAGATGCCTTCCAGGAGCAGATCCCGCTTTAGACAGCTGTTGATATACTTCTTCAGTTCCTCCATACTGGTTAAGAAGCGGTTCTTCTCCTTGCAGTCCGGCATGGTATAGATAATAAACAGCTGAAGATTGTCCATGCAGATGAAAAGGCTTCCATAGTACTGGCGCGTCAGCGTATTGCACAGTGTCTGCAAGTATTCCTGGCACGCTGCCGTGTCTGGCGGAGCATCTTTTCCGAAATCCATGAATAAGACCATTCCGAGACCGCCGATGATGTTGATGTCAAATGCGCGGAAGATGGCATCGTCTGCCTCACGGAAATTTTCATACATCAGTTTGGAAATGTACTGGCGCCGGATCAGGGGGTATTTTTCATTTAATATTTGGTTGACCTCCCTGGCACGGAGACATTTTTTCTCGGCCCTCCGGAGAACATCAAGCAGCTGGCTGTTATCGATGGGCTTGTTTAGATAATCGATGGCATCCAGGGCCAGAGCCTGCTTGGCATATTCAAATTCCTTATATCCGGAAAGAAAGATGAAAAACAGATCCGGATAGTAGTCTCTGGCGATTTTCGCCATCTCAATTCCATCCATGATGGGCATCTTAATATCGGATATGATGATGTCCGGTCGGTTCTCCTTCATATATTCCAGGGCATCCACACCGTCACGCGCGGTATAGACAAGGTCCCATCCCAAATCATTCCAGTCAATTCTTTGAGCCATATTTCTTCTTGCGACTGCGTCGTCGTCTACAAACAGTATTTTCAACATTTTTATCAATCCTTCCGTTTTTTTTCCATGATCATCGATTCAGACGGGGCGCTTCCGTGTTTTGGGTGCCCTGTTTCTGGCTTAGGGCCTGATAGGGAATTCTCAGTGTCACCGTCGTGCCTTCTTCCAGAACGCTGTCGATGGTGAGACCATAGCCAAAGCCATAGGTAAGCTGAAGACGGTCGTGTACATTTTTAATTCCGTAGATATGAGCGGGCTTTTCTGACATGGAACAGTATAAGGAAGCCCGGATATCTTCGAGAAGCCGGTCGGGGATGCCGCCTCCGTCATCGCTTATGCGGATCAGAAGACAGCTGCCCTCTTTTTCTGCGGAGATCCTTATGGTTCCATCGGTCCGGCAGGGCCGCAGTCCATGATAAACCGCATTTTCCACGATGGGCTGCAGCACCAGCTTGATGATGGAACAGTCCCAGTATTCGGCGGGGACAGAGATCTCATACTGGAAATCTTCGAAGCGCGTCTTTAAAATAGCCAGATACATCTCCACATGAGTCAGTTCATCTCTCAGAGAAATCGCCACCATACCCTTGCTGACGCCGATACGGTAAAATGCAGCCAGCTGATCCACCATCTGTCCGGCTTTTTCCACCTCACCCAAATCGCACAGCTGGTGAACGCAGTCCAGCGCATTGTAGAGAAAATGAGGATTGATCTGAAAGTAAAGGGCCTGTAGCTCCGCATTCTGTTTGGCGAGCATTTCAAACTCCAGATTTTTCATCAGCAGCTTGATCCGGCCGATCATGTGGTTGATTCCCTTGCAGATCTGATTGATTTCCTTGCCTCCCCATGCGGTTATCGCTGTATCTAAGTGGTTTTCTGAGACGTAGTTCAGCTGCTCCATGAGAGAACTGATGGGACGGGTCAGCAGGTTGGTAACGGTAAAATAGAGGGCGAGGCAGACGGTGAGCAGGAGAAGGCTGAATTTTATCGCGACATCGGAGAATCGGTGGTAATTCATGTACATTTCTTCCATGGGGATAACGGCCAGTACGCCCATATTTTCATAGGCCAGCGGGCGGTAGATGACGTAGTTTTCACCCAGCTGCCGCGTGATGGTCGTCTCTGGCACCGCATCGCCGGTCAGGGCTGAGATAGCGTGTAAATCCTCTTCCGACAGCTTCTCCAATGTGTCGGTTCCGAAGAGCTCGGAGGAGGAAAACTGCAGCTTTCCATCTTTTACGAGGGTTACGCATGAGGAGGCAGTGATTTTGCAGTTGATCAGTGAGGTGGTGAACAGCCTGTCATCGATGCCGAACACCATAACTCCGTGTACGGCGGAATCAGGAGAACCCAGGACCTCCATAAGCGAGGCGGCAGGCAGGCGTCCGCTGAACGTGGAGTAGGGATAGGGCTCTGAAGCACTGGTAATCCAGTGCAGGGAGTATGGCGGGTAAACTTCTGAGAAATCCTCGTAACAGAAATTGGATCGCCGCAGCTGCTCTCCGGTATTGGAACGGAACATACTGACGGTATAGTCGTCAAGAAATAAAAATACGGAATTAAAGTAGGAGGAATTCATGACGAGAAAATCATGGACTGCGTTGGAGAAGCCACGGTAATTTTCCGCCGAGATAGGTTCCCGGTCCGCCAGAATGTTTTTCCGCAGCTTATAATAATAGGATGAAGCCGTAATCGTGGTGGGAAGATTGCTTACCGCAGCGATCTTCTGTTCCAATGTGTCGCTCGTCTGACCGATGATGGCGACCGCGTTCGCCTGAATCAAGTCTGTGATCTCTTCTTTGCCGGCGCGGTAGAAATAGCTGCACGAGAGGAGTACCAGCAGGACAAACGGCAGGCAGAACAGCAGCATAAGACTTCTGATTGACAGTGAAAAAAAATGTTTCTTCACGAGTGATTCCCCCCTTATCATTCGATAGAAATACGGTTTTCGTATGTGTTTCCTTTACCATATATAGTTTTGATAAGTTTGTCAACAAAACCTAAAGATATTATAATTTTCACGAAAGATACTTTATTTACCCGTGAAGGCTGATGTGGTTAAATAGAGACATGAAGTTAAGCGCTTACATGAACAAAAAGAAAGGGGAAGAGATTGTGAAAAAGGAAAAGTTTAATTTTGCTCCATATATTCTCATATTACCGGCATGCCTTTTGATGGGGCTCATCATGATTTATCCATTGGGAAAGGTTTTCTACTTAAGCTTCCAGCATTATAATCCGACGAAACCGTTTACCAACGGGTTTGCGGGACTCGATAATTTTATTACGATCTTTACGAAGAAGGAGTTCTACAATGCACTGGGCGTTTCCGCAAAGTTCGTAGCATGTGAGGTGGTACTTCAGCTGATCTTCGGCATGATTGTGGCACTGATCTTAAATCAGAGGTTTAAAGGGAGGGGATTCTTCCGTGCCCTTACATTTATTCCATGGGCTTTATCCGGAGTACTGACCGCAGTTTTATGGAGTATCATGTTCAACCAGCATTTCGGAGTACTCAATGATCTTCTGGCGAAACTGGGGATTATCAAGGAACCCATCGCCTGGCTGGCGAACACGAAATACGTACTCGGTTCCGTCATTGTGGCGGAATTATGGAGAGGCATTCCCTTCTTTGCCATTAGCCTTCTGGCGGCGATGCAGGGGCTTCCGGATGATATATACGAGGCGGCAAGAGTGGACGGCAGCACGAAGTTTCAGACGTTCCGCTTTATCACGCTTCCAATGCTTAAGAATACCATTGTGCTGACGACTCTGCTCCGCACCATCTGGGAATTCAACAGTGTGGACTTAATCTACAGCCTGACCGGCGGCGGTCCGGTGGGTAAGACGACCACGCTCAGCATGCTGATTGCCAATCAGGCCATCAAGACGAGCAACTATGGATATGGTTCGGCGCTCTCCGTTGTCAGCTTTGCGATTCTGGCTGTTATCGCGGTGATTTATATGAAATTGTCCGGATTTGGAAAGGAGGAGGCATAACCATGAAGGAGAAGAAAAGAAATATTATATTCCTACGGTGGCTTCCGCTGCTTCTGATCAACGTGTATGTGGTGTTTCCGATTTACTGGTCCTTTATCACATCGTTAAAGAGTGAGGCCGACATTGTCAGCACACCGATCCAGTATATCCCGCGGTCGTCGTCCCTGAACAACTTTGCGAACGTATGGGTTCACGCCGGATTCAGCCAGTATTTTGCAAACAGCCTTCAGATCAGCATCGTGTCGGTGTCGATCATCGTGGTCCTGTCCATTATGGTGGGATATGCGCTGACGAGATATAAATTCAAGGGGAAAAAGCTGTTTATGGGCTTTCTGCTGGCCAGCCAGTTTATACCGGCGGCGGTGCTTCTCGTTCCGCTGTTCAATATTTTCCAGGGAGTCGGACTCGTGGGAACGAAGACGGCCATCGTGCTGGTAAATATCACCTTCCATATTCCGTTCAATGCGATTCTGATGAAGGGCTTCATCGATGGAATCCCCTTTGAACTGGAGGAAGCGGCCATGGTGGACGGGTGCAGCCGGTTTAAGGGAGTGGTGAAAATCGTGCTTCCCATGCTGGTACCCGGAATCATTACGGTGGCGGCGTTCGCATTTATCGCCTGCTGGAATGAGTTCCTGTTCAGCCTGATGTTCTTAAACGATCCGGCGAAATATACGGTGCCCATCGGCTTAAAGATGATGCAGGGCGAGTTCAGCGTTCAGTACGGCGCCATGGCATCCGGCGCGATTATCGCCATGTCGATTCCGGTATGTCTGTTCGCCTATCTTCAGAAATATCTTGTAACCGGTTTAAGTGCCGGCGGTGTTAAGGGTTAATAATTATATAATAAAAAACAGGAGGAAGTAAAGTTATGAGGAAGAGAATTACAGCATTAACAATGGCAGGGGTTATGACAGCGGCACTTCTCAGCGGATGCAGCGGCGGTAACAGCACCAGTAACACCACAGCCGGGGGAGCTGCGGACACGACGGGAGCGGAAGCGGCTCAGACGACGGCCGGCGGCACCGAGGCAGCAGCGGGAGAGAAGGTGGAGATCACTTACTGGGATCAGAACGCGGATACGAAGAGGACGGAGATTTTCAACAAGCTGATCGCAGATTTTGAGGCAGAGAATCCGAACATCACGGTAAAACTGGTTCCAGTTCCCGCCGATCAGGCGAAATCCAAATACGATGTGGCAATCCAGTCCCACACCGCCCCGGACTGCGGCGGTGTCAGCCAGTACTGGATGAGCGATTTCCTGATTCAGGATGCCCTGGTTCCGCTGGATGACTATATTGCGGGATGGGATCAGAAGGACAAGACTCTCTCCGAGTTCGACGAAAGTATCCGCAGCATGGCTCCAGACGGCAAGATGTATGGTCTTGCGCACATGGTAACTGTGCCGGTTGTATGGTATAATACGGAATTGATGAACAAATCGGGATGTGAGATTCCGGAGGACTGGGACGGTGTGTTTGACTGTGTAGAGAAGATGACCGATAGGGCAAACGGCGTCTATGGATTCTCGATCCGCGGCGGCGCCGGAAGCTCCCAGCAGTTTGAGCAGATGATGTATCAGTATTCCGGCCAGCTGGATATGTTTGATGAAAACGGCAATTCCACGGCCAATGATCCGGCTCACGTGGAGCTGCTTGAGAAATTCGCAAGTATTTACAATGTATACACACCGGAAAGCGATATCACCAATGCGGTGGCTGAGATGAATGCGGCGTTCGATTCCGGTTCCGCGGGAATGATCTTCCATAACCTTGGCTCTTATGGCCAGCACGTACAGACCCTGGGCGAGGACGGATTTGACGGACTGGTACGGTTAAATGCTGCTAATGGAACGAGAACCATCGTATCCAACGGCGCAATGTGCTTATCCGTATTCAAGGATTCCAAGCATCCGGCAGAGGCCTTCAAATTTGTCAGCTTCCTGGCACAGCATGAGGCGTGCAGCTACATCAGTGAGCAGATCGGCCAGATTCCCTGCAACAAGGAAGCCCTGGAGGACGAGTGGGTGCAGAAGGCAGGCCCGATTAAGGAGGCCGCAGATGCGCTTCTCGATTCCAGCACGACGGTGACTACGCTTCCGATCAATGTAATTGGCTACTATGATCTGCATCAGAACACCCTGGTGGAAGGATTCCAGAATGTGCTTCTCGGCAACATGACCGCACAGGAATACTTAGACAGCTGGGCGTCTGAGATGACGAGACTGAAGTCCGAGTACGACCAGTATTTACAGACTAAATAGACGTAAAGCCCATGAGGCGGAGGAGAGAAAATGGATTGGTTGGACGAATTTAAAAATCCTCCCGCCCGATGCCGTATCAAGCCGTTCTGGTTCTGGAACGGCGATATGGCGGAGGACGAAATAAAACATCAGATAGAGGAAATGTCAGATAAAGGCCTTGGCGGGGCCTTTATCTGTGCAAGGCAGGGACAGAAGGTCCCCTATCTGTCGGAGGAATGGTTTAAAAAGGTGAGCTTTGCGGCCGAAGAGGCGGTTCGGTGCGGCCTTGAGACGTGGCTTTACGATGAGTATCCCTATCCGAGCGGTATGAGCGGCGGCGAGGTGCTGCTTGAGCATCCCGAGGCGGAGCATATGGTTTTAAACCACCGGTCTCTGAATCTGCCGGAGGGCGGTACGTTTGAGATGAATCTGGGATGGTGCGAACTGCTTTATGCGAAAGCATTTCCGGCAGGGGGACAGGCGGGAGATGGGAGCGTGGATTTTGCCCATCCGGTGGATCTGGAAGCGTTGGCAGGCAATCTTCAGACGGAAGAAATATACCAGACAACCGGTCTGACGAAATACAACAATAAGCGTTTTTTCACCTATCGGCCGGAACGGATTCTGAAGGGAACGCTGCCGGTGGGAAGCTGGCGGGTGGAAGTGTATACCCAGGCGGCCCTCGGCGAGTTTAAGTATTACGGAGGCTTTTTCGATCCGTGTTCGAAGGAAGCGGTACAGACATTTTTAAAGACGACCCATGAGAAGTATGAAAAGTATATGGGGGAGAAGTTTGGAAGCCGGATTTACGGCATGTTTTCCGATGAGGTGGGGCTTCTAAGCCCGATCCCGTGGTCCAAACGGCTGCCGGAATACTTTAAGCAGGTGAAGGGGTACGATCTTCTGGAACATTTGCCTGCGCTTCACAATGCCGCGTATGAAAATGCTTATGCCATACGGTATGATCTCTATGACGCCATCCATAAGCTGTTTGTGGAGAGCTACCATAAGCAGGTGTCGGACTGGTGCGGGAGCCACCATCTGGAGTACGCCACAGAGGTTCCCTCCATGCGCATGAGCACGCAGCGCTACAGCGCGATCGTGGGCGGAGACACGGCCCATGAGAAGCTGGGCCGCCCGCTGGAATGGATCTATGATGAATATATCCGCAAATACCGTTCCAACGCGAAAGCAGTCAGCTCGCTGACACGCCAGCTGGGAAAGCAGTTTTCCATGATCGAGAGCTTCCACAGTCTGGGCTGGACCATGACGCTTCAGGATGCAAAGTGGATGTTTGACCGGCTGGGAGCAAGCGGAATTAACTTTTACAACGTGCACGCGTTTTATTATACCATCGACAGCATTACGAAGCATGACGCGCCGCCATCCCAGTTTTTACAGAATCCGTACTGGAAGCATTACCGCCTCCTGGCAGATTACGCGGGGCGGCTCGGTACGTGGGTGACGAACACGGAAGCCGATATCCATGTGGCGGTGCTCGACCCGGCGGCGACGCTGTGGGTGTATCTGGGCGAACCGTTTATCGGTTTCGTCTACCAGGGAGAGGATGGGGCGGAACGGCAGAAATGCGACCAGGTACGAAAGGACTGGGTTGCGGTCTGCAAGGAACTCCTGTTCAACCAGATTGATTATGAACATCTCGACACGGAAATCCTGGAACACGCAGAAATCCGGGACGGCGAGATTCTCATCGGCAGGGCCTCCTACCGTGTGCTGGTCATACCGCCCACCGATTTTATCGAGGCGGCGGCCTGCGAGAAGATCCGGGAGTTTGCTGCCTGCGGCGGAAAAATCGTTTTCCTGGGAAATCTGCCGGAGGCGGTCATCGACAGGAAGCAGGAACGGGCTGACTGGACCGGTCTGGAGCTGAATCAGCGGGAGGACAGGCGTTACTTCGAAGAGATCCGGGATGGCGCCTGGTGTGAATGGTGCAGGGATGCGGCCGACTTATCTTTCGGAATTAAGACCCGGGATTCGGAGCGAAAAGATATCATCAGCTCTGTCAGGGAAGACGGCGGGGCGTATTACGTATTCCTGGTAAATCAGGGCGGCCGTGATACGGAAGTGTCCGTCACGTGCAGACGGGCTGGATACGTGTATGACGGGGAGCTGTGTCTCGATACCGGAGAGGTGAAGACGGCGGCTCCGATGGAGGCGGTTTCGCTGCGGGCGTATGAGAGCCGGATGCTGCGGTTTGGGAAGTGCGGTGAGAAGGGGATGGAGGGTGAAGCGGTTGGTATCGACGGTGAGAGCGGCAAGGGCTGCGAATCTGTCAAACACTGCGATTATGGCAGCAGGCGTATACTGCGCAGCAGTGAGCAATCGCCGGAAAAACTGGTAATCGACACTTCCGATCCGATGCCTGTCACCATCGAAGGTGGCAATATTTTCCGACTGGAAGAATTTTTAATATCCCGGGACGGGGAGGAATGGTTTGAGGTGCCCGTGAAGACCTTTATTGAGCAGTGTGCCGACCAGTCCTGCCTGAAACCGGAGGAATATCAGTTTACCGGAGCCTTTGGAATTCCAAAGAAGATTTCGATTCACTATCCGCTGGCGGTGACCTATAAGACCGGCTTTGAGGTGGAAACGGTGCCGGAGACGTGTTCGCTTCTGATGGACCGGGGCGCGGTAAAGGATACGTGGCGTATGACGCTGAACGGGGAAGAAATCGGTGCTGAGACATTCCGGAGCGTATTTATCAATGATCAGAACAATAGGATGGCGGACATAGCCCCATTTCTGAAAAAGGGCTGGAATGAACTGGCGGTGGAAGTGATGCTCACGAAGGATTCTGACGGGATCCGGGATCCGCTCTACTTATATGGAGACTTCGGTGTGAGTGAGACGGAGGCAGCAGGCCGCAGAAGACTCACTGCGAAACCGGAGACTGCGGCGTTTACGCTGGATTACATCAGGGGATTTCCCTACTACAGCGGGACGTTCACCTTCCGGACTGTGCTTGATGTGAAGACGGTTCCACAATTGTTTGACTTAGAGCTGGATAAGAAGGATCAGTGCCATGAATGCCTGGAAATCATAGTAAACGGCGTTTCTGCCGGTGTGCGGGCATTTTCCCCGTATACGTGGCACGGGGACGGAGCGATACTAAGGCAGGGAGAAAATCAGATAGAAATCCGTCTCACCAATACTCTCGCCCCCATGCTTGACGGAACCTGGTTTGATTATCAGAAACACTGTCTTGTAAAATGCTAAGAGGAGAAGCTTATGAAACCAAATGTGATTGTTTTTTTCACGGACCAGCAGCGATCGGATACTACCGGGGCGGGCGGTAATCCCTGCGGATTGACGCCGAACTTTGACCGGGTGGCATTTACGGGGACGTACGCATCGACTGCGGTTACGCCCCAGCCGGTGTGCGGGCCGGCCAGGGCGGTGCTGCAGACTGGAAAATACGCTACCTGCACGGGAAATTACCGGAATGCAATTCCTCTGGGAAGAGATCAGAGGACCATGGCCCATTACTTCCATGACGCCGGATATGACACCGCTTATATCGGTAAATGGCATCTGGCGTCGGGGCGGCACGAGGTCCAGAAGGAGGAGCGCGGCGGATATGACTGGTGGCTGGGCGCCAATGCCCTGGAGGCTACCTCCAGACCGTACGATACCCTTGTATATGACAATGAGAACCGGCCGGTGAAGCTGCCAGGGCACCGAATTGATGCCCTGACGGATGCCGCGGTCCGCTACATCGATGGCCATCAGGACCAGGATAAGCCGTTCTTCCTATTCCTGTCCTTTTTGGAGCCTCATTTCCAAAATTGTTTCGACGATTTTTCAGCCCCTCACAGCGGGGCTCCCATCAATCCGCTTTATATGCCGCCGGATTTAGGCGCGCTCGGCGGCACGTCATGGCAGCACCTGGGCGGATACTACGGTATGGTGAAACGGCTGGATGAGGCCTTCGGACGAATCCGGGATGCACTGGAAAGCCTTCATATGACGGAGGACACCATCCTGTTGTTCACCAGCGATCACGGATGCCATTTCAAGACGCGGAATGCGGAATATAAGCGTTCCTGCCATGAAAGCTCTGTCCGCATTCCAATGGCATTTTATGGACCGGGATTTACAGGGGGCGGTAATGTTGCGGAGATTGTCAGCCTGATCGATGTTGCACCGACCCTTCTCGACGCATGCGGGATTCCGGTTCCGGAGGATATGCAGGGCCACTCCCTCATGCCTCTGCTGGGCGGAAAGAAAGCTCCGTGGCCGAAGGAGGCGCTCATCCAGATCAGCGAGGCGGAGGTCGGCCGGGCCATAAGGACGAAACGGTGGAAGTATTCGGTTCAGGCCACTGACCGGGATCCGGTTTTAGACCAGGGAAGCGGCGTGTACACCGAGATGTATCTCTACGACCTGGAACACGATCCTTATGAACTCCAGAATCTGATTCATTCCAGGGCCCACCAGGGGGTATGCCTCGCGCTGGGGGAGAAATTGGTAAAGCTTATGAAGGAGGCGGGAGAAGGAGAGGCTGTGATTCTGCCGCAGGAGAAGGAGAAGATTGGACAGCTGGCCGTGTTTGACGGGGAAGAGCTGTTATAGAAAATAAACTGGTGAAAAAAATATGTTTGACACATCAGGTTCAGATGGTTTATAATAAAGGTACAAAAAAGGCAGTTCACTCCACAGAGTGGCTTCCAAAGATTCGTTATATTTTAAAGAAAATAGTCGCTGCTTTTGGACGGGTGGGCGACTATTTTTTTGTACCATTTTTTCTATCTATGTAAACGAGAATAGCAATGATAAGCATTGCTGCATTTATGATAGTCATAAATTCTTCGTAAGTAGACATAATATAGAACCACCTCCTTTCGGAGATGGAAGTCACCCAGCAGATAAACTGCCTAATAAAATTATAACAGAGTATATAACTAATTTCAATGTATATTTAACTATATATGAGCGTGATTAAAGATAAGGGTTACTTTTCACGGGCTGGGGAATATGGAAGAAACAGAAGATGACGCAGATGGATTTAGCAAAAGCTACAGGAAATAAGCAGCAGGTTATATCAAGAATAGAAAAGCGGGAAAATAGTCCAACATTGAAAACATTCTGCGGTTTACTGAATACGCTTGGATATGATCTGCAAATTGTGAAACGTGGTAAAGTATGAGGTCTGAAGCAGCTGTCAATAGACATACCGATTATGATTGAAATCAAAGGATTTCCATAGTCTGTATGTCTTTTTTTTATATAAATTACTTTTGTGATAAGCAATATGCATATAAGGAAAAACGAAGAAGAATAAAAATTAAACATATTTTACAAATATATCTTGACATCCGTGCCACAATCGTATATCATATAAATACATCATATAACGTTATATAACAACATATAATAATATCGAGTGGAGGATTCATTATGAGACAAGAGCACATCGACCAGATTAACACAGCAGTGGCAGCAGTGGCGGCCAAGGAAGTCATTAATCATTTTTACTTTGTAGCGTGTGGAGGTTCCCAGGCTTTCATGATGCCGGCACAGTACACCTTTGACCGTGAGATTTCAATTCCGGCCAGCATCTACTCTTCCAACGAATTTGTTCACAGAGCTCCAAAGGCATTGGGACCGGATTCCGTAGTCATCACCTGTTCCCATTCAGGCAATACTCCTGAGACCGTAAAGGCAACGGAGGTTGCCAGAGAAAAAGGTGCGCTGACTATCGCCTTATCTCACTTAGAGGATTCTCCATTATGGAACGCAGCCGAATATCCGATTCACTATGACTGGGGAAAAGAGGCGGATGCAAGCGATTTGAACAAGGCTGTGTTATACTATCTGATGTTCAGCATTTTAAACGCAGTCAATCCATGTGAGAAGTATGAGAAGGGCATCGCTTCTGTAGCGAATTTAAATGACGCGATCGAGAAGGCGAAAGCTCAGTATGCGGACACCGTTAAGGAGTGGGGCAGCAAGTACAAGAGAGAGCAGATGATCTACACCATGGGCAGCGGCGCCTGCTACGGCGAGGCATACTCCTTTGCAATCTGCCTGCTGATGGAGATGCAGTGGATTCATTCCCACGCGATCCATTCCGGCGAATATTTCCATGGACCATTTGAAGTGACTGATTTTGATGTTCCGTTCATCATCATCGAGGGCATCGGCGCAACGAGGCCGCTCGATGAGAGGGCTTACAATTTCTGCCAGAAGTATTCCGATAAGATTATGCTGGTAGATGCGGAAACCTTTGATATGACAGGCATTGACGAGGAAGTGAGAGAGTACTTTGCTCCGCTTCTGGCCGGGGCGGTACTTCGTTCTCTGGCAGATGCATTTGCATATGAGAGAGGTCATGACTTAAGTGTGCGCCGCTATATGTGGAGAATGGAATATTAATCTGAACCTTGAAAGAATAAGAGAGAGCGACGGAGTTTTAGCAGGAAGGCTGGAATTCCGTCGTTTTTAGAAAAGAACGAGGAGGATATCATATGAAGAAAAGTATTAAGAAAATCATGGCACTTGCACTGGCTCTTACCATGGGACTGTCGCTGACCGCATGCGGCGGGGCAAAGGATGGCGGGGATGCCAAGGCAACCGCAGCGCCGGAGAGTAAGGCGGCGGATACCACTGCGGCAGGCGGCGAAGCGAAGGCAGAAGATGGATCCGGAGAGAAGGTAGTGATTAACTTCTTCCACCGCTGGCCCAACGACCCGAAGAATTCCATGTTCCAGGAACTGATCCAGGAATACATGGCCGAGAATCCAAACGTCACGATCAACATGGACTGCATCTTAAACGATCAGTACAAAGAGAAAATCCGTATGGTCGTTGCGACAGACGAAGTTCCGGATATCTTCTCTTCCTGGTCGGGGACCTTTGCAAAAGAAATGATTGACTCCGGCAATGTCATGGAGCTGAACGACATCTATGACGGTGACACCGAGTGGTCCTCCAAGATCGCCAGCGCCAGCGTCGATGGCTTTACCTTCGACGGAAAGATCTATGGGGTTCCGTGGTCACAGGATGGCAAGGCTTTCTATTATAATAAGAAGATATTCGCAGAAAACAACCTGGAAGTGCCGAAGACATGGAATGAATTTATCGCGGCGCTGGACACTCTGAAGGCAGCCGGTTATGAGACACCAGTGGTTGAGGGATTATCCGATAACTGGGCGATTCTTCACTATCTGGGAACCATGAATCAGAGAATGGTAGATCCGGCTGTGATCGCGAAGGATTACGATGCAGCGACTGGTGAATTTACAGATCCGGCCTACGTGGAGGTGCTTGAAAAATGGAAACAGCTCACCTCCTACATGGGAGATACCTGCGTAGCCATCGATCATGAAACGGCCAGAAATACATACTTTGCAACCGGAGAGGCTCCGATTATGTATTTACAGTTCGCAGAGATCACCATGCTTGAAAAGGTCATTCCGGAAGGCTTTGAATACGGCTTCTTCAATTTCCCGGCTTTCGAAGATGGAAAAGGCGATCCGGAAGGACTGACCGGCGCACCGGAGGGATTTATGATCAGCAACAAGGCTAAGAATCCGGAAGAGTGTGTGAAGTTCTTAAAGTGGCTGGTCAGCAAGAAGGGCGGAGAAGCTCTGACAACAAAGAGCGGAGAGATCTCCAGCGTAGCGGGTGCAGTGGATGAAACCAATGCCCTCCCGGCACAGCTGGAGGCGATGGAGATTATCAAGTCCGCATCCACGCTGGTACCGTGGTTTGACAATGCCTGCGACGCGTCCGTTTATACCGTATACGGCCAGGGGGCACAGGCGATTGCTACAGGCGACGAGACTCCGGAAAGTGTTATGGAACAGGTAAAGGAGGCTGCGGCTGCCTTACATTAATAAAAGGTAACGGTTCAGGACATCGGATGTTCTGAACCGTTACAATAAATGGGATGGATCATAACATTCCGCCGAATGCATATGAGGGGGGACTATCCGCTTGAAAAGAGAGAAAAAAAGAAATTTACAGGCATTGGCATTTGCCATACCAGCTATTCTGATTCTGGGAATATTCGTATATTTTCCGCTGATTAAAAATTTTATATACAGTTTTCAGTCCTTTACCCTGTCTTCCACAACGAAGGAATGGGTGGGGCTGGATAACTACAGGCATCTGCTTTCCGATAAGACCATTTTGGTCTCTCTGAAAAACAACGTCCTTTATGCTGTCATCTCTATTGTCATTCAGGTGGGATTCGGACTCGTGCTGGCGGCGGTACTGGAGGACATCGCATTCCATAAGTTTGCCCCGACGCTGCGCAGTATCTATTTTATCCCTACCGTGATATCCATGACCGTCGTATGTCTGCTGTTTGATTTTGTATACAACCCACAGATGGGCCTGTTAAACAGCTTTCTGGAGCTGGTCGGGCTTGACGGCTTAACGAGGGTATGGCTGGGAAGCAAGAAGACAGCGATGTATGCGGTGATTGCGGTTTCTCAGTGGCAGAGTACCGGGTATGTTGCCATGCTGTTCATTGTGGCCATCCAGAAGATCCCCCGGGATTTATATGAGGCGGCAGAGGTGGACGGTGCCGGAAAGCTGAAACGCTTTTTCTACATAACGGTGCCGCAGGTGCGCCAGATGTTCTTTGTTACCATGATTTTAACGGTTGTCGGTGCATTTACCGTATTCAACGAACCGTATATCTTAACCGGAGGCGGGCCGGGAACGGCGACCATGGTGCTGTCGCTTCATATGTACCAGACTGGTTTCGTTAAGAACAATATGGGATACGCATCCACGATCGCCATGCTGATTTTTGTCATAACGGCAATTTTATCTTCCGTACAGTTCGCAAGCTTCGGAACGGAAAAGGAGGATCGCTGATGGAGAAGGTGAAAGTAAAAAAGAGAAGAGTATACGGACCCGGAGAGATCCTCTGGCTGGCCATTTTATTCCTCCTGGCCGCCCTGATTTTGTATCCGCTGTTCTGGATTCTGATGTCGTCCTTTAAGGACTACAACGGCATTTACGGCGATGTGTGGGGGCTTCCCGATATCTGGCATGTGGAAAATTATATGACAGCCTGGAACCGGGGGATCTCCCAGTATTTCCTCAACAGCCTGATTGTAACGATATGTACGCTGGCTGGTGTGGTCTTTGCATCGACCTTTTCCGCATTTGGAATCTGCCAGATGAAGGGCAGACTGGGAAATTTCGTATTTCTCTTCTGTCTCTGCGGCCTGCTGCTGTCACCGCAGGTCTGCCTGCTTCCGCTGTTCATGCTGCTGAAGAGCCTGAAGCTTAAGAACACGCTGTTCGCCATGATACTGCCTTACATCGCGTTCCGGCTTCCGGTATCGATCATGCTGATCCGGTCATTTTTCGTTGGAATCTCCAGGGAGCTGGAGGAGGCGGCCACCATCGACGGGGCCACGCTGATGCAGATTTACGGACACATATACTTACCGCTGTCCAAACCGATCATCTCAACGGTCATCATCATGACAGCGTATTACGCGTGGAACGAGTTCGTATTTGCCACGATCTTTGTGGACAGCTCGAAGCTTCGCACCATTCCGGTAGGACTGATGGTGTTCCGTGACGGACTCATGACGGAATGGGGCGTCGTATTAGCAGGTATGGTCATCTCCTGTCTTCCAATTATCGTTCTCTTCCTGCTGATGCAGAAGAGCTTTGTAAGGGGCATGACCGCCGGTGCAGTGAAAGGATAAAGGAAATGAAGTTAATTGCAATTGGAGATAATGTAACGGACTGCTATATGGATGAGGGCGTCTATTTTCCAGGGGGCAATGCCGTCAATGTAGCGGTAAACTGTAAGAGAAATGGTGCAGAGCGCGTTAATTATATCGGTGTATTTGGGGATGATGAGCGGGCGGATTACATCAGGGAGTGTTTGACAAAAGAGGGCGTGACCTTCGACCGGTCGAGAAAGGTGTACGCCCACACGGCACAGCCGCGGGTATACCTAAAAGACGGAGACCGTGTCTTCGCCGCGGGGCCGCGTGACAGCTGCCAGCACTTGTTTGCCATGAAAATTGTGCCGGAGGACATGGAGATTATCAAAGAGTATGATATCTGCCATTCCAGCTGTTACTCTAATCTGGAGTATGAGCTTCCGACGTTAAAGGACATATGTGAAGTATCCTTCGATTTCTCCGATAAGCGGGATGAGGCGTATTTAGAGCGGACGTGTCCGTATCTGACGTATGCATTTTTCTCAGGCTCCGACCTGGAGGAGGACGCATGTATCGCCCTGATGAGGAAGGTTCATGAACTGGGGACCAAAATCGTGGGAGTTACGAGAGGTCATAAAGGTGCCGTCTTCTATGACGGAGAACGGGTCTGGCACCAGGGGATTAAGAAGGTGGACGCCATCGATACCATGGGGGCGGGAGACAGTTTTATCGCGGGATTTTTAACCGCGTACGGAGACGGGAAAGGAATGGAGGAGGCACTTGACTATGCCGCCGACCGTTCCGCCGCCACATGCATGATTCGGGGAGGCTTCGGCTACCCTCATAAAATGGAATAAAAATGCAGATTAAATCCGCTTCCCCGGGCTCTCAGGGAAGCGGGTTTTCGGGTTAAAAAGGTTGCCTTGACCGATTTTGTGAGATATAATTGTAAATGGGCATTAAGGATGAAGAAGAGGACAGGAGACGCAGATATGCTAAATCAGAATGCATTGACTCCGTTATATGAGCAGCTTAAGAACGCAATTAAAGATGATATACACGCACAGATCTACAGGCCGGGAGACCGGATGCCGAGTGAGGCAGAGCTGGAAGAAAAGTATCAGGTGAGCAGGATTACGGTTCGCAGAGCGGTGAAGGAGTTATGCGAGGAAGAGATTCTGGTCCGGAAGCAGGGAAAAGGGACATTTGTACTGAGTACCGGAGTGCAGAGCCGGATCGACCAGCTGGCCGGATTTCATGATTCCATGGAGAGCCAGGGAAGAACGGTTCGGACGGAGATACTGGAGAAATCCATTATTTTCGTGAAGCCATCCTATGCGAATGACCTGCAGATCTCGGTGGATGACAAGGTGGTGTATTTAAAGCGTGTCATGTACGCGGACGATATCCCCATGATGCTGGATATGTGCTACATTCCGCTTAAGCGCTTCCCGGGGATATTTGAGAAAATGGAAGGCAACGTCTCGGTATTTCAGCTTCTGCGCCAGGAGTATCACGCAAAACTGGACCGCTACTACAAGGTGCTCAAGGTGAGAAAGGCCTCCAGGGAATTCTCTGAATATTTGAAATGCGGATTGGGTGATCCGCTGTTCGATATTTTCAAGATCACCTACAACGAAGAGGGCGTGGCCCAGCATATTTCCATCAGTATTTTAAAGGGGGAGAATACCTCCTATGTAATTTCTAACAGCGAGAATGACCAGATGACCCATAGTGGAATCAGCTGGCGGGTGTAAAGGAGAAGTTTTATGGCACAGGGGAATGTTGTTTTCACACCGGAGGATCATCTGATTCTCGAATCCTACAAAACCGTGGTGGAGGGGCTTGCTGAGTATCTGGGAGACGGATACGAGCTTGTACTTCACAGTCTGGAAAATCTGGACAGCTCTGTTATCAAGATTATCAACGGACACTACACCGGAAGGACGGAGGGAGCCCCGGTGACGGACCTGGCGCTGACCATGCTGAACCGGATTCAGACGGAAGGGCTGTCCGGCCATATTTCCTACTATACCCACAACAAGAAGGGCGAACCGCTGAAATCCTCCACGATTACCATCGAGGGGACAAATGGGAAGGTCATCGGCCTGCTCTGCATTAATTTTTACTTAAACACATCGGTCGAGACCTTTGTGTCCGGTTTTCTCCCAAGGGCTGCGGACAACAGCTTTGAAAGCGAAAACTACGCGGACAATCCCCAGGAACTGGTGAACCGTGCCGTCACCGCGGCACAGGCTAAAGTGGAGGCGGATCAGTCCATACTCCCATCGCTGAAGAAGCGGGAAGTGATCGCTCAGCTGGAAGAGCAGGGGATCTTCCAGTTTAAGGAAAGCGTGCCTCTGGTTGCCGATATTCTGGGGCTTTCCAGAAATACAGTCTATCTTCACTTACGGAATTTAAGAAAAAACTGAATATAATTAATAAAAATTATTTTATTAATTTTTGGATTGACTAAAATATATTTTAGTGATATAGTATTAGTACAGCCAAGGGTGGTATTGACGTAACTTTCAATACCACCCTTTCGTGCATTTTAGAGGAAAGAAGGATGGGAAATGGAAAAAGTAGCGACAGCAGCAGCACCGGCAGCGATCGGACCGTATTCACAGGCGATAACTGCGAATGGATTTGTGTTTACATCGGGGCAGATTCCGCTTGATCCGGCGACCGGAGCGGTGGTGGAAGGGGGGATTACAGAGCAGGCCCGCCAGTCCATGAAGAATGTAAAGGCAGTGCTCGAGGCGGCGGGGGCCGACTTAACCACTGTGGCAAAGACCACATGCTTCCTGGCGGATATGGGAGACTTCGCGGCATTTAATGAAGTGTACGCCGGCTATTTTACGGGGAATCCGGCGAGGAGCTGTGTGGCGGTAAAGGACCTGCCAAAGGGCGTGTTGTGTGAGGTGGAAGCAGTAGCGATTGTAAAATCATAGGAGGGATGTTACATGGACGTAAAAAGGAGAATGAATGATCGTTTCAAAGACCTGGAGGGCGGATTGTTTTCAGCGGTGACCAAGGCCGATGTCGGAGAGGGCGTGGGAAACTTCCTTGCGGCAGGCGGCGCAAACATGGCGTGGGCGGATCCGTTTTATCCGGATCCATCGGTACCGGAATCGGCAAAAAAGGCTATGATGGAAGCGCTGGAGAGCGGAACCGTAAGCCATTATGTAATGCCGATCGGGGACCTGGCATTAAGAAAGGCGCTGGCGGAGAAGATCAGCAGGAGAACGGGACTCCCCATCGATCCGAGCCGTAATGTGATCGTGAGCCCGGGATCGGACAGCGGCCTTCTGTTTTCCATGATGCCGTTTATCGAGGAAGGGGATGAAATCATGATCCCTGATCCCAGCTATCCCAGCAACTTTTTAAATGCAAAGCTTCTGGGCGCGAAGGCGGTTCCGGTGCCTCTCTATGAGGAGGACGGATATCAGCCCAGAATGGAAGAGTTTGAAAAGAGGCTGACGCCGAAGACGAAGATGGTGCTGATCAGCCATCCCAACAATCCGACGACGACCGTGTTCCGGAAGGAGAAGCTGGAGGAACTGGCGGCGTTTATCGTTAAGAATGATCTGATTCTGGTATCCGACCAGGCGTTTGAAGATCATATTTACGATGGAATCGAGTTCGTGGCGCCGTGCACGCTGCCCGGAATGTGGGAGAGGACATTGACGGTCTGCTCTATTTCCAAGGGACTGGGACTGTCCGGATTCCGGATTGGATATATTTACGCGGATGATCATATCATGGATGTGCTTTACGGCGCGGCCGTCAACGTGCTGGGGGCTTCCAATACCCTGGCCAGCATCGGAGCGGTGGCCGCGGTAAGGGACGAGGCATTTTTAAAGAGCAACTATGAGCGCCTGCTTCGCCGCAGGGACTTAGCGTATGAGATCCTGTCAGAGATTCCGGGTGTGACCATGAAGCCAAGTGAGAGCGGAATTTTAAGCTGGCTGAACGTGAGCGCGCTGGGGACCAGTGGCGAGGTGGCGGACTACATAAGGGATCACGCCAACATTATGGTCAATCAGGGAACGCCGTATGGTGCACAAGGGGAAGGGCACATACGGATTGTAACAGCCTGTTTTGCCGATGATGAGGAAGCGGCGGGACGTTTCCGTGATATCAAAAGGGCGCTGACAGAACTTGCAAAGGAAAAGGGGATCTGCTAAAAGGGGGAAGCAGTTATGGGTGAGACAAATGCAAATACAAAAGAGAACTTGAAATTTCGCGGCGGTATTTTTATGTCGCTGGTTCCAGTCGCTATATTTTTTGGTTTCTGTGTCGTTTTATTTGTTATTTTCAAGGCATTTAATATGGAAGCGCTGGCCATGGGGGGATTCGTGGCATTGCTGGTCGGCGGAGTGTTCTGCACCAGTTATACGAAATTCTGGGATGCGGCAATTAAGGGCATCTCTTCGATCACAAGCGTTTCTGTTATCGTTATTTTCTTCGTTATCGGTATGTTCAGCGCGTTGATGAAGGCCAGTGGCCTGTCGGGCGGTTTCGTGTGGCTGGCCAATACCATAGGTATGAACGGCGGTCTGTTCGTGGCATTTACCTTCTTTGCTACCTGTGTGGTATCGACTGCGACAGGCAGCTCGATCGGAACCATGTTTACCGCGTTCCCTATTTTCTTCCCGGCGGGAGTGGTGCTGGGGGGCAGCCCCATGTTTATGGCGGGAGCCATTGTATCGGGTGCGATTTTTGGTGACAATCTGGCGCCGATCAGTGACACGACCATCGCGTCGTCATCGACACAGCAGTTTAAGGACGGTCATCCGGCCGATGTAGGCGGTGTGGTAAGCAGCCGGTTAAAATATTCCGCAGTGGCGGCCTTGATCAGCGTAGTGCTGTTCGCAGTGCTGGGCGGTATGGGCGGAACGTATCAGGGAGGTACCATCGAGGCGGCGGCAAGCCCTGTCAGCCTGATCATGCTGATTCCGGTTATTATCATGCTGATCGTGGCGACTAAGAGCCGCAACATCTTCGCGGGAATTGGAGTCGGACTTCTGCTGGGATTGATCGTGGGTCTGGCAGCAGGACTGTTCACCTTCCAGGACGTATTTGCCAATGATCCGGCCAATAATGCCGCGGTTGGCTTCCTGATCAGCGGTGTGCAGGGAATGCTGGGAACCGTGGGTCTGGTTATCGCGGTATTCGGAATTATGGGCGTGCTGACGGAAGCCGGTATGCTGGATTATATGGTGGAGGCCATCTTAAACAGCAAGGCGGCTACGACTCCGAGGGGCGCCGAGCTCATTTGTATGCTGGGGATCAGCCTCTGTACCATTATCTTCGGCGGTGTTACGAGCGCTTCGATCCTGACGTTCGGCCCGGTGCTTAATAAGGTGGGAAGTGCGAAGAATATCCATCCTTACAGAAGAGCAAACCTGCTTGACGGAACGGCCAACAGTATTCCGGCGATTATTCCGTTCATGAGCGTGTTTGTATTTATCGGAGCGGCTCTGACCGGCTTATCACCGGTGGTTGTGGCCGGAGGTACGATTTATGCGTTTGCATTGTTTGGAGTGTTCTTATTCGCGGTGATTACCGGATGGGGACGGACGATGGAGACGGAGAGTGGCGGAAAGAAGTAATCATGGTTTTTGACCCTCGCGGCATTCGTCAGATGGACTCGCAAGCGCGCCCACCTGACCCGTTGCTCGCGGGAATAAAAAAGAGGAGCCTGCCAGCTGATCTTACTCAACTGGCAGACTCTTTTTTAGTCCAGTTCGGGGCCAGTATGGGCATCAAAGCTGTATTGGCCGCTGGAACCGATGAGGCGCATGTAGCTCTTGATAAAGTCTTTCATGGATTCCTCCAGTGCCTCATTTAACTCCATGTACTGGATATCGGGATCTTCCTTCAGGGTCCTAAGCAGGTTTTCCTTGGCGTGATTCATGAGGTCGGTGCATACATTAATCTTGTTAATGCCGCAGGCAACTGCTTTGGATATATTCTCGGCGCCGGCCCCGCTTCCTCCGTGAAGAACCAGCGGAACAGGTAGGGCACTCTTTAATTCTTTCAGGCGGTCAAAGTCAAGCCTGGGAATTCTGTTTTTGGGATAGCTGCCATGCGCGGTTCCGATGGCTACGGCGAGACAGTCGCAGCCGGTCCGCCAGACAAATTCTTTTGCCTGGGCAACATCGGTATAGTAATCGGTATTTAAGCCGTCTCCGTCGGCTGCGGTGCCTACGTGGCCGAGTTCCGCCTCCACGGAGATACCTTTTGCGTGAGCGAGAGATGCGACGGCGCTGACGCGGCGGATATTCTCTTCAAAATCGTAACTGGAGGCATCTACCATTACGCTGGAATAGCCGCACCTAATGGCCTGTGTGATATCTTCCATATTTACGCCGTGATCAATATTTAATGCGATGGGGACACAAACCTGCTCCGCCATATGCTTGACCATGGGCGCCATGATCTGTGGGTAGGCATGCGCTTTCATCTGCCTCGGTGAGATATTCAAAATCACGGCAGAATGCTCCTCCACAGCGCTTTCGATGCAGGCCTTAACCTGTTCCATATTTACTACGTTGACTGCCATAACGGCATATTGATGGTCTCTGGCATGCAGAAGCATGTCCTTCATGGATGTATACATAGATGTACCTCGTTTATGATGTCTTGTCAGTAAGCGGCCGTTTCAGGATTGCGTACAGCACTCCGGTAATACAGCTTCCCAACAGCCACAGGCCAATAAAAAGCAGCGGGTTGGAGGTCATGGCGATGACAAAGGCGCCGCCGTGTACTGCAGGAGATTCCAGTGCGGTTACCATACAGAGGCCACCGGTTACTGCGCCGCCTATCATGCAGGAGGCGATGACGCGTACCGGATCATTGACTAAGAATGGGATAACGGCCTCTTCGATGTAACAGAAGGACAGAAGGAATGCAGATTTCGCATTTTCCCGGTCAACATCGTCAAATTTCTTCTTTCCGCCCAGCAGAGTAGCGATAGCAATACCCATGGGAGCGGTCATTCCGGAGCACATCTTGGCTGATGTAGGAATAAAGAAACCATCAGCATTTAAACCATTTGTGAACATGGCGGCGGCTTTTCCGATGGGGCCTCCCATGTCGAAACACATCATCGCGCCGATGACGGCTCCCATAATAAATTTAGAGCCAGTGTTTAAGCTGATCAGCCAGTTTTGCAGGGCTCCCATGCACCAGCTGATGGGGCGGCCGAGAATATAATACATGATCAAACCGCAGATCAGAGTCGTGCAGACTGGAATTACCAGAATGGGCATGATTCCCTGGAGGTTTTTGTGGACTGGTATCTTTTTAAAAGCAAGAACTACGTAGCCAACCAGAATACCTCCGAGAAGGCCGCCGACGAAACCGGTATTTATGGTATTGGCCAGTGCACCCATAGCGAGGCCGGGTGCTATTCCTGGTTTGTCAGCCATCGCATAGGCGGTGAACGCGGCCACGGCCGGAACGGTAAACTGCCACAGGCTGGAACCAATTAGATAGATTACTTTGGCAAATGTATCAATGTTCGCCATCTCGGCGCCGATGTTGTATCCGCCGAGCATTTTAGCGATAGCCTGCAGTACTCCGCCGCCAACGATTACCGGGATCATATAAGAGATGCCAGTCATGAAGGAATCCTTTATAAAGGCTCCAGTGCTTTTCTTCTTTGCATTTTTTCTCTTGAGTTCTGCCATATTATTCCAACGCCTCCATCAGTTCTGATACGATGCCGTCAGGATCTTTTACAGCCTCCTGGACCGCTACAGTCATAGTCGGGATATCCTTGAAACGCTCAACATTCTTAATTCGGATATCACTGGCAATCAATGCGGCGTCCGCTCTTGTCAAATCTTCCTCTGTGATCTCGTTTTCAAGTCCCTGTGCACCCTGTGTTTCTACCTTTACTTCGTGTCCGGCATGTTTGAATGCCTTCTCCAGATTTGCTGCCGCCATATAAGTGTGGGCGATACCCACCGGGCAGGCTGTTACGCATACAATGTACATACATTATACCCCCTTTGTGATTAGTAAATTTTTTATATCTTCAATGGAGGAGGCTTCAAGAAGACCATTTCTGAAGCTGTCATCCATTAAATTTCTTGCAAGTGTGGAAAGCATGGTTAAGTGTGAGTTGTCGCTGTCATCCGGAGCAGCCAGCATAATGACAAATGTGACAGGCTCGTTATCAAAGGAGCCCCAGTCGAGTTCGCCTTTGAGCTTAACCATACAGAAGGAAGCTTCCTTTACTACGCTGCTCTTACAGTGGGGAATAGCGACATGCATTCCGATTCCGGTAGCAAATTCCTTTTCCCGTTCCAGTATCCCTTCTATATATCTTTCTCTGTCAGTTACTTTACCTGCTTCGTAAAACAGGGAAGCAATTCTACAGATGGCGTCTTCTTTTGATTCTGCTTTAAAATCAAATCGGACCAGCCGTTCATCCAGCATATTGATCAGTTCCATATCCATGATTCATTTCCTCCGAAAACCGTTTTGTTTAATTCCTGGTTTGTTTGTGCTTTAAGGATAACAGGAAAAATGAACAATAACAAATCAATTAATTGCACTAATATAGGGAAAATTTAAAATATCAATTACTAAATCTGAAAAATAGAGTAAAATAGACAATAAAATCATGAAGATAGGTGGAAAAATAATCAAAAAAATAATAGTATGTGCGGCGTTGGTGCAATTTATTGATTATTGTTTCGGGACAAAAACCTTTATAATAAGCTTACCAGAAAAAAAGAATAAGAAGGGAAGCAGATAATATGGAAGATTTTGAGTTTTATACGCCGACGAAAGTAATATTTGGAAAGAATGCAGAACTGCAGATTGGCAGAGAGATTGCCTCCAGAGGATATAAAAAGGTACTGGTGCATTTCGGCGGAACTTATTTACGTGAGACGGGAGAGATAGACAAAATACACAGGAGCCTGGAAGATGCGGGACTTTCCTATGTCGATCTGGGAGGCGTGGTACCGAATCCGAGGCTGTCTCTGGCAAAGGAAGGAGTTGACCTCTGTAAAAAAGAAGGAGTTGATTTCATTCTGGGCGTGGGAGGTGGAAGTGCCATAGACTCATCAAAGGCAATCGCCTATGGTCTTGTCAACGATTTTCCGTTGGAGGATCTGTTCTTAGGAAAGGAAAAAACCGACAAAATTGCACCGATCGGCTGTATAACAACGATAGCAGCGACCGGATCGGAGACCAGTAATTCTACGGTTGTAACCATTGAGACGCAGGACCAGGGAATTTTAAAGAGATCGTATAACCATGACTGTGCAAGGCCCTTGTTTGCCGCTATGAATCCGGAGCTTACCTATACACTTCCGGTATACCAGACGGCAAGCGGTGCGGCTGATATAATGATGCATACAATGGAACGTTATATTACTCAGGCAAAGAACGTGGAACTATCCGACCGGATCTCGGAAGGTCTTCTGGTTACTGTTCGGGAGGCGGCTTTAAAAGCACTGACTGATCCAAGGGATTATGAGGCCAGAGCCAATCTGATGTGGGCAGGCAGTCTTTCCCATAATGGGCTGACGGGAACAGGACGTATCAACGATTTCCCAGTACATAAAATCGGTCATGAACTCAGTGCAATGTTTGATGCAACGCATGGTGCAAGCCTGACCGCCACCTGGTCGGCCTGGGCAAAGGTGGTGTATAAGAGCAATCCGGCTCGTTTTGCCCGTTTTGCGGTAAAAGTATTCGGCGTGGAAATGAATTTCGATGATATGGAGAAAACTGCACTTGCTGGAATTGAGGCATGGGATGAGTGGTGCAGGAAGATCGGAATGCCCACCAGCATCACAGACCTGTTAGGAAAAACACCATCCGAAGCACAGATGGAGGAGATGGCTGAGAAGGCGGCCGCTACCGGAGGCGGAACCATTGGTCTGTTCCACAGACTGACGAAGGAAGATCTGGTTGACATCTATAAAAAAGCATTATAATTCATAAAATAAGTAACGCATTGGGGGAAGCCGTAAGGGGAGCATTTTTAACGGACATAGAAATGAGCATGGCGAGGAGAGGGAATGAATGTTGCTGCCTAGAGAGAAAAAGATGATCGAATTAATATACAGAAGCAAGAACGGCCTGACGACATTTGAGCTGGCAAATGCATTAAATATCAGCCAGCGAACGGTGAAGTACGAGCTTCAGAAAATAAAGGAGGAGCTGAAATCCTCTGGCTGCCGGATTGACAGCAAGACGGGCAGGGGAATCTGGATTTCATGCAGCGAGGAAGGCAAGAAATTTCTGGACAATCTGCTGCTGAATGAGGAAGCACCATGTTCGTTCATTCCGGAGGTACGGAAGTATTATATTGCACTGAAACTCCTGGATTCGGATGATTTTATCTCGATGGAATCAATTTCACAGACCATGTTTGTCAGCAACGGGACAATCATGAATGATATGAATAAGCTGGAGACCTTTTTTCAGAAGCAGGGGCTTGAACTGGAGCGAAAAGTAAAATACGGAGTACGGGTCCGGGGGTCCGAGGAGCTGATCCGGGTCGCAAAGGCGAATGTAATCCGCTCGATCATTGCTTCTCAGGGAAATGATGTTTCGCTGAAGCTGCAGCCGTTTTTTGATGATATTGATTTAAGCAGACTAAATGGAATTCTACAGGAGAGCGAAGAAAAATTCAGCTTTGTACTGACGGATGCCTCCTATTCAGAGATGCTGCTTCATCTCGCTATTATCATCAAGCGATTGATGAAGAAAAAGAACTGTATAATTGATGAAGAAAACCTTCTGGAGTACCGGAAGAAAGAAGAGTGGGAGACCTGCTGTTTTATGGGTGAGCGGGTACAGGAAGTGTTCGGAGTGGAAGTATCAAACGGGGATATCGTTTATATCTGTATGAATCTCTCTGCCGCAAAGCTGCTTCGTGAAGCCCTGGTTTTTTCTCATGAGTCAGAACAGGCTGGAGAAGTACCGTCGCAGACCTTTGAGGCGTGGGAGCGGATTGTCGGATCAGTAGGCGAGATGTACGGGGAAAATCTTCTTGATGACAACATGTTTAAAACTGCTCTGTTTGTGCATTTAAATGCCATGTTCAACCGTTTGCGCAATAAGATTTATATCGAAAACCCTTTAAAGGATATGGTGAAGGAAGAACTGGCATATGAATTTGATGTCGCTACCTATATGGCGGGGCTGTTTTATGCGGAGTACGGAATTACGCTGGGAGAGAATGAGATCTGTGATATCGCGCTGTATATCGGGGCGAGCCTTCAGCGGGAGCAGGCTCAGAGAAAAGTGGAACAGCCGAGAGTCATGATTGTATGCAGTACTGGTGTGGGGACGTCACAATTCGTGGTAACGAAGCTTAAGCTGTATTTTCCGGATATGATTATCACCAAAATCGTTCCGGCCACCAGGGCTGAGGCAGTAGCCAGACAGGAAACCCTTGATTTTGTGATTTCTACAGTGCCGCTTAAGCTGGAGGGCGTCAATGTGATTCCTGTATCACCACTTTTGACAGAGCATGATATTAACAAAATAAAAATGGCGATCCATGTGTCGCCGGCTGAGCCTGTAAGGCGGGGAAACGAAAAATATGCGACACTGTTTAAGCTGATGGACGGACGAATATCCATCCTGAAATGCGACTGCCGTTCAAAGGGAGAGGCGATCCGGCTTCTCGGTGGAAGGCTGCACCAGGAGGGATACGTGGATGAAGAATTTGTCGATTCGGTATTCATGAGAGAGAACCTGGCGGCCACATCGATCGGCTGCACGTTTGCGATTCCCCATGCCTATGAGGGTCATATAAAGAAGCAGGGTATCGGCCTGATGACATTAAAACATCCGATCATATGGGGCGGAGAAGAAAAAGTACAGATTATCATGATGCTGTCTATTGATGTGAAGCTGAATGAGTCATTCAAGGTGATATTCGGGGAACTGGCGGATCTCACAAAGGACATGACAGCGGTAGACCGAATTTTGAAAGCGGACAGATTCAGCGATATTTCCAGGTTTTTTCAATAATGATTACTGAGGTAAGAGTATGGAGGTTATAAAAAAAAGATGGGGTTATCTGGCCCTGGCCGTGACGATTCTGCTTTTTGCAGGCATTGGCTACGCGTTTTCTCTGTTTGTGGCGGCGATTGAGGCGGACCTTTCCCTTTCCAGGGCAGATACCTCTTTCATATTTACACTTTGCTTTATCTGTTTTGCGGCGGGATCTCTGATTACGGGCTTTCTGCTGCAGAAGTTTTCCGCGGCCCTACTGCTTCGGATTGGGGCCGTGATGATTTTGTTTGGATTTATCACTTCCTCTAAGGCAGTACAGCTATGGCAGCTCTATTTTACATACAGTATCTGCTGCGGACTATCGATCGGGATCGCGTATAATATTATGATCAGCGTTATTCCTCTGTATTTTCAGGATAAGGTTGGTCTGGCGACAGGGATTCTTCTGATGGGATTTGCGATGAGTACTACACTTTTAGGCCCGTTTTGCGAGAAAGGGTTGTCCGTGATAGGCTGGAGAGGCGTATTTTTGATTCTCGGAATCTGTGAGGCGGCGGTATTTCTGGCGGGGAGCGTCGGAATCCATATGCCATTTAAGAATCAGAAAGAGGGGCTGCCGGAGGCACAGAAGACACGGAGAAGCGGAGAATCGCTGCCGCCGCGTCGAATGCTCCGCCGGAGATCGTTTTATGTGTTCCTTACCATTTACATAGCAATAGGCGGAGTGGGAATGTCACTGATCAACCACGGTGCGATGACGCTTCAGGAAGACTTGGGCAGATCGCTGACTGTAAGCGTTCTGATCGTCGGAATCGTATGCCTGTTCAATGGAGTGGGGCGTGTTCTGTGGGGAATCGTTTATGACCGCATTGGGAGCGCCCGGTCTCTTACGTATCTGGGGATACTGCTGATGGCGGCAATGGCGCTGGTCCTTAGCTCTCTGTTTTTAGAGGCGGCATGGTTGTTCGGGCTGGGAATGGCGCTTGTCATGTTCTGTTATGGAGGAAGTTCCAGCCTGGCGCCCATTATTGTGAGAGCGCTTTACGGGGATTCCTGCTTTTCGGCCAATTTTGCCGTTACGAATATCGGCACGATGATTCTCTCCAGTGTACCGGCACTGATTGGAATCATGCAGACCAAATCCGGAAATTATACAATGCCCTATGTGCTGCTGGGAGTTTTTTCGGCGGCTGCATTTCTGATGGCCTGCGTTTATGGGAAAGTTACGGAGTCTGAATTTGGTCACGTATGCTGACCTTGCCAGTAATGGAAAAGGTACTGGCAAAAAGCAGGAAGAAAGCTGCAGACAGTATGAGGGTGTGGACATATCAAGTTGTCCGCACCCTCATACTGTCTGTATTTTTTTACGTTTTCTCGATTCTCTCCGCCAGAAACCGTTTCGCATCTTCCCCAGGCATTGGCTTCGCAAAGTAATACCCTTGAATCCAGTCGCAGCAGCATTCCTCGGCGAATGCCCTCTGCTCGTCCGTCTCCACACCTTCCGACACGACCCGCATGCCCAGTTCGTGAACGGAGCGGGACAGGCTCTTCATCATGATGGCCGTTTTCTGGTCCTTCTGAGCCGCCCACAGCAGGCTCTTGTCCAGTTTGATCACATCCACATCCATGCTCAGCACAGAGACGAGGTTGCAGTAGCCGGTTCCAAAGTCGTCCAGACTGACTTCCACGCCCTTTGCGTGCATCAGATCGATAAATTCTTCCAGCTCCTGGCGGCTTTCCGCGAGAACGCTCTCTGTGATCTCGATCTTGATCATCCGGTAGGGAATCCCGTGGCTTTCGATGATGGAGATCACCTTTTCCGCCGGATTATGCTGCGAAAACTGTACGCCGGAGAAATTGACGGTGACGCTTTCCAGCATCGTGATTCCGCTGTCTAAAAGGTCGTGTACGAAGCGGCAGACCGTATCCAGCACATAGTATGTAATATCCACGATCAGTCCGGTCTCCTCGGCTATGGGAATAAATTCCGAGGGATATAAGGGTCCGAGCGGGGTGGAAGGCAGGCGCAGAAGCGATTCCGCCAGGGTAAAGCACTGCTTCTCCACAGACCAGATGGGCTGGTAATACACTTGAAAACCGCCCTGGGTCAGGGCATCCTTCAGGACATCAATCACCTTAAAACGCCGTTTGACATGGTCCAGCATACCTGGGCCGCAGTAGCAGATGTTGCCGTTTTTACCGTCTTTGGCGACGGAAACCGTGTATTCCAGCGCGTTGATTAAGTCTTCCATCGTATCCGCACTTTTCGGATAGGTGGTGACGGCAATTACCGTTCCGATCATGCATCGGAAGTCACGGCTTTTCCATGGCTGGTTGAAGCGTCCGTCTATGGCTTTGACCAGACGGATGATGGTCTCCTTATCGGATTCCGGAATCAGTACGGCGAATTCATCACCATTGTAACGGTAAAGCTGATACGGTTTCACCGTGTTGTTCAAGTAATTGCAGACGGTTTTTAAGAACTCGTCGCCGTTCTGCTGGCCGTAGGTGTCATTTACCTGTTTGAAGTTTCGAAGGGAAACGAGGAGTATGGTGAAGGAGGCATCCTTGTGGCGTTTGATCTGAAGCTGGAGGGAGTTTAAAAATTCCTTATGGTTGGGAATCCCCAGCAGATAGTCAATGGAAATCTGTTTGTTCTGCAGATACAGATAAAGGATCAGCAGTGCGCAGGTGGCGGCGGAACCGGAGAGAATGACCTCCGGAAATATCTGCTGGATGATGACGACCAGGGCCGCGATCAGCGGGAAACACGCCAGAATATTGCGGATTGTGGGATCCACCCGTTTTCCTAGTGCCACGACCGTGACACAGGTGAACAGGCAGTAAATATAGAAGACAAGGTAAGTGGTGATGATGAGAGGCCCCTGCTCATACTGGGTCTCCAGGCTTAAAGAAAACAGACAGCCGGTAAAGGGATTGGAGATGACCATGAGCAGATAGAATGCGGCTGGAAGCAGCAAAAAAAGCCACCTCTTAGGAAAACGCGGCTGATTTTCATAGAGTATGGAGAGCGCATAATAGAAATAGATGACGCCCATAAGCGGAGTGGCGATAAAGTAGATGGTCGTGACCGGCCAGTTCACCCACAGCGGAATCACTCCGGTATTCTGAATACAGATCGTCGATAAAATGTTCGACGTCATAGCCAGAAACGTCGTTAAAAAACAGACCTGAAACAGTTTGTTTTTCAGTGTCGGCAATGAATGGCTCTGCCTGGAGTAGTTCCAGACGATGCAGAGCATGACGGTTGATATGCATTCAGCAGCAATATTCCAGCTCACAATTTTTTTCCTCAATTCCCCCAAAGTGTACTTGTTCTTATCTTATCATGATGGGATGAAGCGCGCAAGCGGAAAGTCGGAGCGAATCTATAATAATTCTTATGGATCATGTATAATAAAGTAATGTGCAGAATACATGCTCTTTTCGACACTAGCTTGCCAACAGTGGCGATGAATAAAGTCTAATATACAAAAATCGAGGCGATATATCAATAAGTGTCTGTAAAAAGGGCGTTACTGTTCAAAAACGTTGACAAAGTCCGCAACTGCATTGCGGCAGGGTATAATTTAATCAGAAAGAGGGAGAACGCATGGAACCTAGCACAAAACAGGAAATCGTCAATTGGATCATGAATGCGACCAGGGCGGCCGTTTCAGGAAACTGGGAGGCGGTCAATGCGCAGGCTGCTGCGGAACAGCTGAATATCAGCAGGAATCTGGCGAGTCAGTATTTGAACCAGCTTGTTCATGAGAACGTGCTGTTAAAGATCAATTCGCGCCCTGTTTGCTTCCTGCATATCCGGGCCCTGGAAGAACTTACGGGGCTTCGGATCAGACGAGAGATGTTTGAGGATCTCGATGAGTTTCATGATTACATCCGGGGGCAGCACCACAGCTTTCAGTCGCTGATCGGGTTCGACGGAAGTCTGTCGGACTGCATCGAGCAGATTAAGATAGCGGCGTATTATCCGCCGAACGGGCTGCCGATGATGCTGATCGGAAAGAGAGGAACGGGAAAGAGCCTTCTTTGTTCCCTGACCTTCCAGTACATGAAGAGCATGGATATTCTGTCCGATGACGCGGTCTATATCAGAAGCTCCTTTCATGCCAGCGGCACCAGGAATGAGGCGGTCATCAAGAAGCTGTTTGCAGATAAGGAATCCGTGATAAGAAAGAACCGGACCGGACTCATGGTCCTGGAGAAATTTCACAGGCTGGACAAGCCCCTGCAGACGCGTGTCCTGGATTTTGTAGATCAGCTGAATACAGAAAAGAATTTTTCCTGGCGTGTGATCCTCACATCGGAGCCGACGGAAAGCCATGAGATAGAAAACTTCTGGAGGAACCGGATTCCGGTAATTGCCTACTGCCCGGAATTGAAACAGCGGTCGCGTCAGGAAAAGGAACGCATGGTGCTCCAGTTCTTTGTGCGGGAAGAAAATTCCATACAGAAAGCTGTCCGAATCAGCAGAAAGGTATTTACCCATCTGGTGGATTACCGGTTTGACAATAATATAGAAGGTTTACAGAGCGAAATAAGGAAAATGTGTGCGAGGGCATATTTATACCAGAAGGATGAGACGGCTCTGTCGATACACTCCTACTATTTTTCTGAGGAGCTGTTAAACAACATAACGGTGGAAAAGGATTTTGAGGAGGAACTCTGGATATCTCCCCGTCAGAGAGAAGAACTGAACGAGAAACAGGAAGAATACGGCCTGGGGGAGGCAGTATACGACGCCTTTCGGGAGGCGGAGTCCGGGGAGAGGCCATTTACGGCAGTTCTTGATCAGTTGTATCAGGTGTTTCAGCGGCGCATGAAGGAATATACCTATCAGTTTATCGAGGAGGAAGCACCTGAAAAAAGACCGGCTGACGTGATCTATGAGGGGCTGGTCACACTTGTGGAGAACCGTTTTCACTGTGTAATCCCACGAAACTTCGCCAAAATGCTTCAGGCCTGTCTGAGAAGGCAGATGCTGGGGCTGGGAGAGAAGGAAGAGTGGAGGCAGGAGGCGGAGACATTTAAGCGCCGTCTCTATGGAAAATACCAGCAGGAAGCGGAGGCAGTAGAGTATCTCTCCGGTCTGATTGAGGTGAACCTGGGAATTAAACCGGATGACACGACGGTGATCTTGTCTCTGGCTGGTCTGAAGTATTATAACCAGCAGTTAAGCGACAGCCATTTGAGTGCCGTGATCATCTGCCATGGAACCTCTACGGCTTCCAGCATGGCGGAAGCCGTGAATACACTGCTGGGGCGTCACATCTTTGACGCTCTGGACATGCCGCTTCACATTCCTATGGAAAAGATCGCGGAGACGCTTAAAAACTATGTAGAAAAAAGCTGTATGTCCAGCCGGATGATCATTCTGGTGGACATGGGCTCCCTGGAGCTGATCGACGAGAAATTAAGAACACTTCCGGGAATCCGTCTCGGTATCATGAATCACGTCTCTACCAGTCTGGCGGTTCATATCGGCTCCATGCTGCTGGAGGGCCGGGAAATTCCTGATATTTTAAGGGAGGCTTCGGCGGATTCTGTCTCCGCGTACCGGCTGATCGAGAGCGAGGAAAAGAACAAGGAGCCGGCCATCTTATTCATGGGGGAGAAGGGGACGGACATCGCACTGAAGATGAAGGAGCTGTTCTGGAGCAGCTTTCCGAAGGAGATACCGGTGAAGGCGCTGTACTGGAATACTGGACAGCAGAACAGTCTGGAAGAGTATATCAGAGATTCAGAATACCATATCCTGTTTTCCATTGGCGTGGACCGGTACGAGCTTCTCGATACGCCTCATCTGGATATCAGCGAGGTGATTACATTAAACCGTAATCCCAGAGTGTATGAGATTTTAAAGGATTACTTTACCGAGGAAGAAATACGGACGCTGCTGAATAATCTGGTGAAGAATTTTTCACTTCAGAATATTATCCAGCACCTCACCATACTTAATCCGGTGACTCTGACCGACCGGATCGAAGTGTCCCTGGACCTCCTGCAGCACTACCTGAATATACGGTTTAAACCAAATACGATTATGAGTCTTTATATCCATCTGTCATTTTTGATTGAGCGTCTTGTGACGAAAAATCCGATCGAATCGTGCAGGGATCCGGAGCTTTTTAAGAAGGAACGGAGCGGATTCATAGGTATGGTGGAGAAGAGCTTTCAGAATATTACAGACCATTACCACGTAGAGATACCCATAAGCGAAATCGCCTATATCTATGAATTCATCGAGCACAATGACGATGGGGAAAATTAGTGCTTACGCAACGCAGCATAAAAACTAGAGCGGAGGAGAGAACATGAGACATATCATAGTGGCAACTCACGGGAAATTCGCGGAGGGAATCCTGGATTCTGTCAGGCTGATTATGGGTGAACATAAGGAAGTGCAGCCATTCTGCGCATTTGTGGAGCAGGGGGTGAATTTAAACGACCAGGTAGATGCGCTGCTTTCGTCCATACCGGAGACGGATGAGATTCTGGTGGCAGCCGATCTGATGGGAGGAAGCGTGTGCAATGAATTTATCCGGAGGCTTGACCGGCCCGGACTCCATATCGTGGCCGGCTTGAATCTGGCCATGCTTTTGGAGATGATCGCAAATGTGGATCTTCCGATTGACGATGTGATCCGCAGTGCGGTGGAACTGTCCAGAGAATCTATTGTATATTGTAACCCGCTGGCGGTGGGGACGCCGGTGGAATGCGGCAGTTTTTAAAGGAGGGATGAACGATGATCAAACTGTTGAGGGTGGATAAACGCCTCCTGCATGGCCAGGTAGCGTTCACCTGGACGTCGTCGCTGGGGGCCGACTGCATCCTGATCGCATGTGATACGCTGCAGAATGATCCGCTGCGGCTTACCACGATCAAACTCAGCAAGCCGTCGGGGGCGAAGCTGGTGATCAAGAACGTGGAGGAATCGATTGCTGCCATTAACGAGGGAAAAACGGATAAATACGTCCTTTTCATCGTTGTGGAATGCATAAAAGACGCGTACCGTCTGCTGAAAGGCTGTCCGGATATTGGCGGTGTAAGCCTGGGCTACACGGATGCGAGAGAGGGGTGTGAAAAGCTGGCAAATTCCATATTTGCCACCGAAGAGGAAATTGGACTGTTACGGGAACTGATTCAGGAGGGGAAAGACGTGACCATCCAGACGGTTCCAACTGCCAAGGCCACGTCTGTCAAAAAGCTGTTATAGCCATGAAAAGGAGGAGAAAAATATGTTACAAGCATTGCTGTTGGGGTTATGCGGGGCGTACGGACATATCGATTGGGGAATCGGAACACCGTTTTTAAACCGTCCGCTGGTATTGGGGCCTATCGTTGGTCTGATTCTGGGGAATGTGGAGCAGGGAATTATCATTGGCGCAACTCTGGAGGTGTTCTTCTTAGGCGCCATGGCAATCGGCTCCTATATTCCGCCGGATGCGTGTGTCGGCGGCGTTCTGGGAACTGCGTTCGCCATTAAAGCCGGACTGTCTGCAGAGATGGCGCTGGCCATGGCGATACCGATCGCCATTATCGCCACATCGTTCCAGAATATCTTATGGTCAATTTTTTCCATGACCTCCAAGATTGCTGACCGCTACGCGGATCAGGGAAACGAGAAGGGGATTGCGGCCATTATGTTCATGGAAGGAACCTTAAACGTCCTGCTTAAGTTTTTCCTGGTATTCTTCGCCTGGCTGTTTGGGGCGGAGCAGGTATCTTATCTGCTGAATCAGATTCCGGAGGTGTTTACTCATGGAATGACCGTAGCCGGCGGACTGCTCAGCGCTATCGGACTAGCCATGCTGATGCGCATGATTGTGAACAAGAAAGTTGCACCATACTGGTTTTTGGGATTTATCCTGGCGGCCTATTTAAAGATTCCGGTATTGGGACTTGCAATTCTGGGTGTTATCTATATTCTGACAAAGTTTGATTTCAGCATGAAGACCGTAAACGCTGTAAATGAAAACGGGGAGGTGGCAGCAGATGACGACTTCTAATTCCAACAATGAGAAAGACCGGATGTTTTCGAAACAAGATATCCGAAAAATGTGTTTCCGTTCCCTGACAGGCGGATTTTCTGTCAACTGGGATCGTCTGGTACATAAAACCTTTACATTTATGATCGCTCCGTTCTTAAAGAAAATTTATGCGGATGATAAAGATGCGTATATTCAGTCTCTGAAGCGAAACATGGAGTTTTTCAACATTACACCGCAGTTCCATTCGTTCATGGGCGGTCTGACCATCGCTATGGAGGAACAGAATGCAAAAAATAAGAATTTTGACACATCGACCATCAACTCCGTAAAAGCGGCGCTCATGGGTCCATTATCCGGAATCGGTGATTCTGTATTTCCGGGCACACTGCGGATCATCGCGGCAGGCATCGGTATCTCGCTGGCCATGCAGGGCAATATCCTGGGACCAATACTGTATGCGTTAATATACTGTATTCCTTCATATTACGTGCGTTTCGCAGGTGGGCAGCTGGGATACCGGCTGGGCGTGGAATTCCTGGATAAGGTTCAGCAGTCCGGGCTGATGGATAAGATTATGACGGCGGCTTCCATCCTGGGCTGTATTGTGATCGGAGGCATGGTCAGCGCCATGGTGGCTACCAACTTTGCCATTTCCTTTGGTTCCGGTGAAAGTGTTATGACGCTGCAGAATGCGCTGGACAGTATTATCCCGGGTATTGCGGGGGCGGGAATTACATGGCTGTTCTACTGGCTTCTCGGTAAGAAGGTGAGTACCGTGGTTCTGCTTCTGGGAACCATAGTCGTATGTGTCCTTTTAACCGGACTTGGAATCATGGCTTAAGCAGACAGAGGGGAGTGAACTATGGGGATCGATCAGATGATGGAAAAGATGGCGCGGGGACAGAAGACCGTAATCGGCATGGTACACTGCCTGCCGCTGCCGGGTACACTAAATTACCGGGGGAGCATGGAGGAGCTGTTTGAACGGGCCGTATCGGATGCGGTTACGCTGTGGCGGTCCGGAGTCGACGCGGTGATCGTGGAAAATACGAATGACCTTCCTCAGAGCCGTTTGCTGGAGATCGAGCAGGTGGCGGCATTGTCCGCCATTGTCCGGGCGGTTGTGGAGCGGATCCAAATCCCCGTTGGGGTGGATGCGTCCTTTAATGACGGAGTGGCCGGAATGGCTATCGCATATGGTACAGGAGCCTCTTTTATACGGTCCACAGTGTTCGTGGACCGCGTGGTGGTCACGGGAGTGGGTGAGATCGGGCCATGCTGTAAAGAAGTGATCCGCATGAGGCGTTTCTTAGGAGCGGAAGAGGTAAAAATCTTCGCGGATGTACAGGTGAAGCATTCCCATATGGCAGATGAAGCAGTATCGCTGGAAGAATCCTGCCGTGCTGCGGTGGACTCTGGTGCGGACGCATTAATTGTTACGGGAGTGAGTACCGGTAAGGAGACTCCGTTAGATTCCATCCGTACTGCAAAACAGTCGGTATCTGTACCCGTTGTGATCGGAAGCGGCTTCCATGCAGGAAACGCGGGCGAACAGTTTCAGTCAGCCGACGGCGCGATTGTGGGAACTGCCCTTAAACGCGGTGGTATCATAACCAATCCGGTGGATGAAGAATTGTGCAGAGCCCTCATGGAGGAGATCGGGAGAAGACCGTGGGAGGGACGTGGATAGATGGCAGATAAGTTGAAGCTGATTGCGTATCTGTCCGGCGGTTATCCCACCATGGATAAGAGCGTGGAGATGGCAAAGCTGTATGTGGCGGGAGGTTGCGATGCCATCGAATGGAATTTTCCGCCCCGGGATCCCCATATGGAGGCCGACTATATCGCGGAAAAGATGGCAGCAGCCAGGCAGCAGTGTGACGATTACAGCGTATACATGGAATGGCTGGCGCGGTTTAAGGAGAAGGAGCCGCAGGCGGAGGTAATTCCCATGCTTTACCAGGAGACTGTTCTGGATATCGGCGCCTTGCGCCTCGCTGCCTATTTAAAAGAAAACGGTATGGACACAGTCATCACGGCGGATATCAGCGCGCCGGATATCCTGGAGGTATTTGATCAGTATGGAATTATGATTGCACCCTTCGTATCCTTTCAGATGGAGGAGAAGGCGGTGGTAAGAGCGGTGGAAAGCAGAGGCTTTGTGTATATGCAGGCCATGCCCACAGCTGCGGAGAGAACACCGGATTTTGACTGGGACACACTGAAAAATTGTGTGGAAACGCTGAGAAGAAGGGGGGTCCGATGCCCCATCTACTGTGGGGGCGGAATCCGGACCGCGGAGGATGTGGCACTCATCAGGCGGTCGGGCGGAGACGGATTCTTTCTGGGGAGCAGTTTAATGGAGTATTACGATGATCCGGTGCAGCTGATGGCGGTAATGAGGGCGTTTCGTAAGGCTGCTTCCGGTGAGTAAGGAGTTTTCGAGGGTGCTCATAAGGGCATTAGATGGATAACATCAGAATAAGACAAGAAGGAGCATGAGACAATGGACAATTTTTTATATCACATTCCAACGAAGATTCACTTTGGCAGGGGAAAGGTGAGCGAGCTTCCTGGAGAGGTGCAGGTATACGGAAATCGGGTTCTGCTGGTTTACGGCGGCGGAAGTATCAAGAAGATCGGGCTGTATGACAGCATCATAAAGCTCTTTGCAGATGCCGGGATCGAGTGGTTTGAGCTTGGCGGAGTGGATCCCAATCCGCGTGTAGAATCGGTGCGGGAAGGAGTCAGGCTCTGCAGAGAACACGAAATCGACGTGGTGATTCCGGCAGGCGGAGGAAGCGCCATCGACTGTGCAAAGGCCGTGGCAGCTTGCGCTTCCTATGAGGGAGACGCCTGGGACATGGTGAGCGGAAAGGTAAAGGTGGGGGAGGTCCTGCCAGTGATCGCAGTCCTTACCGTGGCGGCGACCGGTTCCGAGATGGATACATCCGCCGTTATCTCCAATCCGGAGACCAGGGACAAGATAGGATTCTCTAACGCAGCCATGAGACCAAAGGTATCCATAATGGATCCGGAGTATACGTACAGCGTCTCAAAGTATCAGACGGCAGCGGGAACCGCCGACATCATCAGCCATGTACTGGAAGTGTATTTTAACAACAATCCGGGGGCCTATCTTCAGAACCGTTTCTGTGAGGCAGTGCTTAAAACGGCAGTGGCGTACGGTCACCGGGCGTACCGGGATCCTGAGGATTATGAGGCGAGGGCCAATCTGATGTGGGCAGGTAGCTGGGCGATCAACGGGCTTCTCTCCAAGGGGAATCCGGTTGGCTGGAGCGCTCACTCGATGGAACACGAACTCAGCGCTTTTTATGATATCACCCACGGAGCGGGGCTTGCCGTGCTCATTCCTCACTGGCTGCGTCATATGATGCGGGAGGAGAATCTTTATAACTATGTGGAATACGGTGTGGAGATCTGGAGAATTGACCCATCCCTCGATCCTCATGAGATCGCGGAGAAGGCGATCGGGGCGACGGAGGCTTATTTTAAGGAGATGGATCTTCCATCTACGCTTCGGGAACTGGGAATAGATGAGGAATATTTTGACGAGATGGCGGAGAAGGCAGGCGCAGGACTTAAAAAGGCGTTTATCCCCATGGAGAAAGAAGACGTGCTCGCTATTTTTAAGGCAGCATTATAAATCAGACAGAGACGACACTTAAGGAGGCGGGTATGTATTCAAAACAGGCTACGGTAATCAATGCCACCGGCATTCATGCGCGGCCAGCCAGCCAGTTTGTTGACCAGGCGAAGAAATTCAAGGCCGGCGTAACCGTGCGGAACACGGGAAATACCGCCGGCGGAGGAGTCAGTGCGAAATCCATTATCGGTATTCTGTCACTGGGGATGAGCCAGGGGACGGTAATTGAGATTTCAGCCGAGGGAGAAGACGAGAAGCCGGCGGTCGATATGCTGGTGGAGCTGGTAGAAAGCGGATTTGGAGAAAAAATCTGATTCAGAAAAGGAATGGCGGATGCGGACCGTGTATCGCAGCTGCCGTTCCTTTTTTACCGAAAATTGACATTCCCAATCCATTGTGATATAATAACTGCGTTTCAGCAAAGGAGAATTATCATGAACTTTTATTTGACAAGCCAGCTTAAAAGGAAACTGAACTCTGTACAATCCAAACCGGTGAAACATTGTGCAGAGTATAGCGTATAAATGACGTATTGAGATTTCATCGGGAAACAGGGCAATATCCGTATCTGTCAGGTATGGGTACTGTCTGTTTTCCGTGTGGGAATCTGACGGATCAGAGGCTATGGACAATGTTTTGTCCGTAGCCTTTTGTGTTTCATAAGCTCTTTTTGAGCTTACAGGCAGAAGGCTGCTGCATCGGCGGATGCGGAAGTGCCTTCTGCCTTTTTGCGTTTTTACGCGGGATAACTGGATTTATAACAGAGAAGAAAGGAAATAAAAGCTATGAGCTTATTGGAGATAAATGGATTGACACATGCGTTTGGAGATAACCTGCTCTATAAAAACGCGGAGCTGACACTGAACAAAGGAGAACACATCGGCATCGTCGGAAGGAACGGAAGCGGAAAGAGCACCCTGATCAAAATATGCACCGGGCAGGTGATACCGGATGCCGGGCGGATCGTCTGGCAGCCCAGACTTTCTGTCGGCTATCTGGATCAGTACGCGGAGATGGATCACAGTCTGACGATGAGGGAGTTTTTAAAGTCGGCATTTAAACGGATGTACGAGATGGAAGGTGAGATAACCGCACTGTACGAGAGGGCCGCGGAGGGGGACACAGGCTTACTGGGGCGGGCGGCCCGGCTTCAGGAGGAACTGGAAACCCTTGATTTCTATTCCATCGACACCCGCATCGAACAGGTGGCAAACGGTCTGGGACTGTCCGCCATAGGCCTTGACCGTTCCATCGGGCAGATGAGCGGCGGACAGCGGGCAAAGGTGATTTTAGCAAAGCTTCTGCTGGAGCAGCCGGAGGTCCTGCTGTTTGATGAACCGACCAACTTCCTGGACCGGGAACACGTCGCCTGGCTGGCCGGCTACTTATCCGGCCTGGAGCATGCATTCCTGGTCGTGTCCCACGATTACGGCTTTCTGGATAAAATCGCAAACCGCATCTGCGATATCGACAACGGCACGATCACGAAGTATTATGGCATCTATTCCGAATTCCTGAAAAAGAAGACTCTGCTGCGGGAAGATTACGTCCGACAGTATGCGGCGCAGCAGAGAGAGATTAAAGAGACCGAGGAGTTTATACGGAAAAATATTGCCGGTCGGAAGTCCAGAATGGCGAGAGGCCGTCAAAAACAGCTGGACCGCATGGAAAAGATGGAGAAGATGGACAGAAAGGAGATAAAGCCGCTCTTCCATTTCCCGGAACTGCCGCTGACCAATACGGAGCATCTGGCGGTGAGACACCTGGCCGTCGGATACCAGTATCCGGTGCTGTCTAACCTGGATTTCAGCATTGGAGGCGGTCAGAAGGTGGCCATTACGGGCTTTAACGGAATTGGAAAATCAACGCTGCTGAAGACACTGGCAGGCCAGCTTCCCTCCCTGCGGGGCAGTTATAAATTCTCCGATCAGGTGGTGCCCGGATATTTTGAACAGGAGCTTAAGTGGAACGACAAAACGATGACGCCCATGGAGCTTATATCAGACGCCAGACCGGATTTTACAGGGAAGGAAGTCCGAAAAAATCTGGCACGGTGCGGCATCTCCAGCAAACATGCCATGCAGCCCATTGGAACCTTGAGCGGCGGAGAACAGGCAAAAGTAAAAATGTGCCTGCTAACGCTGAAACCGTGCAATTTCCTGGTTCTGGATGAGCCGACCAACCACCTGGATGTCCTGGCGAAGGAGGCACTTAAGGAGGCCTTGGCCGAATTCCCGGGAACTGTCCTGCTGGTTTCACACGAGGAGGTATTTTACCGGGATCTGGTGCAGCGGGTGATTGAGATCGGAAAAGGGTGAGAAAAGGCGGCATGGAAGCTGTATTATGTCAGATGAAAGTGGATACAGAAGTCTCATATCATGGTATAATAATCTCAGAATCGTTAGAGAGGAGAATGAGATGAAGATTATAACAACCGATGTAGCTGCCGGCCGTTATTTTGATGAGACAGCGGCAGTGTGGAAGGAGGAACCGGACCGGGAGAGCGGGCTGGTCACCATTTATCCGGAGAAACAGTATCAGTCGGTCCTGGGATTCGGAGGCGCATTTACGCAGGCGGCCGGTTACGCGTGGTCTGCTCTGAACAGCGAGCAGAGGTCGGAAGCGGTGAACGCGTACTTTTCAGCGGACGGGCTGGGCTACCGTTTCTGCAGAACCCATATTAACAGCTGTGACTTTTCGCTGAGGAACTACTGTTACGTCTCAGATGGTGATGAGGCGCTGTCCACCTTTTCCACGGACTGCGACGAGGAGTACTTACTGCCCCTGATCCGTCAGGCGAAAGAGGCTGCGGGAGAAGGGCTGTGCCTGCTGGCGACTCCGTGGAGCCCGCCTCCTTTTATGAAGACCAACGGGGAAATGAACCATGGCGGAAAACTGAAGCCGGAATACCGGAATCTGTGGGCGGAGTATATCGTTCGTTACCTCATCTCCTACCGGGAAAAGGGCATCCGCGTGGGATACGTGTCCGTTCAAAATGAGCCGAAGGCTGTTCAGACCTGGGATTCCTGTGTCTACACGCCAAAGGAGGAGCGGGACTTTGCCCTTGGATATCTGAAGCCGGCTCTTGACCGGGCTGGCCTGGACGTAAAGATTCTGCTGTGGGATCATAATAAGGAACGTGTCTATGAGAACGCGAAGACGTATTTTGAAGGGGATTCGGAAGGAATCTGGGGAATGGGCTTTCACTGGTACAGCGGGGATCATTTCGAGAATCTTCAGATGGTCAGCGAGGATTACCCGGAGAAGTCCCTGATTTTCACGGAGGGCTGCGTGGAGTACTCCAGATTTGACAGAAATAACCTGCAGCAGCAGGCGGAGATGTACGCCCATGATATGATCGGAAACTTTAACCATGGCTGCAGGGCCCACATCGACTGGAACTTATTCCTGGATGAGAACGGCGGTCCGAACCACGTCGGAAATTACTGCGCGGCCCCTATCATGCTCCATACAAAGGAGCATACGATCGAACGGCAGCCCAGCTACTATTACATCGGCCATTTCAGCCGCTATGTGAAGCCAGGAGCCGTGAGAATCGGGATTTCCAGATACACTTCAGAGGTGGAGGCGTGCTCCTTCTTAAATCCCGACGGAAGCCTGGCGGTCATCCTCTTAAACCGGGAGGATCACCCGGTGGAAGTGGTCCTGCGCCACAGGACGAAGACCTCTGCACTGGAGCTTGCGCCCCACACGATCGTCACAGTGACGGACGAGGGAGAGAAGCAATGAGTGTGACTGTGGCGGATCTGCTCCGCCTCTCCTCCCTGCGAAATGCGCGGGTGGAGGCGGGCAGGGGCGGCCTGTCCCGCATCGTGGCGTCTCTGTCCGTACTGGAATACGCGGACCCGGATCAGATGGTGGATGCCTTCTTCCGAAATGATGACTACTACGGAAGCGAAATTGTCATAACCGGTTTCATGAATAACCCGGAGGACGTGGAGCGGCAGTGTGCGGTGACGCAGCGGCTGGCCGAGGCCGGTGAGGTAGGGTTGATTCTTTATTACGTCGGCCTCTTTATGCCGCGCATTCCCGAGGCCATGAAGCGGATCGCCGATGCGTATCATTTCGTCCTCATCGTCATGCCGGAGAACCGTATGGATTTCCGTTATTCCGACGCCATCAGCGAGATCATGGAAGCCATCGTCAAGGACCGGCTGAATAATACGGCGTTTGTCGGGGAGCTTCTGGATCAGGTGGCGCGCCTGCCGGAGCACCAGCGCTCGGTGGGAACCATGCTCAAGATGCTGAGCGAGAGAATCATGGCTTCCATACTCCTGACCGATCAGTCCTTCCGTGTCCTGAACGAAGCGGTCTGGCCGCTGAACCAGGAAAAGACGCTGAGCCGATTCCTGACAGAGGGAAAACTGCCGGAGATGGGGAGTGAGAGAACCGTATGCATTGAGGTCTCTGAGTACGTTCTGGCCCGCTTTCCCATCCTGCTTCATAAAGACCGTCACATGGAGCTGTTTATCTTTAAAGAGGGAGAACCGCTGGTAGAGACTGTCCGGCAGCAGGTTGTGGAGGCCGTGCAGCTGGCGGTCAATATCTGGAGCACGCAGCACGATGAGGTGGACGTGACGGAGCTGGTCCGCGCGATCTTAAAGGACGAGCCCATGAAGATGCGCCGGCTGGCCGATATCTTCCATATCGATGTGGCCTCCATCCACTCCATGATGATCTTTCACGTGGAAGAGGATTGGCAGAAGATGAACGGCGTCTCCGCGCTTAAGGGCCTCACAGGATTACTGTCCTCTTTTTATAAGACTGTGTTTGCAGACATCTGCGAGGGGGAGATGGTGATATTCGTGGAAGGCCCCCGGTCTCTCGGTGAGGAAAAGGAAATCCTGACGGCTGTCCAGGCTTACATGGAGCCGTATACGGTGTTTCACACCATCACCTGCTGCAATCATCTGGCCGACACCGCCGCGGTGCGGGAAGCGTTTCTGCTGCACCGGGATTATATTGAAGACACCATTGCGATCTTTCCGGAGAAGGAGGCATACCACCTTCAGGAGATCGGCTTTGCGAGAGACTGCCGCGAGAGAATCGGAAGAGGGGAGGAGGCGGTGCAGGAGGCATTAAGGCCGCTTGCTGCCCTGCGGGACGCGAAGGAGGAGAAGGATGCCGTCAGGACGCTGGAGGTCTATCTCCTGGATGCCCAGTGCAGCTACTTAAAGACGGGAGAACTGCTCTATCTTCATAAGAATACGGTGAAATACCGCATTCAGCGTTTTTCCGATATTCTTGGCTACCGCATCGGCGATTTCCCGGACACCTTTTCCTTATACTGTGCGGTGGCGGTGAACCGGCTGCTGACCTTTTGTCCAAAGTGACAAAAAATTCGGCTGATTTTCGTTTTTCCAGGGGATTCATTTTTCCGAATAAATAATTTATGATAGTAGAAAGGTCAACGAAAGACGTTGGCCTTTCTGTTTTTTTGCGGCGCAGGCTTTGACGTGCAAAAGAGTGGTCTTTGACTGCCGAACTGTTTGTTATGACCTGCAGAAATTTAAAGATAAGGAGTGTGGCGGAACATGCGAAAGATCGGCTTGAGTGAAATTGAAGATATTGCCCTGGGCGCTTCCCTGCTGGGAGCAGGCGGAGGCGGAGACCCTTACATAGGAAAACTGGTTGCCATGGGCGCGGTAAAGGAACGGGGGCCGGTGACGCTTCTGGACCCGGAGGAGATTCCGGATGACGCGCTGGTGGTTCCCATTGCCATGATGGGAGCGCCTACGATTCTGGGCGAGAAGGGCGTTGGGGGAAAAGAGTACGAAGTGCTGTACAACATGATTTCCCAGTATTACGGTAAAAAGATATTTGCATTTATGCCAATAGAGGCGGGCGGTGTAAACTCCATGCTTCCCATCGCGGCGGCGGCCAGGCTGGGACTTCCCATGGTGGACGCGGATGGAATGGGCCGGGCGTTCCCGGAGCTTCAGATGGTGACATTTACCATGGCCGGCATATCGGCGACGCCCATGGCCCTGGTGGATGAGAAGGGAAACAGCGTGATCTTTAACACCATCACGAATCAGTGGACCGAGGAACTGGCGAGGTCAGTCACCATGAGCTGCGGCGGCTCCGTCTCGGTCTCCCTCTACTGTGTGGAAGGGGCCATTCTCAAACAGCACGCCGTGAAGGGCATCGTCACCAGAAGCCAGAAGCTGGGCGAGGCCATACGCAGGGTGAAGGAGGGCACGGATCTGACTCCCGAGGAACGTTTCCTGGAGTTTTCCGAAGGGTACCGTCTGTTCAAGGGAAAGATCGCCGATGTCCTTCGGGAGACCAACGGCGCCTTCAACCTGGGCCGCGTCGTCATCGAGGGAATCGGAAGCGACCGTGGGAAAAGGGCGGAGGTGGTATTCCAGAACGAAAATCTGTCTGCCTCCGTGGACGGCGTCATTCTGGCTACCGTGCCGGATCTCATCTGTCTGGTCGATACGGAGACCTTCATTCCAGTGACGACAGACGCCTTAAAATACGGGAAACGTGTTCTTGCAGTCGGGCTCAAATGCTTTGACGCGTGGAGAAGTGAGGCGGGCCTTAAGCTGGTGGGACCGCGCTATTTTGGAATCGATACGGACTATGTGCCGCTGGAAGATCGGATTGGAGGGAATGAAGATGTATAAATTAGGAATTGACGTTGGAGGCACCAATACGGACGCGGTTCTGATCGACGGTGACCGAAATGTGGTAGCGGAAGTGAAGTATCCGACTTCCGGCGATATCTATGACGGCATCCTTGGCGCAGTCCGCGCCTGCTTGAAGGCGTCCGGGATCAACCGGGCGGAGATCAGCCAGGCCATGCTGGGAACCACCCAGTGTACGAACGCCATTGTGGAGCGGAAATCCCTGGCGCCGATCGGAATCCTTCGGATCGGCGCCCCCGCTACGCTGGGAATACCGCCAATGATAGACTGGGAAGAAGACATACAGAAAATCGCCGTGGATTACGCGGTTGTGGGAGGCGGCTTCGAATACGACGGAAAAGAGCTGGCCCCCTTTGACAGGGAAGCGGCGGCCCGATTCTTTGAAGGGCTGAAGGGAAGGGTAAAATCCGTGGCGATCTCCTGCGTCTTCTCCACGGTGAGAAACGACCATGAGCTGGAGGCGGCCGCGCTCTGCCGTGAGGTGATGGGGGAGGAGGTCCACGTGTCGGTATCCAGCGAGATCGGTTCCATGGGACTGATCGAACGGGAAAATGCCGCCATATTAAATGCCGCCCTGTACGAGGTGGCGGAACGCTTTACCACCGGATTTGCAAAAACGCTGGAAGACGAAGGAGTTACAGACGCCAGAGTCTACTTATCCCAGAACGACGGCACGCTCATGACCATGGAGTATGCGAAGAAGTATCCGATCTTAACGATCGCCTGCGGCCCGACCAACTCCATCCGGGGCGCCAGCTACTTAAGCCATTTAAAGGATGCCATCGTGATTGATGTGGGAGGAACCACAACAGATCTCGGTGTAATTTTAGCGGGCTTTCCACGGGAATCCGGCGTTGCCGTGACGATCGGCGGCGTCCGCACGAATTTCCGTATGCCGGATGTGATCTCCATCGGTCTCGGCGGCGGTTCCATTGTCAGGCAGCATGAGGATGGAACCGTGACCGTAGGTCCGGACAGCGTGGGCTACCGGATCACCGAGAAAGCCCTTGTATTCGGCGGGGATACCTTGACGGCCACGGATGTGGCGGTGAAGCTTAAGCTGGCGGATATCGGAGATAAGTCGAAGGTGGAACAGCTGGATTATGAGACGGCCAGGAAGGCCATGGAGGCAATCCGTTCCATGGTCGAGGACAGCATCGACGCCATGAAGGTATCCAGTGCGGACATTGATGTCATCCTGGTAGGAGGCGGCTCCATCATTATCCCGGACCAGCTTGCCGGAACAAAGTCCGTGGTGAAGCCTGATTATTTCGGTACAGCCAATGCCATCGGCTCGGCCATATCCAAGGTGAGCGGCACGCTGGAACAGCTGATCAACTACGATGAGACTCCGCGTGAGGCAGCGTTAAGCCGGGCGAGGGCTGAGGCGGTGGAACTGGCCGTGGAAGCCGGGGCCGTCCGTGAGACCGTGGAAATCATTGAAGTGGAGGATGTGCCGCTGGCATATTATCCGGGAAATACAAACCGGGTAAAGGTGAAGGCCGCGGGAGATTTGGTATAGCGGAAGCGACGGGCGCCCCACCTCATGTCCGGACCAGATGGCTCAGGCCCTGGAACAGTATCTGACAGGAGCCGCGCAGCCGCAATAGGAATAGCTGGCCAAACAGGCGGAAGTCCGCTGTAACGTGAACTCCCGCCTGTTTGCTTTCCTTTCAGGATCCCCCTTCCGCCAGGCCGAAATATGGCTCCGAAAAAGAAATATAAGAAAATATAAAAAAAGTGTTGACTTTTGTCGGCTGCTTTGATATGATATACCTCGCCGCTGAAAACGGCGG
>OBXM01000184.1_pt1 | contig 83358 bp, 103 predicted proteins | sample 1538141 | NCBI WGS metagenome assembly OBXM01 (sample SAMEA2580153, study PRJEB22360) | human gut metagenome | biome: human gut; feature: human-associated habitat; material: faeces | place: Denmark | collected 2008/2010 | reverse complement strand
GAATGAGATAAAATAAAACCGCATCCTGTTTGTTTTCATCCTCTTAACTTAATGATATTGATAAGCTTCCTGTTTTTCTGCTAGCTTCAACAGCTCACGCATAGGGGCATTGAGATGCTTATGCTTCTTATAGACAATATGATTGACATTCATAAGCTTTAGCTGCGGCAATTGGATTTCACATAATTCTCCCTGCTTCAGTTTTTTTCTTACCATTCGCTCCGGCAATATGGCGATTCCAAAGCCCTCCTGCGCCCCCTTCATCAAAACTGTGGAATTGGTCGATGTCCAAGCGGCTTGCGGACATAGATCGTGCAATAGCATAAAGCTGTCAAAGGTTTCGCGGATTGCACTTCCTTTTTCCCGTAAGAGAAGAGGAAGCTCTGCCAGGGTATTCAGCTTGTCTACCGTATGATGGACAAGAAAATCCGGACTGCAGACTGCCTTGAGCTGGTAGAAGGAAAGCGGCTGGACAATTAGAGAATCCTGCTGTATGACACCCTCCAGAAACGCAATATCAATCGCATGCTGCTGCAGCTGTTCCAGAATCGCTGAGGTACTTGCTACTGTGACACGGATTTGCAGCTTCGGGTAAGCCTGTTGCAACTGCTTCATCAGCGGACAAAGCAGCTCATTGGCAATCGTAATACTGGAGCCGATTTGTAATATGGAGGCTTCCTGTAACAAAGCAGCATCCTGTTTCATGCTGTCATATAGCTGCAGCAGCTGCTGTACCTGCTGGAGAAACTGTTCACCAACCGGCGTCATAATCGTCTTCTTTGGAAACCGTTCAAATAAAGGAAGCTGCAGTTCTTCCTCCAGCTCATGAATTGCTTTGGATACGGCAGGCTGCGTCATATACAGCTTCTGTGCTGCTTTTGTGAAGCTTTTTTCCTGAGCCACTGCCTGAAAAATTCGGAATCTGCGTATATCCATGTCCACCTCCATAACCATTTGGTTATCTATCTTATAAAATAATATAATTTTATGTATCCGGTGTCAAATGCTATCATAAACATGGTGATAAAAATGAAAAGCTATAAAGATATTGTCTGGCTGTTTAGTATCAATGTATTTATCAGCACCTTTACCTTTGGCGGAGGCTATGTGGTGATACCGATGATACGAAAATATTATGTGGAGAAAAAAGCCTATTTTGACGAGGATGAGCTCATGAAGATTGCGGCGATTGCACAATCCTCACCAGGTGCGATTGCAATTAACATGAGTGCCCTGGCAGGCTATCGTGTCAAAGGGGTAAGCGGAATGATCATCAGCTGTATCGCTGCGATTTTACCGCCGTTAGTGATTCTGGCGGTAGTTTCAACGCTATATGCCGTTATTCAAAACAATACGGTCGTACAGGCTGTCCTGCATGGAATGGAGGCTGGTGTGGCAGCGCTGATCGTGGATTTGATTGTGGATATGTACGCACTGATTTGTAAGGAAAAGGAATTCTTTTTTACACTCATGACACCGCTTGTCTGCATGCTGAATTATTTTTTTCAGATCAACGTGGCGATCCTTATCATCGCCAGTGCGCTGCTTTGTGTGATGCGTGTTTACTGTAAGAGAAGGAGTGTGCGAATATGAAGCTGCTGCAGCTGTTCTTTGCATTTTTCCGTATCGGATTGTTCAGCATTGGTGGCGGTTATGCCATCATCCCGATGATTCGTGATCAGGTGGTGCTGTCCAATCACTGGCTGAGCATGCGGGAATTTACGGATATCATAACCATTTCTCAAATGACGCCGGGGCCTCTGGCTGTCAATACCTCGACCTTTGTCGGTATGCGGGTAGCCGGTGTCAGCGGAGCACTGGCAGCCACCATTGGCTGCATTTGTATGGGCGTGCTTATTTCCTATGTGCTCTATCATATCTTTCAGCGGTTTTCTTCCTCCGTCTTTTTCATGGAAATACTGAAGGGCCTGAAGGCAGCCTCGCTGGGGCTGATCATGTCCGCTGCACTGATTCTGCTTGCAATCGCGTTTTTCAAAAACGGGGATTTGAAGCTGTCCTCTTTGCAGCCTGCGGCAGTCGCTATCTTTACCATCGTGCTATGGATCAGCAGAAAATGGAAAATCAATCCGATTGCATTGATGCTGCTGTCCGGTCTGCTTGGCGTATGGATCTATCAGTAGCTCTAGTTTCAGCAGTTCTATGCCGTTTTAAAAATCAGGGCTTTTTAGGGTGTGAAATAGAGTTTTCTTCATGAAATGTGGTACAATAGCAGGGAACATACGGAGGTAATCTATGGAACATATTTTGAATCATGAAAAGGCTCATCAGAAGTATTTTGAAGAAATGACGGCAATTCCGCACGGCTCTTATCATGAGCAGGCATACAGTGCGTATCTGGTGGCGTTTGCAAAGGAACACGGACTGAAATGGATACAGGATGAACTGTATAATGTCATCATCTATAAAGATGCTTCAGCCGGCTATGAGGATCATGCCCCTGTGCTGCTACAGGCACATACGGATATGGTATGCGAAAAGAACAAGGATACGGATTTTGATTTTGAAAAGGATGCACTGAAGCTGTATATTGAAGACGGCTTTCTAAAGGCAAGAGGAACAACACTTGGCGCAGATGACGGCGTCGGTGTTGCCTATATGCTGGCTCTGCTCAGCGATCCGGATGCAAAGCACCCGCCTCTGGAATGCGTGTTTACAGTACAGGAAGAGGTGGGACTCTTTGGTGCCATGGCACTGAAAAAGGAATATTTTCAGGCAAAGCGAATGATCAATCTGGATGATGGCGGAGAAAATGCCACCTGTACAACAAGTGCAGGGGGTGTGAATGTCATTATGCAAAAGGAACGCATTCTGGTGCCGCATGATGGAAACGGCTATCAGATTGATGTGTTCGGACTTCACGGCGGACATTCCGGCGGAGAAATCGACAAGGAGCATGGGAATGCGAATAAGCTGCTGGCACGGGTCTTGTTCACGCTGAACCGACGGTATGGTGTACAGCTGAGCTGGATACAGGGGGGGATCAAGGACAATGCGATTCCTCGGGAAGCATCTGCGGCATTTGTGTGTCAGGCGGATTTGGAAACAGTTGCGGCCTGTGTACAGGAAATGAAAACCATCTTTGCTAAGGAGCTGGAGTTCAGTGATGCCGGTGTTGACGTCGCTGTAAAGGAAGTGGCTTGTGACGGTGTCTTATGCATTGAAGACAGTGAAGAGGTGATCACGCTTTTGATGACACTGCCAAACGGTCTGCGTCATCATTCCATGAGCATTGAAGGACTGAGTACAGCGTCCAGCAACATCGGTGTTGTGACAACGCAAGAGGAGGCAATCATCATCAACGCTTCCTTACGCGGAGCTATGGAATCCTATGTGGATACACTGGCGATGGAGATGGATGCACTTGCGGAGGTATTCGGCTTTCACAGCGAGCATGAGGCAAGATATCCGGCATGGAGCTATCGTGCGGATTCTCCTATGCGTGAATGCCTGAAAGCAGTATGTCAAAAGGTGCTGGGAAAAGAGCTGCAGCTGGTGGCTGTGCATGGTGGTCTGGAATGCGGTGTTTTCAAAGCCATGGATGAGGATATGGATATCGTTACCATGGGACCGAAGATGCAGGATATTCATACACCGCAGGAAGCGCTGGATCTGGCATCCTTCGATGCGACCTTTACACTTTTAAGGGCTTATCTGGAGGAGCTGTAAGATAAGATATGCGTTATTTTGACCTACCGGTTAGGTGAATCTGATATCAAGCATATAATTCTGTTTTACCAGTAGAAAAGGAAAGCTGTGGCTGTCTATAGGATAACCGGCTTTCCTTTTTCATACAGCAGACGATAACGATGATTGCAGGCTTGGGGAACACAACGTAATCGCGTCTTATCTGTGCATCCGCATGGCAGATCTGCATCTCATCCATTCAGTGAGCACGTATTTTGCGGGTTGACTTGTCCCCGGGGTAAGGGTTTAATATAAAGGTTAACAGGAGGAATAAATATGCTGACAATCGGTGAGTTTTCCAAAATATGCAAGGTTTCCACCAAAACGCTGCGATACTATGAAACGATTGATCTTTTGAATCCGATCTGTATCAAGGCAGAAAGCGGATACCGCTATTATGCCATCGAACAGCTGAAGAATATGCTGTTTATCAACCGCATGAAGACATACGGCTTTTCACTGGATGAAATCCGTACACTGCTGAAATGGGAGGAGCAGGGAGAATCAAAGCTATTGCAAAATGCCCTGCTTTCCCATCGCAAAGTATTGCAGGAGCAGATACTCTGGATGCAGCAGACTCTTCATGAGCTGGAAGCGGATGTAGCGACAGTGCAGAAAGAAGAGATGATCATGTCATATCTGGATGATATAGATATACAGCTGGTCGAGGAACCGGAGATGTTTCTTTTATCGACACGGCGCATGGTAAATATGGAGGACTGTGCAAAGGGCTTTATTTCTTTTTATGAGCCGCTGTTTGAAAAAATTCGCAAAGGACGGCTGACCATCTGCAAGGCGCCGCTTTCCATATATCACAGCAAGGAGTATCAGGATGAAGGCTTCGATATGGAATTTGCAATTCCGGTAAAGGAGCGGGTTACGGGTACGCGTGATTTCTCACCGGGGCTGTGTATCCGCACCGTATGCAGAGGAAGCTATCACCAGATTCCTTCCGTCTATGCAAGGCATCAGGAATGGATGGAAACGGAAGGCTATACCTATCGGCTTCCGCCGTATGATGTCTACATCACGCATCCGGATGAGGTGGCAGATATGGAAGAGAATATCACTGAAATCTATTCTCCGATCATGAAGCGCTAGGCAGCTGTGCATTTTACAGGGTGGATGCCGGTATAAAAAAGCGTGCAGGGTGATTCCATTCTCACAATACCCTGTTTCATAAACCACGGTGCTGCAGTGTTGACTCCGGTGGTTTTTTTTTGCCGTGTAGTTCGTTAAAGGCTTACATTCTTACGATTTACGTAAGCTGATGAATTTTACGAAATTCTTTGCTTCAACTTCTGATGCTTATGATATAATATTTAGCGTGTATATAGTCCTATTTCGTTTCATGAGAATAGAAGCGCTTAGGAAAATAGGAAACAGAAGGGATGAACCATATGATTATCCGATCGATAGACGCTATTATCCGCATGCTGGATGCGGATTACATAGAAAATGCAGATATTGAGGAAAAAATACAGGGTGTCTGCATTGACTCCAGAAAGGTGGTAGAGGGAAACCTGTATATACCGATTCATGGAGCGAACAACAACGGGCATGCCTATGTGCAGCAGGCCATTGATAACGGTGCGAGGGCTGTCTTGTGGGAACGAAGGGAAGCGAATCCTCCCAAGGAGATTGTCGTCATTCTAGTAGATGATACAACAGCAGCTTTGCAGCAGCTGGCTAAGGCTTATCGTGATCAACTAAATATGAAGGTTGTCGGAGTTACCGGCAGCAATGGAAAAACGAGTACGAAGGATATCCTTGCCTCCGTACTTGCAAAGCATTTTATTACGCAGAAAACACTTGGAAACTACAATAATGAAATCGGTGTACCGTTAACACTTCTTTCTTTGTCGGAAAACTGTGAGGCTGCGGTTGTGGAAATGGGAATGGAGAATCTGCAGGAGCTTTCCTTTCTGACACAGATCGTGCGTCCGGATATCGCTATTATTTCCAATGTCGGTACTGCACATCTGGAAAACCTTGGAACCATGGAGAATATAGCCAGAGCGAAGATGGAGATTACAGAGGGGCTTGGGGAGCATGGATTGCTGATTTATAATGGAGATCAGCAGCTTCTGCGCAATGCCGCCATTGAAAAACAGATACCGGGCTGCATTAAAATCCGTACGTTTGGTAAGGATGAGCAAAATGATGTAGTCGTGCATCAGGTGCGTCAGCTGCCAGACGGTCTGTGTTTTTCCATCAAAGATCAGGTGTACCACCTGGACATGATTGGAAAGCATCAGGCGATGAATGCCACAGCGGCATGGATCGCTGCAAGGGCACTTGGACTGGATGAGGAAGAAATAGCGCAGGGCTTTGCAAGCGTGGAGAAGACCGGACTGCGCAATGAGCTTGTCAGGGTGAATCAGTGTCTGATTTTGAATGATTCCTATAAATCCAATCCGCAGAGTGCCTTGGCTGCGGTGGATACCATGGAGGAATTTGACATACCCTATAAACTGGCGGTGCTGGGCGATATGCTGGAGCTTGGAGAAACGAGTGATATGATTCATTACACACTGGGTAAGGATATCAGCAGCTATCATTTGCAGGAGGTTCTCACAATCGGAGACATGGCATGTTATATTGCACAGGGGGCTAGAGATAATATGGAGCATACACTGGTGCGTCATTTTACAGATAAGGAAGAGCTTTTGAACTACCTGAGACCCTATATGCATAAGGAATGCATGCTGCTGGTGAAGGGAAGCCGCGGAATGAAGCTGGATGAAGTGGTGGATGAACTGGTAAAGGAACAACAGTAAGGAGTACATATATATGGAAAAGATAAAATTAGCGATTATATTCGGAGGAAAGTCAAGTGAATACCCGGTATCCCTGCATTCTGCGGGAAGTCTGATTCACAAAATCAATAAAGAGCACTATGAGCTTATTTTCATCGGAATCAGCAAGGATGGGAAATGGTATGCATATGATGGTGATGTGGATGGTATCGAGCATGATACCTGGCTGTGTGAGGAGCACTGTACACCGTGTGTATTGTCCAGCAGTGAAGGCTGCAGGGGCTTTTTGAAGCTGCATGCGGATGGAACCTTTACACGCATTGAGGTGGATTGCATCTTCCCGATTCTGCATGGAAAAAACGGAGAGGACGGAACGATTCAGGGCTTGTTTGAGCTGAGTGGCATCCCATACGTCGGCTGCGGGCACATGAGCAGTGCGATCTGTATGGATAAGGAAATGGCACATATCGTCATGGAGCATGCCGGTATATCATGTGCGCCGTTTGTATGCGTATATGAGGCGGATGATTTGGATTATCGCAAAGTATACGAGCATGCGAAGGAAACGCTGGGACTTCCGATTTTCATCAAGCCGGCCAATGCCGGAAGCAGCTTTGGAATTCACAGGATGGAGTCCTTTGACGGCTTTGAGGAAGCGATGAAGGATGCCTTCTATCATGACGGCAAGGGCAAGGTTATTTTGGAAACAACCATTGAGGGCTTTGAAATCGGAGTAGCTGTGATGGGAAACAAGGAGCTTTTTGCGGGCAGTGTGGATGAAATCGAAACAGCTGCGCCTTTCTTCGATTATGAGGGGAAATATGAGATGGTGGATTCCCATATCTACTGTCCGGCACGAATCAGTCCGAAGCTGTTTGAGGAAGCAAGAGAAATCGCAAAAAAGGCATATCGTGCCATGAACTGCAAGGGAATGACCCGTGTTGATATGTTTGTGACACCGGAGGATACCATCATATTGAATGAAGTCAATACCATTCCGGGCTTTACCGACACCTCCCGTTATCCGACTATGATGAAGGAGGCCGGTATTCCGTTTCCGGAACTGATTGACAAGCTTGTTGCACTGGCAATGGAAGAATGAAGAAGGTGGAAAATGTGCTGAAGAGCAATACGCGTTCCTGGCTGGAAATTGATCTGAACAGGATCTCACATAACATAAAGGAAGTACAGAAGCTGATTCCCTCTACAAGCAAGATTATGGCAATCGTCAAAGCGAACGGCTATGGGCACGGCGATGTGGAATGCTCCCGAATGATGGAACAGCAGGGGATTGACTTTTTTGGAGTAAGCAGTGTTGACGAAGGCGTTCGACTGCGTGAAAACGGCATCCAAAGTCCGATTCTGGTGCTGGGGTATACGCCGCCTGTTCATTTTCATTATCTGAATGAGGCTTCCCTGATCCAGACGCTGGTATCAAAGGAGTATGCAGAAAAGCTGAACGCATATGCTAAAGAGCAGAATGTTGTTGTCAAAGCACATGCCAAGGTGGATACCGGTATGTCCAGAATCGGTATTATTGCACAGGATCATGCATATCATATCGAGGATATCAAAGCGCTGTACCGTCTGGAGTATCTGGATGTCTGCGGTATTTTCTCCCACTTCAGTGTCAGTGACTGTCTGGATGAGGAAAATTGTGCCTTCACCAATCACCAGATTGCGTTGTTTGAACGTGTTCTGGCGGATTTGCGTGCAGAAGGGATTGACCCCGGTACAACGCATCTGCAGAACAGCTATGGAATTTTAAATTATCCGAACCTGCATTATGATTATGTACGTCCGGGTCTATTATGGATGGGAGTTACCAGCGATGATGCACTGGCAATTCGCACGGCACCGCAGTTTCAGCCCATCATGGAATGGAAGGCAAATGTTTCCCTGGTAAAGGATATCCAGCCCGGTGTTACGGTCAGCTACGGCCGTCATTTCAAGGCGGAAGTCTGTACGAGGGTGGCAACACTGGCTGTCGGATATGCGGATGGCTTTCCGCGCAGTGTATCCAATCAGGGAGCCTGTGTGCTGCTGCATGGCAGGCGTGTTCCCATTATCGGCAATATCTGTATGGATCAGATGATGGTGGATATCACCGGACTTGATGGTGTGAGTGAAGGCGATGTCGCTACTCTGATCGGGTGTGACGGTGATGAGGTTCTTTCCGTTGATGAGCTCAGCAGACTTGCACATACCATAAACAATGAAACACTCTGCTGGATTTCACAGCGGGTACCGAGAATATACAAATAGCCACAGCAGGTGTGGCTATTTTTCAAGAGAAGGGATGGATGATTAACGTGGAACGAAAAACTTACTACGCGCTGGATGTTGCAAAATTCATAAGTGCATTTCTGGTGGTCTGCATTCACACCGGGCCGCTGCTGGATGTGGATGCCACCGGCAACTTTATCCTTGTACAGATTCTGGCCAGACTGGCGGTACCGTTCTTCTTTGTGGCGAGCGGCTTTCTGTTTTTCCGTAAGCTGGATTTCAAACGCGAATACAATGATTACGAAAACAAAGCACAGCTGAAGCACTATCTGTGGAGGCTCTGTAAAATCTATATCATCTGGACCATTCTGTATCTGCCCTTTACCTATCTGCTGTTGAAGGGGCAGGATGGTATTACCGTAAACAGTGTGCTGCTGTACGTTCGTGATTTCTTTTTTACCGGAAGCTTTTACCACCTCTGGTTTCTGCCTGCGCTGCTGGTTGCAGTGCCTGTTGTTTACATCTGTCTGTTTAAGCTGGGTCTTGGTAAAACGATTCTTTTTGGATTTCTCCTGTATCTGATCGGCATGGCCGGTAATGTTTACGGTGGTTATCTGATGCAGATTCCGGGGATACAAAGCGTATATCAGGCATATCTGCAGGTATTTTCCACAACACGCAATGGCCTGTTCTTCGGCGTGATGTTTATCGCTATGGGGGCCCTGTTTGCACAGCGGACACTGTACCTGAAAAACTGGCAGGTACTGCTGGGATTCCTGCTCAGCGCCGGACTGCTGTTTGCGGAATGCTTCGCACTGAAAGATAACGGCTTCATGCATGATTTGACAAGTATGTATGCCATGCTGCTGCCATGTATGTTCTTTCTGTTTCTGGGATTGCTTCGTATTCATCTGCCGCAAAGCAAGGTATACAAGACACTGCGTGTTTTATCACTGCTGATTTATGTCATGCATATTATGTTTGTTAATCTGCTGCTTCGGGTATGGCCGCTGATGAATTCTCTGGCTGTTTACGGACTTGTTATGCTGCTGACGCTCATTATGTCCTGCATTATAATTATATGTTCCAGAAAAGTTAAGTTTTTAAAGCATCTTTATGCCTGAATAGGAGGAATATCATGCTGCGTATACAACAAATCAAGCTGACACTTTCAGAATCACTGGATCAGCTGCCGGATAAAATTATAAACAAACTCCATATCTCCAGTGAAGACCTGCTATCATGGAGAATCTATCGGGAGAGTCTGGATGCTCGCAGGGCGAAGGATGTGCATTTTACATATTGCATTGATTGCAGAGTAAAGCATGAGGAGCAGGTGCTTAGAAAGCACTTTAAGGATGTCAGTCGCGTGCAGGAGTACCATTATGCATATCCGAAAAAGGGTGTCATCGGCTTAACGCATCGTCCCGTAGTTGTCGGCTTTGGTCCTGCCGGTATGTTTGCGGCGCTGCTGCTGGCACAGATGGGCTACTATCCGCTTGTTATTGAACGCGGACAGTGTGTGGAGGATCGAGTCAGGAGTGTAGAGGATTTCTGGCAAAACGGTAAGCTGGACCCGCAGAGCAATGTGCAGTTTGGTGAGGGGGGAGCCGGTACGTTTTCCGATGGAAAGCTGACTACCCGCTCCAAGGATCTGCGTGTACATAAGGTTCTGGAGGAGCTTGTCCGCTTTGGTGCGCCACAGGATATACTGTATACGGCACATCCGCATATCGGAACAGATCTGCTGCGTGACATTGTGAAGCGCCTGCGCGAGGAAATCATAGCGCTGGGTGGAGAGGTGCGCTTTTCAAGCTGCCTGCAGGATTTGATAATTGAACAGGGGGAGCTGCGCGGGATTGTTGTCAACGATGAGGAAATACCGGTGGATCAGTTAATTTTATCCATTGGACACAGCGCTCGGGATACCTACCGGCTGCTGCATGCGCGCGGTGTGACCATGCAACCCAAGGCGTTTGCAATCGGTGCCAGAATTGAGCATCCACAGACGCTGATCAACGAAGCGCAGTATAAGACGCTTTGCGGACATCCGCGGCTTTCTGCGGCAGAATACAGATTAACACATACCGCATCCAACGGCCGTGGCGTCTATACCTTCTGCATGTGTCCGGGGGGAAGCGTCGTTCCATCCACTTCCATGGAAGGCGGTGTGGTCGTCAATGGAATGAGTGAACATGCCCGTGACCGGGAAAATGCCAACAGTGCGCTGCTTGTACAGATACGTCCGGAGGATTATGGGGAGCATGCACTGGATGGAATCGCCTATCAGGAGGCATTGGAAAAGAAAGCGTTTGTACTTGGCGGTGGAGCATATCGTGCACCTGCACAGCGGGTTGAAGATTTTCTGAAGCATCGTGCAAGCACAGCGATGGGCAGTGTTCAGCCAAGCTATGCACTGGGTGTAACTCCCTGTGATCTGCATGAGGTGCTTCCTGCTTATGTGACAAGCGCAATGGAAGAGGCAATCACTGCTATGGATCATAAACTGAAGGGCTTTGCGATGGGAGATGCTGTTTTGACCGGAGTGGAGACAAGAAGCAGCTCCCCCGTTCGCCTGGAACGAGGGAAAGAGGATTTGCAGAGTCTATCCGTTTCCGGACTGTATCCCTGCGGAGAAGGAGCGGGATATGCCGGTGGAATCGTTTCAGCGGCAATTGACGGTATCCGATGTGCAGAGCAGATTATTGCAATGTTTCATTATACAAATGAAGCTGCTTGTGATTAAATTTGTAGACATAAGTATGAAGGAAGTATTCTCATGATAGAGATTCATGATATAAGTAAAAAACGCAGTCTGCTCTCAGACTGCGTTTTTACGTGTTATTACAGATTATTTCTCTGTGTATAATTCCACCTGTTTGCCGCGATGGGCAAGCCTGATTCGTATCACATGATGCAAGCCATGATCATATTGCTTAGCAAGGATCTGTTCATATCCCTGCATGGCCAGTTTCTTAAGATTTACAGAATCATCCTTTGTATACTTCAATTCAAAAAGAAAGGATGGTTTGTCCTGCTTTCTGCTTTCTAAACAGATATCAAATCTGCCCTGCCCCTTTTCACGATTGCTGATGATCTTATAGCTGTTTTCTAAAGGCATAAGCATACCTAAAAGTAACGTACGCACTGCGGGCCAATGGGCCTGATAGGAGTTTTTATTCACAAGGTCATAATAGCTGGCAGTATCCTCCAATATGGCTTGATAGCGTAAGGCGAACTTCTCCAGATTTCCTTGTAACAGATCCTCCAGCAGCATAGTTACACTGCTTTCGTCTGTATGAAAATAATAGGCTGTCAGTGATTGGAATTCTCTTTTTATTTCCTTGTTTGGTATTCTTAACACATATCTGCCTTCTAACGCATCCAGCGTAGTTTTTGTTGTCAGGTAACCGGCGTTCAGGCACTGCCTGCCTGAGGCGCAAACAATCCCCAAAGGCTGCTGGTATTTTTGATTTCGTAGAACGAAGCTTCATAATTAACCAAAGCTGTGACTGTCCCACGTTCGATCAGCTCTTCATATCCTTCTTTGAAGGTTTTATCACACTCACGCATAGCAGCTTTTATCATTTTATTTGAACTGGTATTCACCCAGAAAGGAATTAACTGCTTTCTATCCAGGTAATTTATAACTGACCATGGATTAGGCTCTGCCCACTAGCAGTGTAGATGTCGATGCCTCCCATATTGTACCCGTCACGCCATGGGCGGGCAGGCGCCTATTCGTCTATGAACAGCATTACCCGTTTTCCGTAATATTGATGGCATTTTGTCATCAGAAAGCTGATAGCATTTACAACTGCCTGTAAAGAGCCATCCTGTAAATGGGACATACCATCCATAACTAAATCAAATCCGGGCTTTTCAAACCGATCGATATGTTCAAGTACCTGCTTATTTTTTTTATATTCCTTTAACAGTTGGAGCTTCATCTGCATGACGATATTATCCTTATCACCCTTTGCATCTGCGAAGGATAGAAAAATAGTCGGATATGAATTGATATCCCTTGTATATTCTGTTTGCATAATGGCAGTGTCTTTGAAAATGTTCCGTGAATCCTTTGTGACATCAAAAAATTCTGCCAGCACGCCATGGGAGGGCAGGCGCCTACTCATATTGATTGTTTTTCCCGCTACTAGCGTGCCTCTTGTCGGATACCAAAGGTATGGCAATATTTCGGTGAAAGCGCCTTGGCCGTGTGATTAAGGTGACTTCGCTGCCCCGATCCATAAATCATCAGACTCTTATCCACGACATAATAGTTCTCTTCCTTCAGCTTGCGGTAATCCTTCAACCCAATGGGGATTTTCTTCATGCTCATCACCTGCCATATGTTTTATTATTTCATGGTTATTTACAGAATACAGTATGCGGAGCGGATATTTTTCATCAGCTACAGGATGTAGTTTTAGATGCTTTCCTATATTGCATGTGTGTTTCCTTACAAATGTATGGGACTGGATTTGTCAAAGAAACAGCTGCTATAAGTATTGTTATCCAATACCTGTATACGGCATAAATCACGGCTGCATATCATATCGTTAGTGTAGAGGTGATGCATGTGAGCAGACGCTGCAAGAATATTATATATGGAATTATGGGATTGATTGGGGTCATGGTGGCGGCCCTGCTGATAAAGCTGCTGTTTTTCAGCGGACTGTTTACGCCGCTATTGGCATTAAACGGTGCAAAGACGATGGAGATGGAAGTGAATACCAGCTTTCAGGATCCGGGGGCCCGGGCAAGGTTTCGTTTCTCCGATTACAGTGATGAGGTAAAGGTAGAGGGGAATCTGAATACGAAGAAGCTGGGGACCTATACGCTGACCTATACCTTTGATAAATATCAGAAAACAGTGGAGCGCAAGGTCAATGTCATTGATACGACACCGCCGAAGATCAATTTGAAGGGCGGCTCGTCTATCCGAGTGTTTGAAAATGGAAGCTTTCAGGAGCCGGGCTATCAGGCGAGTGATAATTATGACGGGGATGTAAGCAAAAGCGTGGGACGAAAAGGCAGTGTAAATATGAAAAAACAGGGTACGTATACGCTGACCTATACGGCAAAGGATGCCAGCGGCAATACCACAAGTGTAAAGCGCAGTGTTCAGGTATGTGCTGATCCAACGAATACAAAGCTGTATTATGATCATGACAGCTATGACAACACCATGGAGGAATGGTGGTTTAATAAAAGCAAGGATCATCAGCGGACAACAGGTGCCAAGGATGAAAAGCTGTTAAAGAAATACGATTCCTATTATCAGGGACCGAAAGAAAAAGTAATTTATCTGACCTTTGATGAGGGTGGCAATGATATCACCTATATCAAGCAGATTGCGGAGGTCCTGAAAAAGAATGATGTGCAGGCAACCTATTTTTTGACCAGAAATTATATCAAAACAGAAGCAGATTTCATCCGGCAGCTTGTTCAGGATGGCAATGTAATCGGAAATCACAGCTGGCATCATTACGATATGACAACACTGGCGAATGCCTCCAGCATCGATAAATTTGTTGCAGAGATTACGGAGACAGAAAAAACGTATATGGAGGTTACCGGGCAGCCGATGAAAAAGGTTTTCCGTTTTCCGAAGGGCGGCAGCAGTGAGCGTGCGATGAAGCTGGTAAAGGACCTTGGCTACAGCAATTATTTCTGGAGTCATGCCTATTACGATTATGCGAGTGATGTTTCGGGCAGTGAGGCATTGAAGACGATGATGGAGCATTACCATGAGGGGGCGATTTATCTGCTGCATCCGAGCAATAAGGGGAATTATGAAGCGATGGATACCTTTATCAAAAATATGAAGGATCTTGGCTATGACTTTAAAACCGTGGATACCATACCATCGGATGCTCAGGAGAAATGATACGACTCTATCCATAAACATGATGCTGAGGTAAAAATATACTGGTATTTTTACCGATCTTATTCTATAATGATGCACAGGGTGATATGCATGAAAAAGAAACACTGCTATGCCATCCTGTGCATTATCTGGATGCTTGTAATTTTCTGGTTCTCCGCACAGGTTGCGGATGATTCTCAGGAAATGAGCGATTTCTTTGTGCACCTTCTGGATGCTGTATTCTCTCTGGATATCATGAGGAATGAAATCATTCGGGATATGACAAGCTTTCTGGTACGCAAGGCGGCACATATGAGTGAATATGCGGTACTGGCCATTTTATTTGGTCTTACGATACGGGAATACAAAAAGGAGCCATGGCTGCTTCTGGCACTGGCGGCTACGGCTGCCTATGCGGCAACGGATGAATTTCATCAGCTGTTTGTCCCTGGCAGAAGCGGACAGCTCAAGGATGTTTTGATTGATACGGCAGGTGGTGCCCTCGGGCTGGTTCTGCTTGCTCTTATTCTATATCTGAAGCGCAGACGGAAAATGAAAGAAACTGAAAAACTTTCATGAAATATTCAGGGGCCATTGACAAATGTCGGGATTTAAGCTAAAGTATATAAGACAGAAAAATCGTATAGAGGCAGCGATGCGTCAGAGTAAAAGCTGGAGTCGGCAGACCGGGATAGCTTTGAAAGGTAATCATCGCCGAAGAGGCTGCATTGGCGGATGCACTTCTGGGGTCATGGGAAATACTCATGGCACTCCTTCGTTAAGAAGAGGAGCTATTAACAACTCTGCTTTATGTGTGAGAGTCGTGTAATAGCACGGCTTTTTTGTTATTCCATGGTATTTCACCGATGGTGTATACACAGGCGGTATATGTGAAAAGAAAAAAAGAAAGAGGGACTATTTATGAAGAAAAAACTAGTAACGGCAGCTTTTGCCATGACACTGCTTTTGACTGGATGCGGCAGCAGTGATGACGACAAGAATGTTTCAAAGAATACAGGAAAGGAAACCTTTACGGTTGGTATGGAGTGCAATTATGCGCCGTTTAACTGGCAGACGAAGGAACAGACGAAAACGAGTGTTTCCATTGGCGGTGCCGGCTTCTGTGACGGTTATGATGTACGTGTTGCACGTCAGATTGCAAAGGATCTCGATCGTGAGATCGTCATCAAAAAGGTATCCTGGGACGGCCTGCAGCCGGCTTTGGAATCCGGTGAAATCGATGCGATTATTGCCGGTATGACAAAGGATGAAACACGTGAAAACGGAATTGACTTCACATCCCCGTACTATGAATCCGAAATGGTTATGATTGTACGCAAGGGGGACAAGGCTGCGAAATTCAATGATATCCAGCAGTTCAAGGGTAAGACCATCATCGGACAGAAGAGCACGAACTATGATACGATTATCGATCAGATCAAGGGTGTAAAGCATGCGACACCAAAGGCAACGTATCCGGAAATGATCCTCTCCCTGCAGAACAAGGAAGTGGATGGCATTACAGCAGAGCTTCCGGTTGCCGAGGGGGCCGTGGAAGCGAATAAGGATTTAACGATCGTTCACTTTGCGAAGGGCAAGGGCTTTGATATTGACACGTCCGTATCTGTCGGTCTGAAAGAGGGAAGCCGTGATTCCGAGCTGTTCAATGCTGTACAGAAATCACTGGATGGAATTTCCAAGGAAACAAGAGATCAGTGGATGAAGGAAGCAAGAGAGAGTCAGCCGAAAACAGAATAACAAAACAGAATAGGAGATTACCATGATGATAGTAGCATCCGCAAAACCGGATGGGATGTTTGCCCAGGCCTGGTGGATTTTTCAGGACAACATTCCGCTGTTCTGGTATGGGATTAAGATAACACTGCTTCTGGCGGTGTGCGGTACACTGATCGGATTACTGATCGGTTTGCTGTTGGGAGGTATCCGTGCTGTGCGTATAGAAGAGCGCGATGCACCGGTATCCCGCATAATTAAAAAGATACTGCACGGCTTTGTCGGTCTGTATGTATGGATTTTTCGTGGAACACCGATGATGGTACAGGCGCTGATCATCTATCACGGTCTTCGTCCGGTACTGAACTGGTCACCGGTAACTGCCGGTATTACGATTATTTCCATCAATACAGGGGCATATATGGCAGAAATCATCCGTGCCGGTATCCAGTCGATTGACAAGGGACAGAATGAGGCAGCCCGCAGTCTGGGGATGACCTCCACACAGACGATGATGAGCATTATCTTACCTCAGGCGATTCGTAATTCCTTCCCTTCGATCGGAAATGAATTTATTGTCAATATCAAGGACAGCTCCATGCTGAATGTCATCGGTGTGATTGAACTGTATTTCCAGTCCAGCTCCGTTGCAGGAAGTCTGATGCTGTATGTACCGACCTTTATCGTAGCGGCTATTCTGTATCTACTGCTGACGACACTGGCAACCCAGCTTCTCTCCTTTGTTGAGGGGCGCATGAATATGCCGAGATCATCCGGGCCGTCTTCTCAGAGCGTACCGGTAGAAAGGGTGTGAAGTATATGAATAGCATCATAGAAATCAAGCATCTGAAAAAGCATTTTGGTTCGCTGGAGGTTTTGAATGACATTGATTTTCATTGTGACAAGGGTGAGGTTATTACCATTATCGGCTCCAGTGGAAGCGGCAAGTCCACGCTGCTTCGCTGCATCAATCTGCTGGAAACTCCGGATGCCGGAGAAATCCTGTATCATGACAAGGATATTCTGAAGGGTGAAATCAATATCAATGAACATCGAACGCATGTTGGTATGGTGTTTCAGTCCTTCAATCTGTTTAATAATAAAAGTGTGCTGGAAAACTGTATGCTCGGACAGATCAAGGTATTGAAGCGAAGCAAGGCGGATGCGAAGGAAAAGGCGATGCTGTTCCTGAAAAAGGTTGGTATGGAGTCCTTTGCGAATGCGAGTGCCATGCAGCTGTCCGGCGGACAGAAGCAGCGTGTAGCCATCGCCCGTGCCCTGTGCATGGAGCCGGAGGTTCTGCTGTTTGATGAGCCGACGAGTGCACTGGACCCTGAAATGGTTGGCGATGTTCTGGATGTGATGAAGGATCTGGCCAGAGAAGGTCTGACGATGATCGTCGTGACCCATGAGATGCAGTTTGCTCATGATATCAGCTCCCGTGTCGTATTTATGGACAAGGGTGTGATTGCAGAGGAGGGTACTCCACAGCAGCTGTTTGAGCATCCAAGGCAGGAGCGTACCAAAGAATTCTTAAAGCGTTACCGTATCAGCAGTCAGTCCTAGCGGCTGGCTTTTTTTATCTTATGATAAAGGACACTCTTTATCATATGTCTGCGGTTTTCAAAATCCTGTGCACCTAATGAAAAAGAATCATCTGCTCTTTTCAAGTATGTATATTTTATTTTCTTATGTTTCGTAGGTTTTATGCTACACTGTAGATACAAAAAAGGAGAGGCTGGTATATGAGTAACTATATAAATACTACAACCCATTCACATGGTATCCATCCGCAAAGGCTCCGGCCTTTCAGTAGATCAACCGCTTGCTAGAAGCGTTTTTTCTTATGCTTTCATTCATTCTTTACGATGATTAAATAGCTTACAGCTGAACACCGCTTGTCGGCGGTAAGGACTGCCTTGTTTTTGTTGCATCCGTTCCTGCGTATGAAACGAAGCAGCAGGTACCTCTATATACTATTATAGATTTTGTCTATAAAAAATTCCGCAGTAGAGGATAAAAAGGAACAATTACAAAGGACGTATGGTATACTGATGGAGAAGGAGATAGATCAGGAGGTTATGGATATGTGTAACTTTCGCGATTTCATTGAACAAAGAGGTATTGAACAGGGCTTATTACAGGGATAAGCTGAAGGCAAGGTAGAAGGGAAAGTGGAAGCAACATTTCTACATGTAAAAAACTGGTACAGAGAATCAATGTCAGTGCAATGGACGCTATGAATATACTGGACGTTTAAGATGATATTCACCTGCGATTCTGCAATCCCTACATCTATCCTGAAAAGCTATAACAAGCATAATCAAAGGGGCTGTGCAGTCACAGCTCTTTTCTGTATGTAATTCATAACAGACAGAAGTCTCCTACCTCTGCGATGATAAGCAGATGATGGGACGAATTGTAAATCAATCATTCGCGAGGACTTGTTTTTTACGATAAGCGATAGTATACTGAACTGCATACAGAATCATGAAAATATAGCTTTGAACGCTGAAGTATAAGATGATAAGTCATGGAGAAGGGAGAAAAAATGAACTATCAAAAATTGTATGAATGCCTGTTTTGTGCTGTACGAACTGCCGGCATTGTTGCGAACATGATGCAGGCAACCATTGTCAATGAGGGCAAACAGGTGGAAGTGGTGGAGGATGAGGATGAACGCCATCTGCGTATGCGGGAAGCCAAAACCAGAGCCGATGAAATTGTTCAGGAAATTCTGTTGCAGTCTCTGTTACCGGAATATCAGGCTGTACTGAGTCTGGATGTGGAGGAGGATACGGTAAGCCGCACCTGCTTTTTGAAACAGGACTATGATTATACGCTTGTACTGGATCCGATCGATGGAACTCTGGACTATTTGCACCAGAAGGATACCTGGTCAATCTGCAGTGCCATTCTTCATGAGCATGATGTCCGTCTGGCTATTGTCTATTTTCCAAAGCGTGATATCATGTACACGTATGTGGAAGGGATTGGCTGCCGGGTATATCATAGGCTGAAGCAGTGTACGGCGGCTGATGGCGAAGTGCTGTCTGTACAATGCGACAATACACCCTCTGTCGTATACAAAAACAGCCGTCTGTCACAGGATATCGTACAGCAGCTTTGGGAGCGCGGATTTCAGGTCGTCGATGACAGTGAACAGGAGCTGGGCTGTCCCGATGCCATTCTTGCCTGTATGAGAGGGGAAGCACTTGCTTATTTCTCCGATACCCGCAATATTCGCGATATTCTGCTCGGGGCAATCCTATCCAAGCTGGAAAATGGACACGCCTATGACTATGCTGGCAATGCAGCACGCTGGGCTTCCCATGGACGACAAAAGGAAATCGTCTTCAGTATTTTTGAAAAAAATCAAATATTTTAATAAAATTTAGGAATTCGGTACTTTTCATTCGTATATAAGAATATATAGGAGGTAAACGGATGAAGGAGACTGAATTTTTTTATGAGCCCTGTGTCGATGAAGCACAGACAATTCGCAATATGAAGCGCCAGCTTTTGTTTTTGAAGCAGTATACGGCCTCGCTGCGTCTGCATAGCGTGCTGTATGGAGAGGATTGTGTACAGCTGCAGGTGGAGGATGAACTAAGTGATTATCTGAACTATACCCGCAGCATTGTCCAGACATCGAGAAACGGCGGATATGTACATAGGGATCCCGTGCTGGACGCGATGGAGCGTCAGCGAAGAGCAAGGGAAAAGGTGATGGAGCAGGACCAGCGGGCCTATGTTCTCTTACAGGGAATTCTACAGCTGGAGGAGCAGGAAAAGGAGCTGCTGCTGGATGTATACGTGCGAGGCCTGAAACGGGAGCTGGTATTGCGCCATCAGGGAGACATTGTGGAAAGCACGCTGAATCGAAGGCTTCGCCGTGCCTGTCTGCACCTTGCTGCTCTGCTGCATCTGCAGGTTTTAAAGGAATGCTCTTAGTTACAAACTTGTAATACTTGCATTATGAGTTTCAACGTCTACAGGTTTATGGTATAATAATTTAAGGTGGTTATGAAAACCATGTGAACAGGAAGCGGAGGAATGGATTTGGATAAGAAAATCGTAATCAATATGCTGTCCAGTGCCGACAAGGTGGAAGGACAGGGTGTGGGGAGTGCCTATCTGGAGCAGGTAAATCTGGTTAAGGAAGGTGCGAGTGATCTGTTTACCGTTGAAATCAACAGCGGAAAGAAGGCTGATATCATTCATTCTCATACCATTGATCCGCAGAATTATCTGAAGATGAAGAATAATAAAAATGCCAATGTATGCTATGTGCATTTTCTACCGGATACGCTGAATGGGAGTATCCAGTTACCCAAGGCACTGTTTTCGGTGTTTAAAAAATATGTGATCAGCTTCTATAAAACAGCGGATTATCTGATCGTTGTAAATCCGATTTTTATGAAGGAGCTGGAGAAATATGGAATTGCCCGGGAGAAGATGATCTATATTCCGAATTATGTATCCAAGGAGCAGTTTCATGTGAAGCCGGTGGAGCAGCGCAATGCCATCCGTGAGCAGTATGGGATCAAAGCGGATGATTTTGTTGTCATCGGTGTCGGACAGGTACAGACACGAAAGGGCGTTCTGGACTTTGTTGACGTTGCGAAAAAGCTGCCGGATGTGCGCTTTGTCTGGTGCGGAGGCTTTTCGTTTGGAAAAATTACAGACGGCTATGAGGAGCTGAAGAAGGTTGTGGAGAATCCGCCGGCAAACGTACAGTTTCCAGGCATTATCCCGAGAAGTGATATGAATGATATTTACAATATGGCGGATGTGCTGTTTATGCCATCCTATAATGAGCTGTTTCCAATGGCGATACTGGAGGCGGTCAATTTGCACAGACCAATGGTTCTGCGCTCTTTGGAGCTGTATGAGGATATCTTATTTAAGAAATATCAGATGGCCGATGATAATGACAGCTTTGCCGAATTGATTCGAAGGCTGCATGAGGATCCGGCCTATTATGCGCGCTGTGCAGCTGACAGTGCCTATATCAGCGAATATTATTCCAAGGAGAATGTGCTCAGCATCTGGAAGGAATTTTATACGCGTGTATATGAGGAGCTGCAGGAACGCAAACGGGGGTAGAGAAGCGCAGCGTTCGCGCTTTGGCAGGAAGGCAGTTGAGGGTTCATGAAAAGTTCATTACGGAGTTATATCTTAAATTTTGTAGTCATCATCGGACTGACCGCTGTTTCTCTGTGGTTTGCACTGAAGGATAACTATCACGAAATCATGCATCTCATCAGCAGTATCTCCTGGTACTGGCTGCTTATCATTTTCCTTTGGGGAATGATCTATGTCATGATTTTAGGGCAGATCATCATGATTTTTGCCCGGCGTTACAAAAAGGACTACACGTACCGGCAGGGGCTGAGCAATGCGCTTGTCGGAACGTTTTTCAGCGGGATTACACCAAGTGCCACGGGCGGACAGTTCGGTCAGGCGTACGTATTTAAAAAGCAGGGAATCAAATACAGTGACGGAGCGAGTATTCTGTGGGCGGATTTTATCGTTTATCAGACGACGATGATGGTCTATGTCACGATTCTGTTTCTTTTGCGCTATACGCATTACATGACGATTATTGGGCCGGCGTTTCTGGGGATTCTGATCGGCTATATCGTAAATGTATGTGTCATCAGTATCCTGTGGACGATGGCGCTGTTTCCACGTGTCTATGTAAAACTGAGCGGGCATGCCGTGACGCTGCTGGCGAAGCTGCATATCGTGAAAAACAAGGAAAAGACACTTGCCGCCTGGACCATTCAGGTTGAAGGCTTTACCAAAGAAATCAAGGAAATGAAGCACGAAAAGAAAATCATATGCAAAACCGTGCTGTGGAATGTGATTCGTATGACGGTTCAGTTTTCCCTGCCGTTTTTCATCGCCTATGCGCTGAACCTGAATCTGGGGCTGGATAAGTTCGTGGATTGTCTGGCGCTGGCCAGCTTCGTGCTGATGACAAATGCATTTATTCCGATACCTGGGGCAAGTGGCGGTACCGAGCTGGTATTCGTACAGCTGTTCAAATATCTGGTCGGCGGACTCAAGGCCAGCGGTATTATGATCCTGTGGAGATTTTCCACGTATCACATTGTAATTCTGGTAGGGGCATTTGTGTTTCTGCATTTGAAACGAACCTACGATGATGAAAAATATGGAAGACGGAAGAAACCGAAAGACATCAGGGAGGTGGATTCATGAGAATCGGGCTTTTTACCGATACGTATACACCGGATATCAACGGTGTGGTTTCCAGCATTGTAACCCTGCAAAGGGAGCTGGAGAAAAACGGACATGACGTTTATGTCATCACCAATCACAAGGCAATGACGATGAAAAAGGAAGGCAATGTACTGCGGCTTCCCGGACTCGAGCTGAAATGGCTGTACGGCTATAAGCTGTCTACACCCTATCATTTCAGTGCCCGTGATGAAATCAGGAAAATGCAGCTGGATTTGATTCATGTGCATACGGAGTTCGGTGTGGGCATGTTTGGCCGTATCGTTGCAAAATATCTGAATATCCCAGTTGTGACAACCTATCATACAATGTATGAGGATTATACGCATTATGTAAACCGTTTTGAAATCGACGAGGTGGATAAGGTGACGAAGAAGGTGGTCTCCACCTTTTCCCGTTCGATATCCGACAGTGCGCAGGCAGTGATTTCACCAAGTGAAAAAACGAAGGAAACGCTGTTGAAGTACGGGGTGAAGACACCGATCTATGTCATACCGACCGGACTGAATTTTGAGAAATTTCATCCGGATAATATCGATCCTGCCCGGGTGCAGGAAATCCGCAGACAATACGGTATTCAGGAGGATGAACGCCTGATCGTGTTTGTCGGCCGGATTGCACAGGAAAAAAGCATTGAGATTCCCATCGAGGGCTTTCGCTATGTAAGTGATACGAAAATCAAGCTGATGATTGTCGGGGGAGGACCGCAGCTGGAGGAGCTGCAGAAGCTGGTGCAGCGCCATCATCTGGAGCGGCAGGTGATTTTTACAGACAAAAAGCTACCGGAGGAAATACCGGCCTATTATGCGTGTGCGGACTGCTTTGTATCTGCATCCCTGACGGAAACGCAGGGGATGACCTATATTGAAGCACTGGCGTGCGGATTACCGGTCTTCGCCCGCTATGATGATGTGTTAAAGGATCTCGTCATCGAGGAGGACAGCGGCTTTCTGTTTGAAACACCGCAGGAATTTGCAGAGAAGCTGACGGACTTCATGCACCGGAGTGCCGAGGAGCGAAAGGCCTTTTCCCGGCGTGCGCTGAGCAAAATCGTCAAATACGATTCCAGAGTGTTTTATTCCAAGGTGCTCAGTGTATATTATCAGGCAATCAATGACTTTGAGGATGCCTACGAGGTTATCAAAATCAAAACGCTGGATGATTATGTGCGCATCTATGTGCAGAACGACAAGGAGGATCAGCCGCAGAAGCTTCTGATAGATCTGGATGATTACTTCACCTATAAAATCCGTCTGCATACAATGCTTGACCGCTACACCGTTGCGCATTTTCAGCGGAAGGAAATTGTGCTGGAGGCCTATCGCGGAGCGATCCGCAAGCTTCGCATGCGCGACTATACCCGCAAGGAAATGGGCACCTGGCTGCATCGGCAGCCGGGCTTATCCGTTGAGGATGTGGAGGGCTTGTTAAGTGAGCTGGAGGAAAAGGGTTATATCAATGATAACCTGTATATGCAGCAGAAAATCGAAAAGATGCAGTTTTCTCTGAGCGGCAAGGGGAATATACGGCGGACCCTGATCAATAAAGGAATATCTGCGGAGGATGTCGATGAGGCATTGTCCGGTCTGGATGATGAGGAGGAGCGTCTGCGTGCCTTGAAAATGGCAGAAAAGCTGATGGCAACCATTAAGGATAAATCCAGAAAAATGAAAAAGCAGACCATCGTACAAAAGCTGGTATCGCTTGGCTTTGACAGTGATATCGCCAGAAGTACCTCGGAGCGCTTGAATTTTGAAGAAGAGGATGACAGTGAAGCGCTGAACAAGACGATTGCCAAGGCAATCCGTACATACAGCCGCAAGCTGAGCGGGCAGCCGCTGAAAAACAAGGTTCTGGTATACTGCATGCAGAAGGGCTTTCTGCATGAGGATATCATGATCCATCTAAATGAAATGGAGTGGCGTGATGAGCAATAAAATTAAAGATTTATACGACGGATACAAGGGAGAGCTGACAGCGCTGATTATCAGTATGAACCGCGGTGTAACAGCAAAGGGAGCACCGTACCTGTCCTTTGTGTTTCAGGATAAAAGCGGCAGCATTGATGCGAAATACTGGAATGTAAGCGAGGAGCTGCTGCATAAATTTCAACCCGGTATGCTGGTGGAAATGAGCGGGGATGTGCTGTGTCATCAAAAGCAGCTGCAGTTTCGTGTGCAGCAGATGAAGGAGCTGGAGGAAGCTGCGGATATTTCCGATTATGTAAAGGAAGGACCGTATTCCCAGCAGGCATTGCATGAAACCATCCAGCTTTATATCGATGAAATTGAAAATACGGTCATGAAGCAGCTGGTATGCGGAATATTGAAGGATCATGAAAAGGATTTCTTTGAATATCCTGCGGCGACACGAAATCACCATGATTTCTATGCCGGACTCGCAACGCATGTACTGGGGATGCTGCAGCTGGCAGAGCAGCTGTGTCATCTGTACCCGATGCTGGACAGAGATCTGCTGTACAGCGGTGTCATCCTGCACGATGTAGGAAAGACTGTGGAGCTGAGTGGTGCCATTGTCAGTGAATACACCACACAGGGAAAGCTGCTGGGACATATTTCCATTATGCAGGCTGAGGTACTGGCCAAAGCAGAGCAGCTGGGGCTGGAGGATTGTGAGGAAGCCATGCTGCTTCGCCATATGATTTTATCCCATCATGGGGTGTATGAATACGGTTCCCCTGTGCTGCCGATGATACCGGAGGCAGAAATGCTGCATATGATCGATAACATTGATGCACGCATGAATACGCTGCACAAGGCATTGGAGCCGGTACAGGCCGGAGAGTTCACACAACGAGTATTTGCATTGGAAAATCGTTCGTTTTATAAAAGCAGATACAAAAATTCAGACGGTAAATAGACGCAAAAGCGCTTATTTACCGCTTTTTTTCGGCACTTTTCCAGTTTGTGGATAAATTTTTCATGTTTCTTGTGAAATAGTTAATCTTTTTATTTTTAGAAACTTTCGATATACTAACCATGCAAGCTGATAACGCTTTCACATAAGCGCCAGCAATCCCAACCATAGGAAAGGAGGAAACAGCCAAATGAGAGAAAAACGAATACTGGAAGAGCTCATGCATGCAGATCAGTATTGCAGTCTGGAGCATTTCTCCAGACAGCTGCAGGTATCGACCAGAACCATCAGCAATGATATCAAATATCTGATGCAGGATGGTGAGCGAAACGGCTTTCGCATCCATCTGAAGCGGCGCTTCGGCTACTATCTGGAAATCACGGCACCGCAGAAATTCAAACAGTATATGCAAAGCGATGAAGACAGTATGGCCATCAGCAGCAAGGAGCGTGTTGACACCATCATCGCTCTGCTGCTTCTGCAAAGTGACTATATTACGCAGGAAACAATCGCCGACACACTGGCAGTCAGCAAATCCATCATTAAGGTTGATATGGCCAAGGTAGAAAAGGCATTGTTTGAGCACAGCATTTCCCTGATTAAAAAAGCCCATTACGGCATCAGCTTATCGTGTGAGGGCATGATGCGCAAGCTGTATCTGCTGGAGCTGCAGGAAAAAGACAATCTTTATATGAAGAAGACCATGGATCATTATCTGTCCCAGCAGCACATACAGCATTTGGAAAAGCGGCTGATTGCCCTGCTGAAGCAGTACCGGCTGAACACCAATTATATCGAGCTGAAAAAAATCGACCTGTTCCTGAAGGTCAGCGTGCTTCTGGCGGAAAAGGGCATTGAATCCGCTGGAGGGGTGATAGACAGCAGTGTCCATAAGCAGATGGCAGTCGAGCTGGCAGATGTGATTCAGGAAATCTATCAGGTGACGCTGAGCAGCGGTGATATCTGTGATATCGGCAATTATCTGAAGCAAAAGACAAAGCCGAGTGATGTCTATCTGTATGATGAGGGTCTGATTCAGGATATCGAGATCTTTCTGCAGGATGCCGATGAACAGTATCATACCCAGTTCAATGCCGATGTGGAATTTAAAAAGAGCCTTCTGGCGCATGTATCCCTGCTGCTGGACCGGCTGCATCAAAGCATTTCCTTCTCCAATCCGCTTGTTCACGAAATCAGTGTGAAGTATCCGGTGATTTTCAATATCTGTATCCGCTTTGCCGGTATGCTGGAGGAAAAATATCATGTGAAGACCACACAGGATGAAATCGGATTCATCGCAACACACTTTGCCGCCCATATGGAAAAGGAGCTGCATCACAAGCTGAATCTGTATCACCGCATTGCCATCATCTGTTCCAGCGGTGGTGGAAGTGCCTTTCTGATCAAGCTGAAGCTGGAAACGATCTTTTCCTCCAGCAATATTGAAACCTTCTCCTTGCTGGAGCTGGATGAGGTTCGCTCCTATGAGCCGGATATCATCTTCACCATTAAAAAGCTGGATGAAGTCTTTGATGTTCCCATTGTTCTCATCAAGGAGCTGCTGGATGATGCGGATATTCAGAAAATCAAGAATATGCTGGAAACAGATGCATCCCTTGTCCTGCAGGAGCGCTCCTTCACCTCCCTGTTTCGCAAAAATGCATTCCACATCTTTCAGGAAGGAAGCTATGCGGACATGGTTTCCTGTATGGCTGCAAAGCTGGAACAGGAGGGATATTGTGATCCGGGCTATGCGGCTTCCGTGAAACAGCGTGAGGAAGTATTGTCCACCGTGTATAACAATGGTATTGCGATTCCGCATCCCCTGGAGATGTGCGGCAGAGGAAATATTTTGTCGGTGGGCATTGTGAAGCAGGAAGCATCGGTACATAAGCTGCCGGTTCAGGTCATCTTTCTGGTCGATCTGGAGAAGGGGGATTTAAAGCTGCATCAGAATATAACTAGAGTATTGTTTGAGGTTATGAGCGATACGGCACTGATTGAAAAGCTGCGGCGTGCAGAATCGTATGAGGATTTCATGAAATGCATATCGCATCTGAAATTTTAAAGGAGGGACTCTATGAATATACAATTTTTAGAAAAGCTGTCAAATGCGGACGGCATCGCATCCAATGAGCAGGAGGTACGGGATGTTCTGGTTGCGGAGCTGAAGGAGTATGCCGATGAAGTTTCCACGGATCATCTTGGCAGTATTATCTTCAAAAAGGGGAACAGGGGGCCGAAGATCATGCTGTGCGCTCATATCGATGAGGTTGGCTTCATCGTGCGCAGTATATCCGATATGGGGCAGGTCATGCTGATGAGTGTGGGCGGTGTAAAGCCGCTGGCACAGTTTATGCAGAAGGTACGTATTACGACAGAGGATGGTAAGAAGATTCACGGTATCATCCAGGCAACCTATGAGAGCAACGCCGCCACCAAAGTCTATGTGGATCTGGGGGCACAGACTGCACAGGAGGTCTATGATCTGGGCATTCAGGTCGGGGATATGGTGACATATACGACAGAATTTGAGCACTTCGCCTTAGCGGATGTTGTGGCAGGAAAGGCGTTTGATGACCGTCTGGGCTGCTTCATTATGGGGGAGGTATTAAAACGGCTGCAAGGCATTGATCATCCCAATACCGTTTACATGGTGGGCACCTCCAGTGAGGAGGTCGGAATACGCGGGGCAAAAACCGCTGTATACAGGGTGAATCCGGATGTGGTATTTCCAATCGATGTTGCCTGCTTTAACGATGAATTTGTTCGCAATCATACCAATCAGCGCCAGATTGGCAAGGGGATGATGCTGACAAACTTCGATCGCACACTTGCTCCCAATCGTGCCCTGATTCGTCGTATCAAGGACACGGCAAATACATTGCATAAGCCACTGCAGCTGGATATGTTCAATGGAGGAGGAACCGATGGCGGCGAGGCTCACAAGAGTAGGGATGGTAAACCGACCGCTGTCAGCTGCCTGCCTGTGCGTTATGGACACTGTGCCTATTCGATTGCACATCTGCAGGATATTGCGGACGCCATCGACATCTTTACAGAGCTGATTGTCAATTTTGACGAAGCAGCGTATCGTGCATCAATAAATTTTTTGAAAGGAGTCTAGCATGACAGAATTAGAACAGCAGATCATCGGTATCATTTCCGCTGCCGGTGACAGTAAGGGGAAGGCGTTTGAAGCCCTTCGCAAGGTAAAGGAAAGCGATTATGAGGGAGCTCGCGCACTGCTTGAGGAAAGCAGAAAAATCGATCTGGAGGCACACAAAATCCAGACCAAGCTGATCCAGTCGGAAATGGATCCGGAGGCTGAAAAGCCGGAGCTGTCACTGCTCATGGTTCATGCGCAGGATCATTATATGACCAGCCAGCTGGCAAGAGACGTCATTGAGGCACTGGTAGATGTATTTGAAGCAAAAGAAGGAGGAAACTAACATGAGAATTTTATTATGCTGTGCAGGTGGCTTTTCCACCAATATGCTGATGCAGAACATGAAAAAGGTCGTAAAGGAAAGCGCGAAGCTGAATGAAGAGGATTTTAAATTTACGGCGATTCCCGCAGACTCTCTGGAGGAGGAAATCGATAACTGGGACGTGGTTCTGGTCGGACCGCAGGTATCGCACAAGATTGACTTCATCGAGGCTGTATGCAAACCGAAAAACGTGCCGTTTGCAGTCATTGACAAGGATGTATACGGACAGATGGACGGAGCCACCGTATTGAAGCTCGCTCTGGTTACACGCAAGAAACACGAAATGGGAAAGTAATCCCTGATTTGGAATTATAAAAGACTATGCTTCATTTGCGGTCAGTCTTGTATTGTTCAATCAGGCTGTGAGATGAATGAGCAGGGGGTATACTTTCAGGAATGCCCGCTCACGTGTCCTGTAAAGACAGCATAAATAAATAGAAAGGAACCTAGTATGTTTAATAAATTTGAAGCCTTTATGAACAAATGGCTGATGCCAATTGCTCAAAAAGTAGATAAACAGCGTCATCTGAGTGCCATTAAGGCATCCATGGTGGCCATGACACCATTTACGATTCTGGGGAGCTTCTTCGCCATCATCCCCGCTTTACCAAACATGATTGGAGAAAATAACGCATTCAGTCAGTTCATTTTGAACAATGCGGAGCTGCTTGACCTGCCGGTTACCCTATCCATCGGTATGATGAGTGTATATGTAACGATGTGTATTGCATACAATCTGGGGAATCACTACAAGCTGTATATTCCGGGCTGTATCACTCTGTCCACCTTTGCTTTCCTGTTTGTGGCTGCTGAAAACGTAGAGGGCGGTATCAGCATCACCAACTTCGGTGCAAAGGGTCTGTTCTGTGCCATGCTGGTCGGTATGGCTGCTACGGAGCTGTATCGCTTCTGTAAGGAAAAGAATCTGACGGTCCGCATGCCGGAGGGGGTACCGGACTTCGTATCCAAATCCTTTGAGCTGATTCCTACAACCATCATCGTTGCCGGAACCTTCATCGCTGTACGCTTCTTCTCCCAGCAGATTTTCGGAGCACTGCCTCCGCAGATTCTGACACAGTTTCTGGCACCGCTGGTTGGTTCCATGGACAACCCGTGGGCAGTCTTGTTCCTGCACTTCATGATCTGTCTGATTTTCTTCTTCGGTATCCATTCATCTGTTTTCGGACCGATTACACGTCCGATCATGGCTACCTTCATTGCGGAAAACATCATCGCAAGACAGGCAGGAGAACCTCTGCCACACTTTTATACGGCAGGTACCTCCAGTGCGTTCTTTGGATTCACCGGTGCCGGTATCACCATCGGATGCGTTGTGGCATGCATGCTGTCCAAATCCAAACGCTATCGTAAAATCGGGCAGGTCGCATTGTTCCCGTCACTGTTCGGTATCAATGAACCGATTCTCTTCGGTGCTCCGATTATTCTGAATCCGATAATGTTTATCCCATTCGTCTTCGGTGGTGCCATCATCGGTACCATGCCAATGTTTTTGATGCACTACGGTCTGCTGGACAAGCCGTTCTTCGATCCGCCTTATGTCGGTGTCTTCCTGGAGGGATTCCTGACAAACGGTGACTGGAGAGTGATCCTGGCCTGCGGTGCACAGCTGATTCTGGCAATTCTGCTCTATCTGCCATTCTTTAAAATCATGGAGCGTCAGGAGCTGCGTGAGGAAGAAGCAAGAGCGAAGAAAGCAGAGGAGGCAAAAAACATCTTCTCGGATGATGAGGAGGCTTTACTGAACGATCTGGATCTTGATTTCTAGCAATAGCCAGCGGCATCCGTTTGCGGGTGCCGCTTTCCATACAGCTGCGCGAAAAGAGTAATACAGGTGCAGAGGTATCTCATAAAAAGGAGGAAGCAGTATGCAGAGAATCCAAAAAATTCGCTCCATTCTGGAGGAAAAACAAATCGACGCTATCTTGATCAAAAGCCGTTCCAACAAGCGCTATCTCGGTGCCTTAACCGGAAGCGGCGTCAAGGTGCTGGTGACAAGAGATGAGCTGTATCAGATTATGGACGGGCGTTACAGCAATGAAGCAAGAGAAACAACAAGCGGCTTTATCCCGGTGGTGCATGAACAGGGCAACAGCTATCTGGATGAGGTGGTCCGACTTCTGGGAAGCCATGCCCGCATTGGAATTGAAGCGGGACAGGTTCTCGTGAAGGAATATCTGAGCATGCAGGAATACGGGTTGAAAACCGTGCTTCTGGAGCATGAACTGGAGGAGGCACGCCGCTGTAAGGATGCCCAGGAAATCGCGCTGGTACGTAAGGCATGTGAAATCACGGATGCGATCTTTCAGGAAACGATTTCCACGATTCGCATCGGGATGAAGGAAACGGAGGTCAGTGCACTGCTGCAGTATCTGGCAATCAAAAACGGAGCCAGTGCCATGGCATTTGATACGATTGTCGCAAGCGGTGTCCGCGGCAGCATGCCGCATGGGCGTCCGAGTGAAAAAACCTTTGAAGCCCATGAATTCATCACGATCGACTTCGGTATCACCTATCAGGGCTACCAGTCCGATATGACCAGAACGGTGTGTATTCAGGAACCAAAGCCGGAGCTGAAGAAAATCTATGATATCGTGCTGGAAGCACAGTGTGCGGGTGTTGACTTTATCAAAGCCGGTATAAGAGGAAACGATGTGGACAGCTATGTGCGCGGCATCATTCAGGGGCATGGCTATGGTCCGTATTTCACGCATGGTCTGGGGCATGGCATCGGCATGGGAGATGGAGAGCTTCCACTGCTGAATGCCGGCAGTGACACCGTGCTGGAGGAAGGCATGATCATGTCCTGTGAGCCGGGTATCTATGTTCCGGGACTTGGCGGTGTGCGAATTGAGGATGATGTCCTTATCGAAAACGGCCGTGGTGTCCCATTGAATGCCACAACAAAGGAACTCATTATTTTGGAGGGTAACGGATATGAAGTATGATTTTGATCATGTAATCAATCGAAAGCTTGGAAAATGCAGAAAATGGGACAATACCATTTTGAAGGAAAAATTCGGTTTAAATGAGGATGCGATTCCTATGGATCTTGCCGATCTGGATTTTGAATGTGCACCGGCAATCAAGCAGGCGATGATAGAGCGTGCCGCTTTGGGAGATTATGGCTATACGTATACGTATGATGCATATTATGATGCGCTGATTGACTGGAACAAGCGCCGTTTTCATGTGGATATTAAAAAGGAATGGATCAAGCTGACCTTTGGAACCTGCGGCACTCTGCATTATATCGTACAGTGCTTCTGTAACGAGGGAGATGCTGTTATGATCAACACCCCTGCCTATGATCCCTTCGCTGAAGCGGTGGAGCGCGGCGGCTGTCGTTTGATCTGCAATTCCCTAAAGCTGGAAAATATGCGCTATTATCTTGATTTTGAAGAGATGGAGCATCAGATGGTCGAAGAGAATGTCAAGCTGTTTATCTTCTGTTCACCGCAAAATCCAAGCGGACGCGTCTGGACGAAGGAGGAGCTGCATCAGCTCAGTGCACTGTGTCTGAAGCATGATGTTCTGCTGGTCTGTGATGAAATACACCGTGATGTGATTTTTGATCGGGAAAGCTTTACCACGCTGTGGAATGCGCATGAGGATATTGCGGATGCATCGATTATGTGTGTATCCCCAAACAAGGGCTTTAATCTGGGTGGTTTAAAATCCTCCTACATCATCGTTAAGAATAAGCAGATTCGGGAACGCCTGCTGGCATATTTACAAAAGGTCTATGTGACCAGTCCGCATGTATTTGCTGTTCCTGCCATCATTGCGGCTTATAATGATTCAGAGGAATGGCTGGATCAGCTGACTGCATATATCGGGGAGAATTTCACCATGGTCTATGACTGGTTTGCACAGCACATGCCGCAGGCTAAGGTCATGAAAAGCGATTCCAGCTTTCTGGCATGGATCGATATGCGTTCCGTGTTTGCGGATGAGGATGAAATGCGTGCCTTCTTTATCAGGGCAAATGTATCCATGGTTGTCGGCAGCTATTTTGTGCAGGACGGCTATGGCTGGGTGCGCCTGAATATCGGAACACAGAAGTCGATTCTGCAGGAGGCGCTGCGCCGTATCGCTGTAACATGGGAAGCATGGGAATAAAAGGAAATTACAACATAAAAAAGCTGCCGGAATAGGCAGCAGAAAGGGTCAGATACATCGTCTGATCTTTTTCATATCGATGATTTTGGCAGAAAAGAACTGCTGTATAATATAAGCATAAAACAGGGGCAGGAAAGGAATCAGCGGGAATAGAAAAAAGCAGTTGTGTTTGAAACGGTCTGTTTAATCACCGTATCCTTATAAGGGAAAACAAAGGATTTTATTGCTGATTTACTTTCTTTATCACGTATTGCCGAAAGCAATGCCGGTGCCTTATGAAGGCTGTATGCTTCGTACAAGGAATACAGACTGTGCGTTAGCCGTATCCTTGGATACCCTGGCGTTATGCCGCCGGCTTCGTACTGCAGGTAAGTCCCTGCTGTTCATAAACGACTACCGCGGTATGTACATCGAATACAGCGTCTTCTAAGGTCTGGATGAAATCCAGCTTTTTCAGCTGTGCGGTGTCAATGTCCGTCAGCTTTAGAACGAGCAGCTGCTTCATTTCTTTATCTGTCACGGATGCCTGATAGGTCAAGCCCCTGATATTTGCATAATCTTTCTGGTACTGTTTAACACAGGCCTGTGCCTGCTGCTTGTTATAGCCTAGTGTACGATAGTCTGTATGCAGCTGTATGCTCTGTGTTGAAATTCGTTGATTTTCTGAATCCATGGTTGTTTCAATAAAGGTATCCATCAGGGTTCCCCGGCATGTCGTTTTACTTATGCCTGCTTCTGCTTTTTTCGAACAGCCACTTAACAGAAGCAATAGACTTATCAACAGGATCTGTTTTCTCATAGCATCCACTCCTATTGGTATTATGGTACAGGGATCATTGCTTCATGCAGCAGCTTTACCCGCTTACGACTGTGTGCTTCCCTTTTTGTTTCCCCTGGTACAGGAGCTGATCGGCTTTATTGATTAACTCATCCAGAGAAAGCCGCTGATGACAGCAGATGCCGAATGTCATGGTGACTGGGATATTTTGTTCGCCGTATTGAAATTCTGTGTGATTCATCCAGTGACAGAAATCCTGCAGCTGCTGCAGTGCATCCTGCTCCCTGATATCATGAAAAAGGAAGACAAATTCCTCACCGCCCCAGCGGCAGATAAAGATTGCGGGATCCAGTCTGGTTCGCATATGCTCAGCGAGCTGCTTTAATATGGCATCCCCGCACAAATGACCATAGGTGTCATTGATCCGCTTGAAATCATCAATATCGCCAATTGCAAGACAGCAATTCTCAAGGCACAGCTGGGATGCTGTTTTTTTCAAATAAGTACGGTTGTACAGCCCTGTGAGGGAATCGTAATTAGCAATCTACAAAAGACTTTCATTCTGCTTTTTTAAAACCTCTTTTCCAATATCGGCACTGGCATTGGAAACATAGGCAACATAAAGGATTGTGAGAAATGAACCAAAGCTGTTGCAGAGAAATAGCAGCTGTAAGGAAGCAGCCGGCAGAGAAGAGAACATCGTTCCCTGTATTTGTTCATGCAATAGAAAAAAGGTGAGCATATGCAGGATGGAAAACAGATAGGGGATGTAGGGACTGCGGTAGGGACAGAAATACACAAGAGAAGCCATTGCGATCAGAAAGAGAAAGAAGGAAGCGTTCCAGCCAAACAGCACAGTGTGTAACACAACAAAGCAGATGGTTTCCAAATGAATCAGGGAAACGGCCAGCGCATATCGCTTTTTTTTCATGACCAGCAAAAGCATACCGATGTAAAACAGCACACTGCAGATATTATAGAGAAGAGGGACGCCATAATGCAGAATTCCCATAAGCAATGTATAGCCGAAATGCAGAAGGATTGCCAGACATATCAGATTGCGGTAAATATAATAGCTGTAATTATTTTCATTAAGTTTCATTGGCATACTGTAAACCTCCTGTCTTTTCATTCCTGCCGTGAAGCAAGCTTCTATACTGCATTACACCGCTTTGTGAATAGCCGAAAAAACAGTGCTGTGTATGGGATTCTGCTGCGGCAGACTCCCTTATGGAGCCTGTTTGCCTGATAGCCGTCGATTTAGGCAGTGCTGCATTGCGCGATACATCTGAGATAGCCAAAGGACACGCTGTCTGTTCGTATATCTTATGATTTTTGATATTGTAATTATATCACTTTATGATAGGGAAAAGCAGATATATTCTATAAGTTCGACTAAAAATGTTGCCTTTTCAGAATTATTCAGGCGGGATAAGAAAATAAAAGGACGGATCAATGTGCAGTTAGGTTGAAAATCCACCTTACTGATACAGTCTTTTCTATTTCTCATGGATTTGGATGAAGAAAAATAAAAAAAGCTCTCCAACAGAGAGCTCTTCAGCGTGTATCATGTCATGGACTGATTATTTTTTACAGGTTAATCCGCTTTTTTCGATGTTTTCTTTTGTCTTTTCCAGATCCATTACCATTTTTTTACCGCTCAGCTTCTGGTTGGTAAAGGTACCGTAGTCCTTCGGATCGATTTCTTTGATATCAAAAACAATGGATTCCGTAATTGAGAATTTGTCCTTATCCTCCGTCAGACTATAGCTCATGCCTTCAACACCCTTTGCCTTGCTTTCCAGAGAAGCACTTTTCAGTGTCGGCAGCATTGCTTCATAGGTTTTTTTATCCGGTGCAGTAATCACTGTTTTCTGATCCTGCTTGGTGATGTTGTCACCCTGATAGTCAAACTTGATTGTCTGTGAAATGGTGGAACCATTGGATTTCTGTTCTGCCGTACAGGTCATTGTTTTTGTTTCTTCTTTACCGCCGGAGCAGCCTGCCAGCATGGCAACCGCAAAAGCAGCACATAATAATTTCTTCATTGTATTTTCCCTTCCTTCAGATTATAATGGCAAAACTCAGAGCTTAGCCCTGAGTTTCAAAGATTATTTACAAGTAGCTCCGCCGTCTTTTGCTTCTTCCAGCGTCTTGGACAGACTTGCTTCTCCACCGAATCCCAGCTTCTTCAATGTAGCTGAATCTCCGTCTTTCATATCAACGTCAACGGTTGCGATGATATTCTTGTCCTTGAATTCAGCACTGACATTGACACCTTTTCCTTCTTCAACACCCAACTGGCTTAATACAGCAGTTTCCAGCTGTTTTTTCTGATCATCTGTCAGCTCAGTGTCTCCAAGACCGGCAGCGGAAAGATCCATGGTAACCTTTACTGAGGTTTTAGTGATTTTATCATCCTCAGCGGTGAAAGTGGCATCCATTTTCATACCGCTCTGTTCCATTGAACAGGTCTTTGTTTCTGTTTTTGCTCCGCCGGAGCATCCTGCTAATACCAGTACGGCAAATGCAGCGCAAAGTAATTTTTTCATATTGTCCTCCCTATCAAATGATTGATTGCACAGGATAAACGTATCCTGTATGTAGAAATTATATCATGAAATAAAGAAGAAAAGATTACAAATTTGAAATTTAGAAAAAATATGTGATTTTTGTCAGATATTCGGTATAAAATTGTATAATTTCTGAATTCAACTGCTTTGTATGCGTTTTTTCAGGTGATAATGGCGTGTGGATCGGATCAGCTGTTCCAGCTCTCTGCAGGCAGGCTCCCAAATCAGTTGATCCTCATTGGATATTTGGGGCAGCACATACTTCAAAAAATACTCCTCCCGCTGAAAGGGATCTCGTTCCTTCTGCTTGAATAGGCAGTATTGATGGTAAGCGGTCACATGCTTCGGAAAACGCTCGGGATAGCGCGGCTCCTGTAATATTTCAGGAGGGATTACACGCTCTAGCTGCTCGCAGAGAATACAGGCAAGCAGTGCTGCCGGCAGAAAATGGTAGTCGTCCTGCTTTGCCAGCTCACAGAAATAGTCGCATGCTTTTTCATATTGTCCTATTTCATAATACAGCATCCCGCATTGATACAGGCTTTGCAGATATTTATTGCGGTGCAGCTGTTCAGGATGCTCGTTAACAATGGCAAAGAGCTTTTCGACATATTCATGATTGGCCGCATCCTTTTGTACATCTGCATACAGAAGGACAATGGCATCGTATACATCCAGCAGACGGTTGTAATTACCCTGCTTCAAAAATGTCTGCTCCAGATACAGGGAATCCCGGAAGCAGTCCAGAAAGCGTTCCTCATAATAGGCCTGATAGCTGCGGTTCAATATATTGAGCAGCGAGGTGCTTTCCGCCATGTGCAGGCGGGTGAAGACAGCACCGTTTTTTCTGGCATCACGGTGTCTGTGTACGGTATATGTATAAAGCATATCCTTTAAAATCTCCTGTATGCTCACATCAAAGATAGGAAGCAGCTCCATATATTTATGAAACTGCTCCTCACTCATTTCGCTGCAGTGTTCATAATAGGAAGCCATCAGCATCAGCAGTTCTCGATACTCAACCGCAAAGATATCGGTTTTTTCCCGGAGCTGTGCGAAAAGGGCGGCACACCGCTCTGCCAGTCCTGCAAGGTCATAGCGCGTCACCAGCTCCAGCAGCTCCTGAAAACAGGTGCTCCAGGGCTCCCACCAACTGGAAGGAAGATTGAGTTCAGCATGAATCTGTACCAGCAGATAATGATAGATGGAATTGCTTTTAATGATTTTACAATTTTCTATTTTACTGTAGGTATCGGCAGAACAGATCGTTGCCCCGTTGTAAGTGATGAAGTCACGCTGGTTCAGATTTGCTTTTTTGCGATAATATTTTAATAGAAGCGACAGCTTCTTTTTCGTTTCATCATCGATTTCCACTCGTCCGTACATACGTTACCTCCCTGTGATAGTCTGTATATAATTATACCAGAGAACGGAAAGAATTTATATGATTCCAGCATGACAATAACAAAATTTTACATAATTTGCGGCTTTCATGAAGCCGGTCTTCATGGTATAGTAATAATCGAGGTGTTTTATATGAAAATTGGGTTTATATCACTGGGCTGCAGTAAAAATCTGGTAGACAGTGAAAAAATGATGGGTATGATCAATAGCGGCGGCCATGAGCTCGTTCACAATGCGGATGAGGCAGAGGCAATCATTATCAATACGTGCGGATTTATCAATTCCGCAAAGGAAGAGGCCATTCAGACGATTTTTCAGATGGCGGAGTATAAAAAGCACAGGTGCAGAAAGCTGATTGTTGTCGGCTGTCTGGCACAGCGTTATAAGGAACAGCTGGAGCAGGATATCCCGGAAATTGATGCAGTGATCAGTATTCGCGAATATCCGCACCTGCATGAACTCTTACCAAAGCTGCTGGACGGGCATGATCTGGTAAGCTATGACAAATGTGAGCGGAAGGTATCCAGCAAGCCGTGGACGGCTTATCTGAAAATTGCCGAGGGCTGCAGCAATCACTGTACCTATTGTGCAATTCCGCTGATTCGCGGGGATAATGTGTCCTTTCCCATCGAGCAGCTGGTGGAAGAGGCGAAACAGCTGGCGCAGCGCGGTGTCAGGGAGCTGGTGGTGATTGCACAGGATACGACAAAATACGGCGTCGATCTGTATGGCAGAAGAGCACTGCTTGATCTCTTGCAGCAGCTGCATGAAATCGAAGGCTTCCACTGGATCCGTATTCTGTATATGTATCCGGATGAAATCGATGCCCGGCTGATTGAGGGAATGGCAAAGCTGCCAAAGGTGCTGCCATATTTTGATATTCCAATGCAGCACGCTTCCAATCGCATGCTGCAGCTGATGAATCGAAGAGGAAGCAGAGAAGATGTTGCCACTCTGGTGAAGAAGATTCGGGAAACCTTTTCCTACCCAACCCTGCGTACAACCTTTATTGTCGGATTCCCGACAGAGGAGGAAGCAGATTTCAGCGAGCTTATGCAGTTTGTAGAGGATATCCACTGGGACCGTATGGGAGCCTTTCCCTATTCCCCGGAGGAGGACACCCCTGCCTATTCTATGGATGGGGCCGTGGACGAGGATGTAAAGGAAGCGCGTCTGGCGCAGCTGATGAAGCGTCAGGAGGAAATATCACTGGAGAATCAGAGACGTATGGTAGGTGAGATCATTGAGGTTCTTGTTGAGGATCAGGAAGGTCTTACCGGCGTGTATCGCGGACGCGGGGCCAGCTCTGCACCGGATGAGGTGGACGGCATTGTGATGTTTAAAAGTGAGCGCTTTATCGAATTCGGCAGCTTTGTTAAGGTACGGATCACTGAGGCACTGCCCCATGACTTCAAGGGTGTGGAAGTGTGCTGAAGGGCTTTGATCCCATCATCCCGGAAAAGCCAAGACTCATGATTCTGGGTTCTATGCCCAGTGTGACTTCTCTGGATAAGCAGGAATATTACGGATTTGCCCACAACCGCTTCTGGAAGATTCTGCATGCGGTATTTGAAATGCCGATTGATACCTATGCTCAGAAAAAGGAAATTCTGTTTCAGCAGCACATTCTGCTTTGGGATGTGATTGGAGAATGTGAGCGAGAGGGCAGTTTGGACAGTGCAATCCGCAAGGAAAGGGTAAATGATATCGCACACCTGACAGCGGTGTACCCAACCCTGCACAGGGTGATCTGCAACGGCAGAAAAGCCTATGAACTGTATCAGAAGCATTTTCCGAATATCGCTTTGCCCTGCAGCTATCTGCCGAGTACGAGCAATGCAAATCGCAGTATCCGTGAGGAGGTTCTGTTTGCGCAGTGGAAGCAGGCTCTGATGGAACATGAGGGTGATATGTGAGGAGACAGGCAAGCATCAAAGAGCTCGTGCATATGGAACGATCCTGTACATCAACCACGCATACAGGGGAAGTATGCTGCAAAACAACGCAAATGATATCTCAGGTTTTTTCTCGATTGTGGGTTAATTTAACATAGGGGGACTTCCATACGATTGTAGTTATCAATCGTATGGAAGTCTCCCTTTTGCAAACACCCTAAAGTAAGAAAGAACCATACCTCACCGCTGTGTTATTTCTTTGCATAATGCATTCCAAGAATGTAAAGGGCGTTTTTATCCATGCAGTTTCCAGGTACGGTAAAAAAAAGTGAAACGTCTGTTACAGAGAGGCTTTGACTGACAGTTAGCGTAACCTGCAGGAAAAAAGTACAGCAGACGCTTCAGGTGCTGTCTATGCATAAAAGCATCCTATCTATTTACTGATATATCCTAAAGAAATCATAAAGCTGTGATACCGTAAGGAAAACCAGAACATAAAAATCAAGAGCCCTGTTATGCTTTGTATAATGCACAACTCTTTGTATATGGATGATGATCCGGGCAAAGGGTTCTGCTTTCTCTTGGAAAAAGCGCATTGAAAAGGGAACGACGGCTGCCTGAGTGTCGTATTGGCATATCGAAAATACATTTACAAACCGTAAGCCTTGCTCTATAATGGTAAAAAACAAGGGAGGAATGTATATGGAACTGCGTATCTGCAGCTGCGATGCGGATATCCGTGCATTGGCAGCACTTGCCACAGAAATCTGGCATGAGTATTTTACAGCCATCATTTCAAAGGAACAGATTGATTATATGGTTGAGAAATTCCAGAGCTATCCGGTATTGAAAAAAGCAATCGAGGAGGAGAACTACACCTATTTTCTGGCTTATGAGGAGGGTGCTATGATCGGATTCTGCGGTGTGAAGCCGGAAAAGGATCGTCTGTTTCTGAGCAAGCTGTATCTGCATAAGAAGGCCAGAGGAAAGGGGCTGTCCAGTATCCTGCTGAAGCGGGCAATTTCCTTTGCGAGGGAGCAGGATAAAAAAGCCATTTATCTGACCTGCAACAAATTCAATCAGCACAGTCTGGATGTATACCGTGCGAAGGGCTTCAAGGATATCGACTCTGTGCAGACGGATATCGGACAAGGCTTTATTATGGATGACTACATCCTCCAGCTGGAGCTTGACGACGGAAAATAGAAAACCACGCTCTTTACAGTGATGATGTTAAGAAAAAAGCTGCCGATCAATGCCTTTTTTTCATCTTTTTCACATTTGATGTCCATCCTGCATAGCCCTTTGTGATGGTTATGTGATACAATATCTACATAGGTGATAATTTATGGAATGGGATATTTCGGCAGTGTGTGTATCTGTCATCATGCTCAACATCATTATGGTATATTCATGGAAGGGAAATCTGCTTCCCTCGCGAAAAACCAGGCCTTTCGCGCCTGTCTTTTGATAACCTATCTCTCCATTCTGACAAATATCCTGTCAACGCTGCTGCTGACACAGCTTTCCGCTTCAACGTATCTCATCAATCAGGTGCTGCTACATCTGAATTATATGTCCACTCCGCTTATGGGGGTTGTATATTTTATTTATACATTGACTACTGTGTTTGAACAGGACGCGGATAAGCTCAAAAAGCATATTCTGTTTGCAGGGATACCGGCTCTGTTCTATCTGCTGTGTCTGCCGAGCAATCCGCTGACGCATCTGCTGTTTACGCTGGATCCGATAGCTGGCTATGTGCGGGGATCCTGGGTATCTCTGACCTACATCGTCTTTTATATCTATGTATTATTTTCTGTATTCTTTACGATTTCCAAGCGCCGCAATCTGGATACCGCTGTTTTTATCATTCTGAATTTCTTCCCGGTGCTTTCTGCAGCCGTCATCCTGTTTCAGCTTCTGTATCCAAATTATATCCTTACCGGAACTGCCGCAACAAGTGCGCTGCTGATTATATATCTGTATTTGCAGAACAAGCAGCTGTTTACAGATCCGCTGACCGGTATCTTAAACCGTCAGGAATTCAACCGTCTTTTGGAAATCCGCATGAAGGATACAGACCCATATTCCATGATGGTGCTGTCGCTGAAGGGCTTTCGCTTTATCAATGATCACTTTTCTCAGAAAGCCGGGGATGTTTTGTTGATGAGAATCTGTGCCTTCCTTGAAAAGGAGCTGCCGGCAGTACGTGTTTTTCGCTTCAGCGGTGATGAATTTGCGATTGTCTGTAAGGATGCAGAAACATGCAGGCAGTGCCATACGCAGCTGATTGCGCGTATGCAGCAGTCATGGTCTGTTGAGAATTTTGATTTTCGGATACAGTATGGCATAGGCATTCTGCATGTCGAGGCGCATAACCGCGATAAGGATGAAATCATTAAGGGTCTGGAATATGCCGTCATGCTGGCCAAGCGTTCAGAAGAAAACAGAACCTGCGTCTGCACTGCAGATATGATCGAACGACTCCATCGGAATGAGCGGGTGCTTGAGCTTTTACGACAATGTATCCGGGAGGACAGCTTTATCGTGGTTTACCAGCCGATTTACGATGTAAAGGAACAGGCATATACAAAGGCGGAGGCACTGCTTCGTCTGCCGCCGCATGATTTGGGGCAGCTTGGTCCGGATGAGTTTATACCACTTGCTGAGGAAAACGGATTGATTACAGAAATCACATATCAGGTGCTGCGAAAGACCTGTTTATTTCTGCAGCAGCTGCAGCATACCGCTACAACCCTGAAAAGCATCAGTGTTAATTTCTCTGCCGTCATGTTTTTACAGCAGGATCTCGGAAATAACATTCTGAAGATTATAGAGGAATATAAAATACCGGCACATATGCTGCAGATTGAGATCACGGAGAGTATGCTGAGCAGGGATTACCATATGATCATTGCTTTTATTCAGCGTATGCGCAAGCAGGGAATTGAATTTCTTCTGGATGATTTTGGAACAGGGTATTCCAATATATCCAATGTACTCAGCCTGCCGATACAAACGATCAAAATTGATAAGAGCCTGCTTTGGAAAGCGATGGTGTCTACTGAAGGTGCTGTCGTTCTGCGCAAAATGTGTGAGGCTTTTCATGAGGTGCATCAGCTTTTGCTGGTGGAGGGTGTTGAGAATGAGGAACAGGCTGCCTTTGTGAGAGACTGTGCCTGCCGCTATATTCAGGGATATTACTACGCAGCGCCACTTCCGCAGGAGCAGGTTTACAAGTTGCTGATACAGAAACAGGAGGAGATGTCCGGGTGACATCTTTTCTTTTGGCGAACGCCTGTACAGGTGCTTTTAAAATGCGTAGTATGAAAGAGAAAGGAGGTGTGTGTATGCGAAGACTTGGAATTGACGTATCCGAGCATAATGGCATACTGGATTGGGATGCGATAAAAAAGGGCGGGATAGAATTTGCCATCATCCGTTCCAGCTGGGGACATTTTGAAGAAGATAAGCAGTTTCGAAGGAATGTACGGGAATGTGAGCGTGTCAAAATGCCCTATGGACTCTATCATTATTCCTATGTTGCCAATGATGCACAGATGAGGGAGGAGGCTTCCGGCTTCATCAGATTGTGTAAAACCTGCAAACCGAGCTATCCATGCTATATAGATATGGAGGATGCGGACGGTTGGAAACGGCGTAACGGAGTCAGTGATGCCATGAATGTGGAAACCTGCTATTATACCTGTCGGGAATTGGAAAAAGCCGGCTTTTATGCCGGTATCTATGCTAACCTGGACTGGCTTACAAACCATATCAATTCATCCCGCCTGGATCGCTTTGATAAATGGGTGGCACAATGGGCCAGTGTAAATACCTACCGTAAGCTGTACGGAATGTGGCAGTTTACCAGTGACGGCTCCATTCACGGCTATAATGGCAGAATGGATCTGGACTATGCATATAAGGATTATCCGGCCATTATGAAGGAAAAAGGACTGAACGGCTATGGCAAGGCACCCGATCAGCCGAAGCCGGATCCAAAACCGAATCCGTCAAAGAATCCGAAGTATAAGGTTGGAACTCCGGTAACCTATACCGGCTTGTGGACACAGGCAAATGGTGGAAACTGGTATCCCAGAAGACTTCTGGCTGTAAAAGAGGGTATCATCACACGTATTATAAAAGGAGCTGAGCATCCGTATTTGATCAATGATGGTACCGGATGGACAAATGATCGTGCAATTGATGATGAACCGACACGACCAAGTGGATATTAGTTCGATGTATTAGGCAGGGGATGTTGATTGCAGCATCCCTTTTCCTGCGATACCTCCGGATGATAGCAGATTTTCAGTAATCCGTGTATTGATAAATGGCGGCGCTGCAAGGTATCGATATGGATGAATGACTGCCCTGAATGCTGGCTGTGGCAGGATGTGAACCGCTTTGAAAGAGGCATCTGTCCATGCCTGTGTACGGCGCTGGTCGTAAGGGAAGCCTGTTCAGATGGCAGCGCTTTTTTATAGCTGTATGAATGTATACAAAGGGGCATGGATAGGATATCGTGATGGTATAACGTATACATAATAAAAAAAGTCACCGCAGGGTGACCATGCCGCAAAATACTGCCTAGGTATCTTTCTATATCAGGGCGGCAACGGTATCATTATAATCACACAGACATCACACACAGTGTCGTTGTCTGTCGAATAATGGAATAAGAGGCAGAGATTTCCATACCCTCATCAGAAAGGCAGGATATGCGGCAACACAGGAAGGGCGGCATGCAGATATTTTATGAAATTCGACATATATAGACTCTGCCAAAGCTGGACCGTATGTACACTATAGATTTTGGGAGGGATGTAAACATGAATGGGATAGTGAATCTGAATACAAGAGTATCCGAATTGCTGAATCGTATGGGAGTTCCCGATTACACTGCAGGCTACAGCTTTTTACATACGGCAATTATGAGCGTCTATGAACAACCGGACCTGCTTGGCAGTATCATAAAATGCTTATATGTGGTGGTTGCGAACAAGCATAAAACGACTGTGGCGCATGTGGAGGAAGAACTGGAGCATGTACTTCTGGCAACCCTATTATCCGGAGATCGTGTCATGCTGCAGAAGGTACTGCATACCCTGCATTACAGACAGCCGACATTGCGGGAATTCATAGAAATGTCATTAAAATATATTAGATCTGCGGAGCAGGTGGGATGATAAAAGTTCTTAATTGCAATGCTGTAAAGGAATTTACATGATAAAATGAGGAATTTTGATATATTTTTCTATGAATTTCGCTCTTTTCTAAAAAAAGAATGAAAAAAATGCATTTTTCTGCAATTTAGGTATTGCAATTATTCAAATCATTTGGTATTATAATTGAGCAAGTTACAAATGACTCCTTAGCTCAGCTGGCAGAGCAACTGACTCTTAATCAGTGGGTCCAGGGTTCGATTCCCTGAGGGGTCACCATTGTAAAATGAACGGAAATCCTTAATTTAAAGGGTTTCCGTTATTTTTTTATTTTATTTAATATTTATGTCAATTTGGTTAAATATGCGGTTCTTTAGGTTGTCAAATAGTTGTCGATGCATCTCGGGTTGTCAGAAAAGTTGTCAAAAAAAGGGCATTAAACCCTTTATTCATTACCTATTCTTTTATTTGTTAAGTAGGTGTTTAACTTCTGAGTTGTCAAATCATTTGAGTCTTCTAGGTGCGTATAGATATCCATAGTCATGCTGATTGATGAATGACCTAATAGTTTTTGGGCTTCTTTGATTCCAACTCCTGCATAATAAAGCATCGTGGCATAATTATGCCTAAATATATGTGCAGTCAATCCGCTTGCTTCGTAATCCAGACCATCATCTTTAGCCTTCCTTTTCATCTTCTCTAAGATGGATCCCCACATTTTTCTATAACCTTGTTCCGTAATCAAACAATTATTTCTAAGATTATAAAAAAGATAATCTGTATCAAGTGTGTTGATATAATAATGAAGATAATTGCTCAAATCAATAGGCATAGGTATTTCACGCATTCCTGCTTTTGATTTTGTGTCTTTAATGATAGGTCTATTGTGGGAAAATACAAGCGCTTTGTTTACTTTGATTGTGTTTTTAGTAAAATCAATGTCATCCTTTGTTAATGCCAGAGCCTCTTCCTTCCTTAGACCGCAGTATTTGATGATTTTGACAAATGCACCTTCACGTTCATCAAACTCCGAAACGTCGCTTAGAATGTCTTCCAGGCGGGTTAGGGGGCGTTTTTGAGTCTTTTGGCGTTTTGGCAGGCTGAGATTCCTACATGGATTCTTATACAGCAGCCCATCATCGATGCCTGATTCAAATATTTGATTGAGTGTTAATTTAATTTGTTCGCACGTTCTTGGTTTATCTGCAAAGTCATTTATAACCTTCTGGATATCGGATTTCGTTATTTCTTTTGGTAGCTTATCTTCTAAATCATGTAAATAATTATTTAAAATTGTTCGATACATCCTTTTGGTATGCATTTCAAGTCCAATACATTTCGCATTATACCATGATTCTTTATAATCTCTAAAAGTGATTTTATTAGGAACAACATATAACCCTCTGTCCAAAGATGTGATTACTTCAGATTTTTTCTTTTCTAATTCAGCTATTGTTTTTCCGTATACCATTTGATATTTTCGTTTCCCTGTTTCAGGGTCTCTACCAATATCTATTTTTGTGCAATACCGTCCATCTTTTCTTTTTTTATATTTCGCCATAAAAGCACCCTCTTTCTTTAATTTCCATATTATGGTAAAATGGGTACAGAAAAAGCAATGACCGAGCAAAGTCACTTTTTCTGTAGGTTGGAGCTGCAACTCCATCTATATTGACACCCCGGTGATACTGGGGTGTTTTTTTTATTTTGAATATTTTTTGAATCGTTTATCTGCTTTTTTATCACCTACAACACCCCATGCATGTATGGCACCAGGTGCCCACAATATAGCTGTAAGCCCTAAATTGATTAACGCTTGTATGGGTTTACCACAAAGTAAGACAGCTAAAGGTGGACACAATATCGCAAGTAACCTCATTGTTCTTCCCTCCCTCCAATCAATATGTTGAATCTCAAAAATCCTTGTATGTGTTTTCACTATTACCTGCACTGGATAGTTTTTTTAAATATTCACCATCCCATAAAATTACCTTGTTCTTCTTTGCTAATTCAATAGCATTTTTCGTAAAATAGGAATTAGTAATAACGGCAGCAACGTGACAATCATAATACTCCTTCCCTGCATATATTTCTTGTATAGCAGTGTTACCTACACTGTTAGAGTAATATTTGCATTGAATCGCATATCTTATGCCATCCTTAACAGCTACTATATCAACCCCATAATCATTTGAAGCCTGTGTGACTTCAGCACTTTGAAATCCAGAGCATAAAAGCAAATTTGCGCAAAAAAATTCAAAATGGATTCCATCTTTTATATCGCATAAGGATAATCTAGTTGATGGCTTATTTTCTTTTTTTGGCTGAGTGAATTCTTCATATGATTGAATTTGATTTAATATTACTGCATAATCATGATAATATACTTCTTGCGGTATTGATCCTCTTTTCTCACTTATCAGTTTCAAATTTTCTAACATGTCAATCATTCTTGCTGCCCTTGCGTATCCAATTGCTAATTTTCTAGATAAAAAAGAAGTAGATATATTTTGATTTTCTGCCATGATGCGTATACAATCAACCCATAAAGGGTCATCGACATTTAAGTTTAGAGAAGATAATTGTGTTAAAAAATCTTTATAAGTTATAGTTGTGTTCAATTCCTGCTGTTTTGTACTAGTGCGCAGTTTCTTCAATGTTCTCCACATCCAAACACCCCCTTAATTCTATCCAGATAAATTTACCTTATATTGTATACACCAACCAATTTTCCAAGAACACGAAAGCACTGATTTTCCACTGTCACAGCAATAGGGTCGTATTTATCATTGGCTGGTTGCAACATAATGATTCCAGAATCAGTTTTATAATATTTCTTGCACATTGCTTCGTTGTTATCGATGCAAAAGCATCCGATTTGCCCGTTTTCTAATATATTTGTTAATTCAAAGATCAGAAGGTCGCCATCATTTATATTAGCATCCATCATACTGTCACCTTTAGCATACTGAGCAAAGTATGTTTTTTTTGGATTTAGGATGGTATCTGGAAGTGATATATAATCAATGATATCATCATCTACGAATCCACCGTTCCCGCAACATATTTGCGAGTATAAAGGCATTTGTACCATATGATCCTTTTTTTCTGGTTTTTCTATTTTTTCATCGGATTCTCCCATTAAATACTCAATAGATACTCCTAAAAAATCGGCAATTTTTTTTAAACTGATAAATTTCGGCTTACTCCTTTTAACCTTCCAACTGCTTAATACAGCTTGAGATACTCCTGTAGCCTTGGACACTTGATAAGAAGTTAATCCTTTTTCAGCTAGGATTTTTTCATATCTTTCATACATAATAAATCTCCTTTTTAGTGTATTCAACAAATTCATAGTAAAAAGCATTGACATACACCAAAATGAATAGTATACTACAGGTGTATTCAACAAATGCATAGTATTCGAAATCCTGCCACGGAAATATATACTATTTTTTACTTTTGCAACATTAGTATATCACATTTGTTGAGTAATGCAAGAGAGGAGGTGTGATTTTGTATAAAAAAATAGAGAAGCTGATGAAACAAAAAAAAATATCCGCTTATCAGCTCTCAAAAGAAACCGGTATTGGCCAAGCTACCATTAGTAGTTGGAAAACTGGGCGGTGTAAACCAAAAGCTGATAAGCTTGAAATCTTAGCCAAATACTTTGAAGTTGACATCAAGGATTTACTTTAGGAGGTACAGAAACATGGAGTATAATAAGCCACTTATGTCAATCACTGAATTAGTCAACTTAGGGTACAGCAGAGAAGTTTTAAACGATTGGGTTCATATAAAAGACTTTCCAGCTAGAAGGACATCACCGAGAGGTAAATGGCTAATTGAAACAGCAAAGCTTGAAAAGTGGATGATCAAACACAAATTAAAGAGGGATGTTGCATAACGGCAATAACTGCAGGAAAGGAAGTGAGTAAATGAATAAAGCAAAGATAAAAGAAGCAGTCACAAACCTAGAAGGCCTATCATATCACGATTGGCAAAAGGTAAAAGCTGGTATTGATCAACATTTTCATGCAAAAGAAATCAAGCATAAGCGTGAACTCACACTTGATTCTTGTGAAACCATTGTGGATTCTATTCTGCGAGAATTTGGAATTGAATGGGAAAGGACTACTCTATGAGAAAAAGAGTATTAAAAAAGATGCTCCATAGACTTGACGGTCAGAGCATCTAAACCACGAACCCTTATAAAAAGATTCATCTTTATTATAAGGGATACTAAGTGGAAAAGCAAGGGAGTGACGATATGGAAATCGTGATAGTTGCATGGCTAGGAAGTGTTATTGTTAGCGTATTGGTAGGAAATATCATAGGTATTTATTATTTAAAAGTCAATGATAACAAATGGGCTAATACGTTTGATGAATTTTGTAGCCACATAAGTGAAATCATTTTTTCACACAAGCAGTAATGAACTGGTTACCGAAAGGCGTTGGAACTGCGATTCCTTTAATAAGCCGTATATGAGTTTGGAAAGTGTCAACTTGCTCTGGTGAAACTCTGGAACTGGCAAATTTCTTGTAAGTAGGATCTTCTTCATACATTTTATATGCGTCTTTTTCTAAATTGCAATAAGAGTAATCCAATTTTAATAAGCCCAATCTTTCGAGATTGGTTATACTCGCAGACATAACATCAATGTCATCATATTCACGGTCGATATAAAACACGTTGGTTGCTATTTCAAAATAAGACTTAAGATTATCTTTTAAGTTTATATCCATTACATATTTAGCGATTGCCTTTGAAACGTTTTTGTCGAATGAATTCATGATTCTCGCATCTAATGCAGACATTTGCTCGAGAATTTTAACGTAAGCAGGATGTACAGATTTGATTTTATCTACATTGCAGGCAGAAACTAATAGATTTGAAAACATTTTTGAAAGTGTATCGTTCTCAAAATAATAACGCGAAGCATCAATAATAGGACCTGCTATTTCTAAAGGAGGAATTATTCTTTTGTCCTCTTCTATTTCCAAAATATCCGCATTAGAATATTCTTTCCAATTGAGAAGTTTTGCTTTTCTCTTGTAGTCTAGCTTTTCGGCGAAGATATTTATTGGTTCAAATAATATTTTGAGGAAAGATGTTGTTGTTTTACCAATGAATTTAGTAGGTTCATCGGTTAGATTTTTGGCAGCGTTCTCTGTAGCTGATGGCGCAATTTCATGCATGAGTTTTAAAGAGTCACTTATAGGATCACACATTATTAACCACCCTTTCTTTACACATAATCATATCACATAATTGCCAGAAAGGAGTTTAAAATTTATGGATAATACTATCACATTATCTGTTGAAGAATTAAACAACATGATAGACGAAAAAGTGCATGCAGCACTAGAAAATGCTAAACCAGTGAGAGACGAACGAATGAAAGCTCTGGAAACGCATTTTAGAGAAGAAATATACAACAAAAAGATAGATTTGAATTGGAACACTTCATGGACCGCCATCAGAACATCGGTGGCGTTAAAGATGGGATACCGTTCAGCATCGAAAGTACCACAGCACCGATATGATGAACTTTTAGAAAACGTAAAGCATGAATCGGAAATAATACTGGAGGTTTTTTCAAAGGAGAATAAAAATGGAATTACAAACATTTAATAGCACGCAATTCGGTGAATTGAGAACAGCCGAAATCGAAGGAAAGATTTATTATTGCGGCAACGACGTTGCCAGAGCGTTGGGTTATGCAAGACCTAATGATGCTATAAACCAACATTGCAGGTATACGGTAAAACACAGTATACCTCATCCACAGAATCCAACAAAAGAATTAGAAATGTCATTTATCCCAGAAGGTGATGTATACCGATTGACAGCTCGAAGCAAGTTACCACAGGCTGAAAAGTTTGAATCATGGGTATTTGATGAGGTGTTACCGCAAATCAATCACACAGGCGGCTACAGAGTGCCTCAAAATCCTATGGAAGCATTGCGACTTATGTTTGATGCTCAAAGGAATACAGATATGCGTGTAACAAACTTGAAAGAAGACGTGGATAATCGTTTTCAGGACTTACCTTTAGTGGGTGATGAGCCAGAAGAAATAGTATCAGAGGTAAATGCAATCGCCTTAAAGCTATTGGGCGGTAAAAAATCAAATGCCTATAGCGACAAATCACTAAGAGCGAGAGTGTACCAGGATATATGGCATGAGGTGAAACACAAATTCGGTGTGCGAAAGTACAAAGCTATCAAACGTAAATACATGCCGAATGTGAAAGCGGTATTGGAAGCATATACATGTCCACAGAATTTGCTGGAAGAAATATTGGCAGTAAACCAGGATGAAGCATCATGTGGGAATACATAGTAATCGGTCATGCAGTATTAACAATATACCTGGTTATCAGTATGTACAACACGCTGTGCATGGGAGTTATATGCGACCCGGTAGTATTGCTGGAGGCACATCATGAAAAACATTGATAACCACACGGATCCAGACCATTATGACGAAGAGTGGGAGCCGGCAGCTGAGGAGCTGGCAGACCAGCAAGCGGAAGCAGCTGAGGAAGAAAGAAAGGAAACAGCAGTAGAGAGATATATCAGATCTACTGAGGAGGTATTTTAATGGACGATAGATTACAGGCGGTAGCTGTACAGCTTGCAAAAATCGTTGTCGAAAATAAATTAAGCAATAGTATAAGTTATGAAGCGTATATCGGCAATGGATACTTGGAGTGTTTAGATTTTGCAATCTATATGTGGGATACCGATAAATCTAAAATTATCAAACACCGATCTTATCGTTTTAAAGCTCGTGATACAGACTTGGCAATTGCTAGAAAAATGGTAGAAATTACAAATATCATAAATGGGAAAATTGACCCGTTTGAGGAGGAAAAGAATGAACGAAATTAAATTATCAAACCCAGACATCTCTTATAAGCCGTCTGTGGTTACATATGACTTTACGGCAATCGACGCAGATATCCAGGAGCTGGAAAAACGCTATCTTAAATGGGTGCCATCTGAGAATGAGATTGCTGACGGTACTAAAATCGCAAAGGATATCAATCAGCTAGCAGAGAGATTAAATGACAAAAAAAAGGAAATGAAAAAGGTCATTAACGCGCAGGGGATGGCTTTTGAAAAAGATACAATGGACCGTTATAAGCGCCTTAAAGCAATTCGCGAAAATATCTTAAACGGCTTGGATGTCTTTGAAGAACAGCGTAAAAAAGAGAAGAAAGAAGAGATACGCCGATATTTCCTGCAGGAACGTGAAATGGAAATACCGCTTGAACGTGTTTGGAAAGAAGACTGGCTGAAAAAGACCTGCTCAAAGAAAAAGTGGCAGTCGGATATTCGAATCGAATTAGAGGCAATCACAAAGGACTATGAAATGCTGGACAAAATGAATGCAGAAGATCCAGAGCTTTTGAAATCCATTTACCTACAGTCATGGGAACGATTACAAGCGATAGACGAATACAATCGTCAGATGGATATCCGAAAGAAAGCCGAGGAGCTGCGTGAGATTAAAGTGGAAGAAAAATGTGCAAAGGAACCGCAAGAAGATAAAGCAAAGTATTCAGCGCAGGATACGCCAAATGAAAAAACGATATCAAATATGGTTGTGATTACAGGTAAAGAACAGGCGTGGAGCAAAGCCAAGGAATATATGCAGCAACTGGGATTAAAGGTTGAGGAAGTGATTTAAGTGACAGAAAAGGTTAAATCTGTCTTTGATGAGCTAAGTGGTATTGATGTCAATGAACATAAAGAAGAAAAGAATGGGTTATCTTATTTATCTTGGTCATGGGCGTGGGCGGAACTGCAAAAGCGATATCCCGATGCATCGTATACCATAGAAAAATTTGGAGAATTAAGAAAGCCGTACCTATACGATGAAAACACCGGATACATGGTTTTTACAACCGTAACAATAGGAGGGCAAACGCGTGAAATGTGGTTGCCTGTAATGGATGGCGCAAATAAAGCGATGAAGAATGTTGCATATCAATATACAGTCATGGCATGGGATAATGCGCAGCATAAAAAAGTACCAATCAAAAGAACGGTACATCCTGCGACTATGTTTGATATCAACAAAGCTATCATGCGATGCCTTGTAAAAAATATAGGCATGTTTGGTTTGGGACTTTATATTTATTCCGGCGAAGACCTTCCAGAGCAAATACAAGAGGAAGCACCTAAAATCATAGAGAACCAAAAAAATGACGGTGCTGCCGTAGAAAAAAATCAACCAGCTGCAAATCAAAATACTGTAAGCATTAAAGAATTAACAACGCAGTGGGGATCGTGCAGAAGTAAGTTACTTGATTTAGGGATTGATATTAGGTCGAATGTGATTATGAATTGGATGATTAAACATACGGGTTATCAGGATCAAGAGCCTTGCTTGACTGATATTAACAAGATGCAAAAAATGGTAGAAGCGTATGAAACGTTAATAGCAGGCGCAGAAAAGAAGATGCAAGCAGAAAAGGATGTCCAAGGTGGCTAAGTCAATCATGCAAACAGAGAAAGAGTGCTATATAACGCACTCTGCTCTGGAGCTGCACAAACATCATATATTTTATGGCACGGCAAATCGCCAAAAGTCCGAAAAGTGGGGTTGCTGGGTATGGCTGACAGCTGAGTATCACAACATGTCAGACCACGGAGTACATTTTGATAAAGCGCTGGACCTGCAGCTTAAGCAGGAGTGCCAACGGCGCTTCGAGGCGCTGTATGGCCATGACACATTTATGATGGTATTCCATCGCAATTATTTGGAGTAATTATGGCAAAGCAAAGAATCATAGCTACATTCCAGCGCCGTAGCCTCACAGAGGACGGTGACATGGAGATTACCTTTAAGGTAGACAAACACTCTTACAACTGGATATCAGCTTGTAAAAGCCTCGAAACGCAGCCATACGCCTTAGAGATTACAAAACCAAGGAATAAACGATCAACCGACCAGAATGCACTGCTATGGAAAATCATCCACGATATAGCTGAGCAAGAGGATGGACACCTAGCAAATGACTGGGATACATACTGTGCTTTGCTGGAGCTGGCAGATGCCAAGCATACTGATTTGGTGGCACCGGCGGAAGCAGAAGAGGAGTTTCGTAAGGTCCAGGGACTGCGCGCAGTCAAAGTCTTGCGCCCTGCACAGCAGGAAGGCTATTTGATTTACCGACTGTATCCCGGATCAAGTACATTCAACACTAAAGAAATGACCAAGCTCATTGATGTGGCGTTAGATTATGCCGCAAAGATAGGGCTCGACACTGCTTACTATGGCAGTTTATAGGAGGATATAATGCAATTAAAAGACGTTTTAGATATGCATGATTATTTAACAGACAGATGTTATTGTCCGGGAGAAATCTACGACCAAAGTGGATTCTTCTATCAGATATTTAAAGATGATGACATGTGTGAATAGTTAGGTGAAAATAATCAAAACATTGCTTTAGTTTGTAAAAATCAAATTCTTTGGATTTATAAAGATGAAAAGTACATTGATGAAATCACTAGAGTAGATGCCACCGAAAATAACATTGAAATTATCAAATTATTATTAGCTGGTAAGAAACCTAACAAAAAATTGGATGAATTTGTTAAAGGTGATACGCAGCGATCGTTAAATCAATTAATGAGTATTGCTGATGCGATCATCGTCGATTAACTACCCAGACGGACGTAAGTATACCTCTGGACAAGTATCACCCACAAAGCCTAAAAAGAGCAAGTATGGAGCAGTAAAGACAGAGGTAGACGGGATAAAGTTTGACAGTAAGCATGAAGCCAAGAGATACCAAGAATTACGGCTACTGGAGCAGGCAGGGGAGATAACAAACCTCCGTCTGCAGGTACCGTTTGGTTAATACCCAAGAGCAAGTACGGTATGCCTATTAGATACATAGCAGACTTTACGTATAACGACGGAAACGGTCAGCTGATAGTGGAGGATGCCAAAGGAGTTAAAACGCCTGTATACCGCATAAAGCGGCGCCTAATGGCGGAATTAAAGGGTATTGAGATAAAGGAGACATAAAATGAATTGGGAAGAAATGAAAAACATCGTAGAACGATGTGTGCCAGAAAATTTGCTCAAAGAGTATACGATAAGCATTGAAATAAGCGACGCGAGTGCTAACACAGATGAAACACGAATTGAGATAGACAACAGCAAGTGCGAGATTCTTGTCACAGAAAGCTAATTTTTAAAGGAGAGGAAATGTGTCAAAACAAGGATACATAAAGCTATACAGACAAATTACGGATACCCCTGTGTGGGCTGATTCGGACAAACTAAAGCTATGGCTTATGTGTCTGATGAAAGCGACACATGACGAAAAAACGCAGGTGGTAGGTAATCAAATCATAGAGCTAAAAGCGGGGCAATTTATCACAGGCAGAGCAGCTCTTTCTGACGATTTTAATCGCGATGTAAAGAAAGACCGACGTGTTGATGGACTTACGTTGTTTAGATGGTTGAGTTTGTTTGAAAAAATGGAAATGTTGAACATCAAAAAGACTAACAAATACTCCTTGATTACCGTATTAAATTGGGATAAATACCAAGGACGGCGAACATCAAATGAACAACAATTGAACAACAATCGAACATCAGATGAACAACAGTTGAACACAAACAAGAATGATAAGAATGAAAAGAATGATAAGAATGAAAAGAAAGAAGATATATGTTATCAGCAAATCGCTGATATGTATAACAACACTTGCGTGTCGTTCCCGCGCCTTACAAAATTATCTGATGCTCGTAAAAAAGCCATCAAGGCAAGACTTAAGACTTACACAGCAGACGATTTACAAAAGGCCTTCACACTGGCAGAGCAGAGCGATTTTTTAAAGGGAGCAAACAATCGTAACTGGTCAGCGACATTTGACTGGATGCTAAAGGATACAAACTTAGCAAAGATACTTGACGGTAACTATACTAACAATTCTAGCAAAATGAGCTCCAATGAAAAGCAGCTGCCTGCATGGTGGGATAATCAAGATTTAATTAAAACTGATCCTGAATTTGATGAGGAAGAATTCGACAGGAAAATTGAAGAGCTCAGAAACAGTTTATGACGAGGGAGGAGAGAGATAAGTGGTTAATAAAAATATGACAACTTACGATAACATCCTGGATATCATCATAAGACGTCAAGGTGAGTTAAACATCAGCAACCGTAAACTTGCAAAAATAGTGGCTGTTGGTTATCACTCAATGAACAATTATTTATCGTATAAAAACAGGATGCCGGTCGATGTGATGTTTGCTACTATGCACGCATTAGGCATTAAGATGGTAATTAAAAAGTGAAAGCATACTGCATGGATGGCAGAGTAATTGATGTTGTGCCAGCCGATAAGTACGTGAAGCGGGTAGACAAAGCAGCTGCTTATATGGCTGATGCAAGAACGTATACGCTTATGTTGATACCGTCCGATAAAGCAGAAATCGAGGCAGGTCATGAATATGAGACTTACAAAATAAACGATGAAATGTATGAATCATGTTTGACAAGTAAGCACGATGAGCTTGTAAAATTTTACAGCGGTCAAACGTTGCATAAAAATAGAGCACTACATGAGCAATTATGTTTATTTTAAGGGAGGTAAAATGGAAAGCTATATCAAACATGGGGATTATCTGGAAGTAATGAAAGATATTCCAGACAAAAGTATTAACATGATACTGTCCCTTACGGTACAACGAAATGTGAATGGGATGTTGTTATTCCGTTTGATAGATTGTGGGAGCAATACTGCAGAGTAGCAAAAGACAATGTAGCTATTGTTTTGTTTGGTAAGGAATAAAACACAGTTACAGCTTTTTTAGAGAGAGGTGTAAGAATTGAAAATAGAATTATATAACGACCATTTTGAAAACGCCAAACGATACCAGATACCAAGAGCGCAGCTTATTATAGCCGATATCCCATATAACATTGGGACGAACGCATACGGATCGCGTTCAGACTGGTATATTGGCGGCGATAACAAAAACGGCGAGAGCAGCAAGGCAGGAAAGACTTTCTTTGATACAGATGATGATTTCAAGATTTATAATTTCTTCCAGTTTTGTTGCAGACTCCTAAAAAAAGAACCTAAAGAAACCGGGAAGGCTCCCTGCATGATTATTTTCTGTTCTTGGCAGCAGCTTAATGAGATAAGGGAGTACGCGAAGGGATTCGGATTCAAACACGCTCAGCCATTATTCTTCGTTAAAAAATCATCGTCACAGGTGCTAAAGGCCAACATGCGAGTGTGCGGAGCGACAGAGACAGCGATTGTGCTCTACCGTGATAAACTGCCAAAGTTTAACAACGATGGCAGAATGGTCCTTGACTGGTTTGAATGGGATAGAGGCGGTAATTATCCTAAAATACATCCAACACAAAAACCAATCCCTTTATTAAAACAGCTCATCCAGATTTACACTGATATCGGTGATGTGGTGATTGATCCGGTAGCAGGCAGCGGGTCAACGTTAAGAGCGTGCGCAGAATTAAACCGCAGTTGTTATGGGTTTGAGATAAAAAAAGAGTTTTACAATAAGTCAAAAAAGTTGATGCTCTCGGATGTTAATCTGGCGCTGGAGATTTAGCGATGAAACAGTCAGTAATAGCAGGTCATGCCATAGTAAAAATTGAAGATATACTCAAAAAGTGCGGTCTGGAAAATGCCCTTGTCACTGTTAATGATAAAGATTATGTGGCGCTAAATGAAGTAAAGAAAGCGATAAGAGAGTTATATGAAGGAGAAGAAAAATGATGAAAAGGATATTAGACGTTTGCTGCGGAAGTAAAATGTTTTATTTTAATAAAAATAATCCTCTTGTGCATTTTAATGACCTCAGAAAGTTAGAGGAACCGCTTTGTGATGGAAGAATGCTTAAGATACATCCAGATACTCAGTGGGATTTCAGACACCTGCCTGTACCGGATAACACCTATGACATGGTTGTGTTTGATCCGCCGCATTTAGTAAAGGTTGGAGATAATTCATGGTTGGCAAAGAAATATGGAAAATTACCGCCAGAATGGAAACCATACTTGAAACAGGGATTTGATGAATGTATGAGGGTGCTTAAACCATATGGAACGTTGGTATTCAAATGGAATGAAACAGATATAAAGCAAAAAGAATTGTTTGAAGTATTAGATACTATACCGATATTTGGAGATAAAGGTAGAGGGAATAAGACTTATTGGTTTGTGTTCATGAAGGAGAGTGAAGAAAAATGAAAGTATTAAAATTTAGAGCATGGGATTTAATAGAAAACAGAATGCTGCAATGGGGTGACATCATGAATCTTCCTGCATGGGAGATTTTTCCGGGCACACCAGAGCAACGTGCATTTATCGTCATGCAATATACAGGATTAAAAGACATGAATGGCAAAGAAATCTATGAGGGAGATATCATAGACATACACCAAACCGTTAATGGATGTAATTTGTTTGTAATTGTGTGGAATGACATCGGATTCAGTGCTCGTTACTTAATCGACGGTGAAATATCAAGAGAATACGAATATGATATCAAAGAATTATTAGAAGTGAACATTGGAAAATACGAGAAAAGCGTTGAAGTCGTTGGAAATATTTATGAAAATGACGAATTGCTGGAGGTTGTGAGCTTATGATCAACAGAGTGGTATTAGTCGGCAGGCTTACAAAAGACCCAGTACTGCGTAAGACTGCAAACGGTGCATCGATTGTTTCTTTTACTGTAGCATGTACCCGCCGCTTCAAGCAGGAAGGACAGCCGGATGCTGATTTTATCAACACAGTTGCATGGAACAAAACAGCTGATATCGTGCAGCAGTATACACACAAAGGCTCACTGGTTGGTGTGGAAGGAAGAATCCAGACACGCAGCTATGATGATCAGAATGGTAAACGCGTTTATGTAACAGAAGTTGTCGCAGATAGCGTACAGTTTCTGGAAAGCAAAAGTGCTGCTGCAAGCAATGCGAACAGCAATGTCTATGTACCAGAGGCAAACAATCAGAGCTACCAGAGTGACAACGGCCAGTCCTACGCCAATGACTTTACAGGCAGCAGTACACTGGATATTGCCAGCGATGATCTACCATTTTGATAAACCCATGTAGTGGTGGCGTGCTGCATGGGAGTATAAGCCAGCGAGGAGCGAGAATATGAATAAATATCAAGTTGCATTAAATATATTTTGTGAACAAAACACGTTCAAAGATATTTCAAAAGATGTTTTAAATGAAAACTATAAATTACTGCAAGAATTGGTTAATAACCCGCCTTTAAAATTCGAAGATTTGCATGAAGGTATTTGGGTTTGGGATGATAAAACAAAATCTTATATCTACATATTTAAACCATTAGAATGGGAACCGGTAAGAGGCATTAGATATGCAAGTCATATCATAACAAACAGCGTAGAAGGTTACTATATGGACTTTGAAGAAAACCGTTTCTACCGCAGGGAGGTGTAGCGATGACTCGTAAGGAGATTACTATCCTGTTAGGCGATATCCTGTATCAACAAAGGTTTACCGGCATTGGCAAATATTACGCCAGTGAGGTTACTACAGATTACGGTACAAAGGATATGTGTAGAGTAGACTATATGCAATTTGTGCCGCCTAATCAAATGAGTATAAGCGGTTTAGAAAAAGGAATCTTTATCTGCTATGAGATAAAAAGCTGTCTGAGTGATTTTAAAAGCGGACATGGCCAGAACTACATAGGAGAAGAAAACTATCTTGTAATGCCGATGGAGTTATACAAAAAGGTCGTACAAGAGATACCGCATAATGTCGGTGTGCTCGTTCCGGTACCAGTCAACACGGGGAGAAAAACAAGCGATTTACATCATGAGTTTGAAAATCCAACTGAATTAAAAGGTGATAGCGCAGAATGGAAGTTGCATAAAATCAGAGCTGCATATCCTAATCACCGGAAAAAATCTATTACAGAATTATTGTTTTGTATGCTAAGAAGCGGAAGGTGATGTAACAAATGAAAAAATACAATAGCATAGACGGCCGTATACATACAAACAGCAGGTTGTGGTTTGCTTTCCGGATGGCAGTGAGGAGGTTGAAAAATGCGGAGAACGACCTTAGAAAAAGTATATAATGTTAAAATTGATGAAATCAGAATTGCAGGAAAAAGCGCATATGTGCTGCATGAAGAAAATCTACAATTATTGTTTTACACGATTGGAGAGCTGCAACAATACCTGGAAGAGGTTTACTCATGATTGATATAGCACTAGTGGTAATGCTGTATTTTACCTTTATGATGATATGCGTCATTAATGAAAGAGAGGGGCGATAGTATGCTAACTGTGAAAGATAAAATTGAACAGTTTAAAAGAGAGTGCAAGAGCGTAGAGTATTACACGAAAGCTATTCTGGTTTGCAATGAAAAGATTGAAGAATATGATGTGATACTTACTGGGTTATCGTGTCCAAATGGTAACGATGAGCCAAAGCGTGAAAATGCAAGGAATCCATATGCATCTGATAAACTAGAACCGTTGATGATACAGGAGGAAGTGATACGAGAAAGAAACGATTACATAAGAAGAATAAACGATGTTAATCGAAAAATCAGTATGATAGAGAATCCTGTAGAGAGACAGTTGATTGTGGACTTGTTCATTGAAAAGAAATACTATAAACGAGTGATGGAAGATTATCACTATAATGATCATTCGGCTATGCTAAAGTTTGCAAATAGAGTAATTGCTAAAATTATTTAAATGGACACAATGTGCCACGAAAAACGTGGTATTATGATAGCGTGGAAGTACGGGGGGATGAGGCGTGATCCTCTTCCTTGTGCTTCACTTTCCCCTTACGGTTTACTTACGCGGCATCTTAGGATGCCTGCCGTAATCTGCAGGTGATCCCCCCCTTTCCCATATATCGCCTGTAGATTAGGGTAAGTAATCTTCCTATCTATGCAAATATCCTTAAAAAACAATGAGATAGGCGTTTTAAGGGCCTGGGCTGACGAAATGAGCTTGGCAAACTAGCAGGAAACGAGTTGGTCAATGATGAGATAGCGCACTCATGTAGGGAGACATAAAAAAGGCGCTATAAATTGATATCAACACAGGGATATACCTTCTATTGTGAAGAACACCTGTTAGATATATTGGTTGCCCTGGTGGCGGAATAACCAAAAGAAAAAGCGGTAAGGAATCCTAAGCGGACTTACCAGCGTAAAGCGTCTGAAAAGGGCGCTTTAAAATTAAAACGTAGTTATCGCACCTCTTAACAATGTGGCACAGATAACTCTATAGAGGCCAAGGATGCATAGACGTATGCTATTAACCGAACGCCTGTTAAACAAAGCACGTAGAACTGCCCGTTATAAGGGATACAGGAGAAAACGTGCTTTTAATTTACTTTTTTTGTAGTATGATAAAATTAGAGGTGAACAATTATGAAATTAGAGATTGAACTTATTCCTAGGACCTGCTGGAATAAAAATTTAAGGAAATTGCTGAAAGCCAATAGATGGAATCAAATAAGTAAGTCCGTCAGGGAAGCTGCAAATCATAAGTGTGAAATCTGTGGTGCAAAATGTGAAAAATTAGAGGCGCATGAGCAATGGGAGTACGATGATGTAAATCGTGTGCAAAGTTTAAAAAGAATAATAGCCGTTTGCCCAGATTGCCATCATGTTATCCATCTTGGGGCAACCAAAATGCGATTAGGACTTGATGCATATAAGGATGCTTTAGAACATTATAAAAAGGTGAATAATTATGATGATGAAAAAGCTAAAGATGAAATTGAAAAGGCATCCATAGTATATCAAAATAGATCAACATTTACTGATTGGCATTTTGATGAAGAATCATTTGAAAAGAACGGTATACCAAAAACATATTTTAAGAATAATTGAATCTAAGCACCCAATGAGGTGCTTTTAATTTACCCAGAAAGGAATGATATATATGTTGTTTAAAAAGTGGTGTGAGTATGAAGCGAAGTCGAGTAGACCAAAATCACCTATTGGAGTGACTACTGCGTTTATTAGCGCTAGACTCAATTTACTGTCAGTATTCAGTCTAGTGCCAACCGATACGTATTTAAACACACTCGTATGTACAGTCATAGCATGTATTTATTTCGTGTTTATGATAGCCATAGCATACATCGCCAACTGGATAATATGGATGGCGATATATGATGTGATAGATTATATCAAGAGAGAGGAATAATAACATGATATACCAAAATAAAAAGACTAGAGAAAAAGTCAGAGCAGAACAATTTTCTCCTGAGAGCATCATTGCCAGATACGCCAGTGTCAAGGTAAAAAGCAAAGAAGGCGCTACAGTAAACATGGAGGCTGGTGATTGGATTGTACAAAATGGATCAAGGGTTTATGTCGTACGTAAAGATGCATTTAATAAGCTGTATGTACGTGCTGCACCACGGCAGAGGTTAAAGTTTGCTGATGCTGATACAGTAATTGACTGGACAGGAGCTGTTCTTATGCCAGCAACGTAAAAAAAAGAAAGGAGGCTAATCTATGCCAAGACAAAGAAGTCCCAGCAGAGACGAAGCTAAGCGGATGTATCTTGATAGCAAAGGTAAGATGCTGCTAAAGGATATTGCTAAAGCTGTAAGTAAGAGAGATTCAGACATCAGAAAGTGGAAATCTCTTGATAAATGGGATGAGGAATTGAAAGGGAACGCTCCCATTGCGAAAGGGAACGCTCCTAAACAGAACAATGGCATAAAGAAACCTCCTAAAACAGAGCTGCTGCCGGAAGAAATGGAAACACTGAACAACGAGGAGCTGACCGAGAGACAGCGCCTTTTTTGTCTATATTATGTAAGATGGTTTAATGCGACAAAAGCATACCGCAAGGTGTATGATTGTGATTATACAACAGCGATGACAAACGGAAGCATGCTACTAAGAAATACTAAGATACAAGAGCATATCCAAGCAATCAAGGACGCTAAGATAAAGCAGGCCATGTACACAGCTGAGGATTTCTTCCAGAAAATGATGGATATTGCTTATTCTGATGCAACAGACTTTCTTTCATTTGGCAGACGTAAAGACAAGAAAACAGGGTTAGAATACAACTATGTTGATTTCCTTGACAGCTCAGAAATAGACGGCACACTTATCCAAGAGGTGAAACAAGGCAAGGATGGTTGTTCTATAAAGCTGGTAAGTAAAGAGTTTGCGCTAAAATGGCTGGCTAAACATTATAGCGAAGCTACGGACTTACAGAAAGCGCAGATTGAGCGGTTAAGAGCACAGACGGATAAGCTGAAAGCAGATAACGAGAACGTACCAGATGATAGTACTCAATGTGCAATGGATGCTATTACAGGTATTGTAGAACAAATGCAACCTTTAAAGGATGATGATGTATGACACAACCTATGCTGTTGCTTTCTCCTAAGTTCAAAGACTTCTTATGCGTTGATACAGAACGTGAGTATTTGGAGGGCGTAACCGCATGCGGTAAAACAACGGTAGGTATCTTCAAATTCATGTGTAAAGTTGCTGCATCCGATATACGATTTCACGTAATTGCTGGTGCAGACCTTGGGACAGTTGAAAAGAATGTTATCAATGGTGAGCGAATGCTACTTGATCAGTTTGCTAAAATTGCAGAGTACTACCCATCTGGACGAGGTAAGATACGATTACCACACATTGAGTACAAGACCAACAAAGGCATTAAGATAGTATATATATGTGGATATGATAACAAAAAGCGCTGGCAGAAGGTCCTTGGTGGCCAGGTCGGTTGTGTATATATTGATGAGGTCAACATTGCAGACATGGAGTTCTTACGAGAGATTAGCCATAGATGCGAGTATATGATGACAACATCCAATCCAGATGATCCATCGTTGCCTGTATATGATGAATTTCTTAACAGGTCACGACCTCTTAAAAGATACAGAAAAGATTATCCCGAGGAATTATTGGATATGCTGAATCAGCCTGCAGAAAAAGGGTGGGTACACTGGTATTTCAACTTCAACGATAATGCCGCATTGTCGCAGGAAGCCATTGAGCGTAAGAAAAAAGCGGTAGCACCCGGAACTAAGATGTACAAGAATAAAATATTGGGACTGCGTGGCAGAGCCACAGGGCTTGTATTTCCGAATTTCAGTAGAAGTAAAAATGTCATATCAAAAGCCGATGCGAAGAAATATACGTATCGGTATTTTACTGTTGGCGTTGATACATCGTACTCAGCAAATAGTCCGGATACCATTGCTTTATTGTTTATTGGCATTACAACATGCGGCAAGGTCATTATACTGAATGAGGAAGTATACAACAATGCGGATCTAAATACACCACTCGCACCAAGTGATGTTGTTAATAGGTTAATGGATTTTTTAGAGCGAAATAGAAAGGCGTGGGGCTTCGCTAAACATGCATTTATTGACTGCGCTGATCAGGCAACACTGACGGAGCTATATAAATACAAGAGGACACACCCATGTATTTATACATTTGATGATGCATGGAAGGAAACAACCATCATTGACCGTATCCATATGCAGCAGGGATGGATATTTCATGGCGATTATCTAGTTGTTGATGACTGCATACATCACATCAGAGAGCTGGAGGTTTACAGTTGGCAGGAAGACAAATACGAGCCAGAAGATAGAAATGACCATACAATCAATGCTGGTCAGTATGGATGGCTGCCATTTGTGCAGTATATCAAGACATCCGATCCATAGGAGGTAGGCAATGAAACTATTTAATAAAGCAAAGAACGTGATAAGAGCGTGGCTCGATATCACACCTGCGCAGAAAAACATTTATTATCTGAATGAAACATTTAACTTTGAGTCTAATGCGATAAAAAATCGTATATGGATGCGAGGCGATCCAGAAGAACTTGATGAGTTTTACAAACAACTAGAGCGCGACAATTCATACTTCTGGGCAGCGAGCCCCCGTATAAAGATACGTAAGATTCATTCAGGTCTTCCTTCGTTGATGGTGCAGGTCCTTACTGATATCGTAATACGCGATTTAAATGGCATCGAGGTCGAGGCGCGGCAAATAGATTGGGATAACATCAGCAAAGATAACAATTTCAATGAGGTTTTACGTAAGGCAATTAAAGAAGCGCTGTTCATTGGTGACGGCGCTTTTAAAATCTCATTTGATAAGAAGCTTACACAATATCCAATTATAGAGTTTGTTCCCGGGGATAAGGTGGAAATCGTCTATGAACGTGGCCGTTTTGTGGAATGTGTATTCAAGACAGAATATAAGCACGCACACAAGCGTTATGTTCATTACGAGCACTACGGCAAGGGGTACATCAAAAATGTATTAACAGAATGGGGCATGGATGATCCTTTGCCATTATCAACGATCCCTCAAACAGCTAACATTATTGATGTTGCCTTCGCTGGCTATAAACTTCCGGATGAAAAAGGTGAAAATGAAGTCTACGGTCGATTTGCGATGGCTGTACCGTTCAAGATTAAGGATAGCACAAAGTGGGAGAATCGCGGAGAAAGTATTTTTGATAAGAAAACATCATCCTTTGACGGGCTGGATGAGATTATCAGCCAGTGGGTAGATGCTGTAAGAGCCGCCAGGACAAAGCAATATATTCCGGAGGCGCTTATTCCTCGTGATCCAGAAACAGGGCAGATGCTACAATTCAATCAATATGATGATAGATTCCTGATGATAGAAGGCAACATGAAGGAAAAAGGTGAAAATCAAATCAATGTCACGCAACCTGTCATCCCTTCTGAGAATTATCTACAATCTTATATTTCTTTCCTAGACCTCTGTTTGCAGGGAGTTATATCACCATCTACATTAGGTATTGATACAAAAAAGATGGATAATGCGGAAGCACAGAGAGAAAAAGAAAAAACCACGTTGTATACAAGAAATATCATCATTGAAGCGATACAAAAAACACTTCCTGAGGTAATAAACTGCGTTATCAAGGCATTTGATACTTACACAAAAAATTCGAGTGGTAACGATGTCGATGTTACAGTTAATTTCGGGGAATACGCAAGTCCATCGTTTGAAGCGACTGTGGAAACTGTTGCCAAAGCAAGACCAGGCAAAGTCATTATGTCAGTTGAGGCGTCAGTGGATGAAATGTACGGCGATAGTAAAGATGAGGAATGGAAAGCGGAAGAAATAAAACGGCTACGTATTGAGAATGGCGTCATGGAAACACAAGAGCCTGTTATATCAGAGTTTGATGATCTAGGTGGTAAGACACCTACACCAGAAGATTATGAAGGTGAATAATGGCAAAGAAAGAAAAGGACCCATATGCTCTGAGAGATATATTCGCGGAAATGGAGCTGGAACTGATGGCATCCCTGCGTCGAAACTTTATCAACCATAAGGTAGAGGAACGGGAACGAGGTTTTAGCTGGGAAATGTGGCAAAAGGCCAAGCTTCGTAATCTGCAGGAATACCGCAAGGAGACAACCAGCGTCATATACCGATTTCGCAAGCGGATCAGCACTGCGATCGAGCAGGTCCTGCGCAATCACTTTAGTGTCGGTGTGCGTAAAGCTGATATCAAACTGCCGCAGGATGGGGTCAATACCGGGCTTCCCGGCGAAGAACCTCCTCAGGAAAGTCAATTTTTCGGTACGAACCGGAAGAAGCTCGACGCACTTATCAAATCAACAAAAAATGACTTTGAGGACGTGCAACAAGCTGTATACCGCAAGATGGATGACGTGTACCGCCAAACAATCTTTAAAACGGAGTTTCAGCTATCCAGTGGGGCTATATCACTTGGTAAGGCAATCGATAAGGCTACAGAGGATTTTCTTGCCAAGGGCGTCAACTGTATAGCCTATAAAGATAAAAACGGCGAGATTATAAGATACGTGAATATTGCAGACTATGCGGAAATGGCATTGCGCACAGCGAGCCATAGAGCAACATTACTCGGTGAGGGCAGCAAGCGTGACGAGTTAGGTGTGCATCTGGTCTTTGTATCCGCTCACGCGAACTCTTGTAAGCTGTGTTTGCCTTGGCAGGGGCAAATACTCATTGATGATGTTTTTAGCCATCCTAGCAAGGCGTATATAGCGAGATACAAGGATAAGTATAAGCACCTGTCCGATGCTGTTAAGGCTGGGCTCCTGCACCCAAATTGCAGGCACACGCTTGCTACGTACTTTGAGGGCGTGACAAGGCTGCCAAAACCGCAAGACCCAAAAATAGCCCTAGAAAATTACAACTATGAGCAGCGGCAGCGAAAGCTGGAACGAGAAATCAGAAAACGTAAAAGGATACTTGCTGGAACTGTGGAGGACGAAGACCGGAAAGAGGCAAGAGCTGGTCTAAGGCAGGCACAGAAAAATCTTAGAGACTTTCTGGATGCACATCCTGAATTTAAGCGCAGCCAACGCAAGGAGAAAGTGCACGGTACTTCTGTGAAGCTTGGCAATGGGACGGGCGGCGCCGCTGCCAAGTCTAAAGGTAAATACGTCGAGTCAATTACCCCCTCAGAGATTGACAAGTACATCGAAAAGTACGAAAATGAAATAAAGGATTTACCGGTTGAGAATGCTTATGTCATTCAAGAGGATGGCAAGGTCTTAAAATATGTAGGTAAAGAGGCAGCTGTAGCCTTTGAAGATGCAATACTGAAAAACGCAACGTTGCTGCATAATCATCCCGTTATCACCGGAGAGCCAAGCAATAGCTTTCAGGAGGACGATTTTGCATTTCTGCAGAATTTCGGAACAGAGATTAAACGGCTGCGAGCTACTTATGGCAATACGCGCTATGAAGTAGAGGTACTAAAGGACCTCAGTGAGGTATCATATCGGGATATAAAGTTAAGAGCGAGCATGGACGTGGATATATTTGCTGAATTTATTGATTTTGGAGATCTAGCCTTTGAGCTGTTAGATAGGGAGGGATATGTTAGATATGCCAAAACAAAAGTTGAATAAAAAGCAGCAAGAGCTTTGGGACGAATTACAGCGTAAAACTGATGAGTTTTATGACAATGTCCCCGAAGAAGAAAAGCAGAAGTGGCCTAATGGTGATCTATACCTCCCTCTTAGAGTCATGGAGCAAGAGTATTTAAAAAGAATTAGAGAAGCAGCAAACGAGCACTCATAAACTGGGTGCTTTTTTAGTGGAGGAACATCGTGAAAAAGGCAAATAGGAAGCAGCAAAAGATTGTGCAGGAACTTGATTATAAGATCGATGAGTATTATAAAACACATGATGATGAAAGTGATGGTTTATACCGCATGCAAGCACACTATCACAAGAAAATAAAAGAAGCTGGTAAAAGTCATGTGCAGACATAGCTATTGTGAGATAGTAGAAGACCAGTATTGTGATAAAAGATTGATGTGCAGGACGTTGAAAATAAAGCGTACCTGCATTTTTTGCGGAAGAACGGAAAGAGAGGTAAGGCACGTGAAAGACCCACCCAAGCGCAAACTACCGTATTTTGGTAAGCATTTGAAGTGAAGGACGGTATAGAGTTAAGGAGGTGATTAACATGTCTTGTAAAAAGAAAGGTAAAGGCGGACGTAAATAGTTCGCTTTATTATGCCCAACCATGACAAGGCTTTAAAAGGTGCATGTCCGAAAGGATAGGGGAGCACACCCGAATAAACAGGAGGAAATTAAAAATGAGAAATTACCTAAGATATCCGTTGAATATTCAGCTTTTTGCAGAAGATGGAAGCAGCGGAGAAGGTGGCAATGCTGGTGCACAAGCAGGAGCACAAGGAACCGCTACTCAACAGATTGATTATGACAAGCTTGCAGAAGTTGTTTCAAAACGTTCAGCTGGAACAGAAGACAAGGTGCTACAAGGTTATTTTAAGCAGCAGGGATTGACACCAGAACAGGCCAGTGAAGCAATGAATCAATATAAGCAGGCGCAGGCAACTAAACAGCAGGAAGAAGCACAACGTATCCAGACTATGCAGCAGGAAAATGCACAACTGAAAGCACAAATCCTGAACTCACAGATTGATGCGAAAGTTGCAGAATTAGCAGGGACGCTAGGAGTGCAGGCTGAAAAAGTACCATTTTTAAGTAAGCTTGTAGACCGTGCAAACGCAACAAAAGAAGATGGTACGCTGAACGATGACAACATCAAAACGGCCATTGAAACAGTTTTAAAGGCATTCCCTGATTTCAAGTCCACAACACAAGCAGGAGGATTCCAGCAGATTGGTGGAGGGAATCAAGGCACTGCAGGCGGAAATGGTGTCGATGATCAACTTGACAATATTTTCGGAGTAAAGAAAAAATAGGAGGGCTATATAAATGGCAGAATTAAATTATGTAACGCAATTTTGGCCACGTATCATTGAAATGTACGGGCACTTGCTAATGTCTAATGAGTTGTATAATACAAATCAGGACATTCAGATTATCAATACAAAAGATATCCGATTACCAAAAATCACAGTATCCGGTTATAAAGATCACAATCGTAAGACGTTATCATTTAACACAGGTTCTTATGGTAACGACTTTGAAACAAAGACATTGGACCATGATCGCGATATCGAATTCGCGATTGACCCTATGGATGTTGACGAAACGAATCAGATTGTTTCCTTAGCAAACATTCAATCACGTTTTGAGAAGACGCAGGCTATTCCTGAATTAGATTGTTACACCTTCTCTAAGCTCTACACAGAAGCAAAACGTGTTGGTGCAAAAATCAGTAATACAGCGATCACAACCGCAAATATCCTTTCTGATTTTGACGCAAATATCGAGGCAATGGAAGAAGCAGGAGTACCTTTAGAACGTGTTATCATGTACTGTACACCTGCATTTAAAACTAAACTGAAAAACGCAGAAGGCATCCAGCGTACCTTGGAGGTATCTGGTGGCGCGAAGAATATTGATCGTCGTGTACGCTCATTGGATGATATCAGCACTATTAAGACTGCGCCGGCAAGCCGCTTAAAGACTGCTTTTGACTTCACAGAAGGCTTCCAGGTAGCAAGTGCAGGAAAACAAATCAATTACATCATGATTGACCCTGAGGCACAGGTATCCCGCGTCAAATACTCTTATATCAAGGCGTTTACACCAGGTCATGACAGCCGCACTGCGGACAAATACCTTTATCAGAACAGACGTTTCAACGGAACATTCGCATTGCTGGATGATCTGCTGAAACAGGGATGTATCATCAATGCAGAAGCGGAGGGATAAGCATGAAAGCATTAAAAGACAATAAAGAGTACACCATTGCCGAAGAGCAGAAGCATGCATACCTTGAAGAAGGATACGATATCTATGGGGAGGATGGAAAACTGCTGGAATACTCTCCAAAGAAGAAAATCGCATACAGTGAATATGCTGCTTTGGAAAAAGAAAATCAACAGTTAAAGAAAAGAATCAAGGAGTATGAAAAGGAACAAAAGAAAGCAGGTGAATAGCATGTATGCAACACCTGAATACTACACCGCTGATTACGGCGGTACACTCATATCACAAGACGAGCTACCAAAAGCCTTAAAAGAGGCGGAGTATAGCATCGACCACCTTTGTTTTGGCCGCATCAAAGGCAAAGGGTATGATAATCTATCGCCTTATCAGCAAGAGCTCATAAGGCGTGCTGTCTGCTTGCAGGCTGATTATATTAAGCAGTATGGTCCGTATATCAATAGCCCGTTAAAAGGCTATAGCGCAGGCAGCACAAAAGTCGAGATGGCCAACGTAACCTACGGCGGTATCAGCACTACGCAAGAGATAATCAACCTCTTAGAGGATACAGGATTCAGATGCCTGGTGTTGTAATTGCGAGCCCGTTCCCGTTTCCTTCCTATGAGGCTACGACACACGTTGTCGTATATCAGGAGCAGGACACAGAGGACCAGGGGCCTATCGAGACTGTTATCTATGATGGCTTAGCTATCTACGACGAAAAGTCAAAGATTGTATACGGCAAAGACAGTAAGCAGATATCCCTCAGCGGTATGCTTATCGTACATGGCGATGTACAGGCCTTGGAGGGCAAGACAGCTTTCCAGGGCTTTGTACAGATTGGTGCGGAGCGCAAGCAGGTATACGCTGTGCGAAAGCCAAAACTGCTGGGTGTTATCTATAGCACGGAGATTGATTTGCTATGAGGGTTAAAAGCGTAAAGGTTAAAATCAATCGGGAGGCGATGGCACAGCTTGATAAAGCAAAGAAGCGAGCCCTCGTGCTCACAGCACATGCGATGCTGTCAGATATTGTATCTCGGGGTGTAGCACCAAAAGACATTGGAGAGCTAGAACGTAGCGGTTTTGTTGATGACGGACATATTGATACTGAGCTAGTATCAAGTATTGTATTTGACACACCATATGCGCGCCGATGGTACTTTAACTTAGATGACGCTACGTTTCAGCGCACTAAAAACCCGAACGCACAAGATCATTGGATGGATTACTACCTGGATGGCGATGGCAAGCAATGGGTCATCGATACTTACTGCGAATTTCTACGACAAGAAAGTGGAGGGCTTATCGCATGATGACTTTAAAAGACGTCAAGGACTGGCTCAAAACACAGATTTCAGCAGATGCCTGGAAGATAGGCACTTATGACGTATCTAAGGATAAAACGGTCTGTGTGCGCAATCTAACGAGTAACCGCAGCATGTTAGCTGTAGGCGGCCTACAAAACACTACTATAGCTGTCAAGGGCATATCTATCGTTGTGCATTGGTCAAAAAATCCTGATGAAACTGAGCGTGTAGCACAAAGCATACATGCTCTTTTTTACGGGCAGCAACCGGTCATTGGTGGGTATCGAATTGTTAAATGTGATATGAGGAGCGACGAACCCATAAGTGTTGGAACTGATACAAATGGGATATACGAATATGTAATTGAAACATGGCTCACATACGAGCGAAAGGAGTAATTTATGGCAAAAGTAACGACCGGTGTATATCCGGTATTTGACATCGTTTTTAGCATTGGGACAAAAGGACTTGCAAGTGCAGAGGAGGATATGGCATCCATTAAGGATATGGAGTCATTTTCCTTGTCGGTTGAAAGTAATGTAGAAAAGTGGAACCCGATGGACCAGGGAGGATGGGGTAGAGCTTTGGCAACTGCCAAAGCAGTTACTGTATCCCTGAAAGGTAAAAGAAGCGTAGGAGATAAGGGGAACGATTATGTTTATACTGTACTGTGGAAGGATGGTCTTGATTGTAGCACTAAGTATTCTATTGAATTCCCGGATGGTTCTAGCATTACTGGTAATTGTGTGCTGGATGTTAAAGCTGCACCAGGCGGCGATAGCACAAATGTTGCTGCGCTGGAACTTGACATTATTTTCGACGGAAAGCCTACCTTTGTACCTGCAACAGCGGCACCAGAGGGAGGTGCCTAAGATGGGACGCAGATATGACGTTGTAGACCGCCTCAGAAATCGCAATGAAAGACCGGTAGTTGAAATTGACGCAGAGCACAAGTATCCTATCAACACGTCTAAAACAAACGTGCTGTTGATTATGCATGAAGTCAACAAATCGCAGAAAAAGACGGAAGACGACCCTGAATCTGACATTAAAATGATTGATAAGATCATACAGATTGCACTCGGTAAGGAAGCTCTGGATTACATCAACGAGAGCAATATGACGATGGCAGCTACAAACGATATCATGGCTGTTATTATGGCGGCTATCGGCGATACAGAGGTAGACTTCGAGGACGACGAAACGCCGGAAGAAAAAAAGTAGACCGCTGGTATGATATCTTTGAAGACTGGGAGCTGATAGAGTCGTCTTTTGCCATGCAGTACCCCGCAAAGGACCTGTATGACGATAAGATGGACTGGATTGAGTTTACCACGCTTCTGGCGGGTATCATGCCAGATACACCTTTGGGCAATATTATATCCATTAGAGCAGAGGATGACGTTGACACGTTAGAGCACTTTAGCGAGGAGCAGCATCGTATTCGAGATGAATGGAGAGATAAGCAAACCCAGAGAATGATTGAGAGCATGAATAAAGAGGAAGTTATGAAAGAAGTCTATGCGATGTTCATGGACATGAGTAAATAGCTTCCTTTTTTTATTTTAGAAAGGCAGGTGATGATGTGGGAGCAACAAGTGCAGGGTCTATACAGATGGATCTGGAGATAAAATCAGACCTCGACAAGGACATACAGGCAGAGTCGAGTAAGATAGCTGATAGGATACGTAAGCAGGTAGACGCTATGAGCGGTGATATGTTTAAAAACCTGCGGAAATCTCTTGTGGCCAGTTTAGACAAAATGAATGAATCCGTAAAGGCTACACTCGATCGCACAAAGCTTGAAATGCAAGCCTTTGTTGAGCAGATGGCAGGCATGGTCAAACAAATGTCTGGTGTACAGATGCCATATCAGAAGGCTCAAAGCGATACAGAGCCAAGCGCAGCAGCATCACAAGGCCCCAGCGTGAGGGGACCTCCGAAAGTCAGTATCCGCAAACCTAAAATAAAGTTTGACCCTCAATTTAACACAGATATGTTCAAGCAAAAATATGCCGAGCTCGAAAACATGATGGATATGTACGACAATCAGATACTCGCTAAACAAGCACAGCGGAAAACGCTGCTGGAATCCTATAAGCCTAACATGGGAGCACAAGCAGAGGGAGCCTTGGATAAGCAGGTAATGAGTCTTGATATGCAGATTGCTAAGCTACAAGACGCTGCAGCACGGTCAAACATCACTCTTAGCGCGATGAATAGACAGATGGGGGCGACGTCCGGGGTAGCTAGAGCAGCAGGCAGTGCTGTCGTGCAATTTACAAAGCGCTTAGCCTCGTCAGCATTGCATAAGTTTAGTAATGGTCTAAAATCAGCAGGACAGCATGCGGCGTCTTTTGCAAGCCGATTACTTGGTATAGGGTCAGCCGGTAAAAAGGCCTCTAACGGTATGGGGCGCGCTCATATGGGCGTAGGTCAGCTGATTAAGTCGTTTACGATTTTCTCGCTGATATTCCCCCTAGTGAGCCGAGGCATTATGGCACTCGCTCAAAACATTGGGGCTACCCTTATGACAAATACTGCGTTTGCAAACAGTTTAAATCAGATACGCTCTAATCTGGCCACAGCATTTACGCCTATCTTTCAGGCAATCATGCCCGCTTTAAATGCGCTTATGTCGGCGTTGGCCACGGTGACGGGTTATATAGCGGCTTTTATGTCTGCGCTATTTGGTAAGTCCATGTCAACAACAAAGCAGGCAACGTCCGGTATCTATGCAGCAAAGGATGCAATGGGTGCATACGGCTCCTCGGCTGACAAAGCGGCCAAAGCGTCGGAAAAAGCTCGTAGGTCACTAATGGGATTCGATGAGATCAACAAGCTGGATGATGCGGATACTTCTGCCGGCTCTGGCGGCGGAGGCGGTGGCGGTAGTGATATGCCGGTCTACACACCGACTGATGTCGATGACGGACCTATCAAAAAATGGGTAAAGCAGCTCAAAGACCTGTGGGCTAAGGGTGACTATGACGGTATCGGTAAGCTCATAGGTCAGCAGGTCAATAAGGCTGTAGCATCATTTACAAAGTGGATATCGTGGGATAACTTAGGCAAATCCATCACAGAGTTTTGCGATGGGTTTTGTGAGCTCTTTAACAGTTTGATTGATACGATAAATTGGGAAAATATCGGGCGGATGTTTGGCACCGGAATCAACACTATCGTAAATACGTTATATTTGTTGTTTACTGGTATTAACTGGGAGCGGATAGGTAAAGCATTAGCTCAGGGGCTTAACGGTCTTGTGTACAGCGTTGACTGGGATAAGCTAGGGCATACGTTTGGATCATTTTTGCAAGCGCATATTGATGCTCTATATGGATTTGTGACAACTGCGGACTGGCCTGCTATCGGTAAGGCTCTGGCTGATGGAGTAATGGGTCTTGTGTACAGTGTTGATTTACCAAAATTTACGGAATCTCTTGGGAAAGGTTTGAGTGGAGCGATTAGCTCGGTACACACGTTTGTTGAAAATATCAATTGGACGAAGCTTGGCGATACCATAGCCAAGAGTATAAATGCCTTCTTTAGTAATATAAATTGGGCTGATTTTGGAATGACACTCAGTGATGCAGCGTTGGGTATCCTTGATACATTGCTTACAGCATTAAGGGGTGTAGACTGGGGGCAAATCGGTACCGACATTGCAACCTTTATCAAAAACATTGATTGGTGGGGCGTTGCAGGCTCCCTGCTCCAAACAATAATCGCGGCTGTGCACGGCATAGGGTCTGGTATCCTGAGCCTAGCTGCAGACCTTGGCAAATGGCTATGGGACGGCTTCTGCAACGGTGTGAGGGATTTCTTTTCTGATCCTATCGGCTTTTTACGTAGTGTAATAGTTGACCCCATCATAAATGGCATAAAAGAGCTGTTTGGTATTCATTCGCCGAGTACAGTATTTTCTGATATCGGGGGTTTCTTGATAGAAGGGCTTATCAACGGGATTAAAGCAGGAGTTGGCGCTCTTGTTGGACTGATTCCATCCATATTCGGAGGAATTGCTTCCGCGATTGGTGATGTATGGGATGGCATAAAATCAGCTGCCGGAACAGCATGGGAAGGAATAAAAACTCATGTCGGAAATACTTGGGATCAGATTAAGGAGGGGGCTGGCATTGCATTTGACAACGTAAAGCAAGTTATTGGCGATACATGGGACGGCATTAAAACAGGCGCGGGTAAAGCGTGGGATAAAATATCAAAGTCTTTAGGCGATACTTGGAAGGATTTAAAAAAAGGCGCAAGCGATATCTTCGGTAAAATTGGAGATAAAATCAGCGAAGTGTGGAACGGATCTGACAAGAACACGGAAAGCGCTTGGGGGAGTATAAAGGGCGTAGTGGCAGACTCCATCGACACCGTAAGAAACGATGTAAGTGTTAACTCAGAGAAAGCGGGAAAATCAATTGAAAAGAACTTTAACAATGCGCGCGACTCTCTAATCGGTGCAAACCGTGGCATGAGCAATGATACTAAAAATGCATGGGGACCTCTGGTCACCTTTATGTCTGACAAGTGCGGCTCTATCAAAAATGATATTTCACGCACATTTAAGGATTCCAAAAATACTGTTGATACGAACAGTAAGGGGATGAAATCATCCGTTACTAGCAATCTGAGTGATACAACAAAATGGATTGCCAAAACCATGTATAACGAAATGTATGACAAGGCCAAAAACATGATGGACAAATTCAAAAAAGGTTCTGGGGCAGTGAATGTCAAATCCACTGTGCAGTCATGTGTCGGCAAGGCTACATCGTGGCTGAGCGGTCTTGGTGGCAGCTCTAAGGTTTGGGGCGGCGACATGATTTCGGGGTTTGCAAACGGAATATCAGAGAATATGTGGAAAGTGGCCGGTCAAGTTAAAAATGCTGCTAATCTTGTAGCATCATGGCTACACTTTACACGACCAGATACTGGACCTCTGCGAGAGTATGAGCAATGGATGCCACATATGATGGAGGGGCTCGGTAAGACTCTGGCAGCAAGCACACCAAGGTTTATAGGACAGGTCAAGAGCTTATCTCAATCCATGTCAGGAGCTATGCAGGCAGCACTACAGGAGCCGACGATCGCGTTTGCAGGCGAGCGTAGCTTGAATGTGCAGCATGAATGGAAGGAGTCTCAAAGTGATACAGATAAAACAACCATGAAGGACCTCATTGAAGAAGTGAGAGGTTTGAAGCAGAAATTTGATGAGGTTAAGGAAGAAATCAGGAATAAAGATACTGATGTTTATATTGACGATCAAAAAGTAACGAAAAAAGTCGTTGATAATGTAAACAAGGATACTCGCAAAAATGGTAAGTGTCCTATAGATATGTAGGAGGTGCGGGTATGGCAATACTCACGGCAAACGGTGTGGCGCTACCTGCGCCTACCGTAATAAAAATTGACAACGAGATCATATGGTCGAGTAACACCGGACGTACGTCAAGCGGCGCTATGGCTGGTGACGTCGTGGCCGAGAAAAAAACGGTAACGATTGAGTGGGGAGTACTCCAAGAATCAGAAATGGCTAAAATCAGAAAAAATCTGATTGCAGGATTCTTCCCTTTTGTTTTTAACGGCGGCGGAGGTGCAAATCTCTCTATCACATCATATCGGGGTACGATCAACGAGGAGCACATAGGGTTCTTAGGTGATGGCATCTATTGGTACAAAAAAGCGACTGTAAAAATAATACAGCAATAAGGAGGATATTATGGCAGTAACTACAAAATCAAATAAAAATATCGAGATTACAAAAGACATTATGGTGGACAATGTACAGGTCGAGCAGGTAAGAGCTACAATCAATACCGGCAATCCGGAAAATGCAAACTTGACGCATTATATTAGTAATCAGACTATCTATAAGGCTAATCGCACAGAGATAAGAGCGGCAGAAGCTGCAGCAGAGGATGAGATTTATACGGAGCAGGATGCAATCATTGAGGAACTGGCAGGAGGTAACAAAAATGCAGCTTAAAAACAAACAGATTGTAGACGCACAGTCAGCGCTTGGTAAGATGCTCAACACTGCTTTACCTGTAAAGCAGTCATACCATATCAAAAAGACGCTGGAATCCGTGAAAAAGCAGGCTGTATTTTTAGAGGAGCAGCGCACGGATTTAATCAAAAAATATGGTGTCGAGAAAAACGGCAATTACTCTATACCAGATGATGACTTAACAGCTCGCAAGAAGTATTTTGATGAATATAAGGAGCTCTTGGAATTAGAGGAAGAAATTGACGTGCGCCAGCTTACCCTCGACGAATTGGATCGCGTGGAGCTGACAGCGAATGAGCTTGAATCAGTGGAATTTATGCTTAAAATCGAAGATTAGCACAAGGAGGTGGTACAATGATAACCACATCCGATAAGTATAAAACAGCGATATCCAAATCTGGCCGCCACTTCCGGCTGAAAATCGACATTGCAGGTACTGCGTATACTGGCATAAAGAGCTTTAAGCTTAAAGGCGGCACAAACTCATCCGAACAAATCACGTTTGGGGATGCTGTGTCATCTTATATTGAGTTTATCCTCACAGACGTGCCTAAAAACACTATCCTTAAAGGACGTCAAGCAATACCATACATCGGCTTGGAGCTGGATGACGGTACAGTCGAGTGGATAAAAAAAGGTGTCTATAACCTTGAAAAGCCGGTACGCTCTGGGGAGTTTATAAAGCTTACCGCATATGATAACTTTGCCCTTTGCTATAAAGGGTTTTTTACTGGCTTGTCCGGTAATCAAAAGATAGACGCTATCCTGCAGGAGCAATGCAAAAAAATAGGTATTGAGTATGCAGGCGGAGCTGATGATGTTACCTACAAAGTCGATAGCCTGCAGGGGCTTACTATCATTGAGGCTGTAAGTGTACTCGCTGCGTACTGTGGCAAAAATGCTGTCATGGATAAAGACGGTAAGCTCAGGCTGGTATGGTATACCGACGCAGGTCTTACTATATCCCCGAGCCGATTTGCTGATCCGCTGGAAATGGATGAGGAAGACACCTTTATTAACCGGTTGGATTGTACAATCGACGAGGAGCACTCTGTGTCTGCGGGAACCGGCGTTGGTATCTATTTTAGTTGCCCCGGGATGACTCAGGAGCGCATCACTGTCTTATACAACCGGATTAAGGGCTTTACGTACAGAGCTGCTAAGCTTAACTGGCGCATGGCTCAACCTGACGTTGAGGCAGGTGACCTCGTGCGTGTAATGGATAATGCAGGTAATGCTTATGTTATCCCTCTCATGGACTATGAGTTTAGCTGTGACGGTGGATTTTACGGGACCGTAGAGTCAAAAGGCAAGACCGAGCAGGAGCAGGATACAGGCTATAAAGGCCCTCTACAAACAAAAGTGGATAGGACTTACTCAGACCTCGTAAGCACAAAGCAAGTCATCACCGATAAGATTACGGCCTTTGAGGGCGAGTTTGAGACCATCAACACAAACTACCTGGAGGTCAATAAAAAGCTCATTGCTCTGGACGCAGAAATTGAAAACCTGGACGTCACAGAGCTTACTGCAAAGGTAGCAATCATAGAGACATCCTACGTATCTAAAGAGTACGTGCAGGACCTATATGCCACCAAAGCCGAGGTGCACGTACTGGATGTTGATTTGGAGCGTGTCAACACCCTGCTCGCAGGCAGTGTAACGGCAGGCAGCACACAGACTATAGTCTTAAATGCTGACAACACAACGATATCCAACGCGTTGATAAAGTCGGCCATGATTGACAGCGTAGCAGCTGATAAAGTAACTGCCGGTACGATTGATGCTAGCAGTATACACTTTAAATCACAGTCCGGACGGTTAGATATATACGGCGAAACCCTCCAGATAAAAGATATCACAAGGCCAAGAGTACAAATTGGCAAAGATGCATCCGGAGACTACAACATGTATGTCTGGGATGCCGCCGGGAAGCTGATGTTTGATGCAGCCGGCATAACTGCATCTGGTATTCAACGACCAATTATCGTGGATAGCATGGTGGCCGATAATGCCAACATATCGGGAGATAAAATCAACATCACATCATTGGTAAAAGAGATCAACGACGGTACAGAGGTCATAAAGTCTAGCCATATTTTGGTTGATGGAGCAAACCAGTCTCTATCTGTGGTGTATAACACTATCACCGGTGACATAAGCACACTGAGTACAGCGTTATCCGTGGAGCAGGGTAAAATCTCATCACTGATTACCGACGTGTCACAAGCTAAGGGCGATGTCTCCACGCTTAAGACCAATTACAGTAGTCTTACGCAGACTGTGAATGGCATTAAAAGTACTGTTGGAGAACATACTTCCTCCTTAGAAAGTGTAAAAAACAAACAGACAACACTGGAACAAAGTGTAAATGGATTAACAGGCAGGATAACTTCTGTTGAATCTACTTCTTCCGATACATCAACTAAGCTTAATTCTTTGGTTGCTGATGTTAACGGATTTAAAACAACAGTAAGCGATACATATGCGACCAAGGATATTGTGAATAGCATGAGTTCAACGATCACGCAAAAGGTAGATAGTTTATCAGTGGGTATCAAGGAATCATATAATCGAATAAATCTCATAGAGAATTCTGATTTTACAAATGATACAGCTTGTTGGAACAAATCAATGGCATCGACATGTACAGGTGGCAGAGCAACGACATGGGGAAGCAGCACAGGGCGTGCTCTTTGGCTTAATTCCACTGCGTTTGGAACTGCGAGCAGTAGTTGGTATCAGCGTATAGATATCGGGCGCAAGGTAAAAGGCTTTTACATATCTACAGAGTTTTTGACAAACTCTGATTATGTGGCAGGGCCTACAAATCCGCTTGCAACTTACATTATCAATATATATTATACCGATGGCACCAGCAGTTCAGGGTCTGTCAGAGATACATCCCATAAATGGGTACGGGTAGGTAAGCTTGTAGAAGTTGAAGATAAAGAAATAGAATATGTAAGAGTATATCTTTATGGTAGAGACTTCAAAGGACGCATAGCTTTTAATAGACCTTTCCTCTGTGAAGCTAATTCAGCTATTGAACCATCTTACTGGGCACCTGCTCAATCAGAAGTGACAGGCAATATGAGTGTTGTGATCAATTCTGGAGGATTACGTGTAAATAATGGAGCATTATCCATTTATAACAATGCTGGGAGTAGGGTACTGTATGGTGATACAAACGGAAATCTAACTATGACTGGGACGGTCACTGCCACATCTGGTAAGATTGGCGGGTTTGACATCGGAGCATTAAGATTGAGTGCACAAAACAATGGTAAATATACTGTAATGCAAAGTGCCGGGACATATGCTTTTTATGCAGGAAGCACAGCAGAATCTATGACAGGTGCTCCATTTTATGTGACGCATGAAGGAAAGTTAAAAGCTGATAATGCATTATTGACGGGATCATTTACAAGTCTTGGAACAGAAAATACAAAGGTAGTAATAGGTAATGGCCGCATGGATTTGTTTATTAACAGCAATCATTGTGGAGGAATAGCATCATCTTACACTAGCAGTACCAGCAGAGGTATATTACTATCGGCTGATACTGGCGCAAAGTTTTTATCATTGGGACAAACAGATATTGACGGTAATAACGGTGCATCATGGTACACACTGAATTTTGGCTTAAATCCATCAGGTTGGACGGAGCGACATATATTTTTAGGATCATCGAACTTTCCAGTTCAGCCTAAAAATGGAAAAGGTTACGTGGTCGTTTCTAATGTTACTGGAGGTGGTTTTCGCAATATCAGACAAATATATCATGGACATCCTGATAGCAGCACTGATTATCTACAGTATGAGGATGTCACAGGAGCAGATTATTATTGCAAAACATCATGGGTATCTGATGCTAAAATTAAAGCAAATATTATGGATACTGATGTATGCGGGCTTGGTGCAATAAGGAGATTTAAGCATGAATCCTTTATCTTTAAAAAGACAGGATTTCAAAGGTCGATAGGTTATATTGCGCAAAATTTACAAGAAATAGATCCGCAGCTTGTCGAGAATTTGGGTGGTACACTAGCGATAAATCCAGAAGTTGTCATACCATATATCTCTAAAGCAGTGCAAGAACTAGACTGTATTGTAAAAAATAGCGAACTATCCGTATCACGGGAACTGAGTGATTTAAAAAGCAAAAATAATGAATTAGAGAGGAGGGTGGATACATTGAGAGAAGAGATAGTGCGTTTAAACAATGAGTTATTTGATACAAAATCCGCTTTACGGAGTTGAGAAAGGAAGTGATCAAAAGTATCTCGTTTTAAAGGGTGTACGTCAACACCCTTTTAATTTGCTCAAAAGAGTGGAAGGAGAAGAAACATGGATATGCTTTACACTGTTTTACTGGCAGACCTCAGCATGGTACTGGTCTGCTACGCTATTTTACTACTGGCTTTTGCATCTAACGTGGTGCTGAGCCTTTACCACAACATTAACATCACAGGAGAGCACTTTGACGCTAAACGGCTGTGGCAGGGAGTTAAAAAAGCCTTGGTGCTGGTCATTGGTACTATGCTGATGGTTACCGCCGTAGATGCAGCCACAACGCTGCTTACACAGTATGTGCCGGATATCAATGAGCAGGTGCATGACCTCATCACTGTGGCTATGATTGCCGCTACAATCGGTGTAGCAGCATGGCGCTATATCAAGGATGCATACAGTACGTTTATCAACATTTTAAACGGTAAGCCCTCTGAGGTCGCAGCTGCGGTGGATACAAAGGAGTAAGACATGTCGGATGTAATTATTGTGGCTCTGATTGGAGGCGTATGCACAGCCATACCGTCATTGATAGCAACGGTAGTGATCAACAACAAATCGACAGCCGTCATGCAGTATAAAATAGACGACCTTACAAAAAAGGTAGAAAAGCACAACAATGTCGTTGAACGTATGGCAGTTGCGGAAAACAGTATCAAATCAGCTCATCATAGAATCGATGACCTTATGGAAAAATAGGAGGAAACAAAAATGACATTTAAGAAAAGAACAAGTCTGTCCGGATTGACAGGCAGTAATTGGATGGATTGGGCGCTACGGCGTACAGGAGTGGCAATGCCAAACTGCTTTACCTATGCTACAGCTCGTATCAGCGAGATTTTAGGTCGAGAGGAGTATTTGGATAGCCCACGGGTAAACGGCGCACAGGAGCTGTGGGATAACTACTCAGACGGCTTTAAACGCTCAAAATATGCTGTAGAGGGTGCACTCATGATCTGGCAGTCAGGACAGTGGGGGCATGTAGCAGTTTGTGAGGAACTTATTGACACCAACACGATCGCATGGAGCCAGTCCAACTACGGCGGGGCAATGTTTGAATATGTGAAAGGAAATCCGAACGGGTACAAAGGCATGAAATTTTTAGGATATCTGGTACATGATAAACTGCCGAAAGCAGAGGCAGCAAAACCATCTACTAGTAAGCCGACTACTACTGGCATTAAGGCGGGCAATAAGGTCAAAATCAAGTCCAGCGCTAAAAAGTACGCTACTGGTCAGACAATCCCCGCATGGGCTAAAGGCAAGACATATACCGTACAGCAGGTATCTGGCAGTAAGGCGCTGATTAAAGAGCTTGTGTCATGGGTTAAAACATCCGATTTACAGATGACCGGCGCAGCTGCGGTGATTGCAGTCGGCAAAAAGGTCAAAGTTAAAAAGACGGCCAAGACCTATGCAACAGGGCAGAGCATTCCGGCGTTTGTAAAAGGTACGACTTACACAGTCATGCAGATCAGCGGGGATAAGGTACTACTGAAAGAAATCATGAGCTGGGTACGTAAATCTGATTTGGAATAAGAAAAATAACCACTCATTCCTTCGGGGCTGGGTGGTTTTTTTATGTATAGTTTGACAAAAAATTACAAAAAATGTATTATTTA
>OBXM01000180.1_pt1 | contig 85529 bp, 70 predicted proteins | sample 1538141 | NCBI WGS metagenome assembly OBXM01 (sample SAMEA2580153, study PRJEB22360) | human gut metagenome | biome: human gut; feature: human-associated habitat; material: faeces | place: Denmark | collected 2008/2010 | reverse complement strand
TTTATGAAATTCGCAGTGTAGTTTTGTGCAATTTTTCAAATTTGCTCATTTATAGTTCTTATATTTAGATATTCTCTTTCAAACACTCTCCGTTTGTCTCGATCACTTTTTTATACCAGTAAAATGATTTTTTTCTGCTTCTTTTTAATGTTCCGCTTCCCTGATCATCTTTATCCACGTAGATAAATCCATACCGCTTTTTCATCTCTCCCGTGGACGCACTGACAAGATCGATACACCCCCAGGAGGTATAGCCAAGCAATTTTACTCCGTCTAACTCTACTGCATCCATCATTGCTCGGATATGTTGTTTCAAATATTCAATCCGATAATCATCCTCCACATACCCTTTTTCATCCGGGTAGTCCACAGCACCAAGTCCATTTTCTACAATAAAAAGTGGCTTCTGATAACGATCATACAGCACATTCATTGTAATACGAAGTCCAAGTGGATCAATCTGCCATCCCCACTCACTTGCTTTCAGATATGGATTTTTCAGTGTTGCAAATACATTTCCTTCCGTTTTATCAATACTTGCATCCGCACTTGCACAGCGGGAAGAATAATAAGAAAAAGAAATAAAATCAACAGTATGCTCTTTTAATAATCTCCGGTCTTCTTCTGTCATATTCAGCACGATTCCTTCTCTTTCAAAGAATTTTTCCGCATATGCGGGATATTCTCCTCTCGCCTGCACATCAATAAAAAAGTAATTCTCCCGGTCTTTTTCCTGTGCCTTCCACACATCCGCCGGATTGCAGGAATAAGGATACGTCTGCCCTGCAGCCAGCATACAGCCCACCTGATTTTCCGGATCAATCTCACGTGCAATTCTGGTTGCCTCTGCAGATGCCACCAGTTCATGATGTGCCGCAAGATATTTTGCCTGCATTTCATTTTCACCTTCTTCAAATACCAGCCCTGCTCCCATAAACGGCGCATGGAGGATCATATTGATCTCATTGAATGTCAGCCAGTATTTTACAAGCCCTTTATATCTGGTAAACAACACTGTCACCAGTTTTTTATAAAAATCAATGAGCTTTCTGTTTTTCCATCCGCCATACTCTTTGATCAGATGAATCGGACAGTCAAAATGCGTGATCGTTACGAGCGGCTCAATTCCATACTTGTGACATTCCCGGAACACATCCTCATAAAACTTAAGCCCTTCCTCATTCGGCTGCTCTTCATCTCCATTCGGGAAAATCCTGGTCCAGGCGATCGACAGACGAAATGTCTTAAATCCCATTTCTCCTAAAAGAGCAATATCTTCTTTATAATGATGGTAAAAATCAACCGCTTCCATTGCCGGATATATATGATCGTCGTCCGGTTTCAGACTATCCGGATGCCCGGATATCACCCGATACCGATCTTTTCCCGACGGACAGATATCCACATTTGCCAGCCCTCTGCCACCTATGTTATATGCACCTTCACACTGATTTGCCGCGGTCGCACCGCCCCATAGAAAATTCTCTGGTAAACTCATCACTTTTCCTCCTTATACATTCTCACCGGACCCTCCACACCAAACGGTTCTATTGGAAGGTAATGACTGATTGGATCTCTCATCTGTGTCCCTAATGTATTTGTCACTTCCACAACAATCTGATTTTGCCCCTCCTGAAGAAAGGATGTCAAATCAAATCTGTACGGCTTGCAGATCCGCACCCCCACTGAAATGTTATTTATGAAAACCTCTGCTGTCTCATAAGCATTTCCCAGATCTAATATTAGACTGCTCGCTTCCCTATTTTTCCACAGCATACCTTCGTATCTCACAGTTCCGGTAATTTCCTCAAATCCAGGCAAACTGCTCACCAGTTCCAGCTTTTCTGTTGGAACCATTATCTGAAAATCCGGATAAGAGGTACTGTCTGCAAACATCACCTTCCATGTCTTTGGAAGCATCTGTGAGCAATCCATCTGCGCCTGTTCTAAAGAAATATCTTGCGGCTGGGGCGCCAGATCTTCTTCGCTTTGTATCAACAAAATCGACTCGTATGGCTCCAAATGAAGCTTCATACATGGAGACACTCTGGTCATCCGGTCTTCAAAGACATCATACCGGTATATAAATTTACCTCCCTGAATCTGCAGTACAGTATCTACGGCATTTCCGATATTTTCATTGAACAACATCAGATACCGCTTATTATCCTTTTCATATTCACCCACTGCAAGTTCCGGCTCTTCTTTTTCCAAAATAACTGCACGATATGAATGAAGCTTTTCGGCAAGCTGGCAGCTTTGAATATCCTTTGGAAGATAAATGACTGTAACTCCTGCCTCCTGCAGCTTTCCTAACAATTCCCTGCCTGGCAGCGGCATAAATGTCCCGTACGGAACAACCATCACTTCAAATCTCTGTCCATTGATAAAATAGCACTGCTCCGCAATTTCCGCTTTTTCCAGATAATCCAGCGAAATGATATCAAAACTGATCTGATTTTCTGTCAGCACCCTTGCCGGTTTTTCTACCGGCATGTATTCGCCTCCCCACTCCATCTCTGCCGGATAGAGAAGCCCGACTTTTGCCGGATGTTTTCCATTGCGGAAAATTTCCATCAAACGGTTTGCATATGCCGTAAACACCGGAAAATATCGAAACTGCGGGTTCATTCCATGCGCATAGAAATGTGGCGGGCAATCAAAGTCCGGAAATTCTTTAGGATCAAACGCATGCGGTACCAGATGATTGATTCCACGGACAATCAGATGATCCGTAATCCATTTCATCATTTTCAGTCCTTCATTCCATCCATACGCCCCAAATGCCTCACACATGGAATTTCCCTTTTTCAGCGGATCCAAATGCGCTGCGGAAGAAGCCAGTTTCGCAAGTGCATAATGATAGAATTCTCCGTTGCTACCCCCTGTATTAAAGGCATCATGGTGATAATTCATCCCCGGAACAACCTGCCCTCCAATCACATCAATTCCGGCATAGTCCATTGTCTCCTGCCCCCGGAAGTAATGACCTGTGCCATATCCAAGTCTTGCATGGGCTCCATTATCTTCAATCGTATGCCCCAGATACAGCACACCATGTACATGACACCAATCTGAAAGTACCTTCGTAAAGTTATCCCGATACAACTTTGTGATCAGATCCATATATTGATACCGAATCTGTACCTCTGTCCCTTTTGCATCTACCCAGAGCAGTGGGAGATATTTAGGCTCAAACGGAATCTCTTTTTCCAGCCCTTTTCTCCACGGAAGCACCATATCACTTCCGATTCCTGCCTCTGTGCCTTTCACATTTCCAAATCTCGGCTCATCAGAAAAGAACCCTTCAATCACTGTTCCAAATTCTTGTTTATAATGTGCGTAGTGTGGCTCATATACTTCTCTCAGCAATACTTCTGTTGCTTCCTTCACCAATGGATTCAGATAATCCTTTGTTGCTTCCTCCCCGCCTTTTCGTGTCAGATATAAAATAAAAATACTATATGCTCCACATGGAACATCCAACGTCAGGAGTCTCTTTTCCCGATTCATATGTTCTGTAATATCGATTAATGTTTCTGCATCGATAGGATCTCCTGTTTCTGTATTGTTGCTATATCTTTTCGCAAGGTATACACTCAAAATTTTTTCTTCGGAGTCTGGTTTTTCCCACGGTCTGCCCTTTAGCAATTTCAGATTGATCCGCATCTGTCTCATTGGCCCCTGCACATCATATCTGCGCATATCCAGATATTGCTTCAAATACTCTGGATAGTTCTCTTTGATTTTCCCATTTGCATATCCCGTCGGGAAATGAGAATCATCTAAAATCCAGACTTTCATCTGATTCTCTTTTGCCTTTTCCAAAATCAGATCCAGATCACTCCACCACTGTTCACCAAGGAAATCCGGATGCGGGCGCGCTTCTACGCACACCCCTTTCATCCCGCTCTCTGAAATTTTGTCCATATATTCACGCAACACAGTATGGTTTTCTCCGTGTTGCCAAAAGAAAGGGTATAATCCATTCTCCATTTTCCACACTCCTGCTTTCTATCTTACTTTACTTTCCCAGATTTTCCTTCTACAATAAATGCCAGTACTGCCGATACTGCAAATGCCAACACTGCACAACCTATAAATCCATAAAAGCTGACGTCCAGACCAGCCGGATTGATCATTGCTGGAATTCGGAACAGTCCATCGCCTCCCATTGTATACATTTTTCCACCAAGACCACCTAGGATTGCACCGGAAATTCCGCCACCAACCCAGGCACAGGCAAACAATTTCATATTGGGAACGGCAACCGAATAAATTGCAGGTTCTGTTACTCCACACAATGCAGATGCCATACTTCCAAATCCTGCACTTCTCTTTTCTGGATCTTTGTTTCTGATTGCATATCCAAATGTCACTCCTGCCAATGCCCAGACAGTCAATCCAAGAACCGCATTGATCGGGTCACTTCCCTGGCTAAAAAGATTATTCATAAGAACCGGTATAAATGCTGCATGCAACCCCAACAAGACAACTACCTGCCAGAACGCTCCAAACAGCAAACCGCCAATAATCGGACTAAATGCGAAGATTCCGCAAACTATTGTAGACAAACCATTGGATACATACTGCATCACAGGTCCGATCACCAGATAACTCAGTGGAACTACAATTGCCAGAACCACCGTTGGCACCATCATCAGCTGAATAATCTGAGGCAAAACCTTTTTCGCCAGCTTCTCCACTTTACTTGCTACAAATGCGGCAAGAATAATCGGAAACAGAGTATTCGCATATGTCGTGGTCGAAATCGGGATATTTAAAAATGTAATTCCTCCTTCCGCCGCAATCGCACTGACCAGATTCGGATAGACAAATGCTGCACCAATCGCTGCTGTTGTATATGGATTACAATCGAACACCTTTCCACAGGTAAATCCAACAATGATCGGCATAAAATAAAGTAGTGCGTCCGATGCTGCATATAAGATCAGATAGGTGCCATCTGTATTTTCTAACACCCCTGCCGTTGTCAGTATCACCAGAATTCCTTTTAAAATTCCCCCTGCGATCATCGGACCGATCATCGGCATAATACATCCGGAAATCACTTTAAAAAATCGGTTCCACAGGCTGTCTTTTTTTACAACTTTATAATCTTCTTTGTTCACTTCTGTCTTTCCATCTTCGGAAATCCCTGCCTCTTTTCGGGCAAATTTTACAACCTCACTTACCTGAGTTCCTATGATCACCTGATACTGACCACCTTGATTCATCACACCTTTGACCCCTTTTACCGAACATACCTGCTCTTTATTTGGTATGGAATCATCCTTTAATACAAAACGTAACCGAGTCATACAATTCGTAACACTTATGATATTTTCTTTTCCGCCAACAGCATCCACTACTTCTTTTGCAAGCTGTCCGTAATCTTGTTTTGCCATGAGATAAAGCCCTCCTGTTTATCACTCACTTTGGTTATTTTTCGAAATGCATTTCTCTTTTATGACTTTATTATACTTATTTTTCTCAAAGAAAAAATATCGGATTCTACACATTGTATTGACCATTTCCACACAATCTGCTACACTGCATACAAAAAAGGGGAACACTATGAATCTAAATACACTGCATCACTATCTGACTACTTTATCTCCCAGTGAGCTTCGTTACCGTGCCGGCGAACGTTATACAGGTTGGGAAAATATGCCGAAAGTTTTTGTACAGGACAAAGAATATTCTCTTTTAAATATTACAGACACAGATTCTCTTGTGTACCAACATCCGGCAGTTCTTCAGAATCCTGGAATCCATGCAGAGCTTCCGGAAATCTCTATTAAAAAGAACTCACGCTTCAATCCTGTCCCGGAACACATTCATCCTTATATCGAGATCAACTACGTCTACTCCGGTCAGTGTCCACAGATAATTGACGAAAAACCTGTGACACTTATGAAAAATCAGGTGCTCCTGATCGACACAAACTGTCCGCATTCAATCGAAGCACTCGGCGAAGAAGATATTATGATCAGTATCATTGTAAAAACTGATTTTTTGCGTGACCATATGTTTTCCCAGTTTTCCAATGACAGCATCCTCTCACGCTTTTTTATCAATGCCATTAACGAAAAGACCAATCATAACCATTACCTGCTGTTCCACTCCGAAAATAACAGAAGAATTCCACTCTTTTTTAACGAACTATTTTGCGAATGCTTCGATCCTTCTATCAATTCAAACGATATCATCATGCATTTGTTCTATACGATCATGGCCGAACTGATCAATGTGTATGAAAATGATCTGACTCAAGAATCCGCCTTTTCTACCAGCAGCATGGTCATTCCCATACTTCGGTTTATCGAGCGGAATTTCCAGACCTGCACTCAGGAATCCGTAGCTAATTTTTTCCATATCAGCCCGAATTATGTCACGCGGCTTCTGAAAAAACATATTGGTCTGACCTACATTCAGCTCATTCAGGAACAAAAACTGGAATATGCAGCAAAACTGCTTCGACAGACAGCACTTTCTGTAACAGAGATCGCACATAAATCAGGATATGAAAATGTCACTTTCTTCTATAAGAAGTTTCGGCAAAAATATCATTGCCATCCGACAGATTTTCGTGGAAAATAAATTGGAATACAATAAAAAGAAGTTCTTCAAAACGATTATCATACAATCACTGAAAAACTTCTTTTTAAGCCTACTACATACGAACAAACAATACATAGCCTCTCTACAGTTATTAGCCGTCACTATTTCAGATGATACTACTCCACCCACAACCTTCTCATATACGCAATATCTCTCTGCGCCGTTTCAGGATTCATCTCTTCCCTTACAACCACAATCTCCGGTTTATGCTGCTTCATCCACTTCACAATCTCACCATACCGGATCACACCGTCTCCAAGACAGACCGGACAATACTCTTTGTTCGGCCCTTCTACAAAATCTTTCATATGGATCGCTTCGATCTTATCTCCCAATGCCTGCAGCCATTCTTTCCAGTAAGCATCCTGATCGATCTTTGGAAATTCCAGCACATTTGCCGGATCAAAGATCATTTTCAAATGGTCGCTGTTCATCTTTTCAAAGACGTTCACCGTTGTCTCCAGATCCTCCAGCGGATGCCAGTAGACCGGTTCGATGGCCATATCCACATCCAAACGTTCTGCTTCTTCCACCAGACGTGCAATACTGTCCATCATATATGGATGCCAGATCTGCTTTTCTTCCCGGCTCAGACGCGGGTATGCCGTCTCTGTTCCGACGATGGACGCTCCCAGGATCTGATTGAACTTCAGGCATTTTTTGAACGTATCCACGGCATTTTTCCGCACTTCATCATCCGGGTTTCCAAGATCCATGTAGCATCCCAAAATCTGGATCTTGATCTTCTCTTCTTCAAAATTTCTGCGGATCCTCTCCACCAGCTGCGGTGTTACTTCCTCATAAGAATTGATCTCCGAAAATGCTTTTGGCAGCACAAGCTGTGCTGCCTCAATGCTTTCGGATCTCAATAGTTTTGCCAGATAATCCACCGGCTGTTTTCCATAGTCATGCGTTCTCGCTGCTACTAACATATTGATCTCCTCTTTATTATTTTCAATTTCTTATGGCTGTTTTCCGATGTATGCCAGGATTCCTCCGTCTACATACAGAATGTGTCCATTTACAAAATCAGATGCATCGGATGCAAGGAATACTGCCGGTCCCTGAAGGTCTTCCGGTGTTCCCCATCTTGCAGCAGGTGTTTTGGAAATGATAAACTGATCGAACGGATGTCTGCTTCCGTCTGCCTGTACTTCACGCAGCGGCGCTGTCTGTGGTGTTGCAATGTATCCAGGTCCGATACCGTTACACTGGATGTTGTACTCACCGTACTCAGAGCAGATGTTCTTTGTGAGCATTTTCAGTCCGCCTTTTGCTGCTGCGTATGCAGATACTGTCTCACGTCCAAGTTCACTCATCATAGAGCAGATGTTGATGATCTTTCCGTGTCCTTTTTCTTTCATTCCCGGAATCACTGCTTTGGAAACAATAAATGGTGCGTTTAAGTCTACATCGATCACTTTTCTGAACTCGTCTGCTTCCATTTCAAGCATTGGTTTTCTCATGATGATTCCGGCATTGTTTACCAGGATATCAATAATTCCAACTTCTTCGTTGATTTTTGCAACCATTGCTTTTACCTGTGCTTCATCTGTTACGTCACATACATATCCGTGAGCTTCGATTCCAGCTTCTTTGTATGCTGCAATTCCTAAATCAACTTTCTCCTGTGTGATGTCGTTAAAGCAGATTGTTGCACCTGCCTCTGCATATGCAGAAGCGATCCCGAATCCGATTCCGTAAGAAGCACCTGTTACCAGTGCGATTTTACCTTCCAGTGAAAAATTTACCATAACTGTTTCTCCTTCTCTTCTATCAATTATCTCAGGTCTTTGTTTGCAATTGTATCCATATCGCCGTAATCCTGGTTTTCTCCGCACATTCCCCAAATGAATGTGTATGCTTTGGATCCACATCCGGAGTGGATGGACCAGCTTGGAGAGATCACTGCTTCTTCATTGTGCATGATGATATGTCTTGTCTCCTGTGGTTCTCCCATGTAGTGCATTACGAATGAATCATCATCCATGTCAAAGTACAGATATACTTCCATACGTCTGTCATGTGTATGAGATGGCATTGTATTCCATACGCTTCCCGGAAGAAGTTTTGTCAGTCCCATCGCCAGCTGACAGCTTTCTACCTGTCCTGTTACGATATATTTATTGATGATTCTGTGGTTGGAATCTTCCAGTGTTCCGAGTTCTACTTTGTTCTCATCTTTTACGATCACAACGCCTTCTTCAGCTTCTCCCTCAAGTTTGATATGTACTGTCGGGTAAGATACGTGTGCCGGTGCACTGTTCATATAGAATTTTGCCGGGCAGGAAGCATCTTTGCTTTCAAATGAAATGTCTTTTGCTCCTCTTCCAACATACATTCCGTCTCTTGCATTTACTTCGTAAACACGTCCGTCAATTGTGATGATTCCGTCTCCTCCGATGTTGATGATTCCAAGCTCTCTTCTCTGAAGGAAATACTCTGCACGAAGCTCATCCCCTGCTGTGAGAACCAGTTTCTCATTGACCGGAACTGCTGCTCCTGTAATGATACGGTCAATGTGGCTGTATACCAGATTGATCTTATCTGCCTGGAATAAATCCTGAATCAGAAATTCCTCTCTTAATCTGTCTGTTGTGTAGTGTTTTACATCTTTTGGTGATGCTGCTGTTCTTACTTCCATGATAATCCTCCTGTTTTTTGATTTCCCTTATTTTGACTGACTAATCTGTGTCATTTCTTGCACTTAGTATAGCATTCATTATTCCCCTATTTCTTGTGTTTTCTTGCTGTAAATCTTGAAAATTTTGAACTTCTGAACTATAATATGGGAAAAACAGGACGATTTTGAACAACCTGATGAAAGGAGACGATTTTCATGAAAGGATGTATTTCCTGCAAAGAAGCCATGCGCCAGTGTATGGATACTCATACGTTCGCCTTTGCACATTTATATAATGATGAAAAAGCCATGGATATGCACATCCATGACTGCTATGAGATTTATTATTCGATCTCCGGGGGAAAGCAGTTTCTGATCGACAATTATTTTTATGACATCAGCAATGGGGACATTTTTCTGATCAACCAGTTTGAAAGTCACTATCTGACACAGATCGACCAGCAAAAACATGAGCGCATCATTCTTTCGATCGATCCGGAATACTTAAAACAAATTTCTACGGAAACGACCAATTTAAATCATTGTTTTCAGTTTCGCGGAACGGATATGCCTCATCAGCTTCACCTTTCTCAGGAGGAGCAGACGCGGTTTATCTATTTTATCCATAAACTGCGCTCCAATTCCGGGTTTGGCGAGGATATCTTAGATCATGCCACATTTCTGGAACTGATGGTGTTTTTAAACCATGCGTTTGACAAACGCTGCCGCGCTTCTGCCGAAGAAGAGAGCAAAGCGCCCGGCTACCACGCCCAGGTGGATGAGATTCTCTCCTATATCAATACCCATATCAGTGAAAACCTGACCCTGGAAGAACTCTCTGCACATTTTTTCCTGAGCAGTTCTTATCTGTGCCGGATTTTCAAAGCCACGACAGGAACGACCATCAACAAATACATCACCGCAAAGCGAATCACCATCTCGAAGTCGCTGTTAAGTCAGGGATATTCTGTCAATGAAGCTTGTGAAGCGTGCGGATTTAATGACTACAGCAATTATCTGAAGGCATTCACCAAGGCAGTCGGGATTTCTCCGAAGAAATATGCGCAGTTTAATTCGTAGTAACCGGCAATGCTACAATAAAGACAATTATAAGAGGGGACACTGATAGGTAGTGAAAACGAACAAGTAAAAAATATTATTCTAGTGCTTTTACCTATTTGATGCTATAATTTTACCGTTGTCGCACCCAATCTGGCAACAGAAAGGGGGTGTGCTGTTTGACTGATTTACTTATATCTTTTTGGGTTTCCGTTATGGCAAGCGTAGCCAGCTACTACGTCTGCAAATGGTTAGACAGAAACGACAGTGACAACTAGCCTAAAAGAAAGCCCCGGAGTTGCGACCTCCGGGGCTTTCACTTTGTGTGCTGCTTGACACTTATATCCTTTTTAGCTACCGCTAGTATAGCATATGCGACAGCTAAAATCAAGTATTCCCTTTTTTAACTCTTTTAATTTATCTTTCAGCTCAAATCATTCCTCTTGTAGAGCCTCGATTTTATCACATAATCTCTGCATCTCATCTTTATGTTCCTTTTCAAAGTCTCGTTCTACAGATGAAGCTGCATGTGCTTTATCGGCAGCGATAACAGATTTTGTAACATGTAATATTTATGAAGATCTGAAAATTGATTTTTCTGAGGTTTAATGTCTCGAAACACAAAAAGCCTGAATCCAGAAATTGCTTCTCTGCTCTTCCTGTATTCAGGCTTGCTTTTCTTTCACTTTCTCACATATCCCGATACCCCTTCGGGCTGACTCCATAACACTCCTTAAATTTCCGAAAAAAATAACTGGTATTGTCATACCCCACCGACTCTATGATATCCGCCACCGACAGCCTGCTGTTCTTCAGCAAATATGCCGCCTGACACATTCTTCTCGACTGAAGCAGCTCTTTATACGTCTTTCCCGTCCGTTTTTTGATCTCCCGGCTTAACCAGTACACGTCATATCCCATAATCTCTGCCAGCTCGGACAGACTTCCGTTTTTATAGTGCTCTTCAATATAATTCAACACCGCTCCGGTCAGTTCCCGGTCAAAAGCAGCTGTTCCGGTCTCCATCCGGTCCATATGATTCAAAAGCTGAAGAAGCAAAAGCCCCATGGTGATCTGATTACATCTCCTTTTGTTCGGCTGGTCATAGAAGATCGTCCATACCATATTTTCCACCAGATTCTGGATCGGAAGGATCTCTGCCACATGAAAATACAAATATGATGTCTGATCATTCTTTCCACACAAAGCTCCTACCAGAAATTCTTTCAACGCATTTTCTTCCTCCATATCCATCATGGAAAAAGCCGTATCAAAAAATTCCGGCAGCACAATAAAATTGACGGCAATATCCTGCTCGCCGGCCGGCAGGATCTCCTGTTCTGCATTCTGATTCAAAAACAGAAGATCCCCCGCCTCCAGAATGACCTTACTTCCATTCAGAATGTGAGTGGTTGTTCCCTGACACATATAGATCACTTCTACATAATTGTGTTTATGCTTCGGAAAATTAACAAATCTCGTATGTGGACGTACCTGTATCAGCTTCCCTTTTTTCAACAATTTTTCGCTGTCTACGATCAGTTCCTTTTTCTCTGTATAAAGCTGTGGGTCGATCCCTCTTTGTTCATCCAGTATCCGCTGCTCTTCCTCTGTAATGACAGACAAGGCATCCAACAATTCCCTGTGCATGACTCACCTACTCCATTTTGGCAATTTCTTTTGTCAGTTCCATATACTCTGTGGCACTGCGGCTGCTTTTTTTGTATGCCATGATCGGCGCATTGTTATCCTGCGACCACTCGATCCCACTGTCCACCCGGATATAGGTATCAAATACAGGAACATCCTCCAGACTCTTTAAAGTCTCCAGAGTCTGTTTGAAATAACTCTTTCTGGTATCTACTTTCGTGATCACGATCCCGCCCAGCTTCAGATCCGGCGTGATCTGACGGACTTCCTCCAGAAATTCAAACATATTTCCCAGACCGAACAATCCCCACGGCGTAGACTCCACCGGAATGATGATCTCATCGGATGCACACAAGATGTTCATAACCCAGCCGCCCAAAGTCGGAGGCGCATCGATCAGAATGTAATCATACGCTCCGGATTCCTTTACCTGTTTCAGACATTTTCGGAGAATAAACTCCCTCTGCCATTTCGTAAACAATTCATACTCTATCGAACTCATTAATGTGGAAGACGGAATCAGATCCAGCCCTTCATAAGCGGAATGTACAATGTAATCCGACAGATCATCCTGGCGCTTCAATCCCTCATACAAGTTCTTTTCACTCTGCGCAAACGCAAGCACCTGATCCTCATCAAACAAGGAAAGCGACAGGTTCAGCTGCATGTCTCCATCAATCAGAAGTACCTTATATCCCAGCTCCCGCAGTCCGTATCCGACATTGGAACAAGTCGTGGACTTTCCGCTTCCTCCTTTATTATTCGCAAAACATATGGTCTTTGTCTTCTTCATTTTGTTCTCTCCTTTGCCAGTCTGATGTACTGCCGAAAATTTTTTCTACCAGCATCTTATATTCTTCATATGCAGGAATTCCTGCAAAATCTTCCTGCAACGCATCTTTTACCCCAATATAATACCAGCCAATTGCAGCTTTGCTCTTCATTCGAAAGCGGTTCCAGAATTCTTCCCCAACCACCGGATACTCCCGGTCAATATCCCGGATATTGGACAGCTTGTCCGCAAGAGCGATCATCTGCACCTCTCTCTGCGCTGTTTTCAAATGTCGGATTGTCGTACTTTTTCTCTCCACCCAGGTTTTGGACTTGTCCTCACTCTCCTGCCTGACCATCTCAAGCACACGCTCGCCGAACGCCTCTTTGATCTGCTCTTTTGTCACCTGCCTGCAGTCTTCAAGTGTATCGTGAAGCAAGGCTGCACTGATCATCTCCTCATCATCCGTCATCGTTGACACAATCTTCGCCACCTCCAGCGGATGTACAATATACGGGCGCTTCGTTCCCTTTCGAAACTGTCCCTCATGTGCTTTTTCTGCAAAGCTTCGGGCTTCCTCTACCATATCCGTTCCTCCTACTATGTGCACACACCGGTTCTCTATCAAAATAATAGCACAAGGGCCTGTGAATCACAACCGCAACCCGCTTTCCCCATTCGGATTTTCTGGAAATATGGTATACAAACGTTTCTGCTTCCTGTATAATAACTACAGAATTGAGAGCTGAAGGAGCAGCATTTTACAGCTGTTCTCCTTCTGGAAATGGAGTATGTTATGAACCAGAAATATGTACTGATCACCGGTGCATCCCGCGGGATCGGCAGAGCCTGCGCACTTGCATTTGCCAGAAATCATTTTCATGTATTTCTCAACTGCCGGCATTCTCTGGATGCTCTGCATCAGGTAGAAAAAGAAATCCTTGACGAACACGGTTCCTGCACACTGCTCCCAGGAAATGCAGGTGATCCCGATGATGTGAGAAAGATGTTTACCATCATCGAATCTATCTGCCCGGGGCTGGATGTGCTGGTCAACAACGCCGGGATTTCCTTTGTCGGCCTTTTGCAGGATATGAGTGATGCCCAGTGGTCCGAGATTTTAAATACCAATCTTTCTTCTGTATTTTACTGCTGCCGCAGCGCCATCGGTCACATGGTCTCTCAGAAAAGCGGAAAGATCATCAACATTTCCTCCATGTGGGGAACCGTCGGTGCCTCCTGCGAGGCTGCTTATTCTGCGACTAAGTCCGGTATGAACGGACTGACAAAGGCTCTTGCGAAAGAACTGGCACCAAGTAATGTACAAGTCAATGCCATTGCGTGCGGAGTGATCGACACTGCTATGAACGCACAGTTTTCGGAAGAAGAACGCGAAGCTTTAAGAGAAGAAATCCCCGCCGGACGCTTTGCCGACAGCGAGGAAGTGGCTGCGCTGGCGCTCACCCTTGCATCCGGTCATTCTTACCTGACCGGACAGATCATTGGCCTGGACGGCGGTTATATTTAATTTGGAAGTATGTCATAAAGGAGTTTTCATTATGTTAGATATCAACGAAATTCAAAAAATATCCATGGACTGTTCCATGACAGAATTTGTCGGGACAACCGTACTGGATACTATCGGACTTGTAATCCCGGGCGTCAATGACGCACTGCTTCAGCAGATGCAGATTGACAAGCCTTACAAAAGTCTGGGACTGTTAAGCTCCCGTACCGGTGCAGCCGGACAGATCAATGCAGCTGATGAAGCCGTAAAATCTACCAACACCGAGATCATTTCCATCGAACTTCCGAGGGATACCAAAGGATGGGGCGGTCACGGAAACTTTATCATCATCGGCGGCTACAGTGTATCCGATGTTCGCCGTGCAGTGGAGATCGCTCTAGAATACACCGAAAAATATGCCGGGGAGCTTTATATCAGTGAGGCCGGGCATCTGGAATTCACCTATTCTGCCAGCGCTTCTCAGGCGCTGAACATGGCATTTGACGCCCCGATCGGGAAACCGTTTGGATTCTTCTGCGGTTCTCCTGCGGCGATCGGTCTTGTCATGGCGGACCTTGCATTGAAATCCTCTCCGGTAGAGATCATCAAATACATGACTCCAAACCGGGGAACCAGTCATTCCAATGAGATCATTGCCGCCGTAACCGGCGATGCAAGCGCCGTAAAAAATGCAGTCCTTACCGCAAGAGAAGTAGGACTTCAGCTTCTGATCTCCATGGGAAGTTATCCGGAAGTACCCGGAATCCCTTATTTATAAAACACTATTTTCATAAAACGCAGCAGGCTTGCTATAGTTTAATTCTATAGCAAGCTATTTATTTTCAGTATTTTACAAAACACCTCTCCTCTTCTACAATAAATCCCATAGAATCACGAATTTACAGAACAGGAGAATTACTATGGAAAATTTTAACGCACCGTTTCGTTTTGATTATGTTGGAAGTTTTTTAAGACCTGCACACTTAAAACAGGCAAGAGCTGATTTTGAAGCCGGACAGATCACAAAGGCTGAGCTAGAATCCATTGAAAATGAAGCAATTACAGATCTGATCAAAAAGCAGAAGGCTGCCGGATACCCTGTCATCACAGACGGAGAATTCCGCAGAAGCTACTGGCATCTGGATTTTATGTGGGGACTTGAGGGAATCGAACACATTGAACTGGATCACGGCTATTTCTTCCACGGGGAAGAAACCACTCACGGCTCTGTCCGCGTGACAGGAAAAATCAGCGGAGAACAGCATCCTTTTGTGGAACATTTCAAATTTGTCAAACAGTTTGAGGATGAGCACACCATTGCAAGACAGACCATTCCCGCACCTGCCCAGCTTCTTGCAGAACTCTTCCGGGAAGACAATGGAACACAGACTCTGGCCGTATATCCAGATCTGGAAGAACTGATTCAAGACATTGCACAGGCATACCGGACTGTCATCCGGGATCTCTACGATGCAGGATGCAGAAATATCCAGTTTGATGACTGTACATGGGGAATGTTCTGCGACAAAAATTACTGGGAGGCAAGACAAAAAGATTCCGTCAGTCTGGAAGAAGAAGCTGAAAAATATCTGCGGCTGAATAACCTCGCTCTGGAAAATGCACCTGAAGATCTTGTGATCACAACCCATGTATGCCGCGGAAATTATCATTCCACCTGGGCATCCTCCGGCGGATATGAACCGATCGCGCCGTTTCTTTTTGCCAATGAAAATGTATCTGCCTATTATCTGGAATTTGATGATGAACGCTCCGGAGGATTTGAACCACTCCGCTTTGTTTCCCATGATAAAAAAGTCGTACTTGGTCTTGTGACCAGCAAGTCACCGATTTTAGAAGAAAAAGAAGTGATAAAGAAAAGAATTGCAAAAGCTGCAAAATATATTCCTCTGGACCGACTTTACTTAAGTCCGCAGTGTGGATTCGCATCCTGTGAGATTGGCAATAAACTGACGGAAGAAGAACAGTGGGCGAAGCTTGCACTGGTGAAAGAGATTGCTCAGGAAGTGTGGGGATAGGGAAAAGTTTTACACTTTTCCCCAGATTTCTTTCGGCACATATGCCTTCACTTCAATGCCATCCGGTACATATTCCTCTGACAGCAGCTGACCCTGGGTGCGGATCAGCTGGATCTTTCCCGCTTCTGCGAAGGAATACAGCCTCTCGATATATACCTGATCTCTTCGCAGAATCTCAAGCAGCGCTTCTTTTAATTCTTCCAGCCCCTGCCCTGTCTTTGCGGAAACCGGGATTGAGTACTCTGCATGAAAATCCCGGAAATATCCCGGTGTTTCCAGTTTATCCTGTTTGTTGAATACGGTAATGACCGGTTTTCCCTCCGCACCGAGCTGACGCAGTGTCTCATAGACAACAAACATCTGGGTATCCTGATGGGGATTGGAAGCATCGACCACATGGATGATGATATCCGCGTATTTCGCTTCTTCCAGTGTGCTCTTAAATGCCTCTACCAGATGATGTGGGAGCTTCCGGATAAATCCGACCGTATCACTGAGCAGGATCTCCTGTGTATCTGCCAGCCTCAGAGAGCGTGTCGTCGTATCCAGCGTGGAAAACAGCATCGCATCCTCTAAAACACCTGCTCCTGTGAGCGCATTTTCCAGGCTGCTCTTTCCTGCTGACGTATATCCCACCAGCGCCGCCACCTTCAGATTGGAGCGTTTTCTCTGAGTACGAAGCCTCTCTCTGTGTTCTTCCACTTCCCGGAGTTCTTTTTTCAGGCGGCTGATCCGCTCCCGGATCAGACGGCGGTCCATCTCCAGTTTTTTCTCTCCCGGTCCTCTTGTTCCGATTCCGCCTCCCAGGCGGGACAGAGAATTTCGAAGTCCTATCAGCCTTGCCGCACGATACTTCAACTGCGCCAGCTCTACCTGGATCTTTCCTTCTCTGCTGACAGCTCTTCCTGCAAAAATATCCAGGATCAGAAGGGTCCGATCCACGATCTTACATTCCAGCTCTTCCTCCAGATGATTCAGCTGCACGGAAGTCAGTTCATCGTCACAGATGATTCCCGTAGCGTCCGTCTCCCACAAAAGTTCCTTCAGCTCCAGGATCTTTCCTTTCCCGATATACGTCACCGGATGCATCGCCTCTCGTTTCTGGATCAGACGGCCGGCCACCTCTGCACCAGCCGTGCGTGCCAGCTCTGCCAGCTCGTCTAAGGATTCTTCCTCCGGCTCCGCATCATTTTCCTGAACGCCTACTAAAATGACGCGTTCTTTCGCATCTTCCATTTCATATAACGCCATTGCTTTTCTCCTACTCTCTCTTGCCTTCCATCGTCTGTCGGATAATGCTGCGCATCATATCTTCGTTTAACTGCCCCTGTACATATCCGAACAGATTTCCGTCTTTGTCTACCATAAAAGTTGTCGGGTAAGCGCTGATTCCATACTGCATAAATACCTCTCCTGTCGTATCCATCAGCACCGGATAGGTGTATCCGTTTTCCTCAAGAAATGCTTCGATCTCCTCCTGGCTTCCTTCCTGTCCGAATCCCGGCGCGGCAATTCCCAGGATCACCAGATCACTGTCTTCTTCCTGCTGTGTTTCTTCATAAATCTTCTGAATCTCCGGCATCTCATTTCTGCACGGACCACACCAGGTTGCCCAGAAATTCAAAAAGATCGTCTTTCCCTTATAGTCTGCCAGACTGTGCTCCTTTCCATACTGATCCTGCAGCACAAAATCTGTGGCCGGGTACGTATCCTGCTTTTCTTCTTTTATTTCCTTTTTCGTTGTCTCTTTTGAGGAAGTCTGTGTTCCTGCTGTTCCCGATAAATATCCGGTGATCGCGTTCATCTTGCCTGTAAACATCAAAAGTCCCATAAAGATCATCAGGATTCCTCCGATCTTCACCGTATACTTGACAACATGATTGTACTTTTTGAAAAACCCGAGCACTTTTGCCGTGAACAATCCCACTGCAAGAAACGGCAGGATAAATCCAAGTGTATACACACCGATCAAAAGGAATCCTGTCAGCTTTGTTCCTGCACTTCCCGCCATCAAAAGCACACTCGCAAGAGCCGGTCCCACGCACGGCGTCCAGGCAAAGCTAAAGGTAAATCCGAACACAAGCGCCACGACCGGTGACATCTTCAACTTGTCGAGCTTTAACCAGAAACGGTGCTCTGTACCCAGAAGCTTTGATTTTCCAAAAATCCCAAGCTGGTACAAACCGAATAAAATCACCAGAATCCCGCCGATCCTCGATACCATTGCCTGATTCTTATTGAGAAAACTTCCGGCTGCCGACACACCAAGTCCCATCATAAAAAATGCGGAGCTGATTCCTATCACAAAACAAATCGTATTGACAAACAGCCGCCCCCGTTTTCCGTACAGTTCTCCCTGCCCTGCGCCTCCTGAGAGATATCCCAGATAAAGCGGCACAAGCGGAAGGACACACGGTGAAAAAAAACTTAAAAGCCCCTGTAAAAACACGGTCACTACAGGAACTCCCACATCCATTGAAAATCCCATTTATTCTCCCCTTTCTTCTTTGATCCGGATCACAAACGCCGGAATCGGCGGATGATTTTCCCGGTTATAATAAGTACTTACAATTACTAAAAATGTTCTGGGATCCAGTGTCTCAAGATAAGACAACAGTGCCTCTTTCTCTGCGAATCCACTGTCTCCTCCACTATAGATACAAAGGCTCATGATCCCGCCTTTTTTCAGCAGGCGAAGCCCTGCCTCAATTGCCTGAATGCTTGTATCAGCCTGTGTCGCGATCTGATGATCACCGCCCGGCAGATAACCGAAATTAAAGGTGATCGCTGACACGGTTTCCCGGACATAGTTCTCCATATGCTCATGCCCATCTAGAATCACCTTGGCACGCTCTGTAAGTCCCGCCTCTTCCAGACGCTTTTTGGTGTGTTCTACTGCTGCTTTTTGAATATCAAATGCGTAGACCTTTCCGTCTGCCCCTGTCAGACGACAGAGAAATTCTGTATCATTTCCATTGCCGGCCGTTGCGTCCACACAGCAGTCTCCTTCTTTGATATGCTCCCTTATCATCCGATGACAATACTCGGTAATCTGATATCCCGGCATACGCTCTCCTTTCTCCTCCCCGGGAATAAAGGACGCTGACCGCAGAATCTTCTCCGCAGTCAGCGTATCCTCTTCTTCCCTTGTATTCTTTATCTGGTCTCCAGAAATTTTGCTTCTCTCTGGGCATCTGCATCGTCCGGATAGACCTGAATATACTCTGCGATCTTGGTTTTTGCATTCTCCCAGTCACCCAGCTTTTCATAACATACGATCTGATTGAACAGCATCTCCTGAAGCACTTCGCTGAAACTTTCTGCATCTTCCATGGACGTACCGCTGTTCTGAGACAGGCTGATTCCCTGATTAAACTGCTCCAGTGCATAATTGTAATCATTCAGCTTCATCCCGCAGATTCCGAGTAAATTATAAATGACCTGATTCTTTTCTCCGCCTGCTGAAATTGCTTTCTCAAATGCATCTTTTGCAGATTCATAGTCCTCCTGCTCATAATATGCCATTCCCAGACCGCGGTATGCCTGCGCCGTCTTCTTGCCTTCGTCCACCGCTTTCTGAAATGCGGTCACTGCTTCTTTATAATTTCCGTCTTCCAGATACCCTGTTCCGTCTTTGAGTGCATTGGTACATCCTGTCAAAAGACAGGCAGATACTGCCAATGCAAGCAATGTTGCTCTTTTCATGTTGTACACCCCTTATTCCGGATATTTCAGCACCCAGAATGAATTCAATAAGTTGATCATCATCACTGCCATATCCGCTAAAATTGCGTTTTTCATTGTTACATAGCCAAAGGATGCCAGCACCAGAAGAAGAACTTTCATCCCAATGGCAAAGATCAGATTCTGCTTCACCGCACGAATCGTTCCTCTGGAAATCCGGATCGCATTCACGATCCTGGAAAGATCATCCTCCATCAAAATGATATCCGCTGCCTCCAGAGCTGCATCCGAGCCCAGGCCCCCCATGGCAATCCCGATATCCGCATGTGCAAGAACCGGCGCGTCATTGATTCCATCCCCTACAAACGCCAGCTTCTCATCCTCCATATGGCTTTCCATAAATTCTCTGACCTGCTCTACCTTTTCCTCCGGCATCAGGCCTGCATATACATAATCCAGCTTTAACTGCCGGGCCACATCTTCTGCCACCCGTTCATTATCTCCGGTGATCATCACCGCTTCGATCTGTTGCTTTTTCAGCCATTTCAGAAGTCTGCCGGCCTCTTTTCTTACCACATCCGTGATCAGGATATAGCCCGCATACTCTCCGTCCACAGCTACGTGAACTGCTGTTCCGATATCAGCCACCCGTTGATAAAAATACCCCTGCTGGTTCATAAACTTGGAATTTCCAATCTCCAGTTGTTTTCCGTCCACAACAGCCTCAAGACCAAATCCCGGAAATTCTCTGACTGCCCCGATCCTTGCTTTGTCGATCGGCCTGCCGTAAGCCTCCCTTAAAGATCCGGAGATCGGATGACTGGAGTATGCTTCCCCATATGCTGTCAGTTCCAGAAGTTCCTCCGGAGTCATCGACTTCGGACACACTTCTTTTACCCGGAATACTCCCTCTGTCAGAGTACCGGTCTTATCAAATACAAAAGTCTCTGCCTTTGACAATGCTTCCAGAAAATTGCTTCCCTTGATGAGGACACCCTGTCTGGAAGCTGCTCCGATCCCGCCTAAGAATGCCAGCGGCACGGATACCAGAAGTCCGCACGGACACGCTGCCACCAGCACGATCAGCCCCCGATAGATCCACGCCCCCTGCTGTGCCCCTTCAAACATCATCGGCGGAAGGATCATCACCAGGATTCCGAAAAGCGTTACAAGCGGTGTATAATACCGGGTAAATTTTTCTGCAAAATTCTCTGTCTGCGCCCGTCTGTTGTCCGCATTGGATATCATATCAATGATTCTGGATGCTGTCGAATCTGCAGACGCCTTCAATACCCGTGCTTCCAGCACACCACTTAAGTTGATACTTCCGCTGTAAATATGACTGCCGATCTTCACATGCCTCGGCTCCGATTCTCCTGTCAGCGCCTTGGTATCTAACGTACTGCTCCCCTGTGTCACGATCGCATCCACTGGGATCCTCTCCCCCGGCTTGATAATAATAACCTGCCGCGGATTCAGATCTTCCGGCGATACCTGCATCTCCCCGCCGCTGATCTTTAAATTGGCATACTGCGGACGGATATCCATAAATTTCTCAATAGATTTTCTCGTCCTGCTCATGGAAATAAGTTCCAGCAGCTTTCCAATCTGGAAAAACAGCATCGCTCCCACTGCCTCCGAATAGCGATGAACTGCAAATGCACCTGCTGTGGCAAGCAAAATCAGCAGATTCTCGTCAAACAACTTTCTTTTCTTCAGATTGTTCCAGAGCAGCCTGACCGTCGCAAAAACCATGATCAGATACGGAAGCAGAAAAATCAGCAGACGCATCTCTCTTTCCAGCTCCGCATACGAGCTTCCCACGATCGCAACAATATACAAAACGGCAGCTGCCGCACATTCTATGGCTCTTCGCTTTACTTCTTTCTTCATATCTATTCCCTGATATGTTCCATCCCCTGATTCATGATCGTCTTAATATGACTGTCCGCCAGTGAATAAAACACCGTCTTCCCCTCTCTTCGATTGACTACCAGTTTCATCTGTTTCAACAGTCGGAGCTGATGAGAAATCGCCGACTGTGTCATATCCAGTGTCTGCGCCAGATCACACACACACATCTCGGAACAGGACAGCACACACAGAATCCGGATCCTGGTGGCATCCGCAAATACCTTAAAAAAATCTGCCAGCCCTCTGATCTCCTGCTCTTCCGGAATCTTTTCCTGTATCTGTCTGACTGTATCACTATGAGAATGTATCAGATCACAATGTTCCACTTCTAATTTTCTCATATTCTTTCTCCCTTCCGGTTCCCCCAAAACCTGTAATCCCGCTCTTGTTTTTGAGGCACCGATTGACTTTTATTATACGAAAAAAACAGGTGCGGGTCAACGTCTTATCTGTTTCTATAAGAAAACAGAGCGGCAGAGCCTTTCGACTGTGCCGCCCTGCGGTAATATCATTGATTTTGGATTTAGAGTTTCTTATACAGAATGCGGATTGCATTCAGAATACAAATCACCGCCACACCGGTATCCGCAAACACAGCCATCCACATATTGGCCAGACCAAGAAGACCAAATACCATGACCAGTGCTTTGATCACCAGAGCAAATGCAACATTTTGTTTTGCAATTCTTCCCGTTGCTCTTGCAATCTTCAAAGACTGCGGGATTGCTTCCATAGAAGAGGTCATAAATACCACGTCTGCAGCTTCAATCGCTGCATCCGCTCCGCTTCCCATCGCAGCTCCCACATCTGCGCCTGCCAGAACCGGCGCATCATTGATTCCGTCTCCGACAAACATCACACTTCCCTGTTTCTGTCGGATCTTCTGTAATTCTGTTACCTTATCCTGAGGCAGAAGCTTTGCATGCACTTCATCAATTCCAATCTTCTCTGCCACTGCCTGCGCATTCTCTTTTGCATCTCCGGTCAGCATGACTGTCCGGATATTCTGTTGCTTCATGGCTGCCACTGCCTGCGATGCATCCTCTTTGACAGTGTCTGAAATCACAAGATATCCTGCATAGACACCGTCTACTGCCAGTAATACTTCTGTTCCATACGCTTTCGGCTGATATGCAGACAGATCTACCTGATTCTGCTCCAAAAGCCTTCTGTTTCCACAAAGTACAGTTCCTTCTGAGAGTTCTGCTAAAATTCCATTTCCGGAAATTTCTTTTATCTGTTTTGCATGCTCAACAGAAAGTCTTCTCTCGTTTGCCGCTGCCATAATACTGACTGCGATCGGATGAGAAGATGCTTCTTCACAGGATGCTGCTGCCTTTAGGAGCTCATCCTGACTGTATGATCCTGCCGGAACAATCTCCTGTACGACAAAATTTCCTTTTGTGATCGTTCCCGTCTTATCCATTACAACTGCTTTTACATTCTGAAGCGCCTCGATCGCAACTCCGCCCTTAAACAAGATTCCTTTTTTAGAACCCGCTCCGATTCCTGAGAAAAATGCCAGTGGAACACTCAACACAAGCGCACATGGACAGCTGATTACCAGGAAGGTAATGGCTGTGTAAATCCAGTAGTTCCAGTCCCCGGTCAGGATCGACGGGATAATTGCTGTTGCCACTGCCAGTGCTACCACGACCGGTGTGTATACTTTTGAAAACCTTGTAATAAAGCGGTCGATCTTTGGCTTGCTGGCTGCTGCATTTTCTACCGAATTCAAAATCCTTGTAACCATAGAATCTTCCAGAACCTTCTCTGCACGCATTTTCAGCACACCGGAAAGATTCACACATCCGGAAGTCACACTGCTGCCCGGTACAACGGCAACCGGAACCGGTTCCCCTGTTACTGGTGAAGTATCCAGACGGCTCTCCCCCTCCAGTACAACACCTTCCAGTGGAATCCGGTCTCCTGCACGGACGAGAAGCACATCTCCAACTTTTGCCTCCTCTGCCGGAATCTCCCGTATCGTTCCATCCTGCTCTACAAGATTCACAACCTCAGGACGCAGATCAACTGCCTCCATAATCTGACTTCTGCTTCTTGCAACTGCGATATCTTCAAATAACTCCCCTACACGATAGAAGAGCATTACACCCACTGCTTCTTTGTAATCTCCGATTACGATCGCTGCAATTGTAGCAACTCCCATCAGGAAATTCTCATCAAATACACGACCCTTTCCGATATTCTTTGCCGCAGTGATAAGAACATCCTTTCCAAGGATCAGATATCCTATGATCAATGCGAAAAAGGAAATCCATCCATTCATCTCCTGTGTAGACAGACCCAGAACAAACAGAACAGCTCCGATTCCGATCTCCCACAGATCCTTTTTATTTTCTGAAAATCTGCCTTTTGCAGACTCCCTTTTTCCGGTTGATCCTCCGTCTCTTTTTCGCACAACCACTTCACTCTCAATGGATGCACAGATTTTCTGAAACTCCTCTAACAGCTCCGCATCCGTATTCGTCACAACCTGCAGTTGTTTTGTCGCGAAGGTAATTGCAGCAAACTCTACCTGCGGCAGTGCCTGAATCTTTTCTTCCATCTTAGACGCGCAATGTGCACATCCCAGGTTTTCCAGAATATACACCTGCTTCTCTGCATGATCAAAAGTATGATCTGCCTCTTTGTGCTCCTCATGATGATGCTCGTGTCCACAGCCGCATGCATCTTCGTGATGGTGATCGTGTCCGCAGCCGCATGCATCCTCGTGATGGTGATTGTGTCCGCAGCCGCATGCATCCTCGTGATGGTGATTGTGTCCGCAGCCGCATGCATCCTCGTGATGGTGATCGTGACCACATCCACATGATTCTTCATGGTGGTGATGATCATTTTTATGTCTTTTTTCTGTCAATACTTCTTTTGCCATATCCTTTCCCTCCATATATAACATATGAATAACTGTTCATATGTTCATATAATCACAATGTAAGGGATTTGTCAAGGTATTTTTCTATTATTCGACTGTCAAACTCCCGTTTATGACCTACCTCTTCTATTGAAAAAGGCAGATATCATTTAACTTTTATTGCTATTTTATAGAGTGTGTCTTATAATTATTTTAATAGATTTGGCAATGATTTCAGACAATGTAGGGGGTGATTCTATTGGATGTTATTATTTTAGACTTTATACTGCTTTTATTAGTATTGATCCCTATCTTATATTTCACAATTAAAATGGCTGTAAAACATGCTATCGAAGAAATTCTTGTGTCTAAAGAAAAATTTAAGGAGAATACAGATAAATAAACACATGGGGAAAATTCCCCGTGTGCTTATTTCGTAATTCTTTGATTTTTATGTAATCGTGATTGCCGAAAGCGGCATCTCCACACAGGCCTTAAACTGATCACAGTCGATTTTAATATCAAACTCTCCGCCAAGCGCTTTCACATACGTACTTACGATCGCAAGTCCCAGTCCATTTCCCTCACTGGACCTCTGCTTATCCCCACGAAAAAACCGCTCGATAATCTCTTCCTTTGTAAAATCCATTGGATATCCTGCGGTGTTCGTGATCTCCAGACACAGATGATTTGAAGACTCTTTTTGATAAGTTTTCACGAACACTCTCGTATGTTTTGCCGAATACTTCAATGCATTCTCAATCAGATTCTGGCAGATCCTGTAAAAATACATATTATCAGAAATGATTTCTGTATTTTCCTCTGTAAACTGTTTTACAAACTGCAGCTCACTCTCTTTCACATGATCATGCATATCTGCAAAAATCTGTTCTACCAGACGATTCAGTTCAAACTTTTCCGGATGCAGTTCGATATTACCACTGCTTGCTTTTGCAAGAGAAAACAAACTGTTTATCATTTCTTTTAATTTTTCTGCTCTTTCAGACAGCACATCCACATAATCTCTGACAAGGTCGCTCAATTCTTCCTTTTTGATGAGTTCAATATAGCCCACTATGGAAGTCAGCGGCGTTTTCAGATCATGCGACACATTGGTAATCAGATCGATTCGAAGCTGGTCACTGCGTGAAACTTTTGCAAGGCTCTTTTTTTCGCTCTCCAGCGCTTCTGCAATCCGTTTTTGATTGATTTCCTCCAGTTTGCCCATCAACATTTCTCGTCTCTTCTCATCAAACCGTCGGCGCACAAACTGCCACACCATATACTGAATCAATGCTGTAAAGAGCATCACATAACCGGCAGCATAATTGTAATACCAGCTCCAGTACTCTCGAAATTTACTCTGAAGCACAAAGAAGATACCTGCTGCTGCAAATGCCAGAATACCGATCACTTGAAGAAGATGCTCCATTTTTTTCATTTCTGCTCTCCATTCCTGATAATAAGCATCTCCTTTTGGGATCCAGTTCTGATATTTTCGGTTCAGTCCCTTTTCTAACAGATATGCAGTCCCGCTTCCTAACAGAATATTCCCGAGTATCCCAAAATACAGGATTTTTTCTGTTGGATAATAGGTTCGATAAGCGATCAGGATATAAAAGACAAAAATTCCACATCCTGCCAACATGACACTTACTAATACCTGCCACTGTTGCTTTAACAAACGTTTTCCTGTCTCAATGATATTTTTCCATTTTGTAGCCAATGCCCCACACCACCTTTACATATCTTGGTTTCTTTGTATCAATCTCAATCTTTTCCCGGATATGCCGAATATGTACCATCACTGTATTTTCCACCGTATAATTTGCCGATTCTTTCCATACATTTTCATAAATCTGTTCTGCTGAAAACACCTGCCCAAGATGTCCCATCAGCAATTCCAGTATCTTATATTCTGTAGCCGTCAGCCTGACTTCTTCTCCTTCCACAAGGATCAGACGCTGCTTTTTATCAAGTACAAGACCGCCGTTTACAAGCGTGTCGCTGTCTGTTTTCGGCGCTGCGCCTCCCCACGCGTGATAACGCCTGAGATGTGCTTTCACACGGGCAATGAGTTCCGCCGGATTATACGGCTTTTCCACGTAGTCATCTGCTCCCAGAACAAGACCTGACACCTTGTCACTCTCTTCCGTCTTCGCTGACAGAATAATAACCGGAATACGGTAGTTTTCCCTTAATTTCATCAGTGCAGATAATCCGTTCAGTTTCGGCATCATCACATCCAGCAGGATCAGATCGATCTGGTTTGTCTCCAGAGCGTTCAGCGCTTCCATCCCATCATAAGCCTTTACAATCTGATATCCTTCATATTTCAGTAATTCACTGATCGAGTAGACAATTTCCTTATTGTCGTCCACTACAAGTATCGTTTCACCGTTCATGCTGCCCTCCTGTATTCCTTTACTCTATGTAAACTATAATAGGAACGGCTTAAAAAAAACGCAATGCAATTCTTAAATTTTTCTTATATTTTTAGAACTCCTTCCCGAAAAAAGCGCCGCAGCTTTTATGATTTTTTCATCATAAAAACTGCAGCGCTTCTATTTTTATTTCTTCTTATTTTTCTTCTCTGCGTCTTGCCAATTCTGCACAATTTTCTTCCACACGTTTTTTGCTCAGTGGATAAATGAAGATCAAAGCAAGTGCAACCGCTGTCAAACCTACGATCGGTACGATACAGGAGATTCTAAAGATGCTCTCTGTAACAGCCGGCTCAAAAGCAGTCGCTGCCGTATAACCTGCCAGTGACAGCAGTCCTCCTACCATACCGGAAGAGAATGCCTGACCAAGTTTTCTTGCGAAAGAATACACCGCATAAATGGTACCATCTTCTCGAATTCCGTTTTTCACCTCTGCGTCATCAATGACATCTGTAATCATTGCCCAGATGATCGTATTGAAAAATCCGAGTCCAACGAAAGACATTACATAAAAGATAACATATACCCATACATTTTCCGGATGCAGGATCAAACAAACCACATAACTTGCTGCACCAAAGAGACAGGAAACTGTAGCCAACTCTTTTTTTCCGAATTTTGATGCCAGCTTACTTGCAAGCGGAGCACAGATCGCGATGATCGCTACGTTGCTCAACAATGCCACAACCGACTGCGCCTGTGTACTTCGATACACATTTGGGAATACATATGCGGACATTCCCTGCATCCCCAGCATTGCCAGAAGCAGAAGCAGTGCTGCCGCAATAATTCCGAGAAGAGCACGGTTTGTGATCAGGCTCTTCCCAAGAGCAACAATATCCAGTTTCTGATTATTTGCCGGCACCGGTACACGTTCACGTACCAGGTTGTAGCAAAGCAGATAACAGATGACTGCCAGTACAGAAAATACACCTGCAATGATCGTCATACGACTTCCGGAAAGCACTGGATTGCCATCTACCGTAACATATGCAACCAATGGAGTTCCTGTACCGATCACAAGGCTGGCCAGAGAAGCTCCTACAGAACGCCATGTAGATAAGGAAGCTCTGTCTGTCGGATCCGGCGAGATTGCAGACGCCATAGATCCATATGGAATATTAATGGAAGTATAGAAAATAGATCCCCATAACAAATATGTCACAACCATGTAGGCTACTTTCACTCCATACGGCATATCTGCAAGTCCTGACTGATAGATCAGGAAACTGGCAATTGCCACAGGCCCGCACATACGTTTGATCCATGGACGGAATTTCCCGTCTTTGGTTGGTTTTGAACGGTCCACGATCTGTCCCATCGTGACATCTGTAAACGCGTCTACAAAGCGTGCTGCCATCATGAGCATACCAACAACTCCCGCTGATAAGCCCATAACATCTGTATAAAATTTCATCATGAACATTGAGGACAATATGAAGGTGAAATCGTTTCCGAAATCACCAAACATATACCCCAATCTATCCTTCATCCCAAATGCCGGGACAGTGGAATTATTTGTTTTCCCCATTTTCATTTTCTCCTTGTTTTTCCTATGAACTACCAGCTTTTAATCATACCTTTTTGATCTGGATCAGTTTTCCATTCAGACTTTCGATAAATCCTTCCGGTGCCAGAGAACCTGCCATTTCTCCAAGTCTTTCCAAAGACATACCTTTCATCATATCCCACATACCTTCTCCCGGAGAAACTACCATATTCATTGTAAGTTTCACCGCTTTGGCTGCAATTTCAATTGCTTCCGGGCATTTTGCCAATTCTTCCAGGCTGTCTTTGATACTGTACATTCCTTCCGGGAACTCCATCGGAGCTTTCAGATCCATGTCTCCAACTGTACTGAACCAGTTTGCAACGCCTTCTGCACGTTCATTGACTTCCGGCAATACATAAATCTCCGGTTCTTTTTCTACTTTTTCCAGAGTCATCGTATCTTTGACCTCTCCTGCCTGTGCTGTCAGAATATTAAATCCGTCTTTCAATGCCACCGTAAATACAAATACTTTTTCTGCTGAAAGCTCTTCCACTTTTTCTCCATTTAAAAACAGTGTGACCGAAGGCTGGTTCGAATATACACGGATTTCTGTTGTTTCACCTGCACGCTGTGCATATCTTTTTCCGCAGAGGTGAACCATTGGCTGTTTGTTCCAGTAAGCCTGATAGATATAATAGCTATCCTTTTTCACTTTACGGTCAAGAGTCACCAGTCCCTTGTTGTTTCTTCCCGCTACACCGCCTTCGTCTCTGGCTGCACAACCGAAGTCAAACATATTCCATACATGACTGGACCAGATCCATGGACGCTCCTCAAGCATCTTTGCCATATGTTCATGATACAGTGCCTGATACTCCTCGCTGTAATCCTTGCATGCCGGATTCGGGCCGTGATAAGTAATGATCCCTTCACATCCATATTCAGAAAGTCCCAGACAGATTTCCGGATGTACTTTATGGAAGTTGTCCATCCATGGTCCATTGTCTTCCATCTTGCCTCCGTACCATCCAAAATAATGGTTGTAACTTTCTACATCTGTGATTCCATGCATCGGTCCCTCAATCGGAGTCATCGATACATGCGCGATCGTTGTCAGACGGCTTGGATCTAGTTCTTTTGCAAGCGCATTGAGTTCTTTATGATTTTCTACCAGTTTCTCTGAAATTCCTCCGATCAGGATTTCATTGGAAATTCCCCAGAAGCAGATAGATGGATGATTGTAATTCTGAATGATCAGCTCTTTCAGCTGACTGATGCAGTTCTGGTGTGCATCCGGATCTTGATTCATCACACTGATAAACGGGATCTCTGCCCATACGACAAATCCCATTTCGTCACAGGCATCATAGAAGTCCTGAGAATGCTGATAATGTGCCAGTCGAATCGTATTTGCTCCCAGTTCTTTGATCATTCTTGCGTCTTCATAATGATCTTCTTTTGTCAGTGCGTTTCCTTTATACAGCATGTCCTGATGACGGCTCACTCCACGCAGCGGAGTCTCTGTACCATTGAGGATGAACCCTTTGTTCGGATCACAGGAAAAGCTGCGCACTCCAACACGTGCCGAGATCTCATCATAAGACTCATTTCTTCTCTGCAGTCTTGCTGTCACTGTATACAGGTATGGAGCGTCAATCTCCCAAAGTGTCGCATCCGGAACATATACTTTTACAGCTGTCTCATCTGCCGGACGGCAGGCACTTGCCACTTCGTTTCCTTCTGCATCGCAAACAGAATACAGAACAGTAAAGTTTTCGTCTGCGCCTTTTACGTATGAAACAATCTCAAATTCTGCTCCTCCACACTCACATGGGCGCGGAGTCACCTGGATTCCCGGACCTCCGTAATACTCCAGATCAAAATGCACATCCGGAACACTGATCAGATTCACACCTCTGTAAAGTCCGCCATAAAATGTAAAATCTGCAGACTGAGGATATACACTGTCCTTCAACTCATTACTGCATGCAATGACCAGAAGATTGTCCCCTTCTTCGTTGCACACATCTGTGATATCTACACGGAATGTTGAATATCCGCCTTCATGATATGTCATCTCTTTTCCATTTACGTACACTGTTGCCTGCTGGCCTGCTGCCAGAATTTCTACATAGACTTTTCCATTTCCAAGTGGCTGCTTTGGCGTCTCAAACGTCTTTGCATACCAGTAAGTTCCTCTGTCGTAGCTGCCATTCCCATCATGTCCGTCCACCGCATTCCATGTGTGCGGAAGAGCAATACGCTGCCAGTCTGACGGCATCTCCTTTGGAAGTCCTGCATTTTCCTGAATAAATGCCCAGTTTTCATTCAAATTGATTACATTGCGCATATTCCATTCTCCTTTGTTTTTTTACTTTTTTGCATATTTTCGTGGCTTTTTCACATATTTGCTGTATGATTATTGTATGTAAATTTTTAAAAAAATAACAGTGATGATTTTTGTAGTTTTTTGCACAATTTTCAGATAAGAAAAGGAGACACTATGAAGCACGAAGAATTGATTGATTTCACGCAAAAAATACTGGAGACAAATTATCTTCCAGTTTATAAGTTTACACTGCCCTGCGAAAATCTGGAACACCTGGATCAGGGACTTCGTTATCACATTCTCGGCTTAAAGAACACTTCCCAGTTTTTTCAGGATCTATTAGAGAAGCTAAAACCAGGAAAAGTGTATTTTAACACGGATCTGTTTCAATGTACGTTTGCCTTCCTGCTGCTTCCGGATGAAAAAACCGTCTTCTACTGCGGGCCTGTTGTATTTGAAAAGATGCAGGGGGAACGCTTTGAAGAGTTATTTTCCAGTCTGCCTTTAAAAGAGACTTATCACGATGCGATCCAAACCTATTATCAAAGACTTCCATTTTTAGGGTCCTATGCACTGTTTGTAAGTTTGTTTTTAGAACTTGGGAAAAAACTTTACGGGGACTCCTGCGAAGTCGTTTATTCCAATACTGACTTTTTTGATCATTGGAATAATGCTTATAAGCATTGTCTGCGAGATCAGGAGCATCCCTTTTCGAATATTGATGTGATTGAAAAAAGATATGAATCAGAAAATATGCTGATCAATGCCGTTGCTTCCGGCAGAGAAAGCCAAACGCTGGAATTGATTTCTAAATTCGAGACCTGGCTGCTTCCACAAAGAACAACCAATAATTTAAGAGATATAAAAAATTATACGATTATATTAAATACACTGCTTCGAAAAGCAGCAGAACAGGCCGGCGTGCATCCCATCCACATTGATGCCTACTCCAACTGCAATGTTGTCATGCTCGAAAGCCTGACTTCCCCTCAGCAGTGTCTGCGTGCACAACAGACAATCGCACTTGGATACTGCCGGATTATCAAGGAACATCAGCATCAGATCCACTCTCCACTGATTCGAAAAGTCGTTGCTTACCTGGAGACCGATCTGTCTGCGGATCTGACACTGAACAATCTGGCAAGCCATCTCGGGGTCAATGCAAGCTATCTGTCTACTTTATTTTCAAAAGAAATGGGAACGTCCCTGACAGACTATGTCAATCACTATCGAATTGAGCATGCACAGACGCTGCTTGCCAATACAGATGTACCGATCAAAGACATTGCTCTTCGCTGCGGAATCGGAGACATTCATTACTTTACACGCCTGTTTAAGAAAATCAGCGGAGTAACCCCAAAAGCATGGAGGGAGTCCACTTCCATCCTGAACAGAGAGGGAAAAAAGAGCTTATAATTTTTTCCTCAAATACACCATGTCCACCAGCTGTTTTCCACACTCTATGATCGGATGATCATAGTTATCCACAAAAAAGCCGGGGATTCGATGCGATTGCGTGAATCCGCACGCTTCATAAAAAGGCAAGGTAGCCGGGCTGTCCCCGGTTCCTGCCTGTAAAATTCTTTTCTTTCCTTTGTATTGATCGCAAAGAAATTCGATCATCCTTCTGCCGTATCCTCTACGCTGGCATTGTGAACACACTGCCAAATTTTTTAATTCGAGGATCTCTTCGCTTTCTTCTGTCACAACACAGACTGCTTTTGCCGCACCGCTGTCGTATAAGACGTACATATCGCCTCTTTCCAGATAACGGTCGATCATACTTTCCTGTTCATCTCCTAGAAGCAACAGTTCCAGGTAGTCTTTTTTATGGTGTTGGATCCTGCAAATCTCCATGGCGCTCCCTAACACTCTGTTCCGAATACTTCGATCTGAGTCAGCGCCGGGAATGGAGACGGATCGTCTGCCTTGATCAGTTCTTTCAGCACAAGCCAGCTGATCGTTTTCTCTTCAAATGAAAACTCCTGTGATACATCTGTCTTTTCCAGATCCAGAACCATGCTGCTTCCATCTGAAAATTCAACCGTTGCTTTTACCCACCAGTTGTCATGTGGGAAATCCGCTCTTGTATGCAGTATGATTCTGTCTGTCTTTATCTCACGTCCAAACTCCAGCTTCATCTGGGCATCGTCTCTCTGATTGATTCCCCAGGATGCAAATGGCCATTTTCCATGACTGTGATTTGCCGTCACTCCGTCAATTGCATTCTTTGCTGCGAACACGGCTTCTCCCCTTGTCTCTACATTTGCAGATGCATGTGGATAGCAGTTCACATCTCCGTGCTGGTCATTGACATTTTCCGCCAGATTCCGGTAAATATTCACTTCATATGGCCTTGCTTTGCGCAGAGAAATCAACTGTTTCTCTCCTGTAAATGCCTTTGGTGAAAGATTGAACTTCTTTTCTTCAAACGGAATCTCATAAGTCTGATCGCCTGTCAGATACACCAGTGATTTTCCAAGCACATCATCCACCTGCATCCAGTAATGTCCTGTCTCTCCACCAATTTCAAAATTTCTCGTGTATTTTCTCAACTTTCCAGAATTTACGGGCTTTCCCGCCCATCAACATCTATGTAATTTGCACTTTTCCCTTATTTTTTCCCTTGCTGGGAATCTATAAGGGAAAAAGTGTTGTTTTCGTTTTAATCGTTCCCTACTACCTTATCAAGAAGCCTTGCTGAATTTTTCTTGGCTTCCCTTGTAGCGTGGGCGTAGATATTCATTGTGGTACTTACTGCGGAATGTCCCAAGAGCTCCTGCACATCCTTCGGTGGTGCTCCATTTGCCAACAGATTGCTTGTGTAAGTGTGTCGTAATGAGTGGAAGTGGAAGTTTTCAAATCCTTTCAGGTGCTTCCTGATTGACCTGCACATCCAGTCCAGTGCTTCCCTTCCTACGTACATTCCGTCCTGTCTGACACACACCAGAGAAATCTCTGTGTAGTCCTCCGGCACTTCCTGTGTTCCGTCCAATGAATACAGTTCGTAGTAAACTCTGTTCTTTTCTCTGACTTCCTTGTAGTAATTCCGCTGATAAAGCTGTCCGTACTGAAAGCGTTGCTTGTGTTGTTCTTTTTTTGCCTTTCGTAAGATTTCAGCAAGGGTATCGCCAAAATCCACGATTCTGACCTTTTTACGCTTGGTAGGTCCAAGCTCCAGCTTATGCCTTGCATTGTTCCGACTTAAGCTCCTACGCACCGTCAGATACTGTTCCTCTAAGTTGATGTCATCCCAGGATAATCCGGTGACTTCCCCAATTCGCAGACCTGCATAATATGCTATCTGCACTGCCAACAATGATGAGCTTTTCTTCTTGGTAAGATAATCTACGATTTCATTGTACTGCTGGTGGGTAATGGTCTTTTCCTGCGAATAATCTTCATCTTCCGTAGCGAACAAATCCACTTCCTGCGTCGGTCTTCTGATTACTACATACTGCATAGGATTGAAACTGATATACTGCTTTGGAAACACCGCATACCGGAAAGCCCTCTGTAACACTGCTGAAAAGGAATGAATACGGTCTATGCTTAGCGGTTTTGCTTCCGTACCATCGGGAGCCGTTCCACCGAAGCTTAAATAATCCATGTATTCCTGCATGTGTTCACTTGTGACTGTCCGAAGCTTTCTTTTGCTTAAAGGGTGTCTTTTCATAATCTTCACTACCCCAAGATAAAGGGTTACAGTGTTATTACTAAGGGAACTGACTTTCAATTCCTCATCCACCCACACATCCAGAAGCTCTCCCAGTGTGATATTCTCCGTTTTGGCTACGATTTTCTTACTTTCGTATTCCTCCATAGCCTTACGGAGCAGTTTTTCCGTTTCCGATTTACTTTCTGTTCCTACGCATTCCTTCTGAACCAAGTTACCACTGGCATCCTCCACATAATAGCGGTAATACCATTTCTTGCCTTTTTTCCTTACAGAACCTTTTGCCATAATCGTTTCTCCTTTCGATATCGACAATCGGAACTGAAGAAATGCTTCTTGCGTGTAAGTATATCATAACTCCGGTTGTCTTACTATACCGATTCGGAATCTTCCGATAAAAGATTTGCAAGCCTCTGTGCGGCTGTCTCCGGTTTCTTGGAATAGAGCCTTATCACATCTGCCATGTCATTAAAGGCATTGACTGTGTGGGTAATCTCTCTAAGAAACATGATTTCGTTGTATTCCTTATTCGATTCAAAACCTATGGTGGCTGCTATGTCCGCATTCTCTGTGTTGCCCTTAAAGTTCTTGCAGGCAAACTGGAAGGAATCCATAAACAGCTCATACTCCTGTAACATCAGTAGCAGTAGGTCTTTCGAGAAGTCAGCTTCCTCATTATTAAGGTCAAGGGGTAAGCGGTTTAAAATACTGCTCATTGCATCACGAATCTGTAATTCCCTTTTATCCGTAATGTCTGTTTCGTATTCCTCTGCTTCGCCTTTGAGCCATTCCACGGATACATGAAGTGCTTCTGAAAGTCCATCCAGCACCAGCTTCTTGGTGTTGTCGATTGTTCCGGCTTCATATCTCTGAATGGTGGAAGCTGTGACTCCCATCTTTTCAGCGACATAAGGCTGTTTCAATCCAAGCTCCAATCTTCGCTGTTTTGCCCTGCTACCGATTAGCTTGCGTAATTCTTTATCTTTCATCTTGATACGCCTCCTTTTTCGGTATGGTACTACTATAACATACATCTTTTGCAATTGCAATATGCAAGTCAATAATTATTTTTAAAATTTCGTAACGCTTGACGGAATGATATAAAAGGTTTATAGTAGGCTTAGTCAGAAAATTGCATAATGCAATTTGCAAGGAGGTGATTCAATGACAGAAATGAAAATTGCCTTATCCATTGAGGAAGCAGCCGACTATACCGGTATCGGAAGAAATACACTCCGTGATCTGGTAAAGTGGAAGAAGCTCCCGGTACTTCAGGTAGGACGAAAGGTTCTTATAAAGACTGATATACTGGAGCAGTTCGTGGAAGCCAACGAAGGCAGGGACTTAAGGGATAAGAATACTGTCAAAGCAGTTAGCAGAAAAACTGCTGTAACTTAAAAGGGTGGCTTCCTACGAAACCACCCTTTGGTATGTATCAGACCGAAGCCATGATATACCTACACGCAAATAGATTATATCATGCGCTTTCTCTGGTATCAACCAAAACTTATGGGAAAGGAGCAGGAATTTTACAGGACAATTTCATATAAAAGTGAGTGGCGCAATGTCCTCAACGCAGGTCTTTCATAAGCCCTCGGCGTTTGAGAGCGAAATACACCCTTCGCACAAATCTTCGATTTGTACTCTGGGCATTTCGCGATTGCATCGAGCTTTTAATGCCGGGTACGGCATAATGTTCGTAACCGGATAGCCTAAGCTATCCACTCACTTATATAATCCTTCCACCTCTTTCCCAAAGCAACATCTACGAGAGGAGGAAGCACTATCGAAAGAAATTCATTTATTCAGGTGAGTAAGCTCCACAATGTCCGTGGCAGGATTACTTATATATCCAGTCACGCCAAGCAGGAAAATTTATATGCAGTCTATGAAACCACAGACCGCCACTACTGGACGGAGCTTGCACGATTTAATCAGCAGGAATTTCTTAAAAGCGGTACAGAGGGGAAATGTATCGAGGCAAGGGAACTGATTATAGCCCTGCCGGAATCTTTCCCAGACCTCTATGACCCCGACAGGCTGTTACAGATGTTTACCAACCGCTTTAAGGAAAAGTATGGTGTAGAATGTGTATCAGCTTTGCACCACAACAAACGCAAGACCAACTATCATATCCATCTCATCTTTTCCGAAAGGGAGCTGTTACCGGAACCTATAGAAAAGATTGCAACGCGCAATATGTTCTACACCGAACAGAAAAAGCATGTGCGCACTAAGAAAGAGATACTGGATGATAGTGGTAATGTCCGTAAGGGTTGTAAAATAATCAAAAAGGGCGAAGTCTATGAGCGAACCTTATTTACTGCCAAGAACAAACTGTTCAAACAAGAGCATTATTTAGATGAAGCGAAACGCTTCTATACTGACCTTATCAACCTTCTGATAGAGGACAATAAAGACAAGCTCCATGTGTTTGATAAAAACGGATTATACCTTGCCACCAAGAAAATCGGCAAGAACAATCCCAAAGCGGAACAGATAAAGGAAGATAATGAGGTGCGTATGCAATGGAATCACGAAGTAGACAGAGCCTTAGTCAGCCAAGTGCCAGAGGATGAGATACGGCAGATAAAGCAGAAATGGATTACGGAGCGTATCCGGTTATCCATAGATGTATTCGGCAAGTGTCCTGAGACGCTGGCAGGCATTATCACAACAGCTACAGCGAAACTTGCACTTCTGATTTCTAAGGTACTGACCACCGCAAGGGAACTGAAAAACAAGCTGTTCCATGAGGCTATTGAAAAAGAGTATGCGAGCAAGGCTGTTATAAAAGCTGAGGACACCGCAGATGTTGTTACAACTCCAGCTAAAGAAGTAATAATTGAGCCTGAGCCACCAAGCGTTACACTCTCTGCAACTGTTCCGGAAACAGAGATTGCTGAACAGCCCAAACCACAGATACCTCCAAGACCGGTTATGCCACCGGAAGCAGCCGCTTTCCCAAGACTTCAAAAAATCAAGGTTACTCTTGATAAGCAAAATCATCTTATCTTTGAAGCAGAGCGTGAACGGAATAAACTGGAGATTGAATTAAGCGATTTAAAGGGACTTGCAAGGCTTACCAAGAAGAAGGAGCTTGAAAACAGGATTGCCACCAAAACCGAGGAAATCCGAACCTTCAAAGCCGGACTATCCGGTATCGTCAAACAGCATGGATTTGCAACGGTGCAGGATTTCTACACAGCATTCTATACCGCACAGCGTGCCAACGACGCATATGAGAAAGAATGTGCCAAGCGGGAGGAAGTCTATGGAGAGAAAGCCACTCCCAAAGCCGAATCAATGCACGAAAAGTTACAGCGATATCAGGAAAAGGCTGACAGACAGAATGCCAACCAACCTCACCGAAACAGAGATAAAGGGGCGAGATAATCGCCCCATGCCACAAAAATAGCCGTATCCATACACATAATGGATGCGGCTATTTGAAGTACATAGTATGCGTAAAGCTGAAATTTATCTCTCAACCTCAACAATCAGCTCGGAGAATATGCCTGATATGTTGATTATATTTTCGGCAGTTTCGTTTTCTTCAAGCTCAACAATTTCTCCGTTTTTGCGGGTGATGAGCTTGCATTTTCTGCCGTTATTTGAGAGTTTGTAGTTATCTGCATTTTCAAGGTGAACAATCGCTTTCGCTTTGAACTGGTTTATATCAAGTTTTGTGCAGTTACCTGAAATAAAAATTTCGTAGTCAGTCTTTGCGGTAAACTCCAGACTTCCCTCTGTGTCCCGGATAAAAACCTTTTCTGCGTCGCCGTCGTACTCAAGTCGGCTGAGGCGTAAATCCTCAATAAGAAGTTCCTTAACGCTTGCTGAAACCTCTGTATGCTCGGTAAACTTTTCAGGGAGTAAAAGAGTAATATCCACGCTTTCCTGTGCTTCAAAACGGCTGACGCCCTTTTTATTTACAAGTTCAACATCCAACTTATTACGCTTTTCGTCAAGTTTCACCTTGAAAAGAGAGCCAATTTCAGCAAGTATTTCGGAAGAAAGCACAATGTGGATTTTTTCATCCACACCTGTTTTGATAGTAATTTTCCTTGCACCGCCCAAGTTTATATCAAAATGCTTGCCGGTGTCGATGTCATAAACTGTTTCGCTTTCGAAAACCACCGGCTTTTCTTCCTGTTTTTTGACCTCTTCAAGCACAAGCTCATCGAGAGTGAGATTGAAAAGCTCTGCGAGGATAATCATATTTTCAACATCAGGGAGACCTCGCTTGGTCTCCCATTTTGTTATAGCTTGACGGCTTACTCCTATTTTCTCAGCAAGCTGTTCCTGAGAAAGTCCCTCTTTTAATCTGTACTGCTTTAATTTATCACCAAAATCCATTTTTGTCTCTCCCTTATTCCTTAATGAGTACATATGCTGAAATCTTTCTTATCGGCATACACAAAATAATACTTATCATAATGTTTACTAAAATCTGAGCTACTGCAAATAGCATTAAAAAGCCAAATGAAATCTCAATGTTATTTTTCATGACACCCAAAGTCTCAAAAATAAATTGATAGATAGCCGGCATATAATAAATTGCCAAAAAGCTTGAAATCACAATTGCCACCATCGACACAGGCATAAATGAACCTGTTGTCTGTAAAATAAGCTGTGAACTTGTGTAGCCCATTGCTTTGTAAATACCTAACTCCTGTCTTCTTTTTACAAGCAGAGACTTGATAACAATATATAAAATAAATAACACAACGAGAATTGTTACCGCACAAATTGATACTACAAGCACCACAGTGATACCCATATACATATCCTGTGCTTCAGTTTGAAGCTTGTAAGAATTCACTGTGTCTGCTACCAATGCAGAGTAATCGGATTTATATTCCTTTGTAATCTTTTCGGCATTTTCAGCATTTTCAAGATACACATAGAGGTATGGAGTCTGATTTTGGTTAAAGAGACTGTTGTATCCTTCTATGCTCAGTTCACAAAGCTCGCCCTGTAAATTTACGCTTTGCACAAAGCCTGTAACCTGAAAGCTTTTTGTGATACCGTCCACCGTCACGCTGACTGTATCACCGATTTTAAAATTTTCTTCAAAAGCACTGCCCAAAGCGATTTCATCTGCATCTTTCGGATTTTCACCCATATAACATACATCATTTCTCACCTTTGAGAAGTCCTCGCAGGCAAAAGCAGTCACTGTTTTCTCTTCAATTTTAACAATTGCAGACATATATTTCAATGAATTTTGCACACGATTATCGTTACCAAGTTTTGACTCAAGCTCACTCATGCTGTCGCTTTTAGGATAAATAATCACATCTGCTACTTCGTCTGACAAAGCAGACATAAAATTATCCGGCTCAACTACTACATTGTAGAACAGTGTGCCTGAAAATGCTATGAGAACCGTCAGCACAAAAGACACCAGAAAGAGCATTATATTCTGTTTTGTAGAAGCTATCATCTGCTTTAAGACAAGCAGGAATTTTGTATTGCCTCTGGTTTCTTCAAACGGAAAATAATTTTTCTTTGTGTGCTTTGAACTTGTATTACCTCTTAAGCCGTCAATAGGCTGAGTTTTCTTGATTTTTCGTGCGGATATATATGTGAAGAACGAAACAACACCGCAAAGAATACAAGCCACACATACAAAGCTCAGCAAATCAAAGCTAACAGCAAACGAAAAACCTGACTGAACAGTAAGCATTGAGCAAAGCACGGGAAGTAAAGTGTAAGACAGACCAATGCCGAGAATTGCAAACAATAGCGAAACAATAGCATAAGGCAGTGTGATACTCGCTACAATCTGAGCACTTGTATAACCCAGAGCTTTAAGCACGCTCATATTTGTAATTTCGGACTCAATAGCATTTTTAACTTTGAAGTTACTTAGGAATACGCTAACTGCAAGGATGATTAGTGCAAAAGCGGTTAAAATAAGTACAAGCAGATCCGTAACCATTGTCCGTGTACCCTTTACGCTTTCGCTGTCAAGAATTGATAAAGCCATAACACCTTTGTTCTCAATTGCTTTGCTGACATCATCTTTCACTTCATCAAGGCTTGCATCGCTCTTTACGCTCATTGAATATTCAACCACAGCCTTGTCACTATAAGAATCCGCAAGCTCTGCAAACTCTTCTTTTGGTAAATAGGCACACAGCAAACCCGAACCATAGTTGCCGTACTGCATTTCTTCAATCACACCTGCCACAGTGAAACTATGGGACTTGCCGTCAATTGCATAAACGATTTCGTCATTCAAAGCAAATCCACCAAAGTTGGATACATAAAGTGGGATATAGATTGGATCGTCAACATTATTTTTGCTTTCACTCACAAGTTCATAATTGTTAAGAGTACGCTTGTCGTCAATGTTATAAAACACTGTGTTCATTGAAAAATCCGCACCATTGAAATCCTTGACAGTAGCTTCTGTCATAATAGCAGTATAGCTTTCGATTTTCTCTACCTTTTCGATTTCATCAATTGCTTTTTCAAGTTCACTGCTGTTCTGGACCTCAGGAACAATTGCGTTGAGCATTGCGGTGCTTAACTTTTCAAACTTTGTATCATAAGCCCTATCTACCTGACACAGCAAAACCGCTGCACAATTTAATATTAGAGCAGTTATCAGAATGATAACGCCGAATGATATAAAGGAGGTTTTTTCTTTTTTTAAGTTGTATAAAATCTGATTTGCTATTTTTTTCATATTACCATCCCATCTCTGTTAAAAAGTTGTTTAGCTTTACTTCACGGTCTTTACTTTCATTTGTGTAACCCCCAAGGTCACACTCACCGTAGATCATGCCGTCCTTAACATATAACACACGGTTGCCTCTTAAGGCTGTTTTCTTGTCATGAGTTACCAATATAATGCTCTGACCATCATTATGAAGCTTTGTAAAAACATCAAGAACCGCAGTTGAGTTATTTGAGTTCAGTGCACCTGTGGGCTCATCGGCAAAGAGAATCTCGGGTTTATTTATAACTGCCCTTACAATGCCTGCTCGCTGAGCCTCACCGCCCGACACCTGAGATGGGAACTTTTTGCGTGTTATCTCAGGAATATTAACAAGCTCGAAAAGCTCTTTGGCATATTTCACTGAGTCCTTTTTGCTTGCTCCTGACAATGCACTCGCCGTAAGTACATTATCCATAAGGCTCATCTTATCAAGAAGATAGATTTGCTGAAAAACAAAACCACAGTTCTTTCGTCTGAAAATTGCCAGCCTATCATCACTTAAAGATGTAATTGTTTTGTCGTTCCAAACAACCTCGCCCGAGCTGGGCCTGTCCATTCCCGAAAGGGAGTACATCAGTGTGGACTTGCCTGCACCTGAACTACCCATAATCACAGTAAAGTCACCCCTATATATATTAAGGTCTAGATTTTCAAAAATTGTCTGCTCTGTGTCACCTGTGATAAAACTCTTTTTAAGTTTAGTTGCCTTGATAATGATTTCTTTTTTGTTACTCATAACAATGCCTCCATCAGTATTTTGATTTACACTCGCATCTTACACAAAATGAAAAAGTAGCACCACCAACACCTGTTTACAAATCAAAAAACGGACGCTACTTTCCGTAGCATCCGCTTAAAATCAAGTTTTTCAACTTATAATCCCTGAATAAATCTCCTCTCCAAGAATAGCCTTGTCACGCACATAGTAGGCAAAGCTATTAAATTGCCAAATATCTCCTACTCGATAATTCTCTAGTAAGTTAATTTCTTTTATTTTATCACACCAAGCCTAGATATTCTGCCAACATTTTATCAAAAAACATTTATAGAAATCACCAGACTGCCAAACTATCAATCGCATCCACCCATGCCTGCATTTCACCGTCCAAAGCAAGGCGAGCATATTCCAATGGCTCATCTATCGCCAAAGCATTAAGTGAATTTTGTGAGCAAAGAGTAGTTCTTAATCCATCCTCTGCCTTATTACAATCAATTCGCAATATGTAATTCTCAAATGTAGTTACATCAATACTATTTGTAAGAGGGTTATAATCTGCATATACCAATCTCATCTTATCCTTCCTTTCATAGAAATGTATTATAAGCATTTCATCCAGTTCCAACTGCCATTTTTATAATTTGTTATAAGTTGTTACCAGATTTTCTTTCCCTTGTTTTTTCCCTTATCAGAGTTCATAACCAAGGGTAAAACGATATAACACGATACAAGATGTGACGGAGAGGACACCCACAAAAACTTTAGTATTTTCAAGGTTTTGACGAGATTTTTATAACAAGATATAACAGTTATTAAATCCCTTAAAATACCTCAAGTGAGAATTCAAATATAATGGTGTCGCCCTCCTGATACTCTCTCCTCAACGTCAGGTTCACTTCCTCCTGCCCACTATTTTCTGCAACAATATTTTTTTCTGCATCTGATACTTTGATCTGTATCATTCTATAATATCCTCCTTCTACAGCGTACTGTCTCTCCAACGCACTGCATTTTTTATAATTACTTTTTTATTCGAAATACTGTTTTTACTCTCGATCATTTCAATCAGTTTTCGGGAGGCAATCTGACCTTCCTGATAAGCAGGGATCATGATTGCTGAGATTTCCGGTACTGCGATCTTTGTCCATCCGGTCACATCAAATCCGATCAGCCCCAGACGCTCTGGAAACAATGACTGAAAATCCGGAAATAACTTAATCCCAAGATACACTTTTCGAAGCGCCTCCACATCTGAAGCATACACCAGTGTTTTCTTATACTCGCTGATATTCTGTTCCAGATAATCATGAATCTCTTCTCTTGTTGTCTCCGCTTCTATAAAACAGGTCTTAAATGAAACTCCGGCATCGTTTGCCGCATCCTTGAAGCCTCGCAGGTTATCCATTCCGGTATACTCCGATTCATTGGCATCCGAAACAACCAGAAGCTGATCATATCCTCTCTCAATGCACTGACTGATTGCATCATATACGCATTGATAATTGTCTCCCAAAACTCTTACTCCCTGTGAATCATAAGGTGGAATATCCAGATATACGATCTTTTTATTTTTCTTTTCCAGTTCCATCGCCAGAATCCCAAATCTGTAAGTTGCCTGTATAATAAATCCAGATACACCCATTTTCAGCATATGCTCCACATATTCTTTCTCTTTGGCAAACGACATCTCATTATTTCCCACGATCACCTGATATCCTGCCTCATGAGCTTCTTCTTCAATCCCCTTTAGCGCCTTTGCTGCAAACGGTTTGGACACATCCCCCAGAATAACTCCAATACAATCATCACTTGCCTTTACCGTTCTGGTTGCCGCACTTGGCGTATATCCGGTCTCTTCAATCACCTGTTGGATCTTTTTCTGTGTCTCGTCTGACATTTTATTTGTTTTCCCGTTTAAGTAAAAAGAAATTGTTGTTTTGGAAACACCTACCATTTCTGCGATTTCATTGATGGTCAGTTTTTTCATCTTATTTTCCACCCTATTTTTGTGCTACGCCCGGAAGCGAAGTACTTTAAACCCTTCGTCTGTTTTCTTCAATATTACTACTTTACCATAAAAGCCGCAATTCTGGTATAGGAAAACTTTACGTCCACGGTAATTTTCATGTGTACGCATGATAACCACATAGGACAGTTTACCTGAAATCCACACTTCCTTTGCCATCACAGATGCATCCACCTGTTTTCCTTCTGCCTGTATGATTACCGTATCTTTTAATTCCGCATTCTCCGGGTGCATCCATGCTGTACATACTCCTTCATTTTCCCAGTTGGTTTTTGCCTGAAAAACTGTATGCACCTCATTTTCGTTATAAATTCTGGACAAAATCTCCTTCCTTTGCTCCAAAGGATACTCTACTCCAAGGATCAGCCTGACATCTTCATTTTCAAGAAGAACTTCCCGCTCTTTTTGTTCCTTTACAATCACCTCCGGTGCCAGATGGAAATACATCGTACTTTCCTGTTTTCCTGCCATACGCAGATCATCGCTGATCAGCCAGATTCCCTCCGGAAAAATCATAACTCTTCTGCAGCAGTATGCAGGCTCTTTTTGTTTATTTTGCATCACATACGGCATCTCTGCATAGTGGATTCCCTCAATCGTTTTGCAGTAATTGTTCAGACTGTCTGCAAAATATGCGTAACTCCAGGAACCGTCCGGCACTCCCATCGGACAGCCTTTAATCACAGAAACATTATGTGCCTCCGGAGATTTCAAACGGTTTCTCAGTTCTCCTTCTATATAAGAATATCGTCCGCTGTCTGTCAGAAACGCTTTTCCTTTGTAATAATTACATATATTTGTCAATTCCGAATGTCCATGGGAACTTCCAAGCGGCCCATTATGAAGATACGTATAGTTGCTGTCTATCTCCCAACCGCTTCTGTAATAAAAATTTCCGCTTTCTGTATAAAGACCGTTCAATATTTCCGGCTGTTTTGATTTCAGTTTCAGATACTGCTCTTTCTGCTCCATTCCAAAACACCAGATGCTCTCCAGATCCGGCTCCTCATATCCCGCATATTTAAATGCGCTCTCTTCAAACAGCATGGCTCCTCTTGTCATCACATCCCGGATGTCTGTCACATCACTGTCTCCCTGCGCGATCTGAAGATGATCCGGGCCCGCTGCATGCATGACATAATCATACATTCCATACAGGATTTCTTCAGCTCTTTTTGGAGTGACCACACCCGCTCTTTTTCTGAACACCAGCATTGTCGTTACGGAATTAAGCACTTCAATGTGGTACATCATGGACTGCTCCCAATGAGAGCCGTCCCCATAAATCTGAGATTCCAGCTGATCAAGCAGCTCATCCTTTGCCCACTCTGCGATCTGTTTCATCTCTTCCAGACAGAAACATTCTCCAAACCATGCCGCATTCTGCAGAATGGAAGTCGTCTGTAAAACACCCCAGTTGCTCTGCCGGTATTTCGGCACATAGCTTTGGTACAGATATAAAAACTGCTGTTCCATACTTTCTAAAATTTCAAACAGCTCCTCTTCTTTAATGCGCTCCATGGCAAGAAGATGCAGAAGCAATGGTGTCCAGGATGCGCACCGGATTCCGGTGTCGATCGTCCTTGTCATCAGCGAGCCGAATGTTTCCTTTGGATTTTGTCTGACCCAGTCCAGAATATACTGCTTCATTCCTTCCACATACCTCTCCTGTCCGGTGTACCAGTATGCCATCAGCATTTTTTTCAGATACTCCTGCCTGTTGAGCATATAGACCCATTCCGGATCTCCGTTCGGGCAGGTATCCCAGGAAAACGGTGAAACTTCATATACCGTACTGCATGGCTCCATATCCCAACGGTCACAAAAGCAAAATTTTTGTTCCATCAGCCATTCTGCCTGACGCAGGATTTCTTCCATTTCTCCTTTGTGTACACTCCGCTTTACTTCTTTTTCATGATATGCTTTTGCATATTCCTTCGCTCTATTTTTTAATTGTTCTATCTGTAAACCCATATCTATATCTCCCGTTTCACAAAACCAGTTATGGGATGTTTATTTCCGCTAAACATCCCACATCCTCAATACATTTTCTATTTTATCCAAGTATACCGATCACAGAAAGAAGGATTCCCACGATGATCGTAAAGATAACCAGTTTGTATGTACTCCATTTTTTCTTTTTGATCAGATAGAACATCAAACCGGTATACAATACAGCAAGCATATTAGGAAGCATAGCATCCAACATCTCCTGCAGAGAAATGATCTTCTCTTCTGTCTCCGAAACCTGTGCCACATACTGCAGCTTCGTAGAAATCTTCACAAAATTCACTGCCAGACCGGAGATCACCGTAACACCGATCATTCCTGCAATTGTGGAAATCTGTTCCATATAGCTGCTCAGCTTTTCAATGATACTTGCCCCAAGCTTATGTCCCCAGTTACCCATCAATAATTTGATGATCAACAGAGTGATGTTCATTCCCAGAAAGAAGATTGCAGGTCCCAGGATCAGTCCGTCCTGTGCAAGAGACGCACCGATTGTTGCAAACAGCGGCGCCAGACAGAACTGAGATAACGAATCTCCAATACCTGCCATTGGCCCCATCAATGCCATTTTGATGGATTTTACTTCTTTGGCGTTCGCACCGCCGTCCAGCATTGCCAGATGAAGGTTTCCGATAAACGGCACCATACTCGGGTTTGTATTAAAAAATTCCACATTTTCTTTCAGTGCATCTCTTAACTGATCATCATCGTCATAGATCTTGCGCAGTCCCGGATACAGCATATTGGCATATCCAAGTCCCTGATAGTTGCTGTAGTTCATACCATTCTGAAGGAAGTATGCTCTCAGCGATGCTCTTGTATAATCTTTTTTCTGTAATTTATTAGATGCCATCTTCAAATTCAACCTCCACTTCTTCTGTTTCTGTACCTGATTTGTTTCCTTTTCCTGTATAGAAATGAACCAAAAGTGCAACTGTTGTTCCAAGGATCGCAACACCGATGATCGGCAGCTTAAAGTATGCGATCGCACAATATCCAAGCAGTACAAATGGGATCAGCTCTTTCTTTGCCATTACGTTTAAGATCATAGCAAATCCGATCGCTGGAAGCATTGCTCCTGCCACACTGAGTCCCGTATTCAGCCATGTTGGAATCAGACTGATCACTTTCTCCAGACCTTCTGCACTCATTGCACCTGCAAATCCGATCACAAAGCCAAGCACGAGGAAAACCCAAACGGTGAGATTGCAGCAGAGTCTGAATTTTTTAAACTGTTTATTGTCCAGCGCTTTTGTCGCTGTGGCGCTGACACCTGCCATTGCTGTGTAAACAAGTGTGATCACAAACTGGAATGCAACCGCAAACGGGAACGATAATGCAAGAGCTGTCGCAACATCTACTCCTGCGCCTTTCATTGTGATCGCCATAATACTTCCTATGATTCCAGGCCCCATCGGGTTCGGCGGTACACTTCCTCCCTGAGATACTCCGAATCCCATAAATGCCAGCTCTCCGACTGCCCCCATTGCCAGTCCTGTCGGCAGATCTCCTAAAATCAAACCTACTCCGGTAGCCATGATCAGACAACGGTTCGTGTAAATTCCCAAAAGCATACCACTGAGGCAGACACCTGTCCAAAGTCCGATCAAAACGGCCTGTACAATTGTAATTTCCATTTCTCTTCCTCCTTATAGATATTCGTTCCTATAAATATTTTGTAATATCAACATTGGATGCTGTATCCGCACCCGTTGGTGTTGATTTTGTATTGAATGTAACGTTGTATTTCTCTTTCAGAGTCCGAAGCGCAGCCCTGTCTTCTTCCCCAAGTGCAATATATGGGCTGACCTCCTGTTTTCCCGGCGCTCTGTGGATATTTCCCACATTGATCTCTGTCACCGGAACACCTCCCTCTACCAGCTTCAGTGCATCTTCTGCCGACTTACAGATGATGAACATGACCTGTTTCGGAGAAGCCTTATAAATCACATCACAGGTATGCTGAACTGTGAAAAATCTCATTGCAATCGTTTTCGGAATCACTGTTTTCATCAATGTCTGCTGAATCGGATCATTTGCCGCCTCGTCATTCGCAACGATCACAGTGTTGACTCCTAATGTTTTGATCCAGAGCTGTCCCTGTCCGTGGACAAGACGCTCATCAATACGCAGCGCTGCGATATTTGGTTTGTCTGTCATCTTTCTTTCCTCCCATAAATAAAAATAGGTATTTTACCACCATACCTGCCAGTCTTTCAAAAACCGTACCAGAGCTTCTACATAATAATAGTCTCCCCAGATATTTCCTACATCGATCCCTTTGCCGGAATGCCAGGAATAGACTCCATGTAAAAGAAGCGCCTCTCCCGGTTTATGAGAATGGTTGGCATAATTTTCAATCAGTGAACGCAGGATCGTATGCATCGCATACTTATAAACTTCCTTATCCTCGTCTGTCTCCGGCAGATATTTGCACATCTCCTGCATTCCGCATACTGCGACTGCCGCTGCCGAAGAATCCCTGGACTGTCCGGAACCGTCTCCGAAAATCAAATCCCAGTAGCATACATTATCCTGTGGAAGTCGGTTGAGGAAATAATTTGTCATTCCCTTGAACAGATCAAACGCTTCCTCAATACCAGAATTTCTGTAGTTCAATGCGATTCCGTAGATTCCCCACGCCTGACCTCTTGCCCATGCCGAATCATCAGAATATCCCTGACGTGTGACTCCTTTAACAGGTTCTCCTGTCTCCGGATCAAAATAAAATGTGTGATAAGCGGATGCATCATCCCTCACTACATTGTTACAGGAGGTAATAAAATGTTCTCTTGCCGCCTTTTCATACCGCTCATCCCCTGTCACTCTGCTCTTCCAGTATAACAGTGGAATGTTCAGCATACAGTCAATGATCAGACGGTAGTCCTTCGGATCTCCTACATTTCCCCATGCCTGAATGAAATGTCCGTTTTCCCGGTAACGCTCCATCAAAATATCCGCTGCCTGAAGCGCTGCCTCCTTTCCTTCCTCGGACTGGCAGAGCTGATATGCTGCCACACAGGATGGAGAGTACAGAAATCCAAGATCATGATGGTTCAGATCGATCCGTTTGTCTACACGTTCTTTAAACGATCTTACATCTGCCATTCCGAGTTCTTTAAAACATTCCTCCCTGCTCCAGTCATACATCAGCCAGATTAGTCCTGTCCAGAATCCCGTCGTCCACTCTACATTTTCTGTAATCGGGTACATTCCGTCCCGTTCTGATGGAAACGGCTCAGAATTATAGGCTGCTGAAAACGGAAACTTTCCATCCAGATACTCCATGTTTCTTTTTACAGAAGCCTTTGCCTCTTCCAGCGCATATTCTACCTCTTTGCGTGTTAACAGTTTACCGTACAAAAACTCTTCTCGTTTTTTAATCTCTTCAATATTTATCTTCTTAATCATGATTTCCCTCTTTGCGATCAGACACCGTCTTCAAATATCATCTCATCATCATTTCCAAGACTGTCAAAGTCCTCCACACCATCTTTTGCGCTCTGCCTGATAATTTCTGCCAGTTCTTCCAATCCCATCAGCTCTCTGCAAAAGATTGCTTCCACTGCCATAGCCAGGTTCGTTCCTGCCAGCACTTTGATACTTTTTTCACTCTCTGTTTTGATGCCGGATGCCACATTAAACGGGGTTCCTCCCAACAGATCTGTCATGACCAGGATCTCAGAAGTCCCCAGCGCCTCCATCTGCTCTTCTAACTTCTGTTTTAATTCCTGTGAGGACATTCCCTTCACAAAATCTACCGCCTTTATATGCTCAGGATTTCCTGCAATGAGGCTTACTGCGCTCATGATCCCTGTCGGAAAATTTCCATGTCCCGCAACGATAATTCCTATCATTTGCCTTTCTCCTTTTCCTTCCTTTTTCTTCTGTCTTACTCATCTCGCTTTTAGTAACCGGTTAACTATAACTCGATTATAAACCAGTTTTACCTAAAGTCAAATGTTTCTTGTACACTTTTCTTGTTTTTGTAATTTATTAACGAATTGCAGATCTATTTTTTGTATATTATGCATACAAAAACAGGTCTACAAACCCGCTTCGTAAATATTATATATAGTTTACTTTTTACCTCAGTTTACCAAAATGCATTTTTAATTTTAGTAAACCGCATTTTTGTTTACTAATCATTTTCTTTTTTCCGATACTCTCTCGGCGTACACTTATAAAACCGTTTGAATATCTTAGAAAAATTACTGGGACTTTCAAAACCACAGGCAGTTGCTATTTCAGAAATGCTGTTTTCCGGATTATGCAAAAGCATTTCCGCTCCCCGTATGATCCTGTACTTCAAAACATACTGGATGGGCGAAAGCTGTATTGTCTTCTGAAAACAGCGCAAACATTCTCTTTCTCCGATGTCTGCCGCCTTCGCAATATCCGCCAGCTTAATATCATCAAAATAATATCTCTGGATATACTCCAACATTTTTCGTATCCGCAAATTGTCCTGACTTTGAAGTGTCTCCGGTACCTCCAGCTCATCTTTAAATTTTTCTGTCAGGAAAAAACAAACTCTAGATAAATTCTCCCTAACGACAAATTCAAATCCCGGAGGTTCCTGTACGATCGCGTCAAACGCACTGCAAAACCACTGAATCACATGTGCATTCTCAAACCGGGAAACCGCACAGCCGGAAAATGCGTGACAGGATACGAGCGGACGTACATACTTTTTTGCAAAAACCGAATCTTCATTTCCTAAAATAAGCGTAGGATGAAACACCAGAGAATGTAGTTTACAATAATCCGCAGCGATCGCATAGTGGAGCACATTGGAATTGATTACAAACGCATCTCCTGTTTCAACATAAAACGATTCCGATGGTATTTTTAATTCCAACCTGCCTTCTGCAACATATACCATCTCAATCTCTTCATGCCAGTGCCACGGAATGCTGTCCTCCTGCCGCCCTGTATAGTATGAAGAATACCCCGCACATGGAAATTCCAGCGTTCCATGCAGCCGGAGTTCTTTTAATTTCTGATTCAGATTCAATCTGCACTCCTGCAGTGCCATATTCACATCTCCTTTTCAAACTTGGCGTTTTTTTTATATTATATGTCGGAAATTAAGTTGTATCAAGCTTGCTATGTCGATATTATTACACAAGAACATTCAAGCAGGAGGTTATATATGTTTCAACTATTGTTAGCTGTTATTTATCTGGCATTTATTAGTCTTGGATTGCCGGATTCTCTTTTAGGCTCAGCCTGGCCCACGATGTATCGTGAATTTTCTGTACCTGTTTCCTATGCCGGCGGGATTTCCATGATCATTGCAGTCGGAACCATCATCTCCAGCCTGCTAAGCGACCGTCTGACTAAACGTTTCGGTGCAGGAAAGATCACAGCTGTCAGTGTTTTCATGACTGCAGCTGCACTATTCGGATTTTCCACAAGCCATACATTTATCGCGCTTTGTCTGTGGGCCGTTCCTTATGGTCTCGGTGCCGGATGCGTAGATGCGGCACTCAACAATTATGTTGCGCTTCATTATACAAGCCGCCATATGAGCTGGCTGCATTGTATGTGGGGAGTCGGAGCTTCCCTTGGTCCCTATATTATGGGATACGCATTATCAAACGGACACAGCTGGAATATGGGATACCGCTATATTTCCATTCTTCAGATCCTGCTGACGGCCGTACTGCTGTTCAGCCTACCCCTTTGGAAAAAGCCAACTGTTCCTACCAAAAGCAGTCATACTGCTGCGTCATATCACGAACAGGCGCTTTCTCTCTCTCAGATTGTTCGGATTTCAGGTGCAAAAGAAATTATGATCACGTTTTTCTGTTACTGTGCTCTGGAACAGACAACCGGACTTTGGGGCAGCAGCTATCTGGTTTTACACTGGGGGCTGACTTCTGAAACTGCCGCCGGATTTGCCAGCCTGTTTTTCATTGGAATCACTGCAGGAAGGGCACTCAGCGGATTTTTAACCCTAAAACTCAATGACACTCAGATGATACGGCTGGGACAATGTGTGATATTATCAGGTATCATATTGTTGCTATTACCGATCGGAGAAGTAACTGCCCTTTTAGGACTGCTTTTTATCGGACTTGGATGCGCCCCGGTTTATCCGTGCATCATCCACTCCACACCGGAGCATTTCGGTGCACATCGATCCCAGGCAATGATCGGCGTACAAATGGCGTCTGCCTATATCGGAACCTGCCTTATGCCGCCTGTATTCGGATGGATCGTAAATACGATCAGCCCAGCCTTATTCCCGGTATATCTGCTTTTCATCTTGGTTCTTATGTTCGTAATGCACGAAAAGGGCAGAAACAAAACAAAAAAAACCCACCCGCCCCTGCCACTTTTCATGGCAGCCACGGCTGTTTTTCTATCACGATTCTTTTCCCAAAATATGCTCTACGATATCTTCCTGCTTCTTCTCCTGTTCCTGATTCTCCTTTACCAGCTCAACAGGTACCGGCGTATTCTCCACTTCCAGACATGCCTGTATTGCCTCATTCAGAGAGAGCATCTTATCATCCAGCTCGGACACCATCTGCGCACACTCCTGCAGCTCACGACTGATATAATCCGGTGCGTCACCTTCAAACTTATAATAGATCTTGTGCTCAAGACTGGCCCAGAAATCCATCGCAATGGTGCGGATCTGAATCTCTACCTTGGTATCTACCACACTGTCCGACAGAAAGATCGGCACGGAAACCAGCATATGGTAACTCTTATATCCGCTCTCTTTCGGCTTTTTGATGTAATCCTTAATTGCCAGCACTTTTAAGTCACTTTGATTCCCGATCATCTCCGCCAGGCGGTAAATATCGGAAGTAAATGAACAGATCAGCCGTACGCCTGCAATGTCATTGATATAGCGGAGCATATTCTCAATTGAAGTCTCATAGCCGTATCGTTTGAGCTTTTTTACGATACTCTCCGGCGTCTTGATCCTTGTCTTGATATGCTCAATCGGGTTATATTTATGTACGTGCTGAAACTCATCATTGAGGATTTCCAGCTTCGTCCCTACCTCTTTCATTGCTGCATTATATAAGAAAATGACGGTCTTCCAACTGTCCACGTCTTCATAATTCTTGATCGCGTCTTCCATCTGGTGTTCTCCTCTCAACTTGGAAAATCTCCCTTCTCACTTAGTCTCTATTAGTATACCATATTTGGCTCTTACTGTCATAAACTTCATGTTTTTTTAAGAAAGAAAACTTTTCCTATCAGAGAATACTAACTTCCGTTTTTTATTTTGTTTCCAGAAGATCCTGGAAGCGCGTCATTGCCTCTACTGTATTCTCGTAAGTACCAAATGAAGTCAGACGGAAATAGCGTTTTCCATTCTCTCCAAATCCGGCTCCGGGCGTTCCGACTACCTGGATCTCATGCAGCAGATAGTCAAAAAACGTCCAGGAATCCATGTCCTTCGGGCATTCAAACCAGACATACGGGGAATGTACCCCTCCATAAAACCGGATGCCAAGATCTGAAAGTGTATCTGTAATGACACGCGCATTCTCCCTGTAGTATTCCAGATTCTCCTGACACTGATGGATACCTTCCTCACTGAACACTGCCGCTGCCGCTTTCTGTACAATATAGGAAGTACCATTGTATTTTGTGCACTGACGTCTGTTCCACATGGCATTCAGTGACATCTCTTCTCCTGCGGACGCTGTAAATACCAGTTCCTGCGGAACGATCGTATATCCACATCTGGTTCCGGTAAATCCCGCTGTTTTGGAAAGTGAACAGAACTCAATCGCGCACTGTTTTGCCCCTTCTACGGCATAGATACTTCTCGGAAGTTCCGGATCAGACACAAACGCCTCATAAGCCGCATCAAAAAGGATCACTGCCTGATTCTTCAGCGCATAATCCACCCACTCTTTTAACTGGCTTTTGTTATAGCATGCGCCGGTCGGATTGTTTGGCGAACAGATATAAATGATATCCGCATGCTGATCCCAGTCCGGCATCGGAAGGAAGTCATTGTCTGCATTTCCCTCAATATATTCCACTTTATTTCCGCACATAACATTGGAGTCCACATAGACAGGATAAACCGGTGTCGGGATCAGGATCACATTATCGTGTGCAAACAGATCCGTGATATTCCCTGTATCACTCTTTGCCCCGTCTGACACAAATACGGCAGACGCATCAATCTCTACACCACTTCTTTTGTAATAGTCCACAATGGCTTTTCTGGTATCTTCATACCCTTGCTCCGGGCCATATCCTTTAAACGTATCCGCAGACATCATCTCTTTTGCCCCTTCAAGAAGTGCCTCTCCGGCACACTGACACAGAGGACGTGTGACATCTCCGATTCCCAGGCGTATCACATTTTTTTCCGGATTCTGCTTCGTATACGCAGCAACACGGTGTGCGATCTCCGAAAAAAGATAATTTTCCTGCAGTTTCAAATAATTTTCATTTAAATTCGGCATTCTATTTTCCTCACTATTTTCCAGTTATGTCTCATCAAACAGCAGCGTCAGGATCATCTGTGCTGTCTCCACCATATTGGTTCCGTTATCCATACTGCATTTCTGCAGATATTTGTGAGCTTCCTCCTCTGTCAGATAGTTTCTCTCCATCAACAGAAATTTTGCATTACGGATATAATTCTGTTCCTTCTCACTCCGTTTTTTGGGTGTCCGGGTTTTCTTTTTGATCCGCCGCTCCAGCTGACGAAGCACCATATCTGCGGTATTGACCAGATCATAGGCTTTGATCGGCATGGTCAGGGATAAAATCCCTGCACCGACTTGTGCCACCGTCTCCTCGGATCCTAACAGAATGGATTCAAAATTCCGCGGCAGGCAATCTACCAGATCCAGATAATACATATCCGGCATCCGGTACCCGCTGATGACAAGACCATACGAATATTCACCAACCATCTGAAGAGCCGAAGAGGCAGAAGAACACGCAAACACCGTCTGAAATCCGTGTTCAAGCAGTATTTTCTTCACTTTTTTCGCATTCTCAAGCTTTGGTAATACGACAACGATGACTCCCATCTGCGGCCTCCATTGATTTTCTTAAACCAGATACAGATACTGCTCCAGTTCCCACTTTGTTACCTGTTCCAGATAGTTTTTCCATTCTCGGCGTTTCATTTTCTGATATTCCGCAACATAGGATTCTCCAAGCACTTCCCGCACCAACAGATCCTGCCCCATTGCATCCAGTGCCACTCCCAGATTTTCCGGAAGGCTCTGAATTTTTCGTTGCTTTTTCTCCTCATCGGACAGTCTGCAGATATCTTCTGTCAGTTCCTTTGGCGCTTTCTGCTGTTTCCTGATTCCATCCAGTCCTGCTTCCAGACAAAGTGCCAGAAGCAGATATGGATTTGCCGCACAATCCGGACTTCTCAGTTCCAGATCCACGCCTTCTCCTCTGCGTTTTCTGACATGGAGCAGCGCATTTCTCTGTGTTCTGGACCAGGTCACATCGGAAGGTGCCTCAAATCCCGGAACCAGACGCTTATAAGAATTGACCAATGGATTAAACACTGCTGTCATCCCCACAACATGTCCCAGAATTCCCGCCAGAAATGCTTCGCCGTCTGTGCTCAATTCACCGTTTTCACCGGTAAACACATTTCTGCCGTTCTTAAGAAGCCGCATGTGCAGATGCAGACCGGAACCATTTACATCCTGCCGTGGTTTCGGCATAAATGTGGCATGAAGACCGTAGCGCTTTGCAATCGTACGGACTGCCATTTTAAATGTCATCACCTTATCTGCAGTGGAAAGCGCATCTTCAAACGCAAAGTCGATCTCATGCTGTGCCGGCGCAATCTCATGATGAGAAGATGTAATCTGATATCCCATCTCCTCCAGTGTCAGAATAATGTCCCTTCTTGTATTCTCGCCCAGATCGATCGGCGACGTATCCAGATACCCTGCTCTTTCGTGCGAAACGGTAGTCGGCATTCCATTGTCATCTGTATGGAACAGGAAAAATTCACACTCCGGATTCACTTCCAGTGTATAGCCCTGTTTTTCTGCTTTTTCCAGTGCCCGTTTCAGGATCAGCCGCGGGCTCAGTTCGTATTCGCTGCCATCCTCTGTGCATACATCACACAGAAAACGGGCAACTTTTCCATTCTGAGGACGCCATGGCAGTATGGTAAACGTAGAAAAATCCGGCTTGAGATACAACTCTGTCTCCTCTTCTTTTGCAAATCCGTTCAAAGAAGCCAGGTCGATCGTGCAGCGGTCATCCATTGCTTTTTCCAGGCAGCTGACCGGAACTGCGACATTTTTCAAGGTTCCGAACATATCCGTAAACTGCAGACGGATAAACTCAACGCCTTCTTCCTCCACGATCTGCAGAATTTCTGTTTTTCTATACTTCTCCATAACATCCTCTCCTTGTCTTACACTATGATCCTATTATATTTCTCTCTTACAGATTTGTATACCCCATCAAAGAATAATCGACTGCTTTTGCAGCCTGTTTTCCTTCCTGGATCGCCCATACGACCAGCGACTGACCTCTGCGCACATCTCCTGCTGCAAATACCCCCGGTACATTGGTCTCATACGTTTCTTCTTTTGTCGCTACATTTGTTCTTGCATCTACAGATACCCCAAATGCATCTGTTACATATTTCTGGCTGCCCGTAAACCCTGCGGCGATCAGTACCAGATTAGCATCCACCACTTTTTCACTGCCCGGAACGGGAACCATCTGCATTCTGCCTGTCTTTTTATCTTTTTGAGGCTCCAGGCTGACCAGAACTGCTTTTTTGACATTTCCGTTTTTGTCCTTCTGGAATTCCTTTACCGTTGTCTGATACATTCTCGGATCTTTTCCAAAGACTGCAATGGCCTCTTCCTGACCATAGTCCGTCTTCTCCGTGCGCGGCCACTGCGGCCATGGATTGGACTTTGTTCTCTCTTTGGAAGGCTTGGGCATCATCTCCAGCTGTGTAACCGATTTGGCCCCCAGTCGGATCGCGGTCCCCACGCAGTCATTTCCTGTATCACCGCCTCCAATCACCAGCACATGTTTCCCTTTTGCCGGGATAAAAGTGCCCTCTTTCAGATCCTGATCCAGGAGACTCTTTGTTACCGAAGACAGGAAATCCACAGCAAAATAAATATTTTTACTGTCTCTTCCCGGCACCTCGATATCTCTCGGATTCGATGCTCCGCAGGCTAAGATCACCCGGTCGAACTGTTTTTGAAGCTCTGCTGCAGTCACATCTTTTCCTACATTCACTCCGGTTTTAAAAAGAACGCCTTCTTCTTTCATCAGCCGGACTCTTCTCTCTACAATGTCTTTTTCCAGTTTCATATTCGGAATTCCATAGCACAGAAGTCCTCCGATTCTGTCGCTTCGCTCAAATACAGTCACCTGATGCCCTCTTCGGTTGAGCAGTAATGCCGCAGCAAGACCTGCCGGTCCGCTTCCGATCACTGCCACCGTCTTTCCGGTACGCACCTTCGGCGGCTGTGCTGTCACCCATCCGTTCTGGAATGCATGTTCAATGATCATTTTCTCGTTGTCCTTAATTGCCACCGGATCTCCGTTCAAGGCACAGGTACATGCCGCCTCACAGAGCGCCGGGCAGACTCTTCCGGTAAATTCCGGAAAACAATGTGTCTTTTCGAGACGCTCATATGCCTGTTTCCAGTTCCCGCGATAGATCAGATCATTGGTCTCCGGCACCAGATTGTGAAGCGGACATCCGGATGTCATGCCTGCGAGCAGGCTGCCGTTCTGGCAGAACGGCACGCCGCAGTCCATGCAGCGTCCGCCCTGTTTCTGTTGTTCTTTTACAGGCAGTGAAGTTTTAAACTCATGAAAATGACGGATTCTCTGAAGCGGTGTTTCTGCCTTTGTATTTTTTCTTTCGTAATCTAAAAATCCTGTTGGTTTTCCCATTGTTTCTATACCTCACTTTCTTTCATCTGAAAACTCTCATTAAAGGCTTCCATCTGTGCCTGTTCGCTGCTCATTCCCCGTTCTTCCCACTTGGAAGCCAGTGCGATCATCTTCTTATAATCATGAGGAATAATCTTTTTAAATTTCTGCAGATACGCATCAAAGTCGGCAAGAATCTCTTTTCCGCGCGCAGAACCTGTATTTTCCACATGCTCCTCGATCATTGCGCGAAGCTCCTGGATGTCATATTTGTTCTCCACTTTTTCAATTGCGATCATGGCCTTGTTCAGATTGCGGTAAAGATGACTGTTTTCATCCAGAACGTAGGCGATTCCTCCGCTCATTCCCGCAGCAAAGTTCTTTCCTGTTTTTCCAAGCACTGCCACACGTCCGCCGGTCATATATTCACATCCGTGCTCACCTACCCCTTCTACAACGGCATACGCTCCGGAATTGCGGACTGCGAAACGCTCTCCTGCAACACCGTTGATGAACACTTTTCCTGCCGTTGCACCGTAAAGCGCCACGTTTCCGACAATGATATTTTCCTCGGCTTTATATCCTCTGTTCTTCGGCGGATATACAACCAGTTTTCCACCGGAAAGTCCTTTTCCATAATAGTCGTTGGTATCTCCGCAGAGTGTCATGGTCAGTCCCTTCGGAATAAATGCTCCGAAGCTCTGTCCGCCGACTCCCTTGCAGTTTACAACAATGGTATCTTCCGGCAGTCCTTCTTTGTGGAAACGGGTAATCTCCGCGCCGAGGATCGTACCTGCAGAACGGTCGATATTTTTCACCTCTGTTTCCAGAACTGCTTTGTTTCCTTTTTCTACCGCAGTTTTCAGTTTCTTTAACAGAACTCTCTCATCCAGTGTTTTTTCCAGCTGGAAGTCATAGGCTTTTCCTTCTTTAAATGTCACATTTTCTTTTGCCGGATGATACAGAATCTCACCCAGATCCATCTTGTCTGCCATCCGGGAATGCTTCGTTTCATTTCTCTTTAAGAGGTCTGTTCTTCCTACCATCTCATCTACCGTACGAACTCCGAGTTTCGCCATATATTCTCTGAGCTCCTGGGCAACAAACCGCATGAAGTTCTCTACATACTCCGGTTTTCCCTGGAAACGTTTGCGAAGTTCCGGATTCTGTGTAGCAATTCCCACCGGACAGGTATCCAAATTACATACGCGCATCATCACACAGCCAAGCGTTACAAGCGGAGCTGTCGCAAATCCGAATTCTTCCGCTCCCAGAAGTGCCGCGATCGCCACATCTCTTCCGCTCATCAGTTTTCCGTCTGTTTCGATCTTCACACGTTCACGCAGTCCGTTCTGGATCAGTGTCTGATGAGTCTCAGCCAGACCAAGTTCCCACGGAAGTCCCGCATTGTGGATGGAACTTTCCGGAGCAGCACCGGTACCGCCGTCGTAACCGGAAATCAGAATTACCTGTGCTCCTGCTTTTGCCACACCTGCTGCTACGGTTCCGACGCCTGCTTCTGATACCAGTTTCACAGAGATTCTGGAGTATTTATTTGCATTTTTCAAATCATAGATCAACTGTGCCAGATCTTCGATCGAATAAATGTCGTGATGCGGCGGCGGAGAAATCAGACTCACTCCCGGTGTGGAATGTCTTGTCTTTGCCACCCACGGATACACCTTTTTCCCCGGCAGATGACCTCCTTCACCCGGTTTCGCGCCCTGTGCCAGTTTAATCTGGATTTCCTTTGCGCTGACCAGATAACGGCTTGTCACACCAAATCTTCCGGATGCAACCTGTTTGATGGCAGAACATCTGTCTGTTTCTGTATTTGCGGAATCCAGGCGCTCGTCACTCTCTCCGCCTTCTCCGGAGTTGGATTTTCCATGCAGATGATTCATCGCGATTGCCAGTGTCTCATGCGCTTCCTGTGAAATGGATCCGTAGGACATGGCTCCTGTCTTAAATCGCTTCACAATATCTTCCACACTCTCCACTTCATCCAGCGGAATCTCTTTTTCTGCATAGGCAAAATCCATGAGGCTTCTCAGATATCCCGTCTCCTCTGCATCGATCTTTTTCGTATACTCTTTAAACAATTCATAATTCCCGGTCCAGGTCGCCTGCTGCAGCAAATGGATCGTCTCCGGATTATAGCGGTGTTCTTCACCATCTGCACGTCTCTTGTGTTTTCCCATACTCTCCAGCGCCAGATTCGTTGTCAGTCCCAGCGGATCAAATGCTTTTGTATGGTATTCATCTACCTGCTTCTCGATATCCTCCATGGTGATACCGCCCACACGGCTGACTGTACCTGCGAAATATTTGTCTGTCACTTCTTTTGAAATTCCAATCGCTTCAAAGATCTTCGCTCCCTGATAAGACTGGATCGTGGAAATTCCCATCTTGGATGAAATCTTCACGATTCCGTGCAGGATCGCCAGTGTATAATCCTCCACTGCCGCATAGTAGTCCTTGTCCAGCATCTCCTCTTCGATCAGCTCATGGATCGTATCCAATGCAAGATACGGATTCACTGCGCACGCTCCATATCCGAGCAGTGTCGCAAAGTGATGAACCTCCCTTGGTTCTCCCGACTCCAGGATCAGAGAAAGTGAGGTCTGTTTCTTCGTTGCCACCAGATGCTGATGCACTGCAGAAACTGCCAGAAGAGACGGGATCGCCATATGGTTTTCATCCACATCCCGGTCAGACAGTACCAGAATGTCTGCTCCGTCTTTATATGCCTTGTCAACTTCCACGAACAGGCGCTCCAGAGCTCTCTCCAGCTTCGTGCTTTTATAATAAGTAATCGGAACAACTGCAACCCGGAATCCTTCTTTTTTCATTTTTTTGATCTTCAACATATCTGTATTTGTCAGGATCGGATTGTTGATCTTTAATACCCGGCAGTTTTCTTCTTTTTCTTCCAGAAGATTTCCCTGTTTTCCTGCATAGACAGTCGTACAGGTCACGATTTCCTCACGGATCGCATCGATCGGCGGATTGGTCACCTGCGCAAAGAGCTGTTTAAAATAATCAAACAGCGGACGTCTCTTATCAGAAAGCACTGCAAGCGGTGTGTCCACACCCATTGCCGCAATGGATTCGCCTCCGTTTAATGCCATGTTCCGAATTGAATTGCGATATTCTTCGTATGTGTATCCAAATGCTTTCTGAAGCTGTTTTCTCTTTACCGGCTCGTACTCTTCTACACGCATATTCGGAATTTTCAAGTCTTTGAGTTCCACCAGATTGCTGTCCAGCCATTCTCCGTAAGGCTGCTTTGTTGTATACATTTCCTTCAGCTCTTCGTCCTGATATATTTTGCCTTTTACTGTATCGACCAACAGCATTTTTCCCGGATGGAGACGTTCTTTTAACACGACCTCTTCCTCCGGCACATCCAGAACTCCGACTTCGGAAGCCAGGATCAAATCTCCGTTTTTCATCACATAATAACGGGACGGACGCAGACCGTTTCGATCCAGAACCGCTCCCATGATATCTCCGTCTGAGAACACGATGGAAGCAGGACCGTCCCATGGCTCCATCATAGTCGCATAGTACTGATAAAAATCCCTGACATCCTGAGAAAGTGTGGCATTTTTGCTCCATGGCTCCGGAATTGCGATCATCATCGCCAGCGGAAGCTCCATTCCGCTCATCACCAGGAATTCCAGCGTGTTATCCAGCATGGAAGAGTCAGATCCTCTGGTATCTACAACCGGAAGAATCTTGTGAAGCTCTCCTTTCAAGGCACCGGATTCCATAGTTTCCTCTCTTGCCAGCATCTTGTCTGCATTTCCGCGGATCGTATTGATCTCTCCATTGTGTACCATAAAACGGTTCGGATGCGCTCTCTCCCAGCTTGGATTTGTATTCGTACTGAAACGGGAATGTACCAGTGCGATCGCAGACTCATAATCCGGATCCTGAAGATCCGCAAAAAATGTCCGAAGCTGTCCCACTAAAAACATTCCTTTGTATACGATCGTTCTGCTGGACATGGATACCACATAGGTGTTGTCATTACTCTGCTCAAACACCCGGCGGGCAATATAAAGCTTCCTCTCGAACTCCAGTCCTTTCTCCACATGCTCCGGCTTTTTGATGAATGCCTGAACAATGTGCGGCATACAACTTCTTGCCTTTTCTCCCAGCACCTCCGGATGCACCGGAACCTCACGAAATCCAAGAAGTTCCAGCCCTTCTTTTTCTACAATGATCTCAAACATCTTCTTTGCCTGATTGCGCTGTAATTCTTCCTGCGGGAAGAAAAACTGCGCGATCCCGTACTCTCTTTCTTCTCCCAGGCTGATCCCCAGCTCTTTACAGACCTTCTGAAAAAACTTATGAGAGATCTGAAGCAGAATTCCGACACCATCTCCGGTTTTCCCTTCGGCATCCTTTCCCGCTCTGTGTTCCAGGTTTTCTACAATCTTCAGCGCGTTTTCCACGGTTTTGTGGCTTTTGATCCCTTTGCTGTTTACTACCGCGCCGATTCCACAGTTATCATGCTCAAATTGTTCCCGATACAGACTTTTTGTCTCTTGTTCCATGTAATTTTTCATTCTATCCTATTCCTCTCTGTTTATTTTTCTGTTCACACCTTTTACTCTCCGCTGGCGCCATAGTTCGCCAGTACGCGTGCAGATGGATCTGTCACATCACAGCCCTCCCACTCCTGATTCGGCATCCAGAAGCCTGCGATCATTTCCGCCTGTCCCGGATAATATTTTTCAAAAATCTCCCGATACAAAAGAGACTCTTTTGTAAACGGCTGTGCATAAGTATATTTTTGACGTTCCTTTTCAAACGCTTCCTCTGTGTAACATGTATCAGCGTACTCTTTCAGGTCGTCTACCATAGAATGTCCCACCGCATCCGAAAATGCTGCCTTTTCTCTCCAGAGAATGTGTTCCGGCAGGTAGTCCCCTGTCTCAAACGCATGGCGGAGCAGGTATTTTCCCTTTTGATACACATTCTGTTTTTTTCCGGGATCGATCGCCATCACATACCGGACAAAGTCCAAATCTCCAAATGGCACTCTGGCTTCCAGAGAATTTACGGAAATACACCGGTCTGCCCGAAGGACATCGTACATATGCAGCTCTCTGACCCGCTTTTCTGATTCTTTCTGAAATGCCTGTGCCGACGGTGCAAAATCCGTATATTTGTATCCAAACAGTTCATCTGAAATTTCTCCAGTCAGAAGAACCCGGATATCCGTCTGCTCATGAATGGCTTTGCAGATAAGATACATCCCTATGCTGGCACGGATTGTTGTAATATCAAACGTTCCCAAAAGTCCGATCACATCCTCCAGTGCCGAGAGCACGTCCTCTTTTGTAATGATTACTTCTGTATGCTCACTTCCGATGTAATCTGCCACCTCTTTTGCGTATTTCAAATCGATGGCATCTTTTTGCATCCCAATTGCAAATGTACGGATCGGAGTTTTACTCTTTCTCGCTGCCACTGCGCACACAAGCGACGAATCCAGCCCTCCGGAGAGAAGAAATCCGACTTTCGCATCTGCCACCAGCCGCTTTTCGATCCCTATCACCAGTTTTTCCCGAATATTGGCGCACACCTGCTCCAGATCATCCTGACAGATCTCATCCACCTTTGTAATCTCGCAGTAGCAGACAAATTCTCCGTCTTTATAATAATGCCCCGGCGGGAACGGATGGATTTTTTCACACAGCCCGATCAGATTTTTGGCTTCACTTGCAAATACGATGGTTCCCTTCTTATCATATCCATAATAGAGCGGGCGGATACCGATCGGATCTCTTGCCGCAATATATTCCTGTGTTTTTCCGTCATAGATGATGCAGGCAAACTCCGCATCCAGAATACGAAACATTTCTGTACCATATGTCTCATAGAGCGGCAGAAGTACTTCGCAGTCCGAATCACTCTGAAACGTATATCTGTCGGAAAGGCTTTCTCTCAAACGCTCAAATCCGAAAATTTCTCCATTGCATACCACATAACTGCCACCCAGTGAAAACGGCTGCATCCCGGATGCCGTAAGCCCCATGATCGCAAGTCTGTGGAATCCAAGCAGACCATTTCCGGTATCTACAATCCTGCTGTCATCCGGTCCTCTGGAAATCGTTTTATCAAATCCTTTCTGAAACTCATCCAGATCATCGCAAATACCGCAATATCCTATAATTGAACACATAATCAAGCCCCTCCTGTAATCAGATTCTCTTATCACAACAAAAAAAGGCCCCCTTCACGTAAAAATATACGTAAAAGACGCCTTTGTCTGATATGTTTTGCATTTTACACTGACAATTCCTGTTTGTCAAGTTGGTTTTTTCCTAATTCTCCACTTCCCGCAGTCGCTCCACCACAGTCACAGTCCGCATCCTGCTATGAATCCACTCTTTTATATTTTTCAACCACCAGTACCAGGCAGACAAATGCTGCTGCGAAAACAAGCTGTATCATAATCGCCTGCAAGAACTGTCCTTTTGCAGAAGCTGTCAGATGTCCGAAATCAGCAAGAATATCATTTGCTTTCTCATACCAGTATACCGGAAGGAACTGACTCACAGCTTTTACATCATTTCCCATGAACTCAAGAGGCACAAACGCACCTCCCAGAAAGCACATTCCCAGAGAAATGATATTCGCAATTCCGGTCAACGCGTCTCTGTTCGGTGCAATTGTTCCCATCAGATATGCCAGCGCAATCGCTACGAAAAGCATGAATACCGAATTCAACAGGTAATATGCAAAATTTCCTGATGTATAAAAATCTTTTCCAAAAAATACAATCGCAATTACAATTACAAAGATCCACAGCGCAATCCCTGCCAGGCTCATGCACAAAATCCCCTCCAGACTTTGTCTTCTTCCGGAAACAGGAGATGCCGCCATCCTTTTTTTCAGATCTGGATTATGAAAAACAATCAGAATATTACCCATCACAAATCCAGATAATGCCAGAAACAGATACGGCATATACCGAAAATAATATACATACGGAGCATCTTCTGTGTTTTTCCCATCCTTTAAAAAGGTTACCTTCACGCTTTGTGTCCTCTCAAGAGCACTCGCTGCTTCCGCCTCCGTAAATCCTGCTGCCTGATACGTTCTGGCATTATTCAGAAAGCTGTTGATCTGCTGATCCACATAACTGCCCGAATATGTATCCGGAATTTTTGTCACAGAAAGTTTTTCGTCTCCCTTGATACATTTCTCATAAAAATTCTCCGGAATTCTGACCACATAATCCACTTCTCTGTAATACAGCTTTTCCTGTATCTCAGAAACGTCATTTTCTACAGGAATCAGATGATGCAGATTTCCAAGATACTCTGTCAGAGACTCTGCAAGACTTCCTCCATCCTCATCGACAATTCCAATATTCAGCTTTTCCGCCTGATAACTTGTTTCTGACTTTCCCGCTGTGGACTGAAACAGAAGCGTACATCCGAAAAAAATAGCAACATATAGCAGTATCAACATTCTGTTCTGACCGATAATCTTCATGTATCCTTTAAATACTGTCATAACGTTCCCTCCTGACAACCACAAATGAAACTGCAAGAATTACTGCGCACATGATAAATAGTGTAAGAATGTCATTTCTGAACCGTACCGGATCGTCATACACATTAATACAGTAAAAAGCATCTGAGATTACTGCCGCCGGATTCAGTTTGTTTACAAGGGGCAATGCACGGTCAACGGCATGTTTTATCTGTACATTCACAAGACCAGCCAGCACACTGGTTGTCATAGAAATCCCAAGCATGATTCCAACCTTGATCCCCTCGCTGAACTTGCCGATACTGCACACCAGAATTCCCATACTCACTCCGATTACACAGCCTGCCGCCACAATCAGCAGCATTTTTCCCATACTTCCCTGAAATTCCATCTGAAGTACATATTTGCAGTAAACAATTAAAATCACCACATTTAAAAAATGAAGTATAAAAGAAGAGATCAGCTCCGTAAGTATCATCTTCAGTCTGTGTACCGGAGATACACATTGTCTCGCAGCCAAAGTACTCAGGTTTGCCTGCAGCCACATCGCAGAACCAAGACCGATAAAACAGCCGTACATGCACGCCATCGCAGCCAGCGCATAAAAGAATCCCATGTTCCCGTTGGTCGTTCTGCCGCCTGCGGAAACATTCTCTACCAGTTCCTGATAGTCCGACATCGCGGCAACCGCCTTTTTCATATTTTCAGGATGTACATCTGCCACTGTTTCCAGCGTATCCTTTCCATTTAGATAGCTCTCCAGAAGACTTTGCATAATACTCTGAGCAAGTCCGTTTTTTCCCACCTTCAGATAAGGCGTTTCTGTTCCATAAAAAATTCCGGAGATTTTCTGATCCTCAAGCTTCTGCAACGCTTCTTTTTCTGTCATTGTTTCCACATGGATCAAAGTTTCTTCTTTGCTGACTTCTTCCAGGAATGACGGAAATACTGAATCTCCCGGATTCTCTTCCACAAAAGCAGCCTGAACAGTTTCAAAATCTGACTCTGAAATGTTCCCGAATGCAAAATAAAACAGCGTTCCGAGAATCAGCGGAAACATGCAGGGCCAAAATAACATACTGAAATTCTTTACTTTTCTGATCACACTGTATTTTATCAAATGAAACATCTCTCTCCCCCCTCTAATCGCGAAGCTGCTTTCCTGTAATCTCAAGAAATACATCATTCAGAGTCGGCAGCTCTGAGTAGACTCTTCCAAAAGCAGTCCCCTGCTCCTCCAGACAGTGAAGGATCCGCACAAGGTTATGTCTGGCTTTTGTACACTGTACAGTAAGAATGTCATTTTGATAATCAACAGCGAATACATGCGGCAGCTCTCTGATTCCTGCAAGCTGCTCCTCACTTAGTACGACCGCCTCGATCGTCACCTTTTCCCCTGTTTTGATCATCCCGGTAAGCTGTTCTTTGGTGCCAACAGCAATACTCCTTCCATGATCCATGATCGCAATCCTGCTGCAGATCTGCTCCACCTCTTCCATATAATGAGAGGTATAAACAATGGTTGCTCCCTGTCTGTTCAGCTCCTGAATTCCTTCCAGAATCCGGTTTCTGCTCTGCGGATCCACAGCCACTGTAGGTTCATCCAGAATAATCAATCTGGGCTTGTGTGCAATGCCACAGGCAATATTCAGCCTTCTTAAGAGTCCGCCGGAGAGCTTCTTTGGTCTTGTCTTTTGGTAGTCCTCCAGCCCTACAAAAGCAATCGCCTCTTTTACAAGACTTTTTCTTTTTTCTTTCTCTTTTACATAAAGTCCGCAGAAATAATCAATATTCTCATATACTGTCAGTTCATCAAAAACCGCCACATTCTGAAGTATGATCCCTATCTGCTTTTTCACCTCATAATGATCCGGTGCCATCTCCTGACCGAATATCCGTATACTGCCTTTATCATATTTCAAAAGTGCCAGCATACAGTTGATCACCGTTGTTTTACCCGATCCGTTTGGTCCCAGAAGTCCGAAAATTTCCCCTTCCCGAACATTCAGATTCAAATGATCCAGGGCAACAAAAGAACCGTATCTTTTTACAAGATTTTCTATCTGTATGATTCCATTTTCCTGAAAACGCTCTGTTCCACCCATATATGTCTCCTCCTTGTTTGATCGAACGCTGTTCTTTTCCTACAGCTGATACCCAAATTATAAACTGCCCGCTTTCCATCCGGTAGTGAACGCTGTCATTTCCCCACATGACAAATGTCACTTTCCGTCTTTCCTTTTGCCTTTTCCTTTGCCCGGATCCTGATTTTGTATTATACTGAGGATATCCAAAGATAAATCTGTTTACCGGGAGGAATTGTACGATGCGCCATCTTGAAAATACTGGATTATTCATATTGTCCGGCTTCTTTTTCCTTTTTTTCAGAAAACTGGATTATTTTTTTGTATGCGCCTTTCTCCTGTGCCTGTGTTTGTGCTGTACCAGTTATTTTGCACAGTCAAAAAGGCTTCACCTGGTTCTGTGTACCGCTTTTATAGCGGCCGCTTTTCTGATCCCGGAGCTGTTTCTGTTTTTCCCCGCAGTATTTTATGTACTCCTTCTGGATCAATATCATGTTCCGGCTCTTGTATGCAGCGTTCTTTACTTTTACGGCATCTGGTCAGAAGGAGAACGAATTCCTCTTTTTTCCTTCTGGGGAATCTTCTTGTTTCTCCTGGCTTTCCGTCTGCAAAACCGCACAGAAGCCGCAGAATGTCTGGAACAACGGCTCATGAAACTAAGAGATGACAGCACCGAAAAAAATCTCCTTCTGGAAGAAAAAAACCGGATGCTTGCGGAAAAACAGGATTACGAAATTTATGCAGCCACGCTGAAAGAACGAAACCGGATTGCCAGAGAAATTCATGACAATGTCGGGCATCTGCTCTCCCGCTCCATCCTGATAACAGGCGCCGCCAAGGCCCTCAATGCTTCCGATACACTTTCGCCGGTTCTGGATAATCTGGACCATTCTCTGAATCAGGCAATGACGAGCATCCGCTCCAGCGTCCATGACCTTCATGACGAGTCACTGAATCTGAAAGAAGCAGCCGAAAGCCTGACCTCAGATTTTACATTCTGTCCCGTAACTCTGCATTATGACATGGGCTTTGAAGTTCCGAGGGAAATTAAATATTGTTTTATCAGCATTATAAAAGAAGCGCTTTCCAACGTGGCCAGGCACAGCAATGCCACTCTGGTACAGATTACCATGCGGGAACACCCTGCACTGTATCAACTTTGTATCGAAGACAATGGCACCCTGACAGAAAGCAACCTGGAAACATTGCTCCCAAACAGAGGCATCGGTCTTTCCAATATGAACGACCGGCTCAAAGTCCTGAACGGAAACCTGCAGATCACAATCCAAAAAGGGGTTCGCCTTTTTATCACAATTCCAAAAGAACAGGAGTATTAAGTTTATGAATATTGTAATTGTTGATGATGATATTGTTGTCTCCGGCGCACTGAAAACCATTCTGGAAGCCAGCGGTGACATTACCGTTTCCGCCACAGGCACGGACGGAAAAGACGCAGTAAGATTATTCAGAACATACAGACCTGATGTACTTCTTATGGACATCAGAATGAAAGAACTCAGCGGACTTGACGCATCCGCTGAGATATTAAAAGAATTTCCCGATGCCAAAATTCTTCTTCTCACCACGTTCTCTGATGATGAGTATATTGTAAGGGTATTAAAACTTGGTGCGAAAGGCTATCTCCTCAAACAGGATTACGAAAGCCTCATCCCGGCACTGCACGCGGTTCACTCCGGACAGACTGTTTTCGGAAATGAAATCATTTCCAAGATTCCCGAGCTTCTTCAAACCGGTCTGGCATTCCACCTGGAAGACTACGACATCAGCGAACGGGAGCTTGAGATCATACGCCTGATCGCTGACGGTCTCAGTAACAAAGAAATTGCTTCTCGCCTGTTTCTCAGTGAAGGAACCGTCCGGAATTACCTGAGTTCCATCCTCGATAAACTGGATCTGCGTGACAGAACACAGGTCGCTGTATTTTATTACCGGCATAAGTAATCAGTTTTCCACACTCTATCGGTTTCCGGACAACATTTTCCACACGAAGGACTGGCCTTTTCCACAAATCCGCCAAAACAGTGATGTCAGCGCAAAGCAAAGCACCGGAAGCAGGAAAAACAAAAGGATTCCCGGCCACATAGATGCGGAAAGATACTTACTCACCAACACGTTCATCCCACGCACGATCAGAAAATGCGTCATGTATACAATAAATGTATGCTTCTGCCAGTTTGCCGCCATCGGAAGCGGCAGCTTGCAGACAACGCACCACAAGGCAGCCGCAAACAACAGAAGATACATCAGATTGGTGAACATACTCGGCGAATGTTTGAAAAAATAATACGCCAGAACTGCAAGGATCACGCTCGCCAAAAGCAGCAGCCAGCTTGTGTTTTTACTTTCTACTGCACCACTTCCATGAATTCCGATATATCCCCCGGTCATATAAATAAACAGCCAGTTGCAAAATGCCTGCGCCTGTACACTTCCGAATGCCAGATCTCCACAGATGCCGGTACTGTCAATAACAAGCACCAGAACGATCGCCACGATCCCCATATATTTATTGCTGATCAGCAGATAAATCAGAGGGGAGAGCACCACAAGCAGGATCAGAAACTGTAAAAACCATAAAAATGCGCAGTATCTGTAATTGAGTACCGCATCCACGATCCCCTTCCAGGTTACTGTGATCGGTGGTTCATTGAACACAGCCCGCAAAGGTGTGATATAGGACACCCCTACATGAATGAAATAGTAAAGCAGTGTCCAGATCACATACGGAATCAACAATCCCACAAACCGCGTCTTGTATTTTTCCAGCACTTTCCCCCAGGAATAATTTCTGTAAAACAGATATCCGGAACACAGAAAAAATCCTGCCACACCGACCACTGCGATATCCGAAACCATCGTCTGCTCAATCTGGTTAAACAACGGCTTTCCCTCTATCATCACCACTTCTGTAAACAGATCCGTGTTCTGTGCATGAATCCACACCACAAAAATACAAAGTATAAAATTGTACCATGTTACCCGATTGCTGAATGTATTCTTATTCATATGCTACTCCTCAATGATCTGGATCTCCAGATAATCAAAATCAATGGAATCCACAAAATTATCCTGATAAAATCTTGCCTTTGCATGCTTCTTAAATTCTGCGATCGTCACATCCAACCAGATCGGCTTGCTGAGATCAAACTCATAGCAGATTTCCTCCAGCGCATTGAAAATTTTATGTGTGCGTGTCTCATCCGAATCGTCACAGATCACCATGTCCCGCAGCATCCGGTTGTCTTTAAATTCTTTTGCCCATAATCGAAACATTGTTTTTCTCCTTTTTGCAAATTTATAAAATAGAAATTCCACCGTAATTATCAGCCTTACAGAGTTTTAGTATAACACTAAACCACTGGTTTTTAAATAGTACCAAACCACTTTCATACAATCAATTTTTCTCACAAAAAAGTCTGCCCGCAGAAAGTATTCCGCTTTCTGTGGACAGACTTTTTATTATAGATACTTTTCCTTTATTCGTTATGGATTGCTGCTAATGGGCTCAGCCGCATTGCCCGAAGTGCCGGGAAATATCCTGCCGCCATCCCCACAAATACTGCAAAAATCATGGATGCCGCTGCCAGCCTGATCGGAATATAGGAAATATTTCCTTCCACTCCCATTGCCCCGCTGCTGGCCACGATCGCATTGATCACAAAAGAGATCAAAAAACTTAAGATATTTCCGACCAGTCCGCCGATAAATCCGATAAACGCTGCCTCTAACAGAAACATCTGCTTGATATTGCGCAGGCTGCATCCCAATACCTTGATCACACCGATTTCTTTTGTTCTCTCATAAATGGACATCATCATTGTATTGGCAATTCCGATCGCCGCTACAAACAGTGACACGGCACCGATTCCACCAAGAACCGCCTGCACCATTGCAAACTGTTTTTTCATGCTGTCCATATACTCCACATTTGTAGTCACCTGGAATCCCATATTTCGGATTTCTGTGGACAGTGCGTCTACATTGTCAATGTCATCTGCCTTGACTTTCAGTGAGGAATATACAAAATCCTTATATGGTTTTCCGGATTTTGTAGTCGGCTGTCCCGGAATCGCTCTGCCGCTGAACTCCTTTTTCAGCATACTTTTCAATGTCTCGAGGTTACAATACACCGAGTAGGAATTTGCATTATATGTATCCACATCCCCTTCTACCATTCCGCTTGCACGCACGACATACTTTTTCGGCGGCTTTGTACTCTGCTGTGTCTTGCCGTCTCCACCGCTCTCCGGTGCTGTTGCTCCCGTAGATGGCGACTGACTCGAATAATATGCCTCCTGATCCAGGATCAAAAACAATGAATCATGAGCCAGATCTATATCCGGAAGCACTCCTGTCTCCCAATACATCTTTCCTGTTGATTCTTCTGAAAAGTTTGTAATGACATTATTTCCGATAACCAGATCCAGTTCCGCACTGCCTGCTTTCGGAAGGCTTCCGCCCGGTGCCAGCTTGATGTTCAGATCTTTCAGCCCTTCCTCTGTCATACCTGTCAGAGGACAGTATCCGATATATCCGTTTTTCTTTAAAAGTGCATCAATTGACAAAACCGGCTGCACGTCTGCCACATGATCCAGCTTTTTAATCTGTTCGATCACATCATCTGTTGTATATTTGGTCGCTTCCTCTTCGTTGTTGGTATCCCCCATATAGAAACCGCCCATCTGGGAAGAACCTTTTCCTGTCACTGTCAGACTTGTAACACCTCCGGATTGCTCAATTTCCTGATACATCGATTCCTGAAGTCCAAGCCCCAGCGAGATCATGACTACGATAGATGCAGTACCAATGACAACACCCAGCACTGTCAAAAACGTCCGAAGTTTTCTTCGTTTCAGACTGTTGCTACTCATCCTCAGTAAATCGATCCACCTCATTCAGCAAGTCCTCCTCTTCCAAAGCCGCCATTTTTTTCTTCTTATGTCTGCGCAGCAATACAACTGTAACAATTCCTGCCACCACAACAACCGCGATCACGATCGGAACAACCGGAAGTCCTTTTTCCGGTGCTTCTGCCTCCATCGGCATCATATCCGCAGGATTCTGTGCAGGTGTTACTGTCAGAGGAAATTCTTTCTCCATACTCGCACTCTTTCCGGCTTCATCTTCATAAGAAATCACGACTTTACACTTTTTCGTCTCATCCATCTCCTGATTTGCTGTTACGATTCCGTCAATAGAACCTGTTGCCCCCGGCTCTATATTTCCTACAAATACTTCTTTTCCTGTCAGACCTTCCCCTTCAAATTTGGCTTTTACATTGTAAAGCTTGATTCGTCCGGTATTGTAAAGACTGCAGGTAATATTTGCTTCTTCTCCAACAGCAACGGATTCCGGTGCCACTTCAATGTCACTCAATTCAAATCTGGCTGCCTGCTTTACCGGGATTGCCAGACTGGAAGCACTTTCAAACTGTGTGGCATTGCCGTCCTCATATTTCATGGACATCGCAATACTGTATGGTTTCTGCACAAGATCTGCTCTTGCATTCAGATCAATGGAAATATCTTTTGTCCCTCCTGCCGGGATTCCATCCAGATAAATCGAGCTGGAACCGGATGCAGGCAAAAATGCCGGCGCCTCTGCTGCTGCGTCTGTTCCGGAAGCCGGTGCCTGAAGATCAAACAGCATATTGGAAACCGCTGTCGTGGAAGATGTATTCTTCAAATGAATGATCAGTTTAAAGTTGCTTCCCGCATTGACATCGCCCGGATCTGTATTAAACCCTGTCACAATCACTCGCGGTACTGAAGCAGTAGAAGTTCCACCGCCACTTCCTCCTCCGGAGATGATCGGATCCGTGTTTGTCACTCCACCAGCCAGACTTTCCCCGCCGCCCTGTGGCTCCTGCGGTGTTTCCGGCTGTGCATTGTTATTGTTATTATTGTCATCTGGTTTTTCCTCCGGCTTTGCCGTTGTCTTCGCAAAGATGTACGGTGTACTCTGGAATTGGTTCTCACCATCATCATAAGTCACTGTAAACGCCAGTTTGTATGATTTTGTCTCCACATCATCGCGTACCTTTAAATCTTTCCAGACTGCTTCTGCGTACTGTCCCGCCGGGATTGTTCCCAGCTCCAGTTCGTTGTTCATATCGGCGATTTCAAACGGCCAGCTCGCCCCATCATCAAGTACCGGAGAAATCTTTACATTCCCCGCATCCTGTGTTCCCTTGTTCCAGACCCGAATCAACAGTTCACTTGTCTCTCCTGCTGCATACTGTGGTGTTGTCTGTCCGTTTCCGAGTGTCAGTCGTATCGTGGGAATCGCCTGCTCTCTTGCCAGTGCACTCATCGGAAGCAGCATTGCCGCCACCAGTGCAAAACTTACGATCACTCCCATTGCCTGTTTCCATCGTCTCATTGCTCATTTCCTCCCTGCTCTGCATGTTCCCCTGCTTTTTTTCTATTGTCTTCTACTTTGACGATTTTCCCGTCTATAATATGGAAGATGCGATCTGCATATCCCGCAAGATGATCATCATGGGTTACCATGACCAGTGTTTTCTTCTGCTCTCTGACCACCTGCTGCATCAGCGCCATGACTTCCCGGGATGTACGGGAATCCAGATTTCCTGTCGGCTCATCTGCAAAAATGATCTTCGGATCTACCACCAGTGCTCTTGCCACACCGACTCTCTGCTGCTGTCCTCCGGACATCTGGTTTGGCAGATGCTTTTTATGCTTTTTCAGCTTGACCAGATCCAGCATCTTATCCGCTTTTTTCAGGCGTTGGGCTTTCGGCACACCGCGGAAACTCAAAGGAAGCGCCACATTTTCCAGCGCATTCATACTGCCTAAAAGCTGAAAAGACTGAAAGATAAATCCTACTTTTTCTCTCCTGAATCTGACAAGCTGATCTTCTTTTAAATTCTCAATATGCTGTCCGTCTATAATGACTTCTCCTTTTGTGGGTTTTTCCAGACCTGCCAGCATATTCAGCATCGTCGATTTTCCTGAGCCGGAAGTACCTACAATGGCACAGAATTCACCCTCATAAATCTCCAGACTGACTCCGTTGAGTGCTCGCACTGCAGAATCTCCAAGCTTATACAGTTTGTATAAATTCTTTACTTCAATGATCTTTTTCACACCATACCTCCTCCCAATGCACTACATTATATAAAAGAATTTAAAAATTTCTGCTTGGTAATTTATTAAAATTTTCTTAAGATTGTAATAAAAAAGAACCCACTTACCAGAGTGATCTGGCAAAAAGGCTCTCCTTGACAACTGCAACCATTTCGCATCATATGAATCAGCTATATCTGAATTCCTGACAGCCCTACTCAATCTGCCAGTCGATTGGTGTAACGCCATGTTCTTCCAGAAAATGATTGGTCTGGCTAAACGGCCTGCTTCCGAAAAATCCCCGGTATGCAGACAACGGGCTTGGATGCGGCGCTTCAAGTATCAAATGCTTCGAATTATTGAGCATTCGTTTTTTCCGCTGTGCCGGCGCTCCCCATAAGATGAATACGACCGGACGGTCCTGTGCGTTGACTGCCATGATCGCTGCATCTGTAAACTCCTCCCAGCCGATTCCTCTGTGAGAATTCGCCTGATGCGCCCGTACAGTCAGCACCGTGTTGAGCATCAGTACTCCCTGCTCGGCCCATTTTGTCAAACACCCGTGGTTCGGAATGGTACAGCCCAGATCATCCTGCAGCTCTTTATAAATATTAACCAGAGACGGAGGCACCTGCACTCCCTTTTTCACCGAGAAGCACAGCCCGTGCGCCTGATTGAAATTGTGGTACGGGTCCTGCCCCAGAATCACTACCTTCACATCTTTTAAAGGTGTCAGATGAAACGCATTGAAAATATCATTCGCCGGCGGAAAAATCTGTCTGGTCCGATACTCCTCATTGACCGTATTAAATAATGTTTTATAATAAGGTTTCTTAAATTCCCCCTTTAATGCTTCATACCAGTCTCCATTGATTCCAGACATGATGTTCACTTCCTCTCTTTTGTTCTATATTAGTCTGACGGAAATCCCCTGATCTCTCAAATATTCTTTGACCTGCCGGATCTCCAGTTCCTTATAGTGGAACAATGATGCCGCCAGTGCTGCGTCTGCGCCGCCGTCTGTCAGCGCCTCTTTGAAATGCTCCACGGTCCCCGCACCGCCGGATGCAATCACCGGAATGGACACGCTCTCTGCCACCGCTTTGGTCAGCTCCAAATCGTATCCTGCTTTTGTCCCGTCACAGTCCATACTTGTAAGAAGAATTTCTCCTGCGCCCAGACTTTCCACCTTTTTCGCCCATTCAATGGCATCGATCCCGACATCCACGCGTCCGCCGTTCTTATAAATATTCCAGCCGCTTCTATCCTCTCTCTTTCTGGCATCGATCGCCACCACTACACACTGGCTGCCAAATTTATCCGCTGCATCCCGGATCAGCTGCGGATTGGCGATCGCAGAAGAATTAATGGAAATCTTGTCTGCCCCCTCGCGAAGCAGTGCTTTAAAATCTTCCACTGTGCGGATTCCCCCGCCGACTGTAAACGGAATAAACACACACTTTGCCACTTCCCGTACCATATCGATCACTGTCCCGCGCCCGTCAGAAGATGCGGTAATATCCAGAAACACAAGTTCATCTGCACCTGCCGCGTCATACGCTTTCGCAATCTCTACCGGATCCCCGGCATCCTTTAAATCCACAAAATTCACGCCTTTTACAACTCGTCCGTTATTTACATCCAGACATGGGATAATTCTCTTCGTAAACATCGCCTCTTCCCCCTTACAGTTCTGTAAAATTTTTCAGGATCTTCAGACCTGTCTCACCGCTTTTTTCCGGATGAAACTGACAGGCAAATACATTTTCTTTTTCCACGGAAGCATGGATATGTACCCCATATTCGGCAGAAGCTTTCACGATCGACTCTTCTTCTGCTTCCAGGTAATAAGAGTGCACAAAATAAACATATGCGCCCTCTTCGATTCCCTGAAACAGCTTTCCATTATGCGCAAAATGCAGAGAATTCCATCCCATATGAGGAATCTTCAATCCTTTTTTTGCCGGAATCTTCTTCACTTCCCCTTTTAAAACCCCAAGGCCTTTCACTCCCAAAGCTTCATCACTCTTTTCAAACAAGAGCTGAAGACCAAGACAGATTCCAAGAAACGGGATTTTTCTTCTTACAGCTTCGCGGATCACTTCATCCAGTCCGGTTTTTTCAAGCTGTGCCATCGCGTTGCCAAACGCGCCGACACCGGGAAGTATGATCCTTTCGGCATTTAAAATCGTATCTGCATCATCTGTGATCACGACCTCCTGTCCGAGAGAGAGCAGTGCTTTTTCTACACTTTTGATATTTCCTGCGCCATAATCGATAATTACTGTCATGTATGTGCTCCTTTCATCTGAACGTTCTTTCCTATGAGAAAAGGCATACAAAACACCTCCTGTTTCCAGTTGGCACGTTGTATGCCTGCATTTGCAGATTATTTTATCGCATTTTGTTCTTCATGTAAAGCTGATTTCCCGTCCAGCTCAAACCAGAATTCCACACCATTGTCAAAGTTTCTGACCCCGTATTTCTGATGGAAGGACTCCATGATTGCTTTGACGATCGACAGTCCGATTCCGTTACCGCCATACTCTCTGGTATGTGCTTTGTCTACTTTGTAGAACTTGTCCCACAACTTTGCAAGATCCTCCTGAGGGATCGGATGACCACTGTTGAACACCGTCACCCGAACAATGTCATCTTTTGACAGGACACGGACTTCGATTCTGCGCTCATTGTCCACATGGTGGATCGCATTGGTGAGATAATTGCGGATCACCTGCTCTGTTTTGAACTCATCTGCCCACACATAGACCGGACTCTCACCGATAAAATCAATCTTCGCATCGGCCTGCTGGATCAGGATCTCACAGCTCTGGATCACACCCTGGATCAGTTTGGAGACATCAAAACGTTCGAATATAACTTCATCATTTCCAAACTCAAGCTGATTCAGCGTCAGAAGATTCTTGACCATGAGATTCATCTTGGAAGCTTCATCCATAATCACATCACAATAAAACTCCCGGCTTTCCGGATCATCACTGACGCCTTCTTTCAATCCTTCTGCATATCCCTGGATTAAAGCGATCGGCGTTTTTAACTCATGGGAAACATTGCCCAGAAATTCATTCCGCATATCTTCCATTTTTTCTTTCTTCTCAATATCCTTCATCAACTCATTATTGGCGCGCTTCAGTTCCGAAACTGTCTTCTCCAGACGCTCGGACATAATATTGAAATTATTCCCGAGCGTTCCGATCTCATCCTCTCCACCTCCGGTGTACCTTGCGTCAAAATCCAGCTCTGACATCCGTCTGGAAAGGGAAGCAAGCTGTGTGATCGGCTCTGTAATCTTTCTCGCAAACAAAGATACCAGAATTCCTCCCAGCACCAGTGCCGCAATTCCGACATAGACCAGCAGCTTGTTTGCAAGCGCCGTGCTCTCCCAGATACTGTCCAATGGACTCCTCAGAATAAAGATCGCTCCTTTAGAATAGGTTCCCCACATTTCCAGATAGTCAATTCCTGCTACCGGATCTCTGATCTTTCGTATTTCATAGTTGTCCGTACTTTTCAGAAGCTCTCCTTCATCCTGATTCTGATTAAATACATATCCGCGCAGCTGGCTGACAAGCTGTTCCTGATCTCCTCTCGGCGAGAAAATCACCTGATTATCCTGTAAGACAAGCATGGATATATTCGTACGCTCCATCACTTTCCACGCGCGCTCATCTTCCTTATTTCCCTGTGCCAGTGCCGTTCCTACTGTCTTATGCACTTCCAGAAGGTCCCTCTCCTTATGCATGATGTAGTATGTCTCCAGACACTTGGAATATACGAGAAACATCATGACCAGAATAAAAATGATCAGTCCGCTGAATACTACGGTCATCTGCCTTTTGATCGAATGTTTCATTACTCTACCTCAAACTTATAGCCCATCCCCCAGATGGTCTTGATATATTCTCCCTTGTCCCCCAGCTTGCTCCTGAGTTTTTTGACATGGGTATCAATCGTTCTGGCATCCCCGAAATAGTCGTAATTCCACACATTATTCAGAATCTTTTCTCTGGAAAGTGCAATTCCCTGATTCTCGATAAAATATGTCAAAAGCTCGAACTCTTTAAAACTCAGATCTACCGGTGATCCATCACTCATCACTGTATGTGCCGCTTTGTCCACCACGATTCCGCCGGCTGAAATCTCATCTGTGTTTCCGCTTCCCTGCGTCCTTCGAAGGATTGCTTCTACTCTGGCTACCAGGATTTTCGGACTGAACGGCTTGGAAATATATTCGTCCACTCCCAGCTCAAATCCCTGCAGCTCATCCCGCTCTTCCGATCTTGCCGTCAGCATGATGATCGGCACCTTTGAATGCATACGGATCTCCCGACAAACCTGCCATCCATCCATCTTCGGCATCATCACATCTAAAATGATCAGCGCAATATCTTTATCCTCATAAAAATAGTCCATTGCCTCCATGCCGTCTGCGGCCTCTAACACGGTATATCCCTGCCTCACAAGAAAATCCTTTACCAGCTTTCTCATCCTGCTCTCATCATCTACTACTAAAATTTTCGTCTTATCCATCTTTTCCTCACTCCTCATCTTGCCACTCTTTGTTACTGTGAACAGCAACCACTCTTTAGCTTCATCATATCAAAGATTTATGTCCGTACTGTGAAATTTCTGAATTTATTCTACACTCTTTAATGACTCCACCATATCAATCTTTTTGAGTTTAAAATACATGACAAGATTTACAAATACAGAAAATGCAAGTGTAATCAGAAAACTGTATCCATAACTGGACATTTCAATACTGCGTCCGAACATCGCAGAATCTACTTCTACTGTCACGATCACAAACCGGTGCAGAATACTTCCGAGAATAATACCGGCAACGCCGCCGATTACAGTCAGTATCATATTTTCCCTGTATACATATGCCGATACTTCATTATCATAAAATCCAAGTACCTTCAATGTTGCCAGTTCTCTTCTTCTCTCTGTAATGTTGATACTGTTGAGGTTATACAATACGACAAATGCCAAAAGCCCTGCCGAAATAGCCAGCACTGCCATTACAATATCCAGACTTCCAAGCATGTCATCCAGCTGATCTTCAATGGAATCTGTATAGCTGATATTCAGTGCTCCTTCTCCTTTCAAGATATCCTCTCCCAAAATCTCCAGCTGATCTTCATATCCTTTTTTCATCTGGAAATACACACTGTTATACTGCGGCTCTTCCCCATACAAAGACTGGTATATTTCAGGACTCATATACAGATAGTGCCCGATATAATTTTCGCAGATCTTTCCGACCTTTACTTTGACATCTTCTTTTCCTGTCTGGCAGAGCGTGATCGTATCCCCTTCCTTTACTTCCAGAAGTTTCGCTGTCTTCTCTGTAAGGATTACCCCTTCCGTCTCCAGATCATACTGTGTATAAGATCTGCGATCACGAAATACTACCATTTCTTCAAAGTCCTGCAGATCTTCCGGAACATTCAGATATACTTCCTGTTCTTCGTTCCCATGTTTTACCTTCATCTGACCAAGATATCCCACCGCAGTCTTATCTACCTGATCATTCCAGTACAACTCCCGTTCCACATTATTCTGCTCCTGCTTACTGGCGCTGGTATTTAAAATAATATTGGCATCATAGAGCTGAAGTTCATGATACTGAAGCTTCGCAATATCAACAATAGAATCCCGCAGGCCAAATCCCACTAAAAGCAGAGCCATACACCCGCCAATTCCAAACACTGTCATAAAAAACCGCTTCTTATAACGCAGCAGATTCCGGATTGTTGCCTTCCAGATAAAATTGAACTGGCTCCACAAGGATGGAATCTTCTCCAGAAATACTCGTTTTCCTTTTTTCGGGGCAGGCGGACGCATCAATTCCGCAGCCTGTTCTCTCAATTCTTTATAGCAAGAGAACAATGTAGCTCCCATCGTACACAACAGAGCCGTCAGTGACGCGGAAACTCCATAGTAAAGGTTATATGGAATCACAGCCGTATTCATATGAGGATACATAATTCCATAAGCTGTCACAATAATATAAGGAAGGATTTTTTCTCCAACCAGCACACCGGACACACAGCCTCCCACTGTCGCCCAGAATGCATATCCCAAATATTTTCCGGCAATGGAACGTCTGGAATATCCCAGCGCTTTGAGTGTTCCGATCTGAGTCCTCTGCTCTTCCACCATACGCGTCATAGAAGTCAGACTGATCAACGCCGCAACTAAAAAGAATAAAACAGGAAATGCTCTCCCGATGGCCCGCATTCGGTCGGCATTCTCTCCGTAGCCACTGTACTCTGTCAGATCTTCCCTGTCATTTACATACCACTTTCCCTGTTCCAGGCTTGTCTTTTGCTGCTCAATCTGCTGTTGGATCTGAGGTGCTGCAATTTCCATCGCCTCCGATGGAACTTCTGCCAGTAATTCTGCCTGCTTTTGGTCCATCTGCTGCATCAGCTCTTCCCGACGGATATCCTCACGCTCCGACTGGATCGCTTCCACCTGCTTTTTCGTCTCATCCACCAGGTTATCATACTCTTTTGTAAAAGCAGTCTCTTCTTTTGCGCCTTTCACCTGAATTGAAATTTCTGTATACGCATCCATCTGAAAGCTTTCCGGAAGTACCGATATAAAACCACTGACACTTCCGTTTCCGATCATACTGCTTCCTCTGGAAAAGGAAATGTACTCCGGACTGCTCACACTTCCCACGATCTGAAAGGTGCTCTGTGTCAGTTCTTCTGTCACTTCCGTATCCTCATCCTTCAGAAATGTGATCTTATCTCCGATCTGATATCCGCTGGATGCCAGAAAATCTGCATCTGCCACGCACTCGTCCGCTTTCTCGGGCATACGCCCCTTTTCTACCTTCAGCTCATTTATCCCATCCTGAGAGGAAAAAATATGTACGACCTTCTGACTGCCGTCCACATCACATAAGGCATCCATGGAATAGACAGGCTGTGCCTGTTCCACTCCCTTGACCTCCCGTATCGCCTGCAAGTCATCCGCTGTCAGCCCCATCGTACTGACTACCTGCAGATCCATCAGCTTACTTTTGTCAAAATACGCGTCTCCCGATAAGCGCATATCCGGTTCCGCTGCCCGGATTCCCGAAAAAAACGCAGTTCCTATGGCAACAATGAAAAAAATGGAGAGAAATCTTCCGAAGCTCTTTCGTATTTCCATATAAAAATCTTTTCGCAGTGCTTTTTTTCTCATCTCATCCCCCTACCACTCAATCTCATCTATGGATATCGGATTCTCGTTTACTTTCATACTGGATACTTTTCCGTTTTTGATCTTGATCAGACGGTCGGCCATCGGTGCCAATGCCGAGTTGTGTGTGATCACGATCACGGTCATTCCCTTTTCCCTGCACATCTCCTGCAAAAGCTTCAGGATCGCCTTTCCGGTATTATAATCCAGTGCTCCGGTCGGCTCATCACATAAAAGAAGCTTTGGATTTTTAGCCAGAGCTCTTGCGATAGAAACTCTCTGCTGCTCTCCCCCGGAAAGCTGTGCCGGGAAATTATCCATTCGCTCCTCCAGTCCGACTTCTTTTAATACTGCTCTTGCATCCAGCGGATTTCGGCAGATCTGAAGCGCCATCTCTACATTCTCCAGAGCAGTCAGATTCGGGATCAGATTATAAAACTGAAACACAAACCCGATATCGTCCCGCCGATATCCCGTCAGCTGCCTCTCACTGTACTTTGTAATATCCTGACCGTCCACTGTGATCCGACCGCCACTGGCAGTATCCATCCCGCCAAGTATATTCAAAACCGTCGTCTTTCCTGCCCCACTTGGGCCTACAATCACTACAAATTCACCTTTTTGTATCGAGAAATCGATTCCGTCTACTGCCCGGATCTCCACTTCTCCCATATGATAAATCTTTGTAATATTTTCCAACTTTACAAATGTGTCCATACATTACCCATCCTTTCCGCTTTATTATAGCATGAGGCAAAAAAAGAAACAGTTCTTTTTTTATGAACTGTTTCTGAAAATTCAATAAATTTCGTCGATATTCCACTCGTCGTTGTGCCATTTGATCCGCGCTCTGCGGCGTTTTTCCGCTTCCAGTTTGCGCCTGCGGATCCGCCGTATCTGCAGGACTCTTAAGTAAAAGACAAAGCCCGCTGACAAAAGTACCACTCCGACACAAACAGGCAGTATGATCTTCCACATTGCGAGTTTCTTTTCATAAACGATAGAAATCGTATGTGCCCCCTGTACGGATTTCAAAGTATATTTGCTTTGATACTTTTCCAGATCGATCTCTTTTTTATCAATCTTGACTGAAGCGATTCTGTATCCTTCTTTCTCCGGATAATCTGCCTCAAATGCTTCTCCGCGCAGCACTGTTTTCCTGGAAACTGACGGCTTGTCCTCCCCAACCTGAACCTTTACTTCAACCTCATACTGGTAAGGCACTTCCGTCCTGTACAATCTGACCTTCTTTGTCCCGTCAGATAATGTGACATTCACAACCGCCAGAAAGACTCCCGGATCTAACTCGCAGATTGATTCCGGCTCATCACTGGTGACATTATCCTCAAACTGAAAATCCAGCTTTTCATAATACAGCAGTTCCTTTTCAGAAAGAGAGTATACATTCAGAAAATCACCATTTCCCGAGAACAGTGTCAGAGGAAAATTCAAAACATAATCTTCTGTCACGCACAGATCCTGATAATTTCCATCCCCTGCATAACCGCCCAGATCTCCCAGATCTTCTGTGACCTGAAACTCATTATTTAAAATCTTAAACTGATATCCTCCATCTGCATTTGTCTGGATCACATACCTGTCATTTGCCGAATCATAACCGATTCCCAGGATATTATAGGAATCTGTCACTTTCACCTTGCGCTTGAATTTCAGTGTATCTGCATCCATGATAAAAAGACATCCTCTGTTTTCCTTCTGATAACTGGTATAAAGACTGACCGCGATCTCATTGGTATTCGGATTATATGCCATTCCATTGGCATGTTCATAATCTGTCTCCTGTACCTGCATTGCAAGGGAATACTGCTCGACCGGATTGCCGTTTTTATCCTTGTCATTGCGATAGTATGCCTTTACAATATCCGGCTGTCCACTTCCATCCAGCACGTTTTCCAGACAAACGATGTAATCGTCTGTCGCACATATGGACTGTACGACTCCATGTTCTGTTTCGATCGATTCTTCCTTCACCATCTTCCAGGACAGATTTTGAAACGCCTGCGGTGATGCAATCTGAGCTTGTACTGTAAACGGGCAGAGCACAGACAACAGCAGTCCTGTCAGAATGCCAAACGTCCATGCCTTCTTTCTCACAGCACCAGTTCCTCCCACTTGTCACCTGCCCCGAACGTGCAGTGAAACCGTTTCGGAAGATCACCGGTTCCAAGCAGATAATTCTGATACTTCATGATCAAATCTACTGCCACAGGGATTGCCCCCTCATACAATTTATTCAATAACAGACAGTATTCCCTGCATTTTGGATTCGGTTCTTCACTCATCACCAGCCCATGGAACTTGTCATACTGTCCGGCTGTCTTCATTGCTCCGAACAACAGGTTTCTCTTTGTTTTTCCCGGTGCATACAACGCTTTATGGCACAACTGCATCCCTTTCAGTGCTTTTCTCGCCTGCTGGGCAGTCACATGATCAAAAAACGGCGCGACTACCTTTGCATTTTTCTCAGTAGCATGGATATGCTCCGTCTGCCTGTAAGTCAAAGGATCAAATTTGTCCTCTATCAGCAGATAACGATCAAACTCCATCTCAATCTCTGAATGACCGATTCCACTTTTCTGAATCATCTTTTCTACGTAAGGATGACACTCACTGTCCAGCGCAAAATGGCAGATAAAGCCATAGATATAAGCCCTGCTCATGGTTTTGTCATCTGCATCGGCGATTACCTTTTTCGCCCTTTCAAAGAACAAATCCGCCATCTGCTTATGCATTCCATATCCCTGTCCGCTCACAGAATTGGGAATCAGTGCTCTATAATAAAACAAAATATCCGGTCCGTGCAGACCGATATCAAATAATTCTCTGTTTGTCTCCATTGCCGTCCGGATTCTTCTCGGAAGTGCATCCAGAACATCTTTTCCAAATCGATAATGTGTATACGTTGTCGGCATATGCTCTCCCCTTTCTTCAATCAAAACTCCCGCTGCTTTTGTTTTTTCAAAACCTATTTTATATCTTATCACAAGTTTCCAGAAAATAAACGAAAAATCCAAATCTGTTACAAGTTTCCCCTTGACTTTTTATCAGATTCTCCTATATTATAAGTAGAACGGTGATAAACCGTATGATTCAGGGCTTGTACTGGTTTCGACAGGGGTCTTGAAGATGGAGAAGCTATCCGCAGGCAGATGCGTCAAATCGCAAACTTAAAATTAAACGCAGACGAAAATTACGCGTTAGCAGCCTAGTTGCTGCTTGTCAGCCTTAAGGCACTCACACCTTGAGAATCTGGCATCGACTTTTGTGAGAAACGATGGCAGCAAAGCTTTGAGCTGTCAGGCGTATCATGAAGCTACCGAAGCTGTAAGGATGTCCGTTTTCGTGCAGCCGGGGGAATCAAAAAGAACTGACTATGATAGTAGAAGTACATGGGATAGGCTTTTGGACGCGGGTTCGACTCCCGCCAGGTCCATTTTATAGGGAATCGCGAGAAATCGTAGATTCCCTTTTTTATTGGCTTTATCGGATATACTATTTTATAAAAAATATAATATTTT
>OBXM01000178.1_pt1 | contig 86789 bp, 81 predicted proteins | sample 1538141 | NCBI WGS metagenome assembly OBXM01 (sample SAMEA2580153, study PRJEB22360) | human gut metagenome | biome: human gut; feature: human-associated habitat; material: faeces | place: Denmark | collected 2008/2010 | reverse complement strand
GGCTCGCTACGCTTTGCCGTGCGGGTGTTCCACCCGCTAAACTATCCGCCCTTTTTTTCTGGGCGCACCTAACCTTTTACCGCTCCTGCAGTCATCCCCTGTATTAAATATTTCTGAGCAAAAAGCAGGAACAGGACTGATGGAATAATTCCAATTGTCGACGCTGCCATCATTTGCCCCCATGAATTCGAATTTTGAGATAAGTAATCCTGAAGTCCGACGGTAAGGGTCACCAGATCCGGATTCTTCACAAACGTATTAGAAAATGTATATTCATTCCAGACATTCAGGAATGTGAAAATACCGGCTGTCGCAATTCCCGGAAGAGAGACTGGAATTACAATGCGCATCAGAGTACCAAATTTCCCACATCCATCGATGTAGGCCGACTCCTCCAGTTCATAAGGCACCGTATCGAAAAAGCCTTTCATCAGCCAGACAGAAAACGGCAGATTGAGACAGGTATAGCTAAGGATAAGAGACAGGTGCGTATCAATTAAATGCAGGTTTTTATAGATTAGAAACAGAGGGATCAGCATCAGCATCATGGGAAACATTTGAAGTACCATGACTCCGCTCCCATACAATGCAAAAATCTTTCCTTTGCATCTTGAAAGCGCATATCCGGACAGACAGGCCAATATGACGCACAGCAGTGATACACACAGGCTGATCTTCATACTGTTGACGGTTGTCATGATAAAACGGCCTTTCAGCACCTTTCTGAAAGAGTCCCATACCAAGTGCTTGGGAAAGAGAGCGCTGTTTGAAAGTGCTTCTGAGTCCCCTTTTAAAGCGGTACCAATCATACTGATAAACGGAAGACTATAAAAAACTGCAAATACCGTTAGACCAATATAGACCGCCGCATCAATGAATCTTTTCTTTTTTCCTCTGAATGTCATGATTCCGTCCCTCCTTCTCCGTCCATTCCCTTCCGTTTTATCATCAGATAGACACCGCCCACAAGCAACATACAGATGATGAGTGTTGTGGCAATTGTTGCGGCATAGGAAAGATTTTGCCGGTAGAACGCGGTATAGTACGAATAAATAGGCAGTGTAAAGGTATGCCCGTTTGGCCCTCCGCCTGTCAGAAGCCAGATATTCTCAAAGTTATTGATCGTCCAGATAAAGTTCAGCGTAACCGAAATAAACGAAACCGGCCATATTAAAGGTAATGTGATCAGCTTTAACTTTGCCAGGAAACCGGCGCCATCCATACTTGCCGCCTCATACAGTTCTTTTGGAACGCTCTGAAGTCCGGCCAGCAGTGAAATCATCATAAACGGCATTGACTTCCAGACAGATATGAGAATAACGGTTATCCGAATATATTTGTAATCCGCCAGGAACAGGATCGGGCTTTCAATGATATGTAACTTTTCGAGAAATGAATTGATAAACCCAAACTGGTCGTTCAGCAGCCAGGACCAGTTCGTCATTGCAACAACCGATGGAATCACCCAAGGAAGCAGAAAAATTGTCCTGAAGACGGCTCTGCCTTTCATGTCCCGGTTTAATGCCAGCGCAAGAATCAGTCCGGCGGCATAGGAGATGAAGACCACCAATGTTGTATACAAAAATGTAAATGCCAGACTTCCAAGAAATTCTTTGTCCTGAAAAAGTTTGATATAATTTTCCAAAAAGATAAACTTTGTCTGGTTCGATCTCATAAGGCTTTTATTTGTAAAACTCATCCAGATTCCGCTGATCAGCGGGTAAACGCTGATCAGCAGGAAGAGCACGGTAGATGGTAACAGCAGTTTATATCCGAAATAATCTTTATTTTTTCTGCTGGTTTTCACTCGATTGCTCATAGTTCATTCTCCATTCGTCTTAGTCCCCATGATACTCATCAAAAATCTTGTTTAACGACTCCTGGGCCTTTTTCAAATCTCCCTGTGGGTCTGTGGACCCCATAAGCAGAGCCTCCTCTGGCTGTCCGATTATATTCTCCATCAGAATTCGGTCCGCGGCCGCGGGACTGAACGGCGCCGGCCATGTGATATCTTCGTAGTAATCGGTATATCTTGAGTACTCGCTGATTTCCCAGTCGCTCTTAAAGAATGGATCATCAAAAAAGCTCTTGCGCAGCGGAAGCAGCCCTCCGTGTCCTTCGGTAAATATTCCAAGATTGTTCTTCACAAACCACTCGATGAATTCCTTTGTTTCCTCCGGGTATTTCGTCTGTGCAAATCCGATTACTCCGCCTGTACGCATGACATAACGAGGCTTATCCGCGCTCGGACCGTAAACCGGCCCCATCATCTTTGTTTTTTCCATCAGTTCTTTATCCGATGCAACATGAGAAGCAGGCGCATTCCACACCATCGCTACCTTACCCGACTGATACAGCTTTTCCAAATCGGCCTGATTATAGGTAACCATTCCCTCCGGGAAATACCCGTTGTCCTTCATCTTCTTAAAGAATTCCATGCTTTCCAGGGCTTTGGGATCATCAAAGGCCCCGCCGTTTCCTTCTCGATTCACCCAGCTTGTGCCGTTGGAAAACAGCACATTAATCATGGCGTTACTGCTGTTCTGATCGAGAGTACAGAATGAAAACGGAATAACGTCTCCGTTATACTTGTTTTTCACCGCTTCACACATTTCAAAAAGCTTATCCCAGGAAACAGGCTTGTCCAATTCTGTAAAACCCAGTTCATCCTCCAGGATATCGGTTCTGTAATATACCGTTGTCGCATTGGTTACGTATGGAAGAGCATAGTATTTCCCATCATTCATTCCTATTTCCAGAGTTCCCGGAAGGAAATCGTCTAAGATTTCATCTCCATCCTGTTTCCAATTTTCTACAATATCCGTTAAATCCAGGACCTCGCCTGCTTCTGCCCAGTTTGCAATTCTGTACGATATCGATGAGGTGATATCTGGCGGTGAGCCGGCAGCAATCGATGTCTGGTACTGCTCCATAAATCCGCTCCAGCTCAGCATCTGCAGCCTGACCGTAGCACTGTGGTCCTCTGAATTGTACTGATCCAGAATCTTTTGAAGAGCCGGTCCATACGTATCAGCCGGTCCATAGGGCAGCTCCCAGAATACCAGTTCCGGTTTTTCACTCTTTTCACTTCCTGTTGTTTCCTTTTGTTCCGTTGTCCCTGCCCCTTGGCAGGCCACCAGGCTCAGACTTAATAATCCAATTCCCACCCCAATCATTCGCCTCACTAACTTTTTCATTTTTTCCTCCTTCTTTTGGTATTGCCTGTTATCTGTTACATATTTAAGTTGTGTTTATTTTAACCTAAAAGTGCATTCGCATAAAACTGTCTGTTCTACAGAAAATATCTCGTAAATATCCGTTTGTTTTTTTGTATTATTCGCGGAGCTTTCCCGAATATGCCTTTTTTCAACACTTTATCTATAAAATCAACGAAAGAATGGGACTGTCGGACCAATCAGTCCGGCAGCCCCACTCCTTTAAATCTGTTTCTATAATCGCGGGCACTACAGCCTGCATATTTTAAAAAGCAGACGGAAAAAAATTTATAACCGCTGAATCCAACCTCTTCCGCAATCTCATATGTCTTCTTATCTGTTCCGGTCAACAGATCTTTCGCCCGTTCCACCCGGTAGCGGTTCAGCCAGTCCCCCAACCGGCATCCAACATCCGAGAAAAACACCTTACCAAGATAATTGGGTGATGCGAACACAATCTTTGAAAGAGACTGAAGCGTAATATCCTCCCTGTAATGTTCCTGAATATAACGGAGAGTCTTACGGGTCAGCTCCGAATACCGCAGCGCCGCCATATCATTTCCCTGAAACCGGCGCTGCCAAAAATGAAACATCCAGTTTTTCAGCTCTCCCGCGTCTCTGAATTCGTCAATCACCGGCTCCTCCGTCACCTCTCCCTGAGAAGAAAGATGTATGGCAAACAGGCACACCTGATAACAGAATTTTTTCATTTCACCAAAATTCATATAATGCTCTTCGTAGAAATCAAATAACTCACAAAGGTTTAAAAACGCCTTTTCATACTGCTTTGATCCCAACTGCGCTAAGATTTCACTCTCCTTTAAACGGCATTGCTGCTGTTCTGCCGGGCTTAATGATGGAGAAACCTCTTTCAGAATATGCTGCTGTGGATTCCAGGCGGAACGTCTAAGGGCGCATTTCGCATATTCATAGGATTTCCACAGCTCGACTGGTGAGTCTACCGAATTTCCTATCCCAATATACATTTGCTCCTTATCCGTCAAACTGCCTATGAGATCATTTGCAAGGCGTCCGCATGTTTCATCCAAAACCGTTTCATCTTTATTATTAACCAAAAACAGGATCAGCTCTTCCCCGGTTTCACACCAGAATGTTTCATTAAATTGCTGGACAATCTGATTCGTTTTCTGCATAAACTGCCAAAAATTCATATCCAGTTCCTGGCCTGATTTGAATCCGTCTTCCCGTAGATCCCGTCTTACATCGGCCAGCATTATTTTATAACAGGGTCCCTTCATTGGTATATTCAGAATATGAGCCTTATTGATGATGGATTTGGGTTCTGTAATCTTTCCTTTTACGATCTCGTCAATGAAATGCATTTGGATGACAGGTATGTTTTCATCGAAAAATGCCTCTTTTTTCAAATTTTCCTGAAACTTCTCACGCTCATCCAGAATTTCCTTTTTTACTTTCAGCACCGCTTCAATGATCTTATCCGCGCCTGCCGGTTTTAACAGGTATTCACTGGCCTTCATCTGGAGTTCTGTCTGCAGATACTGGATATCACTGTAACCGCTTAAAAGTATCACCCGTAAATCCGGAAACATTTCTTTTAACCGGCGTGTCAATTCAAGCCCATCCATCTTTCCCATACGAATATCTGTCAGCAGAATATCCGGCCTTACCTGCGCCGCAATCCGCAAAGCTGCCTCCGCATTCTCCGCCTCCGCCGCCAGTTCTATTCCCCATGCGTCCCACGAGATATATTCCCGCAGGCCCTTTCTTATATTTGCCTCGTCATCCACGATCATCAGCTTCACCATGTAAAGACCACTCCTTTCGCGGCTGTATCACGGTCACTTTCGCGCCCCCGCCGGTAACATTTTCAAAATGAATCCCATACTCCTTACCATACATCAGCTGAATCCGGTCATTGATATTTTTTATTCCAAAGCCGCGGTTATTCTCTTCTGTACGGTCAAGCAGCGTATTCATATCCAGGACATCGATGCCCTGTCCATTATCTGCAATTATATAAACTATATTATCACCTGATGCAAAAATATCCACCTGTATTTTCCCATCGTCGATATCCCGTATTCCATGGATAATGGCATTCTCCACCAATGGCTGTAGTACTGACTTAATAACCCTGCAGGATAACAGCGTATGATCTACATTTAAATCAAAATCAAATGGCTTTTTACTCTGCTGGCGCAGCACAACATAGTACCGCAAATGTTCGATTTCATTTTCGATAGTTGTAAATCCATCCTCGCCGGACAGCGCCTGTCTGAAAAAATTTGAAAGCGAATTTATCATATCACTGGTCTCCGGCGCATTTTCTACCTTCGCAGTCCAGTAGATCATATCAAGTGTATTATACAGAAAATGCGGATTCACCTGAGCCTGCAGCGCCCGAAGCTCCAGTTCCTTTTTTCGTATATTCACCAAATACACTTCTTCTATCAGCGATTGGATTTTCTGAGCCATTTTGTTGAACTGTCTGGCAAGCATACTGATCTCATCGTTCCCATGTACTTCAACTCTCGTTGAAAATTGTTCTTTCTCCAACAGTTTCATGTGCCTGATGATATTTTCCAGCGGACGGCACATCCGCCTGGATATACTGCCTGCAATCACAAAACAGAAGATAAAGCACAGCACGGCTAGCACAAATAATTGAATCAGGCTGTCCCTCAACTGTTTTTGGATTGCTGCAGGTATGGAAAGACTGTATACAATCCAGCCGTTCTGGTTTATGTAATAAGGTGCAGCATATAGTTCGGAGTTATTTCTCTCTATTGCAAATGCACCCCCCTGATGACTTTTGAGCTGTTCATACGGTATCGGTTCCTCCAGTCTGCCCGGCCCATTTTTCTGGATTGAAGTATACTGTACCTCTCCGCTGGTATCAACAATAAAGTAACTGGTATTATCGGCCTCCTCATTTGTAAACAGCTCCTGAAATGCATCCGTATTTAAATAAATCTTTATGACCCCCACCGTTTTCGACGTATTTCCAAAATCTCTGAGAAGCCGGCTTTGATAAATATATTTTTCTTTTTTCTTTGGCAGTGTAATGACTTCCTCATCCACGTCCCACAAAGACTGGCCCCGCAGCTGTGCCGCTCTTTCCCAATCCTCCTTAGTGATACTTTTTGGAAAAAAACCATTAGACAATCCCTGGCCGTTTACACCTTCGATCTGAATCGACTGTATGTACTGGTTCGTATTTTTCAAATAGTTCAGGCTGTTGTAAACCGCCCCCATTTCCAGTGAACTTTCATATGCAGTCTCCTCCTGGAACTGCTCCTGCAAAAAATGATTGATCTTAGGATCGACCAGAGCAAACAGAGACGCCTGGTCCACATCTTTAAATACCGTTTCCATAACTGATCCGATTTTTTTCATGCCAAAGACAAGACTGCTTTTGTAATTATCCTCCACCTTTTTAATCGATGTAAATATGTTAAATGTCGTAAACAACACAAGCGGTATTAACATAAAAAACAGGGATAACGCAAAAATCCGCTTTTGCAAACTATATTTTGGCATTTTTTCCCATTCTCCTTTCAACTCCCCTATTACAGAAAATAATTCTTATTATACTCCGAAATTCATCTCATTAACAGACAAAATTTCTACAATATAGAATCCTGCTCGCGGAATTCTCTGCCCGATATATGACAAAAGGCCATACACATAGCAGAATCACTATGTGTATGGCCTTTTTGAAAATTTAATTAATCCAATATCTGTCTGGCCGCCCCATAAATTCCGGCATCATTGCCCAGGGTCGCCAGTACGATTCCACTCTTATTCTTGGAGATCGGAGTATACTTATCGTAATGCTTATAAATGGTATCGATCAGGAATTGTCCTGCCTTTGACACACCACCGCCCAGTACAAACACCTCCGGGTCCACTACCATGGAGATCTGTGCCAGTGCGAGGCCCAGATAGTGGCCTACCACTTCCATCGTCTCCAGTGCCAGCGCATCGCCGGCTTTTGCGGCATCCAGCACGTCCTTCGCCGTGATATCGTCGCCGAACTCCCTCATGGCAGACGGGGCATCCGTTGCGGCCATCTTTCTTCTGGCCTCCCGCGCGATACCTGTGGCGCTGGAAATCTGCTCTACACAGCCTACGCCGCCGCAGTTACAGCTCTCTGTCTCTTCGTCACGGATATGGATGTGGCCGATCTCTCCAGCCAGTCCATGCTTGCCTGCAATAATCTTCTGGCCGATGATAACGCCTCCGCCAACGCCGGTTCCCAGCGTTACCATTACGATATCATCGAATCCTTTTCCGCCGCCCTGCCACATCTCGCCGAGGGCCGCCACGTTGGCGTCATTGCCGCTCTTTACCGGCAGACCGCCCAGGAGTGCGCTAAGCTCTTTTCCCGGATTCACGTTGTGCCAGCCTAAGTTTACGCATACCTCGACAGAGCCGTCCGGCATAACCGGTCCCGGTACGCCCAGTCCTGCGCCGACTACCTCTTCCATTGGAATCTGCTTCTCTTCCAGGGTCTTTAAAATGGAGGCCGCCACATCACCGATAATATACTTTCCGCCCTCTTCTTTTCTGGTGGGGACTTCCCACTTCAGCAGAAGATCGCCTGTAGTCTCAAATAATCCGATCTTTACACTGGTTCCGCCTACATCAATGCCAATACATTTCTTTCCCATTTTGAACTATACTCCTTTTTCCCTTTCGTATTATCCGACGGCACTGTCACCTTTATAAGGATCTGGCAACCTCGGCCACATGATCGGCAGTGAAGCCGAAATGCTCAAACAACTGGTTTGCCGGGCCGCTGGCCCCGAATCCGGTCATGGTTACACAGGCTCCGTCCAGTCCAACGTATCTGCCCCATCCGAAGTCGCTTAAGGCTTCTACGGCTACACGTTTCCGAACAGACTTCGGAAGTACGGATTCTTTATATTCCGCAGACTGCTCCTCGAACAAGTCCATACACGGCATGGAAACGACACGGACCTTTCTGTCTGCAAGCAGCTTCTTCGCATTGACAGCCAGCTCTACCTCGGAACCGCTGGCGATGAAAATCAGATCCGGCGTACCTTCACAATCGTCGATCACATAGCCGCCCTTTAACGCCTCTCTGCTGCTGCCTTCCATCGGTGTTAAATTCTGTCTCGTCAGAACCAGCGCCGTCGGTGTCTTTTTGGAGGTCAGCGCGGAATACCATGCGCATTCGGTCTCGGTCTCATCACAGGGACGGAACACATGGAAATTCGGCATGGCGCGAAGCATGGCCATCTGTTCGATCGGCTCATGGGTCGGCCCATCCTCGCCGACGCCAATGCTGTCATGCGTAAATACATAGGTCAGCGGTACTCCCATCAGTGAGGAAAGACGCGCCATAGGCTTTGTATAATCGCTGAATACGAAGAAGGTGGCGATAAAGACGCGCAGTCCTCCGTGAAGCATCATTCCGTTGCCGATCGCGGTCATCGCCAGCTCACGGACACCGAAGTGCAGGTTGCGTCCGCCGCGGTTATCCCTGGAGAAGTCGCCCATATCCGACATATTCGTCTTGTTGGACGGCGCTAAGTCGGCGGAGCCTCCGATCAGATTCGGCATACAGTTCTTAATCTTATTTAAAATCTTTCCGGAAATATTTCTTGTGGCATCGGCTTTCTCCGGTTTGCTCCAGAAATCAGCACACGCCTCAATGGCTTTTTCGCCTGCGTTCTCATCGTGATAAGCATTCCACAGCGCTTCCATCTCCGGATATTCTTCGCAGTATGCTGCAAACATTACGTTCCATGCGGCTTCCGTCTCGGCCTTCTCTTCCGCAAGGTGAGCGTAGTGCTCATATACCTCGTCCGGTATGTAGAACGGTTCCATAGATGGCCAGCCTAGGTTCTCCTTCATCGCCAGCACATTCTCTTCTCCCAGAGGCTCGCCGTGAGCGCTTGCCTTGCCCTGCTTGGCCGGGCATCCGAAGCCGATCTGCGTCTTAATGGTGATGAAAGACGGATGCTCAGTGTCTTCTTTTGCCTCCTCGATGGCTCGTCCGATTGCTTCCAGATCATTGCCGTCTTCCACGGTGATCGTCTGGAAACCGAACGCTTCCATGCGTTTCTGGACATTCTCGGTAAATGCGATATCCGTACTTCCCTCGATGGAAATTTTATTGGAATCATAGAGGACGATCAGTTTGGACAGTCCCAGTGTTCCTGCCAACGAAAACGCCTCGGAGGAAATCCCCTCCATCATGCAGCCGTCGCCGCCCAGCACAAATGTATAGTGATCGACTACCAGATACTCCTCCTTATTAAAGACCTCTGCCAGATGAGTCTCTGCAGCCGCCATACCGACAGCCATAGCCATACCGGCTCCCAGCGGTCCCGTGGTTGCTTCGATGCCGACCGTGTGGCCATACTCCGGATGTCCCGGTGTCAGGGAACCCAGCTGTCTGAAATTCATGATATCTTCTTTTGATAAATCTCCATAACCGAATAAATGGAGCAGGGAATACAGAAGCATGGAGCCGTGGCCGCCAGATAAGATAAAGCGGTCCCGGTTGGCCCAGTTCGGGTCTGCCGGATTGTGGTTCATGTGATTTGCCCATAACTCATAGGCGGCCGAAGCGCAGCCCAGCGGAAGACCGGGATGACCGGATTTCGCTTTCTGTATGGCATCGGCGGAAAGGACGCGAATTGCATTGACTGACATGGTTTCGATCTTACTCATTGGTATTAATCCTCCTGGTCTATTGTAATCTTATCTCTTTCATGTTCTGAGGCCCGGTTACCAGCAGCGTGTTTGGAAATCTGCCGTTGCGGATCCTGGATACGGGAAAATCAAATGTTCCTTCAAACTTCAGTCTTCCGGACATATTATAAACCCTGCAAGAATCTTCATTATACAAAATTACATGCTCTCCGTCAATATCGGCCTGGGTGTACTGATAATGAAACGCCTCCGAAAATACGAGGGTCCCGTCGGGATTGTAGACGTTCATCCGGTCCGGGTTCTCCCCATCCGTGTTATTTACAATGATCCCCACATACTTGTCCGAGTAAAAGACGGATCTGATCTCCTCCTCCACCACAACCTGCTTAAGCAGCTCCGGCGACAGCGCGTTCTTTGTCGAATAGAAGGATACGCTGTTATCTGCAAATGCACAGGAAAACGTGTCGTCGAGGAAATGTACCCGCGCCACAAGGGACGACTCATAGGGCTCGTCAAATCCGCCCACCACCCGATCCGGTACGCTCTTTCCGATTTCCGCAAAATTGTGGAATGCGACACGGCCATTAAGCGCCCCGTTCTTCAAGTAAGCATACGCGCCTATCAGCTGTGTTCCGTCAGGGGAAAGGCTGATATCCACCGGGTATCCGGTTTCGCCGTTTAACAGCGCCTTAATCTTTACGTCCAGGACATTGCCGTCGTTCTTATAAAAATAGATATAGTTCGAGGTGGAATCTTCCAGAACCGCGGCGACAACGCCGTGGGCCGAGATTGTGGCTTTGATGATCGGAAGCAGTGTGGTTGCCGTCCCTGTAGGACCCGACTTGTCAAATATATAGATGCTGTTGCCCTGCTGGTCCGCCACTGCCGCGTAATTGCCGTTCACACAGGCCGTGGGGGACTTCATCTCAAAGCTCTGCACCCAGATTTCTTTTCCCTGATTATCGATGTAGGAAGCGCCATCCTTGCTGTATTTCAAGACGTTTCCGCCAAAATCCATATAGCCGACGAAGCTGCCTTCCTTCATTTCTTTTTCCCACACGACGTCATAGCTCGTATACTGGTAATACCGGAAATACTGAAACAGGCCAATGCCGGCCGCAATTAAGATCACACCAATAATCAGGAAAATCCTGAGCCGTTTCAGTTTGACACGTTTTCGGGCCTTCCGGACGATTTCCTCACTGTCTTCTTCCTGAGGGGCAGGTGATGGAACGATCTGCCGTCTCAGCTGTCTTTTTTTAATTTCTCTGTTCATAGAGTCTAAATCACTCATTATGTTTTCTCCTAAAAAATGCCGTAAGTGGTTTGATTGTAGTATACATCATTTCCAGGAGAAACGCATTATTTTTTTCTTTCTGCGAGAACGCAAATTTTTTACCGTCACTGTTCCCCCACCTGGAGTACTGCAGTTTGGTCCGGCTTACTCTCCATTGCCTGTTGTTTTGAATTAATATACCTGTTATCGCATGTTCTCAGACCATCGATATGTTCAAACAAATCTTCTTTAATTGGCGCTCCCAGAGGATCGAGAACAACATCAATACCTTCACGCCGGGCAAGTTTGGCAGCAGATACAAAATCACTGTCCCCAGAAATTAATACAATCTGGTCCACCTGCTTTTTATAAGATAAGGAAGCGATATCTAAACCAATCTTCATATCAACGCCCTTTTGGTCAACCTGTATCATAAAATCTTTTTCCTGTAAATCACACAAATTTAGCTTGCCGGAACAAAGCTTTTTTACAACATCAACCCGTAAAGTATAACACGCCTGCGCATCCGCCAGTTTTCCAAGTCTTAATGCAAATTTTCTATGCTGTTTTAATTCAGATAAAAACTGCGTCATCCAAACATTAAGCTCAGACTTTGAAAAATCAATTTGCTGCTTAAGAAAAGGGTGATATACCTTTTTATTCATTGGCGGACAATCATAATAGAAAATTCGATATAACTCATGTGGTGTTTGATGTTTTTCAATGAGATGCCTGCGGCAATAACCGTCCAGTTCATTTGCCCGTTCTGCAGCACTTTTTTCACCGATTTTAATTTGTGCACGTCTGCGGTAAAATCCGCCATCTACCAATATTGCAGTCTTCATTTGTACCCTCCTTGAACATAAAATATGAAAAGTTCAATTTACCAGACTCCGGAGGTTTTTGTTTCACAGGATAAACGTCTCTATGAAATAAAAAAGCCTTAGGTTCGGCATTTCCCCTATTTTGGGATGCTTACTGCTAAGGCAATATTAACTGTATAAATCTCTTTACACAGTAATATTATGCTCTAAAGCAGAGAAAGTCAATCATACGAATCAAAAGTTTACAAATTATTAACAAATTACCATATGTTTTAAGGAAGCAGAAGCTGCTGGCCGGATACGATCTTATTTTCGTCCTCCAGTCCGTTTAACTCGCAGATTTCCTTTAATTTATTTACATCGTGATATTCTGAAATACAGATCCCATACAGTGTCTCTCCATCCTGAACTACGTGCACTCTCTGGGTACCTCCGGCCGCCGCCTGGGAGGCGCCGCCATTCTCCGCCGGCTTGCTTCCCGCATCGCTTCCGCTCTTCTGGCTATCCCCGGTCTGCCCGCTTGCCGTGTTTCCGGCTGAACTCTGGCCGTCAGAACTGTTCTCCTGAGACGCGCCCTTATTTCCGCCCGGCGTCTGTGCATTCTCCTGGCCGCCGTTGCCAGCCGCGTTTCCGGATGCATTTTCTGCACCGCCGCTGTTGGCTGCGGCGCCGTTCTGGCTGCCCGGCTGCGTCTCCGACATAGTTTCCTTTGTCACGGCAGCCGTCGTCGGATAGACTCCGCCCTCCGCTTCTTCCACCACCACATGGGACTCCGGCTTATCCTTCCCCGCCGCATTATCCTTCCCCATCAGGGCAGACTCCACCCGTTCCGGTATGGCAGACGCAATGACGCTCTCCATCTCCTGCATCCGCTCATAATTATTAAACATGACGATTCCGCCTGCCAGAATCACGATGGACATTGCCATGCACATACCACGTAAAAGCCCAAGAGTCTGGTGCCTGTCCGTCACCTCGTCCTTGTGCTCATCCATCCGCTTTCTGAATTCCTGAATAACCTTCTCATCCGATCCGGACTCAATTCTCTTCACATCCTTCCGGAGAACCATATAGTCCTGCATCATCTGGTTTCTTTCATAGTAAATACTGTAGCCGCAAAGCTTATAGAATCCGTCCTCTGACGTTATGTAAACCGATTCATCTCCTTCCGCACCACTGCTCAAATACATCAGCTTATTGGGTCCCTGAAAATACTGGACATGCTGCTTCCAGTAATTGAGAGGACTTAAATCATTTCCGGGCGCTCCGCACAGAAACCAGCCCTGGACGGACCGTTTCGGAAACAGCTGCTCCACACTCTGATACGCCTTTTTCCACGCGAGCTCTGAAAAGACCACTTTCTGGCCCTGTTCCGTCACATCTTCCATTTCCATGGCGCCGTCGATAAAGATATACGGCGTCCCATCATTCATTTCCACGCTTCCGAGCAGTAGGCCGACCCGTAGGTCCTGTCCACCCGCCGGATACAGACGTCTCAAATACGTATTCACGTAGTCTTCCACATACAATTTTACGATCTGGTCACGCTCCCCGATCTGCCGTATATTCTTCGGCAGCTTCGGGAACGGATTGTACAATTCTCCCATAGGCTCACCCCGCTATTCATTTTAATCCAATGAATCATAGCACAGGATGAGCGCAAAACCTGTCAAAGGAGGGAAGCGTTTTCCCATAACTTTTCGACAAGATAAATGCTTCTGCTGATGCAGTCCGCCATCCGCATGACGACAGACAGCCGGATGCTCTGAAGCATTAAGGGATCGAAGCTGCCGCAGCTTCCGACAATACCCGTGATAAAAATGTCGCCTACCGCCTTCAGCTCCTTGCTGACTCCAAGCCCGGGCTTCAGTGATCCCTTCCCAAGGGTCACATAACCGATGTGCTCGATGTTCCCCACCGAGGCATCCACCGCCACCACCACATGATCCGGATACTGAAATTTTAGGATGGCCTGGTATGTCTCTAAATTCATGGCATGGACGGGGCGTTCCAGCGTTCCCAGAATCTCCACCCGCTCGAGCCGCTTTTCCTTCAGCTTGTACCCAATTAACGGTCCCAGACTGTCTCCCGTAGAGCGGTCGGTGCCGATACAAAGGAACACAACCCCCGCCGTCTTTCCGTTTTCCTGTTCCGTACATATCAAATCATAAAGCCTCGAAGCAAACTCTTCCGCCTCGAAGGACTGTTTTGTATCATAATAATAAACTTCCCGATTGCCGCGGATTGCGATGCGTTCCCATAATCTCATAATATCCTGCCTTGCTGTCCTTCTTGTTCTCTGTTCTATTATAAGCCGCGATTTCAGGAATTATTCACGATACGAAAGAGGTTCTTTCTCGGCTTTGGATGCGGGGCCGCGCAGGGAGATTTCATATCCCAGTGTGCCGCCGTCTGGATACGAACTATAAAAATGGCCGGGAATGGCGAACACATGCATTTTGTGTCCGACAATCCCGGCCATTTTTATGGCGAGTAGGAAGCGGGGCGGACACGGGATATGAAATCTCCCTGCGCGGCCCCGCACCCAAAGCCGAGAAAGAAGCGTTCACACCCTTTTTATTCAGGGCGTGAACGCTTCCTCCTTGAAATGCACACTGCGCGCCAGTTTCAGCGCATCTTCTTTTTTATACAGGTCTCCATTTAAATAAATGGCGTACATTACATCGCTGTCCGGGCGGGCAAAAAATACATACCACATGCGGGAGGTCTGATTTTCCTCCGGAATCGGTCCATACCGTTTTTCTGCTTCTTCAAGGGATGAGGGCGTATAAAGATCATGACACAGGGGTTCCAGCAGCGCCGGCACCTCACAGTCTTCCACGGAAACCAGCTCTCCCCAGTAAGATGTGTGATTCCACGGAATTGCCGTCTCCATCAGGCTTCCGGTATCGAAGCGCCTATTCAGGTAATCGGCATTCCACCGGATTATTCCGCCGGCAGCCAGCCACGCATCGGGCACCGAATCCCGGTCCACGTACCGTCCCAGTTCTTCCAGACGCGCCTTCTGGTCCTCGTCCTCCGTCAGGAACAGGCTGCCGCCGCCCCCATCTCCCAGATCAGCCCGGTAGCCGCTGTCCGTCAGTCCCTCCGGGAGCCGGTACGTCACATAATCGGCCATGGAGGCATGCGTTTCGAAAAATTCTTTTGTTTCTTCACCCCCGGCAAGAATCATGCCATAGTGCTCCACCGCCTCCGGCGTCTGATAAATGTTCAGCCATTCCCCGGTAGGTTCCCGTATGACAAAGGCGTAATCCAGGCTGCCATCCTCCTTTAAGACACTCACCAGAAGCCGGTACATCTCACCACGATATGAAAATGGATATTGGTTGACATAATTCAATTCTGCCTCAGTTTCATTCTCCTTATCCTCAGAAGGGATTTCCGGCCACCATTTGCGGATCGCCTCCAACAGATTCTGATCCTTTGGCAGCTCAGACAGCGTCACAATTTCGGCCATACCCGGAACAGAGTCTGCTCCATTCCCCATTTTCCCGGTAAAAGTACAGACGATCAGAACTATGGCCGCCGCCGCGATCACCAAAGCGGTGACCGGCCCCGTCTTCGGATGGTGAGCCAGCGTCCAGATCCGCTCCTTCATGGACTTCTTACCATTTCCGATATCGTAGGCTGTGCTCAGAAAATTCCACGGCGTCCTTCTGCCTGCTGCCATGGCGATCAGCGTCCTCCCATAGGCGAACCGCTCTGCCTCTCCCAGCCGCCGGACAGCCGCCTCGTCGCAGGAAAGCTCACAGTCCCGCTTCGATAAATAGCCTGCCAGCCAGACGAAGGGATTGATCCAGTAACAGCACAGCAGGACACAGCGGAGCCACCCCCAGATATGGTCGCGGTGGCCGGCATGACACGCCTCATGAACCACCACATGACGGACGGCCTCCGGATCATTCTGAAGCCGTTCCGGCAGATAGATCCCCTTCTCCCCAAAATACACAAAATAACAGGGTGTCGGAATGTCCCCTGCCCAGTATACCGGCACGGCCGACCACGCCGGAACCGGGCCTTCGTACGGCGTCCTCTGCTTCATGAGACGCTTCCCCATATGGATATATACGACAGAAAGCCATAGAAACAGCAGGATGCTTCCTGCAATCCAGGTACCGAGAAAGAGAACAATCCATTCGGACAGCCCCGCCAGCGGCGCCGCCGCATTCATGATACTCCACGGACTCTGCAGGCTTCCAAACCACCGGATCACCGGGTAGAAACACGGCAGAGCCAGACGCGCCGCTGCGATTCCCCAAAGGCCGTACTGCACGGTCGGCCTGATTCTCCCTTTGAACAGGATGCGGATCGCGCACAGCATGAGGATGATGACAGATGAGGTAATCAGAGTCTCAGCCATTCGTCTCCTCCTCCGCCTTCTGTAATATATCATAGAGCTCCTCAATATCCGACTTCGAGAGGGAACCGGAATTCACCATGGCGTCCACCATCATGGTCACACTCCCCTCGTAAACGCGTTCCAGAAACCCTTTCGTCTCCTCCAACACCGTATCTTCCCGGTCGACTGCCGGATAAAACTGCTTCGCACGTCCTCCAGCCTCATGGATCACGGCTCCCTTTGCCTCCAATCGGTTCAACATGGTGATAATTACGTTTTTTCCCCAGTCCGTCTCCTCCTTCAGTTCCTTTGTAAGCTGCATGATGGTCTTGGGCGGCTGCTTCCACAGCGCATTCATGACCTTCCATTCTCCATCTGACAGAGCGATTCTTCCCATATCCGTTCCTTCTTTCCGTTGCCATGTATTGGTATACATTTGTATACCTTCATTGTATACTGGAAGGGCGCCATACGTCAAGAGGATACTTCTTAACAATTCTTACATTTCTAAAGTTTCTCAAATAAAGAAAGAGCCCGGCAGAAACCGGACTCCCATACTCTCTTATTCTATTTTCCCCACGCTTCCACGCGTCACCAGCGTCACCTGGTATTCCACCTTTTTAATCAGCTTCCGCTTTCCTTCGATCCGTTCCTCCAGAATCTCCACCGCTTCCCGCCCCATGGCATCCGTATGGACATCGACCGTGGTCAGGGCCGGGAAAGAAAATTCGCCGGAGCTGTCCCCGTTTATGGAAATCACCGATACGCTGTCCGGCACGGAGATTCCTTCCTCATTCAGCGCCTTGATCACTCCGATGGCAATCGGATCGTTGGATACGAAAAATGCATCCGGAACCGCCTTCTTCTCGCGGAGCCAGCGTTTCATCATCTGGTAACCGCTCTCCACGCCGTGTTCCCCGACCATGGAACCTGCAAAATGAAGCTGCTTCTGCTCGGCCATGAACTTCTTAAAATAAGAAAACTTGCTGAACTCCTCCGGTGTATCCTCGCTGTCATACCCGCCGAGATAGGCAATATCCTTAAGTCCCATGGCAGCCAGATGCCCCATGGCCTTATAAACACAGTCCTTAATGCTGTAAGAGATCCAGTCCATACGGTCCGGGTAGTAATTCACCTTGCCCACAAACACCATACAGCCGGTCCTCACCGCGGCACAGATTGTATCCACCTCTTTCCGGTCGAAATTCCCCACGACCAGCGCTCCGTCGATCTGTCGGTCAAACGAATCCAGGAAGGAATAAGGGACAAATGTGAACCCGATATTCTTTTGATAGCACGTTTCCTCGACGGCACTCCTGATCGAGAAATAGAACGCGTTATCAATCTGGTTCATGAAATGTGTGTCCTTATGAACGATCGCAATGTTCCGGCATCGTTTTAATTTCTTCTCCTGTTTCATCTTATACTGGAGTTCTTCCGCTACGGAAAAGATCTTTTCCTTCGTCTCCTCTGTAATAGAAAGCGTCGGATCTTCCCTCAGCGCTCTGGAAACCGTAGACTTGGCCACGCCGGCCTTCTCCGCAATATCCACTAATGTTGCCACACACATCACCCCTTCCTTCACCTGTTTTTACTATTTTTTATCATATCAGAATCATCACTATACGTCAATCACGCGGTCTCCTGTGGTTTGCTGTTTTATGCGTATTTTTGTTACAGCTTACAGCCTTCGCGGTTCCGTCCGCTCTGTCGTCCTGCACGTCCCAGTCTGCGCGCCATTTCCGGATAATCGGCTTCAAACATGGTTACGCCGCATGCATATGCCCGTTCCATCCATTTTTCTTCCCTTAATATAGCGCCGCTCACATAATATCCGTGTGCCTTGAGTCCGTCTATCATGTCCGGTGTTATATTATAGATATACGTTAAATAGACCATCGCATCCATGGACTTCATAAGCTCCACAGGGTCCTCCGGGATAAAGGGAACGATCAGGCCGATCTCCACCTCCGGATCCAGCTGCTTCATCCGTTTAAGGACCTGATAATCCGGACCGAATACGAATACACGCTTCTTCATGCCTGTTCTCTCCAGAACAGGAACCATGGCCTCCAGCAGACGGAAGTTTACTTCCTGCATATCCAGGGGAACTGTCTTAATCTCCAGCGCGAACCACGCTTCTCTTTCGCTGCCCCATTTCATGGCCTCCTCAAAGGTGCAGAGGCCCGGACAGTTCTCCCGCAGCCTGTCCAGCGTATGCTCGTGAACGTATCCGTGCAAAGCGGTCCGTTTCTCCAGAGCGGTATCGTGATAGACCACGGGCACACCGTCCCTCGTCAGCTGAATATCAATTTCCAGGTAATCCGCGCCCGACAGCAGGCCGTGCTCCATGGCTTCTATGGAATTTTCCGGGTAACGGCAGGCACTGCCTCTGTGCCCGCCAATCAGCACCCGGTCTGCATGTTCTAATAATTCTCTCATAATACAAGGTTCACCTTCGTCTCAGAGTCAAACACATTTATAAAATCCGCAAACCGCAGATATACACGTTTTTCACCGTCGCCCACCAGCGCCTTCATTCGCCCGAAGGCAGACGTATCATCCACGGATACCCGCACGTGACAGCCGTGGACATCCCCGCTTAAGAGCAGTTCCTTGCCTAAGTTCTCCACCATCTGGACCTCCATCGGCAAGGTATTGGCTGCCGGCTCCGCCCCTACCCTGATCTGATGGGAACGAACTCCCAGCTTAACCGGCCTGCCGGTGTGGGGTCTCAGCTTATCGAGAAGCTGCCCGGATACCTCCACGGAAGACTCCCCAATGGTAAACATAAGCTTCTCCCCGGCCGTCTCCAGCTTGGCATCGATAAAATTCATGGGCGGATTCCCCATAAAATTAGCCACAAATAAGTTGGCGGGATACTGATAAAGCATCTCAGGAGTATCGTACTGCTGGATTCTTCCGTTGTCAAGAATGGCAATCTTGTCCGCAATCGCCATGGCCTCTTCCTGATCATGGGTCACGATGATTGATGTAACCTTTAACTCCTGCTGAATCTTCTTAATTACTTCGCGGATCTCGATCTTTAATCGGGCATCCAGGTTAGACATCGGCTCGTCCAGGAGCAGGATCTTCGGTTCCTTCACGAGGGCGCGGCACATGGCCACTCTCTGCTGCTGGCCGCCGGAGAGCTGGGTCGGCTTCCGGTCCAGAAGATGCTCAATCTGAAGCTTTACCGCCATTTCCCTCGCCTTTTTATGGCGTTCTTCCTTCGATATACCCTTTTGCTTTAAGGGGAACGCAATGTTATCAATTACCTTTAAATGGGGATACAGGGCGTAAGACTGGAATACCATACCGATATTCCGGTCCTTTGGCGCTTTGTTCGTCACATCCGCATCATCAAATATCACCTGTCCGCTGGTCACATCCAAAAGGCCGGCGATGCAGTTTAAGGTTGTGGATTTCCCGCAGCCCGACGGCCCCAGCAGTGCGACAAATTCCGTGTCCCGGATCTCCAGATCGATACTGTCCAGCGCCACGACGCCCTGGTCAAATTCCTTACGCAGTTTATTGATTGAAATCATAATTATACTCCCTTTCCGCCTCCGATATTGCCTTCCATCAACTGTTTCTGAGATATAACGAAAAATACGAATACCGGCAGCATGTATACGATTGCCATTGCCGCAAATACACCGTAATCCGCGATCATCTGCTCACTCCGCGACAGGGAATGGAGGTACGTGGCGATAACCGGCGTCTTGGAATTGAAAATCAGCGTGTTAAACAAGATATAGTTGGACCATGCGCTGAGGAATGAGAAAATCGAGATCGAGGCGATGCCTGGCTTAACCAGATAGATAATAACCTGGAAGAAACCGCTCAGCCTGCTGCATCCGTCCACCAGCGTGGAATTCTCGATATCCCTCGGTATCCCATCAAAAAAGTTTTTAATAATAAAGGTGGACCCCGGAATCCGGAATGCGATGGCGACCAGAATGACGCCCACCATGGTATTGACGATATTCAGTGCAATCAGAACATAGAGCACGGCAATGAGTAAGAGCAGGTTTGGGAACATCCTCAGAATCAGAAGTGAATACTGAATCGTTTTCCTTCCCCGGAACTGAAGTCTCGACAGCGCATACCCGGCCAGACAACTGATGACCACTTCACTCAGAGTGACTATAATTGTAAAATAAACCGTATTTAAAAATGATTTTCCAATGGGCTGAATCGTTGTCTGCTTCAGCTTCATGGGCTTATACAGGAAATCGAAATTGCTTAATGTAAACGCACCATCCGCGCCAAAAAAAGCAAGGCTGAAGAAGCTGATATACAGATACAGAATCGGTGCACAGAGCAGAACCAGTACCGCGATCGCGATATTCTGTTTCTTTTTCTCCGTCTTGCTTAACGTAACCTTTGCCATTCGTTCTCCCCCTTATCTTTCATTCTGCTTCTGCATGACTTTGTTCATCAGGATCATAAGAACCAGTACCACCAGGATCAGCATCAGGGAAATAGCCGCGCCGTATCCGTACTGCTGGTCGTTAAACGCCTTATGGTAGGCTGACAGCGACCAGACCTCGGTCTGGATTCCCGGTCCGCCGTTGGTGATGAGGAGAATCGTCACGTAGTTCGTGAGAAGCCCCAGCGCCTCCCACAGGGCGATAAACTGGATGTGGTAGCGGATATTGGGGATGATAATGCTTTTGATAATCTCCCATTCTCCCGCCCCATCCACATGGGCCGCCTTAAACTGGTTTTCGGGAATGCTCTTGATCGCGCTGGAAAATATAATGGTTCCATACGCAATATTGACGAGAATCGTCGCGCAGAGGACGATCTGCATCGGGTACTTCGCAATCCAGTTAATCGGCTGGGAGTCCACAAAGGATAAATAGACCCGGTTGACCATTCCTCCCTCGCCGGCTTCCAACAGCCAGATCCAGAGTACGGAATACACAACCGCCGGTGTGATCATGGGGATCATCAGAATCGCCTTAAATATGCTGGAGTACCGCTCTGTCTTAACGAAATATGTAGTGAGCACGGCGAACAGAAGATTTAAGAAAACCGTCGCCACAATCGCCACCCCGACAAAGATCAGGGTATTTCTTACAATGACCAGCGTATTTGGATCTTTAAATATCTTAATAAAATTTTTGAAATGGTTAAATTCCCACACAAACGAGGAATCGAGATTCGTAAATGACATCACCACAGTCAGTACGGCCGGGATTACATAGAAAATCGTCACCAAAATCAAAAAAGGCGTTAAAAACATATATGCCTGTCCATTTTTATTTTTCATGAGGAACCGCCTTCCTAAATGCTGCTGCGCCGGGATCTTTCACACCCCCTGGCGCAGCAGCGGCAAACCTTACTGTTTTTATTTGAAAATTACATTGTCAACATTCAGTTCGATCTGAGTCTTCAAGTCGGCAACCGCCTGTTCCGGAGTCGTCTGTCCCAGTTCGAGGGAGACAATCTGTGTGAACATCTCGCTCTTTAAGGAAGATAAATTGTTGATTGCCGGAACGGACTTTGCGTAATCTGCCATGTAAGTTACATTCTTAAGGATCGGATTCTCCGTCACTTCCGGGTTCTTATTGGCTTCTTTGATACAGGACAGCGTGTAGATGGTGCCTGCATGTTTTGCTAACAGAGAGTTGGAATCGCCAGCCAGTTCGCGGAAAATATCCTTACAGACATCCGGATACTTTGTATCGGCGCTGATCGCCATCATCTGAGGCGCTACCGTTGCAAATGGGGCATCCGTATATTCGGATTTCGGGAATAACACAAACGTCTCATTCTTCGCAAACTCTTCTGTCTCCAGTCCTGCCGCCTGCGCCACATACGTCGCGGAGAACATCGGACCGTAGTAGGCGAAGGCTTCTCCCGTACCTACCATCTTATTGATTGTATCCCAACCCAGCTGGTTTAAGTTGGGAGGTGTGATCTTCGTCGTGTTGGCATTTTCGTAGATGCTCTCAAAAAATCTCGTTATTCCGGCCTCGTCAAACACCAGGCTGCCGTTTTCATCGTAATACTGACCGCCAAACGCATTTAACATATCGAAAAAGTCATTGCCGGCTCCTGGTCTGTGAACCAGACCGTACTTCGCTCCGCCTTTTTCTACCACTTCACTGCAGAGATCCATAAACTGTTCCAGAGTAAATTCCCCGTCCCGGATCTTTTCCGGCAACGCGTCGATCTCGTCCTGGCTCCATCCGATATCCGCCAGGTCCTTGTTGGAGTAATAGATTACACGAAGCGGCAGGTCGAAAGGCATGGCGTAGGCTTTTCCATCCACCATAGTCGGTGTGAATACGCCGTCTACGAATGCATCACTCATCACATCCGTGATATCCAGAACACATCCGGCCTTTACGAATCCGGCCACATCAGCGTCACAGATGAAGATATCCGGTGCGTCCCCACTCTTATGTGCAAACACGATGTTGTTATGGTATTCACTGTTGTCGATGGTCTGATAATCCGTCTCAAACTCGATCCGGATGTTCTTTCCTTCCTGCTCATACTTCTTATTTAAATTCTCCGCGGCTCCCAGTACCGCTTCCGGCATCGTGAGGAAATCTCCGTTAAAGCCCAGCTTTAAGGTAATTGTCTCCATCTCCGCAGACGTGCTCTTTTCTCCCGTACTTTCCTCCGTCTTAGCCGCCTCACTGCCCGCCGCTGCCGTATCGGCTGTGCTCTCCTTCTTCTGACCGCATCCAGCCAGGCTCATCACCATGGTCAGTCCCAGTAATACTGCCGTCAATGCTCTGCCTTTTTTCTTCATAATGTCTTCCCTCCATAATTTTTTTGATTAGTTTTATCGTGCTCTATTAACCGCTTCATGGCCTCCACGGCCAGTTCTGCCACTTTTCCGGTGTCATGGCACTGGATATCCTCAAGTCCCATCTCCCGCCTCGTCTGGTTTCCTATGACAAGGAGCACCGGACCCAGGCCTTCCATTTTGAATTTAACGCATCTGCTACCGGCATGGTATCCGGATCATGCTGACCGTAAAAGGAATCCTTACACTGCACGACGCCCAGATGGCAGCGCTGTCCGGCCGCGTCTGCCGCTTCCTTGAGAGCCATAACCACCTGATAATCCGCAACTGCCGGATATTCGATGGGGGCGTACTCCCTGCTCGTGCCTTCCATGCGTACAGCTCCTGTGGCGATTACCGCATCTCCCCCCAGTACTTCCGGCTGCATACCTCCCGAGGTTCCAACGCGGATAAAGGTACTGGCCCCGCAGTGCGCCAGCTCCTCCAGGGCTATGGCCGCCGACGGCCCGCCGATTCCGGTGGACACCACGCTGACCTTCTCCCCATTTAAATATCCGGTACAGGTAACATACTCCCGGTTTACCGCCCTTTTCTCCGGACGGTCAAGCAGCCCTGCAATGGTTTCACATCTTCCCGGATCACCGGTCAGAATTACATACCGGCCGACATCTCCCTCCTTAATCTGCAGGTGATACTCCTGCCCTTCTGCATATACGCTTCCCATTGTTTCCTCCTTTTGTCTTTTACCTTTGTCTTTGCTTTTTGCTTATGTTTAGTAAACTTTTCCTCTTCACGTTTCCATTAGTTTCCTGGCCCCAGTTTGTGCTAAATCACTTTTTTCATCGTATTTATTGATATTTTATAGTTAGATTATAGCATGTCGACTAATTTTGTCAATAAAATTATAAGTAAATGTTTTGTAAAGTTTATATTATTTTTTAGTTTTTTCGTATTCTTTTCAGATTGTATTGATTTTTTGTTTACTAAACATTATAATAAGTTTATCTTACTACAAAATTATATAAGAAGAAAAGAGGGGTGTGTTTGAAAACAATCGCGGATTTACATATGCATACCAGCGTCAGCCAGCACGCTTACAGCACTCTGGATGAGATGGCAATGGCCGCAAAGTTTAAAGGTTTTAAAGCCTTTGGCATTACCAATCACGGTCCCGGGATGTTGGACGGCGCCATGGAGCTTCACTTTCTGTGTTTACGAAACCTTCCGGACGAGCTTTACGGTATTCGTTTTTACAAAGGCGCCGAAGTGAATATCAAGTCGTATGACGGTCAGCTGGACCTGCCTGAATCCATTTTAAAGAATTTGGATATCGTCATTGCTTCCTATCATGCGGAGGCCATTGCTCCCGCCTCACCGGCAGATCACACGCGAGGGCTCATCGAGGTCTTGAAAAATCCCGATGTGGACTGTCTGGGGCACATCGGGAATCCGGTTTTTCAATGCGACTATGAGGCCGTCATCAAGGCATGCGCCCAGGAGGAAAAGTTAATCGAGATCAACTCCAACTCCTTTATAGTCCGCCCCGGAAGCGATAAGAACTGCAAAACCGTCGCCCGGCTCTGCATGGAATATGGTGTCTCCGTACTGGTCAGCTCCGACGCCCATTCCAAATACGCGGTCGGCAGCCACGACGCGGCATTAAAGATGTTAAGAAGCATCTCCTTTCCGGAGAAACTGATCGTAAACTCGGACTGGGATCTGCTTCAGAGGCGTCTGCCGTAGCCGGAAGCGAAAAAACAGCAATAAAAAAGACGCAGTGCGGAACTTCTATCTGCTGTAATAGAAGTTCTGCACCGCATCTTTCTCTTATTATATATTCGTTATCCCTTTACACTCTTATAAAGCGCTTCCGCCTCACTGATCGTAGTGGCTTTCCCCAGCCGTATAAAATCAGCCAGCTCATCCAGCTTCTCAGGCACCATAAATTCCGTTCCGAGATAGGATTCATAATTATCCGTGATAAAGAGTGTCTGCTCCTTCACTTTCACCTCGGCTTCCTTGGCCTCATCCGATGCACGGCGCAGCTCAGCCTCCAGCCGTTCGATCTTCTCCCTGCTTCCGCCGGCAATCTCATCGGAAATGATGGTCTTCGTCACCTTCTCAAATGTATTTAACGCTTCTTTCTTCTTGCTGGTGATATCCGCCAGGTCCTGCTCGATCTGAGCGATCTCATCGTCATACTTTTCCAGATCATACACAGCCTCGTCCCGGTCGCGCCGGATCGCGCTGGTAATGACACGGATCTTCTTATCGTTCGTCCTCATTAAATCGCGGATTTTCCGTCCCTGCTTAAGCGTCTCCTGATGACGCACCTTTGTCTTATTATTAATCAGAATATAGAGTCCTCCGAAGACAACGACAGCCACGAAATAAATCCCCGCCAAATAGTAGTTGGACTTCTGCGGAAGCAGCATGTAGATTCCCCACGGAACCGCAAGAAAGCAAATCAGAATCGTCATCAGTAAAATCAGAAATTCTGAGAATCCTCTGGTAAAATACAGGGAGTAGTACCATGTGGATTTACAGAAACGCGGCACACGGTCCTGCTGGAACGCCGTCTTCATCTGCAGCTTCAGTTCCCGGTTGTCATCCCGCAGTTCCTTCGTCTCTTCCTCAATCCGTTCCTTCACGCCCTGGCTCTTCGCCTTCTCCCGTTTGCTCCGAACCCGCTTTAACCGGTCCTGTCCTTTTGCTATCTCCTTGTCGTAGGAACCGTTAATTTCTTCCATACGCTTCTTCACAGTCAGACTGATCGCATCCGTCACTGCCTTCTTTTCCGCCTCCAGTTCTTTCTCCAAACGCTTCTCGTCCAGGCGTATTTTATCCAGTGAATTTTTGCTCGCAGACAGCTCCTGTACGGCTCTGCATGCCTCTGACAGGAATCCGACCTGGTCTGTTATCGGTTGTGCCATTCGTCGTCGTCCTCCTTCGGTTTTATCCGATTTTATTCCACAAAAAACGCTAACTTGATTCTATCATATTCTATTCATTTTTACAAATTTTTAATCTCAAGTTTTTTCCCTTGCACTGCTTCACGCCAGGATGATATAATCAACTGCATACACTTTTTATAAAAACCACAGATATACGGGAGGAGGAAGATTCTATGTTTCGCATGTGGGGAAAGATTATAAAAGACACGAGACTCGTCCGGGATACCGTTATCTGCATCTCCGATTACTCGATGTCCAGAACCGCCATGGTATTCCAGGCTCTTGATGATATCTGCTATGAATTTGATTTGGGTAAGCCGATCTGGCTGGACGCCACCATTCACGAGTTTAAGGTTCATGACAAGGCGCGTTTTTATCAGGACAACTTTATCGAACACATTGATTTCGATTTTCTGGAAATCCAGGTCATCGAAGAATAAAGAGGGATTACGATGTTACGGAAAAGTAAATGGCTTTTGGTTCCGGCCGCCGCTCTGGCCGCCGCTTCCCTGATGGTCTCCGGCTGTTTCGGGAAAACCAGGGAACACGAACTGCAGGAAGCGGCAGACGCCATCAATGCCGCGATTGAACACGATCTGGCCCTGGACCGTTATGAATTTACGGTCTCCAAAGGTGCACTTTTCGATGAGAAAAACTATGACGGCCAGAAGACTACGTATATCTGCGTCTCCGGGGACGGAGGCCGTGACTACTATATTACCACCTCCTCCAGTGACAAAAGCTCCACTCTGACCGTAGAGCATGAGCTTCTTGGCGATGATCACTATTACCGGATATTTGATAAGGAGAAAGACGAGTACCATATCCCCTCCGATGCCGGCAGTGATACGGGCAGTCATCCCGGGCTGCTGGAGAAAGGCTGGGTTTACGACACCACCGACAGCCCCTCCGGAAACGAAGACTATAAAAAGCGCCTGTGGATCTACGGGCACCGCATCGCTCCGGAAGACTTCGCAGAAGCTTCCATCGATAAGGATGGCGGCTGGACCACGATTTCGCTTAGCCGCAGCCCTGAACAGCTTAAGGAATCTTCTCTTCCCTCTAAGGTCATGTACGACGAAGCGATGGACTGGTATCAGCGGGAACTGGCTAAAGATGACCTGAAGCAGTATGAAAGAAGCTCTCTGGAGTCCAAGCAGAAGGAACTGGAGGAGACCGGCGCCGAGGCCATCGACCAGAATTATACCGCCGAGACACTGAAAGCCGTCATCGATTCATCGGGACGCCTGCTGACGATCGAATACCGCCTCTCTTACGATTATGGACAGGAAATCGACGGCGAGACAGTCAAGACCATCACGCAGTACAGCAATGCGACACTCGAACGCTCCAATGACGATTCCATCGTTCTTCCAGAATAAAGCATGACTAGATAAAACAGCGCTGCACATTCTCCTCATAAGAATGTGCAGCGCTGTCTGCTTACTGCTGGGTTCCCAGAGCCGCAGGATCGATTTCCTGATAGCCCTCCAGGTCTGGCGCAGTCAATGTGACCGCCTGGCCCGGATTATGATAAATAGCGTCGGTATCCATCTCCACTCCAACTGTTTCTCCCTGGACCGTCATATCCATGCTCATCTTGATATTCATGCTTGAGAAATAGCCGTCTTTATTCACAACCGCTTCTCCGCTGGCCGATTTGATCTTATAAGCAACGTCTTCCGCTCCGGCGATCGCTCCGCTCATACTGCCCATGATATCCTGTACATAGGAATCCATCTTTTCCGCGTCAGCCGTAAATGTGAGGATCTGGTTATCTCCGTCCTTCTTCGCCTTGATTTCCTTCATATAAGAAGATTCCATATTGGCGCCTTCCGTGCTCTGCTTAACCTGCTCCATGAGCTGGTTTAAATCCATGGCGTACTTGAACTTCTGTCCCATGGTCTCCATGTAGTAATAGCCGCCCTCATAGTACATCGTCACATCGATGTCCTGACCCGCCATCGTGGTCTTTCCGGCTGCCAGGTACTTCATATCATCCGTATTCGCACCGGTCATCTGAATATTCATGGTCGTCGATAAGTCGATGGTCTGATCCCCCTGAGTCATCGTCATGGCAGCCGTTGTCTCGATATCCATTTCCTGCAGTTCAGAAGTCTTCTTGGAAGCTTCATCATAAATCGTCCTGGCATCTTTTCCGCCGCCGCATCCTGCCAGGGATAATACCATGGCCGCGCTCAAAAGAAGTGTTAAATATTTTTTCATAGTTTCCTCCTTATAATAAGAAATGTAATACAATACAGTATACTATATACATCTTACCAATACCAGAACTATATTCTTAAATAAAGCTGACAATAAGTGGAAAAGAGGGCATTCACTGGCATGGTCCCCATAGAATTCTTACTTTTTATATATCTTGCTCCAGTAATAATAAAAAGCTTTCCTTTCATGGCCAAATCACCTATAATAGACAGTATAAAAGGACTTTATTTGGTGTTTTTACGTATGAGAAACAGTTTATTTATTATCATTTTGCGATTTCCTGGCAAGATAATTAAAAAGCCTGTAAAATTTAAAGAGGTAGCCCTATGAGTAACGAACGATTGAATTTTGATAAAAATCTTGAAACACTCCAAAAACTGAATTTCCAGCTCCTGTACGCCTCTACCTCCAAATATGAAGGTGACTGGCAGAGTCTTCCCCATACCCATCATTTTACCGAGCTGTTCTATGTCATCAGCGGCCTGGGAAAATTCCTGGTGGAAGACCGGCTGATCACGGTTAAGGAGAATGATATGGTCATTGTCAATCCCAATGTGGAACACACGGAGAAGTCCCTGGATTCCAAACCGTTAGAGTATATCGTATTCGGCGTTGAAGGCCTGACCTTCTCTTTCGGCACTCCGGATGTCCCGGAAAACTATGGTTACTATAACTATTCCGCCGAAAAAAAGAACCTGCTGAACTTTTCCCAGCTGATGCTTCGTGAGATCAAGGAAAAAAAGAACGGTTACGAACAGGTATGCCACGACCTTCTGGAAGTTATTCTCATCTATATTACGAGAAATGACCAGTTCGGCATCATCTCCACAGATGCCTCCCGCATGCCTAAGGAATGCGCCAGCGCCAAGCGGTATCTGGATGCAAATTACGCACAGCCGATTACCCTGGATTCTCTGGCAGATGCCACCCATATCAACAAGTTTTACTTATCACACACCTTTTCCAAGTATCTGGGAATGTCGCCCATCACCTATCTGATCCAGCGCCGTCTTCAGATAAGCAAGGATCTGCTCACACAGACGGATTATTCGATTGCCGAGATTGCAGCCAGCACGGGATTTGCCTCGCAGTCGTATTTTTCGCAGATATTTAAGAAGTTTACGGGGATTAGTCCGAATCAGTACAGGAAGCAGAATGCAGTGCATCAATAGATGCAAACACAGCGCTGGTTCGCCCGGTTGGTCACGGGCGAGCTGGCGCTGTGTTCTGGTATTGTCAGAAAAGCAGTTAGACAATTTTATGAGTGACTGACATCCGGCTTTCCTGACAGATAGATGGAAAACATAATTGACATCATTTTGTTTTCTACGGTATCTGTTCTCGAGGTCATGACTACAGGTGCTTTTGTTCCCATGATGACGGCGGCGGTGTCCATTTTTGCGAAGAAAATAAGCGTTTTAAAGACACAGTTTGCCACCTGTAAATTAGGAAACACCAGAATGTCCGCGTGTCCCGCTACGGGACTTGTAATATTTTTGTGACGAGCCGCCTCCTCTGATACGGCGTTGTCCAACGCCAGAGGGCCATCGACAATACAGTTTTTTATCTGGCCCCTGTCACACATCTTGCTCAGTATCGCGGCCTCCATTGTATCCGGGATTTTGGGATTTACCACTTCCAGGGCTGATATCAGTGCTACTCTGGGACAGTCATATCCCAGCCGGCGCATTAGTTCCACTGCATTTTCTATGATCGCCTTCTTGTCTTCCAGGCCAGGCTCTATGGCCATGGCGCAGTCTGTCATTAACTGAATTCCAGCCCCATCGAGTTTATCGTATACTGTAATTTGTGACAGCAGCTTTCCGGTGTTCAATCCATTTTCCTTATCCAGTACAGCTTTTAAAAATACTGATGTATGAAGGTTCCCTTTCATAATAAGGTCACACTCACCGGATTTCGCCAGGCTCACAACGGTTCTGGCCGCCTCACCGTGATCCTGACAGTTTACTACTTTTGCTGTGTCCTCTGAAATGCCGTTTTCCTCCAGAAGCTCTGTGATTTTGCCGCCGTCTCCTACCAATACAAACCGGGCAATGCGGCGTTTTTCCATCTCTTTTACAAGTTCCATGATATCCTGATCTTCGGCCGCAGCTACTCCGATCACTCTCGGATTTTCTCTGTCTAAATACTGTTCAATCTCTCTGATCCGTTTTATCATCATCTGCCTCCCGATCTGTATATGGATATACCTTTTTCGCTTCCCGGCCGGTTAAGTACCGGAGACAACCGTCTCCCAGCGCCTCCATCTCATTTTCGCCCGGATAAAGATAGACCGGTGCAATAAACCCAATTCTTTCTTTTATCAGCCCGATAAAACACTCTGAAAATGCCAGACTGCCGGTAAATGCAATAGCCTCCACGTGGCCGCACAGAACCGCGGCGGCTCCTCCGATCGCTTTTGCCACCTGATATGCCATGGCCCTGTAGATGGCTTCAGCCAGCTCATCCCCCTCTTTGATTCGCTGTTCCACCTCTAAGCAGTCCGCGGTTCCCAAGTAACTGACGAGACCGCCGCGCCCGTTGATCTGACGCAGCATCTCCTGACAGGTGTACTGTCCAGAATAGCAAAGCCGGATCAGAGCCCCTACCGGCAAATCGCCGGATCTTTCCGGTGAGAATGGGCCATCGCCATCCAGGGCATTGTTGACATCGATCACGCGGCCTTTTTTATGAGCACCTACCGATATGCCTCCGCCCAGATGAACGACAATCATATCCGTATCTTCATAGGCTTTCCCCATTTTCGCACAGATCTTCCGCGCCGTCGCCTTTTGGTTCAGCGCATGGAAGCTGGATATCCGCTGAATGGCAGCGCTGCCGGAAAACCTGGCTTCACTGCACAGTTCATCCGTCATGGGCGGATCCACAACCAGGGCCGGGATTCCCAGTTCTTTTCCCATATCATAGGCAATCTGATTGCAGACCGAACACGGATGAGAGCCATAGAGACCGCTTTTCATATCCTCGAGCATCTGTTCTCCGATCTCATAGATCCCCCCTTCCACGGCCCTCATATTACCTCCACGCGTCACCAGGGCATCCAGAGAATCCAATTTGATATCAGCTTCCTCAAGCACTTTTAAAACAGCCTGTTTTCTGTAATCATACTGATCCCAGATGGTCTGATACTGCTCCAGCTCTTTAGTCGTATGCTTAACGGATACCGACAAAAGTACTTCATGATTCTCACGTACGGCAATCTTGGTAGAGGTAGAGCCCCCATTTGTAATAAGAATGCGATATTCCTTCTCCATCTCTCCTCCTCCATTCAGCCTTCTGATGCAAGGAGCTCTCTGTATCTGGCAGCCGTCTCTTTCTGTAAAACTTCCATGTCCGCCTCTGTCATCTTCTTAAAACGTCCCTGGAGCGATAAATAATCCCGGATTGGCCTTAATTCCTTTACCTTTCTGTTCACTGTGATCCGGCCATTTTCGTATTCATACAGAACCCAAGCCCCGGTTTCGATCGCCATTTGGCATACCTCGATGGATTTTGCAGGCGGGTATGCCCAGCCGGTGGGGCATGGCGTATGTACGTGCAGTAACGCCGGGCCATCCACATCTTTGGCCTTCTTTACTTTTTTCACCAGGTCCGGCAGATTTGCAGCGGAACACGCAGCTGCATACGGAATGCGGTGGGCAATTGCAATCTTCAGCAGATCCTTCTTATATGTGGGTTTACCTGCAGGAGTCGTAGTCGTATTAGCACCGTATGGCGTGGCGCTGGACCCCTGGATCCCCGTGTTCATATAGGCTTCATTATCATAGCAGACATAGAGCACCCGGTCGCCGCGCTCCATGATTCCCGACAGCGACTGAAGACCAATATCTGCGGTAGCGCCGTCTCCGGCAAAGGCCAGTACCGTCGTATGAGTATTTCCCTGCGCGTCGAGTCCGGCCCGCACCCCTGCGGCCGACGCAGCTGTATTTTCCAGGTTGCATTGGTAACCGGCGATTTTCATATTTGTTACATTGTCAATACCGCTGAAAAGCGCCGCACAGCCCGGCGGAATAATGACGACCGTGTCCTCTCCTAAAGTCTGGACAACATTCCGGAAAACAAGCTCTAAGCCGCAGCCGGCACATGCATTTACTCCATGGGATACAAGGCCCTTCGCTTCTGTTTCGATCTTATACATATCTGAGCACCTCCCTGATATCCATTGGATTCTCCTTTGTATCAATCCACACAGGAATATTTGAAGCAGCTTCTGCATGCAGAATATCGTCATACATACGCTGTATTGTTGCCGGATTTACATCTCTGCCGCCCAGCCCGCCTATGTAATCCTTCACTATACAGCCTCCGCCCACGGCGCTCACCGTCTCCTGGAAGAGAGGTCCGCCCATGGCGCCCAGACCGGCGCTTCTGTCAAACACGGCAATCCGTTTCGCATTCTGTGTCAGTATCTTCATCTGCTTTGCCGGGAATGGCCGGAAACACGTTACCTTTACCGCCCCAACTTTCTCACCTTTTTCCCGCTGCTCATTGACAAAGTACTTCATAGTTCCCATCATGGAACCCATACCTACCAGAATTGTTTCGGCGTCCTCTGTCCGGTATCCCTCCAGCATCTGAAGCTTTCGTCCAAATCTGGCCTCAAACTCTTCCGCCGTCTTTCCGAATACTTCTTCCGCAGCCTCAAATCCCTTCATCATCTGATATTTCATCTCCGTAAACTCTTCCAGAGAGATGAGATCATTGATAAATACCGGATCGGCTGGATCCAGCCAGAAATTCTTCTTCTGGTACGGCCCGATAAATTCGGTCACCTCTTCCTGCTCCGGAACCAGCACCTTCTGCATGGAGTGAGACAGGAAAAAGCCATCAAAACATACCATCGCCGGAAGCAGAACCTTCTCATGTTCCGCAATTCGGTATGCCATCAGCAGCAGATCATAAATCTCCTGCACATTTTCACAATAGAACTGAAGCCAGCCACTGTCTCGTTCCGCCATACTGTCCTGGTGGTCGCACCAGAGACTCCATGGCGACGCCAGAGCCCTGTTCACCACCGGCATAACCATAGGAACACGCATACCGGATACCGCGTTGCAGATTTCATGCATGAGCGCGAGGCCCACCGATGCTGTCGCTGTAGCCGCCCTGACTCCGGTGAGCTGGGCTCCCAGGGCGCAGCTTAAGGCAGAATGCTCCGATTCTACACGGATGTATTTTGCATCCAGCGTTCCCTGTGCAATCAAATCTGACAGCTTTTCCGCAATGGGACTCTGAGGTGTGATCGGATATGCGGAAACTACTTTTACTCCGGCCATGCTTACAGCCTGTACCGCAGCCGCGTTGCCATCCAACATTTTATACTGAGCCATCTATCTCTCACCTCCCACGGACACCATTTTAATACACGTTTTCGGGCATTCATTGGCACAGATTCCGCAGCCCTTACAGAAATCCCAGGCAAATACCACGCATTCTTCCTGATCTGCCCGAATTGTTATGGCGTCAACAGGGCAATATCTCTGGCAGGTACCGCACTTAATGCAGGCCTCGTAATCCACCGTCGGATACTCCTGACGCCAGGAACCTGTATTCACCGCCCCAAATACGGTGGCAATCGGCCCTTCAGCTCTAAATCTTTCCAGTTTCATCGTAAGCCTCCTTTGCCGCATCCGCATTTGCACTGCCCGCCTTTGTTCCAAAGGTAGATTTAACGGCCGCCATCACGGATTCTATTTTTACGATTCCGGTCCTCGCCAGAACACCCAGCATGGCGCTGTTGGGAATGTTTCTCTTTATATTCTTTACTGCAATACGCGTGGCATCCGCATAATAGACCTCTTTGAATCCGAACTTTTCCTTAAACTGTCCTGCGATACCCTCGTCTCCTGTGTTGAGTACCAGAACCGCATTTCCAGAAATACCTGCTCCGATATCTATTTCCCGCGTCAGAAAGCTCGCGTCAGAAACAAGGACAATCTCTGGTTCATAGACAAAACAGTTTAACAGAACCGGTTTGCTGTCTATCATAATGCTGGTATTGACTGGCGCTCCGCGCCGTTCATGTCCATAGGCCGGAACAGTTATCGCATACTCCTCTTCATAGATGGAAACCGCCTCGGACAGAGTCTTCGCTGCAGTCACAATTCCCTGGCCTCCCAGGCCAAAAAACTTGAGTTTAATCACGTATCCCCCTCCGTCCTATAATTTTTCTGCAAGCTCTAAAAGCAGCCGTTCAGCCTTATGCGGGTTAAAGATACCACAGGCACAGGGCTTCGATAACTCATTCGCAGCATCCTTTGCAGTCCTTCTGCCAGCCTTTATGTCTTCCACCATCTTTGTGACCAGGCCAGCCGATATCATGGCATGGCCGCACATGGTGGTGATCTCCAGAATCTGAGTCTCAGGAAGTTTATCCACATTCCCCCAGATTCCAAGGGAAATATCCACAGAATGACGGTTAATACCAGCCGCTTTTGCACAGCAGTCCACATCGTCCACCAGTCCTGAGACGACAACGGAATATCCGTAATCGGCCTCCTTTAGAGCCTTCATGACTTCAATCAGCTTCTCCCTGGTATCAAATACTCCGTGAACCATGGGAACCTCCGGCTTTAAGTTCGCCTTTATCTCCTCCAAAGTATGCGTTGCAAAGTTACCGCAGCCGATGGCCCCCATATTAACCGGATTAAATTGAGCCATAAGATCCAGGTATTTCTTAAATATCTCAACACTGTTCTGATTATTAATTCCGCGTGCCGGCATGATTAATACCACATAATCGTCCGTCTGCCCGGAGCGGGTCTTTACTCTGTGAAGCGTATGTGTCATAACGCGGCACCCCCTTCCTTAATCCTGTCTTCGTAGCGCGGCCTTCCCAGTCCGAGATTCGTCTTAGCCGATGCTGCATGAAGGTCCAAATTCAGTTCTTTTATAATATTCATGACCGGAAGGGAATCGTCCCTTTCATCTACGCGGCAGATAATACAGAGACTGAATACCGTATCGATGTGATGTGAAGCCTCCTTAAGCGCCCGAAGCACCGAGTCTGCATTCTCCAGTCTGCATGAAAACTCCACGATAGCGCTCATTACAATCTCATCCAGCACAGACGGTTCGAGAATTCCCTTCTCCTTGTCTATAATCAGCGAAGTAACCGGATTATTAACCTCAAACTTTTCTGCATAAGGGGCTGCTGCCTGCAGGATTGTCTGCAGATCACGGAACGTCGATCCGACGCCCGGGCGTCCCAGCTCCACCGCAAAAGTAATCATATCAAGGCTATGTACTACGCCTGTCACATCGTTGGTCTTTACTTCCTCCGTCCCTCTTCCCGCATGTTTGAGGGCGGTATTCTCATGTTTTCCAAATGGATCCGAAAATGCCTTCCGGTAAGCTCTTGGTGCTTCCAGATGAATGTTATAGATGGCATCCCGGGGACATCCGGCATTCTTAAGGCAGACACCACATTCTACACATGCGTCTAAATCGATAACCGCCTTCCTCATCTCAATCCGTATTGCATCTCTGGGGCAGTATGGCACACACTTACCACAGCCCACACATTTTTCCTGATTGATATACATGAATCAATTCCTCCTGTACTCTTTGCTAATGAATAAAATTCAGCAGAATTCCCGCCAGCACCAACACGACGGAACCTCCGATTCTGGACGAATAAGAGGAATATGGAAGCAGTTCCATGCGGTCTGCCGCCGCCAGGGTAGCCAGATCACCGGTCTGGGCCATATTCGACATGCAAAGTCCCGCGGCAATGGCTGCCTCTACCTCATAAAGTCCCATAAAATGACCAACAAGTCCTGCACCAATGGCTGCGCCAATAACAATCACCAGGACCAGCACCAAATAGATGGGATTCGTCAACGCTTCAATGGTTTTGCCGATATCAATATTGGATATTCCAATTGGAATCAGCGCTGCATAGAGCAGATTCTTTGTCCACGTTCTGGACCACTGGATTGTACCGACTTCAAGGTGCTTGGGAAGAAGACCAAATGCCTTGACCAGGGTCAGAATGATAATTAAGTAAACGTATGTATGAAGCCCGCTGTAGACAAACTTGTTAACGATGAGGGCCGCCATGTAAGCAATCATGGCGACGTAGAATCCTGCTCCCAGACCTTCATAGGTAATCGGTGCTCCGTTAATCTCTTTATCCTCTTCCTCCAGTTCTCTCGCCAGCTCCGGATCTGCAATTTTAAGAATCTGGCCGTTGCCCGTCAGCGTGGGCTTCTTTTTTCCAACACGGTTTAATATTCCTCCCAGAATTATTGAAGCCACATTACCAAGTACTACCGCCGGCATTAATACCGAAAGAATGGTCTCCGACTCGCCCCCAAAGTGGCCGGAATAGATCTGTGAAAGCGGCAGCGCACCAGCTCCTACACCTCCGCCCATGATCGGTATTGCCAGATTAAACAAAGCGTTCTTTCCACCGTAACCGGTGACTGCTCCCACCAGAAACGCCAGAAGACACGACATCAGAAGACCGCCTAAAATGGCCGGTAAAAATTTTAATGTGGACTTGATAATAATTTTTCTCGACAGGGATAGGATCGCCCCCGCGATCATGATGGAAATGAAGAATGCAAAGAAATTAATGTTATCCATGAAGTTCTTCATAATATCCTTAAGCCCTGCGGGAAGAATCCCGAAATACATCAGTAAAGCCGGTCCAAATACGCACAGGATTGGGCCCCCACCCATCCAGTCGTGGATAAACTTTACTCTGTCTCCAATCTCGCCAAAGACGATACCGAGAACAAACATCAATGCGAAACACCCCATAAGATCGCCGGGCAGCTTTTCCGTCAGCGTTAATGGAATTACGGTTACGAGGCCGATTGCAAACGCCAGCCACCCTAAATTTTTCAATTTCATACGAACCTTCCTTTCTCCTTTTAACTTCTGGTAAACTTTCCCCCACTGATAATCTGCCGGATCATTATTCCTATCCGGAAATACATATGTTTATCTTCTTTTTTCCGATCGCCTCCTCGCTATAATTCTTTATACGAACTTTAAGTTCTTTATATGAACTTTATATCCTTATATTATTCCTTCTCTTTTGTTTTGTCAATACTAGATTTATTATATTATTTTCTATCAATTAACCCGTGTGGGAAAATATACCAGATTTATTCAGATATGCTCCAGGCCGCAGGAAGAACCATAAGAGAAATTTGACAAAGAAAAATGCAAACAGCAAATTCTCATGGTATCGCACCGCGTAAGAAGGTTGCAACTCGGACCGCATTTTGTTATAACTATAGTAGCAACTTGGGAAAGGATAATAATTGTGGAATATACAACGAACGAACAGAACGAAAAATACATGCTGCAGTCCGTAACAAACGCACTGCGTATCATTGAACTTTTGGGAGAATATAATTTTTTGACGCTGACAGAAATAGCAGAGAAACTGGAGTTGGGAAAAAGTTCGGTATTTCGCCTTGTGGCTACTCTGGAATCCAGAGGTTTTGTAAAAAAAGATAAGTATGGCCGGTGCCGCCTTGGAATGAAATTCTCTTATTTCGGCTCCATTGTATTGGCCCGCATGGAGATTCTGCAGGCTTCCCGCCCGCATTTGGAAGAGCTTCAGAGAAATGTCCGCGAGACCGTGCATCTCGCCATATGGGATGACGACTGGAATATCCGTTTTATAGATAAGATTGACGGTGCGATCGCGTTTCACATGCAGTCATTTGTAGGCCTGCCAAAAAACTGCTACTCTACCGCGACCGGAAAATCCATGCTCGCGTTTATGGGGGACGACTTTATCCGGGACTTTTTAGATCATGTACCCCTTACCCCCATGACTCCGCATACCATCACGGAGCCTTCAAAACTTTTGGAATCATTGGATGAGATCCGCAGAAACGGCTACTGCTTAAGTGTTGAGGAAGATGAACTGGGGCTTACCTGCATCGGGGCGCCGATTATTGATACCAGCCAAAAACCAATTGCCGCCATCAGCATCTCCGGACCCACCGTTCGTATGACGGAACATCTATCAGAGTATCCGAAGAAAGTGATCGATACAGCAAGACTAATCTCAGAAAACATAAGCTAAACAAAAAGCCCGTGGCTGCAATCCTTATCCGATTACAGCCATAGGCCACTTCCTTTAAGATTTATCTATGTTCTTCATCTGTTTCTTCATCTCATACATATTATGATCCGCGCGGGACAGCAGATCACCGAATGTCTCCGCACTGTCCGAAGCGGATATCGCATATCCCCAGGCGATTCCCGCTTCAAACCCATTTTCTTTTCCATACGCCTCCACCTGGCCGGCTGACAGGCGGCAGCATTCCTCAATCGAGTTCTCAGGCACTCCCTCAAGCACAGCTGCAAATTCATCCCCGCCGATGCGGTAGATCCACGCATCCTTTAAAGCTCCGGAGATCGCTCTGGCAGAAAAGCGTATGTACTTATCGCCCGTCTCGTGTCCAAACTGGTCATTTACCCTCTTAAGGCAGTTCAAATCAAACATCAGTACCGCCAGGGGCTTTCCGAGCCGCAGCATTCCATCCCATTTCTGCTGCCGGCGCTCGAAGGCTTTTCTGTTCAGCACCCGGGTGAGGCCGTCCAGATCATTTTCCGCTCTGAGTGACTGCGTCTTGAGCGTCTCCTCTGTCACATCTTCCACGACTCCGCTCTTCTTCCCGTCGTCCTCACGAAAGGTCAGACGGATCCAGCGTTTTCCCTCCGGCCGTTCCAGACAGAATACATTTTCATCCTCTGTCGGCTTCTCGCAGATCTTCTTTAAGAACGCCTGAAATTCATCCTGGCTCCTGCAAAAAGCCCGTTCCTGCTCTTTCGATAATCCCAGCAGCCGGGGAACCTGGTTCGTCATGTAGACCTTATTCCCTTTAGAGCCCATCTCATAGACTCCCACCGGAACCTCCGAGAGCTCCAGAAGCCTGGAATAGCGGGTAAACCACCGGCTGATCAGCACTGCAATCCCTGCTCCTGCACAGAGTGAAATGAGAAATGAATAGACCAGAATCTCCTGGATTCGGTGCGGATACCGCAGCAGTGCATCTTCATCCATCAGGCCGACCAGATACCACTCTTCTCCCGAAAAAGGAGTATTGTTATAATACATGCCCATCTCTTTCAGACACGCATAGATTACCTCATTTCCATTGTGGTTTTCCAATTGGAAAATACCGTTCTCCGCATCTTTTGCCTTAAGCTCCATAGGACTGGCGCCCTGCAGAATCCGTTTCTGGAGAGCTCCATGGGTGACGAGCGGGCGGATCTCACCGTTCTCTCCGGTCTGTATTCCAACCACATAGCCATAGGAGTCCACGGCCATCAGATCGGATGGCGGCAGATATTTATACAGGTAATTCAGCGAGATCTCAACACCGAATACACCGACTGCCCTTCCCCGCTGGTCCACCAGAGGAATCGAATACGTTACCACCTCTTCCCCTCCGTCATAGAGCCGGAACGGCGGACACCAATAGCCCAGCAGTTTTTCATCGCCTGCCAGCCCTATACTGCTGAATGGTTTTTCATAAAACGCACGATTCGCATCCGTCAGCTCCAGCTGGTACTTCCATGCGGCATCTGTCACCACCTGCGTCTCCTGTGCCACATCCCAGGGGCCGGCCAGAAGATAGGTATTGGAATTGCGCTCATCGACCCGGTTCGGATTGGCATTCCTGAAATAAAGCGCCGGGTAGCTGCCGTTTTCATCGTCTCCCCTGTCTAATATCAAAAATGCACCCGTAGTTTTCGTGTAGTACAGCGCATTCAGCACAGTTGGGGCAGCCGCCTTAAGCAGCTCTTCCTTTTCCAGCAGTTCCCCGTTCTCATCTCTCTCTGCTTCCGCGAAATACCGGCTCAGCTCATCGGTATAGAGTTCAAAATTCGTCCAGACATTCTTCATCTCCCCTTCGATTGTCACCGCGCGGTTCTTCACTTTCTCTGAAAAAATCTGGTACGCATTCTCCCGGGACTGCCCGATCACACCGCCCAGACTCAGAAGGGCCGTCATCAACAGACTCTGAATCACAACCGACACCACAAACGTAAGCGCCAGTTTAAAGGCGATCGAATCACTTCTCACCTTTTTATTCATTTACCTCTCCAACCATTTCTCTCATTAAATCCTGATACCATTTATCAAAGTTCTCATCTTCCATAAAGCAGGAAATCACTGTCTGCCTGTCTTCGCCGTTCTCCACCCTGTTATGAAGCTCATTCAGATCAAGCTCCACCTTCCGCTCCAGGGAACGGGAAAACCGTTCATTTGCTTCATACGAATTCTCAAACGGCCTTCTGACGTAGAACTTCCCTTCCTGCATCGCCTCAAGGGCCGCTGTCACGCTCTTTTTTACCGCATCCGTATTATCGCTCATCTGTATGAAATTTTCCAGCGCTTCGATAGACGACAGCGCCTCGTTTTCCACCGGAATATATCCGATTGACGCAGTAAATTCAATGTTCCGCTCTGGATCCGTAAACCATTTCAAAAATTCTGCGGCGGCGTACTCGGAAGTTTCGCTGGAACGGAATATTCCCATGTCCGCTCCCCTCTGAGCCATATAGGCGCGCCCTCCCTCAAAGGTCGGATAGGGCCTCACCCCGCATTCGATGGGATACTGGTTCTCTCCATCCACGATCACCTCTTTAGGAAAGTATCCGGCGCCGGCCGACGAACCGATGTAGGCCAGCAGACTGCCGCTCTTCAGCCCATCCTGATTATACACACTGCTCTTATACCAGCCGTTTATATGAGGGACATAATAGGCATTCCACGCCTTCCTCGCAGTCTCCCTGGAATAGACAAATGAGTGATTTTCCCCATCAGCGGAAAATGGATCCGCTCCATCCTGAACCGCGGTCAGCACCGCAAAGTCGTTAAAGCTGTTCATTCCCAGTAATGGCTGCCCGCCGGACCATCTATAATATTCCTCTGCCGCCGAGACAAGTCCTTCCCATGTGTTAAGTACATCATCAGAAAGACCTGTAGCCGAGCGAAACTGCTTCCAGCCCGTCTCGTTTACAAATAAAAGTTCTGTCGATTTCGCCACAGGAATCAGTTTATGGCGGCCATCTTTTCCCCAGACCCCCTCGCTGAGAAACTCTGCGCGGTACCGCCCCAGCTCCTCAGCACTGTAATACTCTTCCATTTCCACCAGGGGCGCCAGTTGATCCAGGCGGTATGCGCTGTCCGGATACGCCGTAAACACATTGGGAAGCGGGTCAGATCCGATAATCTCATTGGCGGAGTTAAACAAAGCGTCATCCAGTTCCCCGCTCGAACCAAAGCCGTAGGCATCCACGACAATCCCCAGCTCCAGCCCTTTCGTCTCATTAAATTCTGTCACCTTTTCATCAAATTTCGTCTTTGCAAAAGCGTTATATGCATGCCAGACCGTAATAACAGTCGGTTTTTTCGGATCCAGCACGCGCCTGCTTTCCCGGGCGCAGCCAGATACTGCGCAAACCAGCGACAGGGACAGCACCGCTATCTTCCATGTTCTTTTCCCTTTCATAGTGTCCGCCTCTCCATTTCTATTCACTTATGCCCGGAAACACCAGCCAACCCCTGAGAATCTATTGATTCAGCAGGCTGCACCGGATTCATAGGGTCGATGGTCTGCAGTTACCCTAACGGTTTTGATGTATGTTTATATTATATCATACACTTATTTATTGAACATATTAATTTTTTTGTATAATCTGTGAAAATTATGGATTGGAACATGTTACCCGCCTTAACGATCAAGCGAAATATTGCAAAAATGGATAAAAAAACAGCCCGTACCCCACAACTGCTCACCCAGTCATGGAATACGGGCCTTTTATTCTATTTTACAATCTCTTTAACAACTCTTCTCTTTCTTTCTCATATCCAGGCTTACCCAGAAGCGCAAACATATTCTTCTTATAACTCTCCACGCCTGGCTGGTTGAACGGATTGACACCCAGAATATAACCGCTGACACCGCATGCGTACTCGAAGAAATAGAATAACTGTCCCAAGCAGTATTCGTCCTGTTCCGGGATCTTTACCATCAGGTTCGGTACATCGCCGTCTGTATGGGCTAAGATCGTGCCGTTCATGGCACTCTTGTTGACGAAATCCACATTTTTGCCTGCTAAGTAGTTCATACCGTCCGTATCCACTTCTTCCTTCTGAAGCAGGATCTCGGCCGGGGATTCTTCGACATTCAGCACGGTCTCAAACATCACACGGGAACCGTCCTGGATGAACTGGCCCATGGAATGTAAATCCGTGGTTAAATCCACAGCTGCCGGGAAAATACCTCTGCGGTCTTTTCCTTCGCTCTCACCAAATAACTGTTTCCACCACTCGGAAACGTAATGAAGGCTTGGCTCATAGTTGGCCACAATCTCAACGGCCTTGCCTTTTCTATGTAAGATGTTGCGCACGGCTGCATACTGTAATGCGGAGTTGGACTCATATGGAGTCTCAAGAGCCGCCTTTCTTCCTGCCGCAGCACCTTCCATTAATTTATCGATATCAGCGCCTGATACTGCAATCGGAAGCAGGCCGACCGCTGTCAGGACTGAGAAACGTCCACCTACGTCATCCGGCACGACAAAGGACTCATAACCCTCTTCCGTCGCCAGATTCTTAAGTGCACCCCTTGACTTGTCCGTCGTAGCGTAAATTCTCTTGTTCGCCTCTTCACGGCCATACTTTTGGATCAGCATCTCCTTGAAGACACGGAATGCAATCGCCGGTTCTGTCGTTGTACCGGACTTGGATATGATATTAACGGAGAAATCCTTTCCTTCCAGCACATCCTTTAAGTCATGGATGTATTTGCTGCTGATGCTGTTGCCTAAGAAATAAATCTCCGGAGTTTTGCGTTTTCCCTTCGGCAATACATTATAGAAACTGTGGGATAAGAACTCAATGGCCGCTCTGGCGCCTAAATAGGAACCGCCAATACCAACTACAAGAAGTACATCAGAATCGTTCTGAATCTTGGCCGCCGCTTTTTTTATTCTCTCAAATTCTTCCTTATCATAGTCTACCGGAAGATCAATCCAACCTAAAAAATCATTCCCTGCGCCGGACTTGTCCATCAGCACATCTCTTGCACACAACGTTGTGGCTTTCATATTTTCCATCTCTTCTGCTGAGACGAAGCCTGCTGCTCTGGAATAATCAAATACTACTTCTTTTCCCATTTCTATCATTCTCCTTTTCCTTTTGTTTCAGGTTATAGAATGCCTGTTCAGGAACAGTATATCATAAATCCCCTCCAATTGCGATACAATTTTCCTTTCTCTCCCAAATGTTCAAGTCAGATATTCATGCAGAATCTCCCCAATAAGCTTCAATTCATCGGGGTTCAAATCCTTCAGCCAGTCCTCCTGCTGTTTTGCGGTTCTTCCCCGTTCGCGGCTCGCCGCTATCTGTTCCAGACTCTTCTTTAAATAGTCCACATCCCGGATGGATCCTTCCATTTCTGACGGCCCGCTGCCGCTTCGCGCCATTTCCTGCGCCATATTCTGATTACCGGCAATTCCTGACGCCTCGTCAGAAGAACCGCTGTTCTGTCTGCGAGCCTGCGATTCCGCCTTCAGCTGATTTTTCATGCGCTCCGTCCTGTTTCTCTGCTTTCCCCGCACGTTTTCCTGTTTCTCCGGCTCTTCTGCCTGTCCTGCCGCAGTACCTGCTGCCACGGGATAGATCGACCGGATATTTTCACGGGTTTCCATATGAGGCCCCGATATTGCCTGTGTTTCATCTCGTTCCTGATCTAATCGGTAGATCAGCGTATTTTCCAGATAATTATCGAGCGCGGTGAACAGCTGTTGTTTCTTATCCCCGACGCCTGCTCCGTGGTCTACAAGGATCGTAAAGAGCCCTGCCAGGATTCCCATGGAGCCGTACAGCACTATGTAATAAGGATCGGTACGATACCAGTATGCGCCAAACGCCGCCGCACCTCCTGCGAGGAAACAAAGAAGCGTCATCTGATTGGAAAATGTGTTCCACCCGTTAAGCGTCATGCCCATAAATCTGAAATCATACATCTGCCTCTCTAAATAAGGCTTTATTTTCGGAATCCCCTGATTCATCTGATAGTTGTTTTCTGTCTTCTGCTTAAATGTGCGAAGATTCTTGTTCTTCGTCAGTGACATGTTGTCCGTTTCTTTAATTAATCTTTTGTAGAGGTTACGTGTCAGCCATCTGGTCACGACCCCAAGGCCGCATACGGCTGCAAGCACGTACAGCGCTTTGCCTGTCTGTAAAAATTCCAGCATAATAATAGCTCCCCTTTCTTCCCGGTTGTTCCGGTGATAGGATTATTATAACCACCGAAACTTCCTTTGGGAAGATGAGAGAGCCTAGAATCGTTCGTCAAATCCCGTCAGGATTCGATTCTTAACTTAACATGAATACCTTTCTGCAATGGCTAAAATCAGGTTTACGGAATGGCGCACCGCCTTTACCTCAAACTCGCTGTAGTCCATGGTTGCGCTGTTATCAGCCTTATCTGAGATCGCCCTGATAATCAAAAATGGGACGTGGTTTAGGTATGCCGCCTGAGCGATCGCCGCCCCCTCCATTTCCGTACAGAAGCCTCCAAAATTTTTCGCAATCCAGTCTTTTTTAACCCGGTCGGAAATAAACTGATCCCCGGAAACGATCCTTCCGGTAAAAACTCCAATGTCAGGATTCACTTCCTTACAGCACTTCAGAGCCAGATTCCGAAGCGTTTCATCTGCCGGAAATGAGAACTCCTCCATCTGCGGAATCTGCCCCACCGGGTATCCAAACCCCGTCGCATCCATATCATGCTGCACCGTATCGGTGGAAAGCACCACGTCTCCGATCTCGATCTCATTTCTCAAAGAACCGGCGATTCCCGTGTTGATGACCGCATCCACTCCGTAATGGTCCACCAGAATCTGTGTGCACACCGCCGCGTTCACCTTGCCAATTCCGGAACGGACCACCACTGCCTCCTTTCCCCTCAGCGTTCCTTTATAAAAATCCATGCCGGCCATGGTCTTTACTTCCACATCCTGCATTGCCTCTTTTACTTCCGCCACTTCCACATCCATGGCTCCGATAATTCCTAACATACAGCGCCTCCTTTTCGGGTTCCCTTCCGGGTTAATTTGCATATATTGATTATTATAACTGTTTTCGTCCTGTTTGCAAGAGGGTTTCAGTAACTGCTGCTATTGACAATTCCTTCCCCTGTTCGGTATAATTGTAAAAATGCAGGGTCAAAAATAAGGCAGAAAACAAATAAAGCATAGAAGAAATATGGAGGAATGATTCATGATTTATAAAACACATGGCGTATGTTCACAGGAAATTAATTTTGACGTACAGGACAACAAACTCACCAATGTCCGTTTCATCGGCGGATGTTCCGGTAATACACAGGGCCTTGGCCGTCTGATCGAGGGAATGGACGTAGACGAAGCGATCAAACGTCTCGACGGAATCCACTGCGGTCCCAGACCTACCTCCTGCCCGGACCAGCTGGCAAAAGCACTGAAGCAGTATAAGGAATCCCTTTCCTGATGCGAATCCGGATCTGACGCCGTATACAGTTTTACATACGCAACCAGAAATACCAAAAAACAGAGAAATCACACAGAGAATCAGCACTGTGTGCAGCAGGCCGCAGCGGCCATCCGTATAATGGATGACCGCTGCGGCCTGCTTTTTTTCCATTCTCATCCAGTTCTTCATAAATATTTAAGAAATGGGACGTTCTTGCACTGCCGTTTTTTCTGTGCTACGATATACTTTCGAAAGAAAGGAGTTTTTATCTATGGCAATACCCAAAAAGAGTTCCATCCTGTCGGCGGCTCAGGAGAGTATACGCAAAAATCTGAAATTCGCCACTCTGTCATTTCTGTTTATTATTGCTTACGTCAACGTGTTCCAGAAAGTATTCGGAGCAGAAAATTCCATTGTCGGAGTTATCTTTACCATTATGATGTCGGCCTCTATGGCCCGCGACTTAACCTCCACACCATTTAAGCATCTGCTTGCGCAGTCCGCGGTCCTGGTGCTGATGGCAGCTGCCGCCTGTCTGGTTGTCACTTTAAATCCATGGATCGCTCTTCCGATTAATTTTATCATGATTTTTTTAATCCTGTATCTCTATACGTATGAATACTCCGGACATCTGTATTTTCCTTATATTCTGTCCTACCTGTTCCTGATTTTCATATCCCCCTCCAGCCCGGAACAGCTTCCAAAGCGGATTATGGCCATGGTGACGGGAGCCGTCTGCATCATCCTCTATCAGCTGGTCATGGGACGGAACCGGGCCGCGGAAACGGTTTCCGACGTACTTCTAACACTGATCGGGGAGGCCAAGCAATACATATCCTGTCTCTTATCCGGCAGCGGAACACCGGAGAGTCTGGAAGATGTCCGAAAGAATATCCGCCGCCTCAGCCGCATGGTCTATGACAGAAGGCGTAAGGAGCTGTGTATATCCGATGCCAACTTCGCCGTGGTCGATTCCGGGCGCGGCCTGGAACACCTGCTTATTCTGCTGTCTCAGACCGAACATCCGGAAAAATACCAGGATATGCTGGAAAAGACGCTGGTCCAGCTGGACCACTTTGAGGCCTATGTAAATATGAAGACCACGGCACCTCACCTCATTGCGCGAGATGATTTTATTACGGATGCGAAAGACCTGCATCAGGCAGAATTTTACGACAGCCTGGAGTACATCAGAAATCACCTGGTCCATATGGCGGATCCCGAAAAAAAATCAAATTTCCGTCCGACCCTGCTTTCCCTTTCCATCCGGATTCAGGCCGCATTAAAAATCAGTAAAGTGCGCGTCGTCTACGCCCTGCGGGTTGCTCTTCTGCTGTCACTCGCAACACTGCTGGTTGAAAGTCTGAATCTTCCTCACGGAAAATGGCTTCTGTTTACCCTTGCCTCAGTCTCTCTCCCTTACGCCGATGATGTGGGACAGAAGGCCGGGAAACGTTTCTTTGCTACCATGGCAGGAGGCGTATTCAGTGTGATTCTCTATTCCCTGGTTCCGTCTCCGGCCGGCAGGACTGTTATCATGATGCTATCCGGCTATTTAAGCTTTTATTTCTCAGATTACACGGGAACATTTGCCTGTTCCACCATCGGAGCGCTGGGCGGCGCGGTGTTTATGAACGCATTTGGCTGGGCGCCTGTGGGGCGGATGCTGCTCATCCGTCTGGCCTACGTGCTGGCCGGAATCGTAATCGCCTACGCCGCCAACTGCCTCCTCTTCCCCTACCACCGCAGCACAGCCACTGAGACTCTGCTGAAGAAATACGATTACGCCTCCAGGCTGCTGTCAAAGATCTGCCGCCAGGGCGTAACTGACACGCAGTTTTACTACCATCTGGTTATCCAGTCCCAGCTGATCGAGGAAAAACTGTACCAGAATACCTCCGGCGAGGAACGGGAGCTGCTGCATGACAAAATCTCAGAATGCCGGGCGCTGGTGCGGGCGGCTCACCGGAGTTATCCACAGAGGGAAGGCTTAATTTCACAATAAATCAAAAAAGTATTTGACAAAGTCAACTATCAAGAATATAATTTGACTTAGTCAAATACTTTTTATTTACTTATTTTTAAAATTAAAATTAAAATTGAAAGGAGCGCTTCCCATGCCAGATTCTCTCGCTTATTATATTACTGCCCTGAGAAAAGATCTGAATGCCTATTCCGATGCCAGACTCAAGCAGTACGGTCTTACGGATGGCCTGTTTTATTATATTATTTACATTGGTAAAAATCCCGGTTGTTCACTCAGTGATGCCGCCCATTTTCTCAGGGCAGACAACGGGCATGTGACCCGGTGCATTGGCAAACTGGAACAGTTAGGCTACGTGGTCCGCACCCGCGATACCGTAGATCACCGGCATTACCATTTAACGCTTACATCGCAGGGGGAAGCCATTTTCAAGGAACTTCATACTCTGCTTCATGACTGGGATGAGATCGTCTGCCGGAACTTGAACGACGGGCAGAGAGAACAGCTTTTGGAATTGCTCCGGCGCGTCTGCACTCAGGAAGGCGGTAGAGGGGGACAGAGCCATGTATGAGACGATTAACAGCCCATTCAAGCTGGGTAATGTAACCCTGAGAAACAGAATTATCTTTGCCCCCACCTCCATGGGCCTTAAGGAAGAGGAGTACTTGGAAAAACTGGGCGCCATCGCCCGGGGCGGAACAGCCATGATCATCATCGGGGATGTTCCTGTACTGAAAAGCCCATTTCTGTCTCTGTACAGCCGTAAAGGATTTCTCCGTTACCGCCGGATCACGGAAACGATTCACGAAAACGGCGCCCTGGCGGCCGCCCAGCTGCACATGTCGGACTCGCAGTTCCGTAGTCTGATCAAACATCTGCCGCGCATGATTACCGGAAAGATCAAACCGGATGAGATGAGAGTCCTTTTAAACGATACGGTATCCGGCTATATAACCGGCCTGACCGACAAGAGAATCTCCGAGATCACACAGGGCTTCGGCAAAGCGGCCGTTTTAGCAAAAAAAGCCGGATTTGATGTCATTCAAATCCACGGCGACCGGATGTGCGGAAGTTTTTCTTCCTCCATTTACAATCAGCGCACAGACCAGTATGGAGGGAGTGTGGAGAACCGGGCACGTTTTGCCTGTGAAGCAGTCGCCGCCGTCCGGAAAGCACTTCCCGATATGACCATCGATTATAAGCTGGCAGTCCGTCAGGAAGATCCCCATTATGGGAATGCCGGGGTGCTGAAGGAAGAGCTTCCTGTCTTTGTTCCGCTCTTAGAACAGGCTGGCGTGAACAGCTTTCACGTCACCCTGGCCAACCATTCCGACTTAAGCGATACCATACCGCCGGCCTCACATCCCTATTTTCACGGGCAGGGCTGCTTTTTACCTTTCTGTGATGAGGTCAGCCGTCTGACCGATTTACCGGTCTGCGGAGTAGGACGGCTCTGTTCTCCCGATTTCGTGGAAGAACAGTTGAAATCAGGACGAATCCAACTGGCCTCCATGAGCCGCCAGCTGATTGCAGATCCCGAATGGGTTAAGAAAACCGCTTCAGGCGCCGGTTCCCAGATTTTCACCTGCACGGGATGCAACCGGGAATGCCTGGGAGGTATGCAGGCCCATAAAGGAGTGCATTGTATTCGGGATCGTATAAAAACTACTAATGAATCACTCAGCCATGAAAGGAAGGTCTTACCATGAAACATTCAAAACTCTATGCCTGTCTCTCTTACTTAAGTATTCTGATCATCATCCCCGCGCTTGTCCCCGGGAAAGACTCATTCGTGCGCTTCCATTTAAACCAGGGGCTGCTTCTCCTGATTGCCAACATTCTGTTCGGCTGCATCTCTTTTATTCCGCACATGACTTTGGCCGGCGATCTTTTAAACTGTATCGTGCTGATTCTGGCTGTTATGGGGATCGTATCCGCCATTCAGGGGCAGAAGAAGAAGCTGCCTGTTATTGGCAGGATTCAGTTGCTTCGGTGATGGCAGGTATAAAATAGAAAAGGCCGGCACCCATATGGATACCGGCCCCATGCCTACAGATTCTCCGCAAACGTCCTGACCTGTGCAAGCGCCGCGGACTGATAGATACTTCCCTTCTCCACCATACCAGGCGCCGTAAAAGCTCCTTTATTCTCCCACTTTAAGTAATCGCAGATGTCCTTTAACTGGGCCTGGGCCGCGTTATAGACTCCCGGCGAGCCGGAATCCAGCAGCATAGCCGCCGAAGTAATGTGAAATCCCGTTTTGGCGCACGCATACATCCGGTCGATAAAGCACTTGATCTGTGCCGAAATATCGAACCAGTAGATGGGCGATGCCAGTACCAGCATATCCGCTTTATGTACATCCTGCAAAATCTCGTTCATATCATCATTCTGCACACAGACGCCGTCATGGGTAAAACAGTACTCGCAGGCCAGACAGGGGCCTACCTTCAGCCGGCTTAACTTCCGCACGGTCACCTCGTGGCCGCTCTCCTTCGCGGCCTGAGCAAATGCATCCGCCAGTATCTCTGTGTTACCGCCTTTTCTCGGACTTCCCGTTACTACTAAAATGTTCATATTAAAGCCTCCTTCTCCGCTGACCTGCCATGATGCTTCTATGATTAGTATAGGTGGATTGGGGCTGTTTTTCAAGTGTTTTTGGGGGTCTTATTTATTCATTTCCCGACACAGCCTCATGCGTCTTATGCCGTCAAAATCTCCACCAGCGCCCCCTTAATCTCCCCATCAATCTCCATCGCCTGCAGCTCCGAAAGAAAGACCTTCAAACTCTTCCCTACCCGGATCCGCCTAAACAACATTTCCTTTGTCTCAAACTCGATCTCCGCCTGATTCAAAAACTCAAAGGCAAGTTTCTCCACCGGGTTTTCAGAAAGCTTCATGTTCGTCTCAAAGCTTACAACCAGCGTTTCTGCGGTACTAACCTGATCGATCTCCAGGGTCAGTGTTCTGCGGTCCTCATCATAAGACCTTCTGCATGCGGTTTCCCCGCCATTCAGGCTCACATGGCACTCTGCATCCGTCACCGCGGCAAACTCCAGAACGTAATTTCTCTTCTCAGGTATCAGTTCCAGCGCTCCCCTGGCCGAATCAATGGTAAAGGTCTGTTTCTCCCCCTCCCAGTCAAGCTTCATCTCCGTCGTCACGCATACGCCCTGTTCGTAATCACACGTCTCATTGTCATCCTCATACAGCGTAAATGCGCCATCCGCGCCTCCGAAGATCCGGATTCGCAGAGTCTCCGGGTTTTTCGTAACATCGGCGGCCCCGGTGCTGTCCGTCATGGGAATCACACCTCCGGCCTTCACCAGTACCGGAATCGTCTCCAGCGGCCGGTAGAGTTCCATGACTCTTCCGCCTTCATACACCATATGGTTGAAGAAATCGATATAAATCCCTTCCGGAATCCATGCGCACACCTTTGCCTCGTTGATTTTCCGAATCCGCGGCGCGGTAATGGGAGCTACGATCATCTCGCTTCCGAAATAATACTGGTTGGCCGCCTCGTAGGCCTCCGCCGCTTCCGGATGCTTATAATACATCGGCATGATCATCGGCTCAGCCGACTCACTCGCCCGGTAGTTCATGGTATAAAGGTAAGGCATCAGACGGTGGCGCAGGCGCAGGAATTCCCCCATCACAGCCTCCGACTCCTTCTTAAAGCGCCACGGTTCTTTTCCATTAAATTCACTGCAGGAACTGTGAAGCCGCATAATCGGAGAAAATACGCCGAACTGCGCCCACCGCGCCTCCATCTCGTCGTCCTTATAGCCCCTCATGTGGCCTCCGATATCATGACTCCACCAGCCATAGCCGATATTGGAAGCGTTGGCCGTAAAATACGGCTGGAAATCGAGGGATTCCCATGTGGTGATGGTATCGCCAGAAAATCCTACCGGATACCTGTGGCTTCCCGGACCCGCATACCGGGAAAATGTCATCGGGCGTTTTCCTTCCCTCTTACTGTCCAGAAAATGGTAGTGATTCAGCATCCAAAGCGGATCCAGTCCCGGAATTTTGCTGTTATTCCCCTGCTGCCAGTCCACCCACCAGAAATCCACGCCCATTTCCTCATAAGGATGGTGCGCATACTCAAGATAAGCCTCCAGAAAAGCCGGATCCGCAATATCAAAGTTAATCGGATCTTCCTTTTCCCAGTCCACGCCCAGCGCTCTGGCCATATCCGGATACATTTCCTCAAAGCCCCGGACGCCTTCCGCCGGATGGACATTCAGAGTCGTCCGCATCCCGCGTTTATGAAGCGTCTGAAGAAAACGCTTCGGATCGGGAAACAGGCTGCGATTCCACGTATACCCGGTCCATCCGCTGCCGTATTTCGGATCGATATCCACCAGATGCCAGTCCATATCGATGACAGCCACCGTAAATGGGATATCTTCACGCTCGAACCGGTCCATTAAAGCCAGATACGACTCCTCCGTATACTTGTAGTACCTGCTCCACCAGTTCCCGAGGGCAAAACGAGGAAGCATGGGGGATCGGCCGCTGAGATAGTAAAAGTCCTTCAGGCATTCCAGATAGTCATGGCCGTAACCGAAGAAATAGATGTCCTCGCCCCCGCCGCATCTCGGCTCAACCCAGCCGTCCTCTGTCAGGAGCATGCTTTTTCCATCATCAAGAACAGAATATCCAAACCGGGAAAGAACTCCGTGCTCCAGCTCCGTTGAGCCATCCACCTCGTCCAGCGTTCTTGCGGTTCCCTTCAGATCGTGAATTTCCTCAGAATAATGCCAGATGCTGTGATATGCACTTAAGTTTCCGATCACCTGGATACTCAAGCCGTTTTTAGAGAATTTCTTCTCATCATAGATCAGATGAATCCGTTTTGTCAGGATCTCAATCCCGTCTTCCGTCTTAATGACCCGATACCGGGTTGGTTTAAAATCACGGTTCCACGCCATCTGTGAGGGACGGTCTTCAAAATGGCCGTTTTCCTGATATTCCAGCCGGATCAGTCCGTCCGTCAGCACGCTGATGCGGTAGCAATCGCCCAGCACTATATTTTCCCCGCAGGCTGCAGGGTTTGTCCTTACCTTAAATATATCTCTCATCACCGTATTCTCCTTCTGTCTTTAACCCTTTACTGCCGACGCGGCGATTCCTGCGATAAACTGTTTCTGGAAGAATAAGTAAACCGCCAGAACCGGTATGATTGAAATCGTAGTGGCTGCAAACAGTGCGCCGTAATCTGTGGAATACTGCCCGTTAAACATCTTAAGACCCACGGACAGAAGCTGTTTCCTGCTGTCATCAATAACCAGATAAGGCCAGAGGAAATCTTCCCACGCCCATAAAAACTGGAATATCGCAATACTGGAAATCCCGTTCTTTGACATGGGGATCACAATCTTATGGAAGATATAAAACTCATTTGCCCCGTCAATTCTGGCGGCCTCCAGTATTTCATTGGGCACGGATGCAATATGCTGTTTCATCATAAAGATACCGAAGCCGGAAAATGACGCAGGCACGATCAGCGCGGCATAGGAGTTCATCCAGCCAAAGGCCTTAATCATGGAGTATCTTGGAATGATGGTAACACACCATGGAATCATCATGGTCGCCAGCACAAGGCCGAAGAGCGCGTCTCTTCCTTTAAATTTATATTTGCTGAGTACGAATCCGCACAGGGTGCTGGTATAGATCACGATCACCGTGATAGCCAGCGTAATAAAAATACTGTTTGCAAAGAATCTCATGAAGTTAAAATGAGCATTCATGGACACGTAATTTCCCGCCGTAAACAGCTTTGGCAGGAAGGTCTGATGCAGGGCCACAATCTCACTGTTTTTCTTAAAAGAGGAGGCCAGCATCCATAAAAACGGATACACGGTCACGACTCCCAGTACCAGTAAAACAAGATTCAGTACGATACTGCTTACCTTCTTTTTCATGACATTTCCTCCTTATTCCGAATCCCCGGATACCCGGAATGACAGCCAGGTAAATACCGCGGTGATGACAAACAGTACAAAGGACATCGCGGATGCATACCCGAAATTGTATTTCACGAATGCCTCATTATAAATAATATAAGAGGAGAGGTAGGTGGCTGTTCCCGGACCGCCTTCCGTCAGGATCAACACCTGTACATACGCCTGGATATAGGAAATGATGGACGTAATCACCACAAACAGCGTCATGGGCTTCAACAGCGGAAGTGTTAAATACTTGAAGGTCTGCCAGGAAGACGCGCCATCCACTCTCGCCGCCTCCATGGCATCGCTGGGAAGGGAGTAGAGGCCTGCCATAAACATAACGACCGCATAGCCGAAATCCTTCCAGATCGTCATAATCATAATGGCAAGCAGCGCCGTCTTCGGATTCATCAGCCAGTTGATATCAAGTCCCAGGATCTGATTGATCGCACCAATCTGCGGATTATACAGGAATTTCCACACAAAGGCTACCGCCACCATCGGCGTAACCACCGGCATGTAATAAATTGCGCGGAAAAAGCTTTTATGCTTAATCAGGTTTGAGTAGATCGCTATAGCAATTGCAAGGCCCAGCCCTACCCGGAAGAAGATAACTACAACAGAAAATATCAGGGTATTGAGCATGGATTTGCCAAAAAGCGCGCTGGTAAATACACTAACATAATTTTCAATACCATTGAACCGGTAAATGCCGCTCAGCGGATTCCATTCGTGAAAGCTGCCTGCAAATGCGATCCCAATCGGCACCAGCAAAAATACCGTATAGAACAGGAGCATTCCGGTCACTGTGATATTGCGGAGCAGAATTTCACTTTTGCTCTGCAGGGGATTTGTTTTACGGAACATGGTTTTCCCTCCTCTACTCCGCGTATTTATAAAGGCTTTCTACTGATTCAAAACTGCTGTTCTTCATGTCGTTATGTATAGTCTCTTCAGCCTCGGCCAGCGCATCGTCAATGGACATGCCGTTAAAGAATACATTTTCACCGGCAGTCTTTAAAGATGTCTCCATGGTCGCCGGCATCGGACCCGGCCAGATGTAACGGTCGATGTGATCCGCCAGAACCGCCATGGACGGATTGGCCAGAATCTCCGCATCCTCAGCCAGTGATTTCTTCGCCGGGAAGGTGCTCATGGCAATGTTGAATTTCTTCTGAATGTCATTGTTTGCCAGGAAATACTTCACAATATCCTGTGCAACGGCCTGCTGATCCGCCGGAGCATTCTTATTGATACCAAATGTAGACTCGCCGTTATACCGGTTATAAGCATATGGATTTTCCTCAAATACCGGAATCTCAAAGACGCCAAAGTTGATATCCGGGAAGTTTGTCTTTAACGTATTGTTAAAATGGCCCCACTGGATTGTCATGGCTGACTGTCCCTGTCCAAAGCTGTCCGCGCCCTCTGCTCCGAAATCCTTGGAACCGACTCCGTCAACCTCGTATAAATCCACCAGAAGCTGCATAACCGCCTTCATGGCGTCATTATTGACAGTAGCTGTCTTTTTGTCATCTTCGAATAAATCCTGGCCCAGCTGGTAATTCAAGCCCAGTAGGTAATTCTGATGAAAGGTTCCATTAAAGTTTAACCCGGCCTGTACAAAGCTGTTTCCCTCTTTGATTGTCAGCTTCTTCGCCACTTCCCGCATCTCATTCCAGGTCTTTGGATAATCCGCGTCTGTGAGCCCCGCGGCCTCCCACATGTCCTTGTTATAGTAAACAGAGCCTGTCATGATGCCGTAGTCAATATAGTAAACCTTGCCGTCGATGACATGGGCGCTTACGCCGTTAAAATCCGCATCTAAATCGTCTGATGATACCTCATACGGGGCCATATAGTTAATCAGGTTTTCATGCTGGCTGTTATGTACATTAAAAATTGCAGGTCCGTTTGAACCGCCAAGCGAAAGAGGAAGTTTAGTCCAGTAGTCGTCCCATGGATTGTTGACCAGTTTGATGGAAACATTGGGGTGAATCGCTGTATAACCGTCGATCAGCTCCTGAAACAGATTGTCACTGCCCCATTCCCAGAATTCAACGGAAATGTCTTTTCCATCGTTAATTGGTTGCGACGGATCATACTTTACCGTATCGCCAAACGGTTCTGTCGGCACGTTTACCGCTGCGCTCTCCACAGTCTTTTTTCCGTCCGAGCTGCCGCATCCCGTAAGACTTGTCACCATCATCGCCGCAGCCAGGCCGGCTGCTATCCAGCATTTCTTCATTTTAAACTCCTCCTTGTTCTTTTCGCGTGGTCACCGTTTCAGTCTCTGTTTTCTGAAAACGGTAATCGCTGCAATTGGTTTCGTTAAGGTTTAGCGTTAAATCTAACATGAGAATACCACTCGAACGAGGCACTGTCAATATTATTTTTGTATTTTGTCATTTTTAAATAGTTTAAACCCATTTAAACTATGCACTTATACCAAATTTTGTCAAAATGCAATTGCGTTTTTTAACTTCATAGTGTATAATATATTTAGCGCTAAATATAATTTAAAAAAGGGGGATAAAAACATGACATTAAAAGATATTGCAGAAAAAGCCGGCGTCAGCATGATGACCGTGTCCAACGTCATCAATGGAAAGCACAGCCGCGTTTCTGCCGCAACCATAGAAAAAGTAAATTCCATTATAAAAGAGTACAATTACGTTCCGAACCTGTCTGCAAGGAGCCTGACGGTCAAATCCTCTCATATTATAGGAGTTATCGTCCCCCTGGATGACAAGGAGGACAACGGAACTTCGGTTAGCTACTTTGACAATCCGTACGTCAGCTCCATGATCGGCGTGATTGAAAGAGAGCTGCGTGACAACGGATACTTCGTCATGATACGCGCAGTCCGGTCTCAGGATGATTTGTCTATATTGATGCGCAACTGGAACGTTGACGGTGCAATCTTTCTCTATCCCCGCCTGGGAGACCGTTTTGAGGATTCCATCAACGCGATTGTTGCAGAGACTCATCTTCCCGTAGTCCTTTTCGACGCGAGAACGGACAATCCGGAGGTTATCAACGTCTGTTCCGACGACCGAAAGGGCTGTTACCTCTCGACTCGCTATCTCATTAACCGCGGACATAAAAAAATTGCCTTCGTGGCAAATTACGAAGGCAATCCTCTTTTAACAGACCGATTTGAAGGCTACCAGACCGCCATGGAAGAAAGCGGACTCGGATGTGATCCCAACTGTATCTTTTCCTATTCCCCCTCATACGAGGAAGGGGTCGCCGCCGGCAAGGCCATCGCGGCCAGCGCCCTTAAGATCACCGGGCTTGTCACCACGGCCGATATCTGCGCCATCGGTATCATGGAGGGCGCCAGACTGGGGGGCCTGCGGATTCCTACGGATCTCTCCGTCATCGGCTACGATAACCTGGCAGTATCCACCTATACGACGCCGAAGCTGACGACAATCTCACAGAATGTCATCAAGAAGGCAGAAACAGCCATGGAACTGCTGCTGGAGAAACTCCGCACCGGACATGTGGAGCAGCCGCATGTCCAGTTGGATGTGGAGCTGGTGGAGCGGCAGTCTACGCTGTCGCTGCTGTAATGCCTGAGGTCAGCGGGCCATCAGCCAGGCAAAAAAACAGAGAGCCTTATGCTCCCCGTTTTCTGTCCATCACCTTGCAGTACACGACGGCCACGATCGTACTGGCCAGCGTAGCCACAATTGCCGGTCCTACCACTGCCGCCGGATTCGTACTCCCATACTGACTCCGGTACGCAATCATGTTGACCGGAATCAACTGAAGGGATGAGATATTAATAATTAAAAACGTACACATTTCATTGCTGGCTGTTCCCAGTGGTACGGCGCGTGGTGACTTCTGCATCTGACGCTTCTTAGAGCCAGCCAGGCTATTTTTCCCTGATTCTGTCTGCTCTTCCTCCCGCCGCTCCTCCTCCAGCTCCTGGAGGGATTCCATGGCCTTTAACCCGGCCGGCGTAGCGGCCCAGCCCAGGCCCAGGATGTTGGCAATGATATTCGTGGCGATGTGATCCATGGCGGGATGATCCTTCGGTATTCTGGGAAAAAGGAAACGAAGCACCGGCCCCATCCTCCGGGACAACCGTTCAATCAGGCCGGACTTCTGTCCGATCTCCATGATCCCGGTCCAGAAGGACATCACTCCCAACATTGTGATACACAGCATGACAGCTTCCTTTGCCGACGAGAGCGCCCCGTCGGTAACCGCGCTTAAATTTCCATGGAACGCCGCCCATAAAACGCCTACCACCATCATAAACGCCCAGAGATAATTTAACATACTAATTCAACCGCCGTGGTGATTTTATTACTATTTTATGATTTTCGAAATTGTTTTATAACCGAATATTATTTAACTTTTTTCTGTTTCGCTGTGGTAAATCTGTTTTCTTCTACTCCCCCATCAAATCCCTCATTACCTCATCCACCGTTTCAATCCGCTCCGCCCGGAACGCATTGCTTCCGCAGAACACAAGCCCTTCATCCGTATTCCCTTCCGCGGAATTCACCAGTGCCTTGGTGATACAGTAGGGAATCGTCTTCTTATCGCATTTCTCGAGACACTGGTAGCAATGTTCCAGCTTAAACGGAGTCTGCCCGACACCGCTTAAGAATGCGTTATTGACCGCCCGTCCGGGCATGCCTACGGGACTCTTTGTGATTACGATATTTTCCTTTGATGCGTGAAGATACGCCTGCTTAAATTCGTCCGGAGCGTCACATTCCTCTGTGGTCACAAAACGCGTCGCCACCTGGACGCCGTCGGCTCCCAGCTCCATCTGATGCATCACATCCTCATGGCTGTAGATTCCTCCCGCCGTCACGACAGGAATCTCTGTCTGGTACTTCTCGGCATACTCTCCTACCAGGCGGATAATTCCTCTGACCTCTTCGTCGTAGGCAGCCTGATTATACGTGTGTTCCACATCCGCAGTATCCACGCCCAGTGTCTCCAGGGATTCACGGGAAAAGCCCAGGTGGCCTCCCGCAAGCGGCCCCTCTACCACAACCAGATCGGGAACGCGGTGAAACTTGCGGTCCCACATCTTTAGGATTACCATGGCAGACTTGACAGAGGATACGATCGGGGCGATCTTCGTCTTTACCTTTTCCCCGGCCGCGCCCATCTCTGCCGCAGCCTCGGCCAGATATGCCGGAAGGCTGGCGGGAAGACCGGCTCCGGAGATAATAATGTCCGCTCCTGCCTTAACCGCTTCCTTCACATACAGTGCGTAACTCTTCGTCGCCACCATAATATTAAATCCGATCACGCCTTCCGGGGATATTTCCCTGGCCTTCTTAAATTCTTTTCCGATCGCCCGGAGATTCGCCTCCAGCGGATGGTCTGCAAAATCCGGTTCCCGGAAGCCGATCTGTGCGGTAGAGATAATCCCCATACCGCCAGCCCTGGCCACAGCGCCCGCTAGGGAAGAAAGGCTGATTCCAACTCCCATTCCGCCCTGTATAACCGGCTTCGGAACCACGAGTTCTCCTATTACCAATGGTCTTAAATTTCCCATCACATTCTCCTAAATCTGTCATATCGCCCGGAGGCAATTTCTTCTTTCGGCACAGACGCGTATTTTATGAAAAATGCCTCCATGGCGCTGTCCATTTCCTTCGCCAGTTCCGCTAAATTCTCCGCTGCAGCCGGTTCTTCCTCAGCTATGATTCTTTCGATCAGGCCCAGTTCCATCAGATCCCTGGCGGTGATCTTCATGACTCGTGCCGCATCGCTGGCCTTCTTGCTGTCCTTGTAAAGGATTGAGGCAAAGCCCTCCGGCGACAGAATCGAATAGATTGCATTTTCCAGCATCCAAACCTCATTGGCGACTGCCATCGCCAGCGCGCCGCCGCTTCCGCCTTCTCCTATGACAATGGAGAGAATCGGAACGGTTATGTCTGCCATTTCAAATAAGTTTCTGGCAATCGCTTCGCCCTGTCCCCGCTCTTCCGCTTCCAGTCCGCAGAACGCGCCCGGCGTATCCACGAAACAGATAATAGGACGGCCAAAGGTTTCCGCCTGCTTCATCAGACGAAGCGCCTTTCTATATCCCTCCGGAGAAGGCATACCAAAGTTGCGTTTGATATTGTCCTTCGTATTCTTTCCCTTTTCCTGGCCGATCACTGTCACTGGCATACCGTGGAAAGAGGCGATACCACCCACAATTGCGCCGTCGTCGCCAAAGTAACGGTCCCCATGGAGTTCCATGAAATCGTCAAATACCGCGTTTATATAATCGCTGGCCACGGGACGTTCGGAGCTTCTGGAAAGCTGAACGGTATCCCATGGGCTCTTTTTATTTCTGCGAAACTTCGTCTTTTTCTCTTTTCCACTGGCTGCTTCGGATTTTCCGCAGTTATCCACATGGAAAAATGAGTTTTCACCGTTCTGCTCCTGATTCGGTGAGCGGTGAAGCTTTAAGATCGCAGAAATGGCATCTTTCATCTCTTCCCGCTTCACGATCTTATCCACAAAGCCGTGATCCTGCAAAAATTCAGAACGCTGGAATCCCTCCGGCAGCTTCTGTCCGATGGTCTGCTCGATGACTCTGGGGCCTGCGAAGCCGATTAATGCGCTCGGTTCTGCCAGAATGATATCGCCCAGCATGGCAAAGCTGGCCGTCACGCCTCCGGTGGTCGGATCGGTCAGAACGCTGACAAACAGCTGTCCTGCCTTGTGATGGCGCTTTAAAGCCGCGGAGGTCTTTGCCATCTGCATCAGGGATACGATTCCCTCCTGCATTCTGGCGCCTCCGGAACAGGCGAAAATGACAACCGGGAGCTGCTCCTTTGTGGCTCTCTCCACTGCTCTCGCTATCTTTTCACCCACCACATGGCCCATGCTGCTCATGATAAATCTGGCGTCACAGACACCGATTACCGCAGGCTCTCCGCCTATGGTGCATTTTCCGGTTACGATCGCTTCGTTTAACTTTGTCTTCTCCCTGGCCGCCTCGATTTTCTTTTCATATCCCGGAAAATCCAGCGGGTTCGCAAATTCCATCTCCTTATCCCATTCCTCAAAGCTTCCTGCATCCGCAGTCATCTCGATTCTGCGATAAGCGTGGACCCGGAAATAGCCTTTGCATTTGGGACAGATATAGAAATTACTTCTCACATCTTCCGCGTAAATGGGCTGACCGCATTTGTTGCACTTTCTCCACAGACCAGCCGGGATATTCGGTTCGTCTGCTTTGTCTGGCGTCTTGTATTTGCTGTCGATCAGTGTGTATGTTTTTTTAAACATGTCTCTTAACATGGGTTTTGCTCCTTATGAAAATGAAATGAGGACTGGTGGGATGATTCAGCTGCTTCAGCCGCAGTGGACAGACATGGAACACCTTTGGCGTCCCATGTCTGTCGGGCATTCGCCCCATACCCAGATGAAACTCCGCATTTCCAGATACAAGCGAGCTTGCATCTGAAAACACGAAATTTCATCCGGGTGCACTGCTCATTGCTTAGGCAAAGTACTTCGGTATGAAATCCGTGTCAATGTCTCCGGACTGATACGCTTCATGACTTAAAATATCAAACTGGAAGTCCACGTTTGTCTCGATTCCCTCTATAATCAATTCGCCCAGCGCACTCCGCATCTTGGCAATCGCCTCGGTGCGGTCTTTTCCATGGACGATCAGTTTCATCAGCATGGAATCGTAGTTTGCCGGTACTTTGTAGTCGTTGTAAATATGTGTGTCCACACGGACGCCATTGCCGCCTGGAACGTGGACATTGGTGATCAGTCCCGGACATGGCATGAAATTCTTTTCCGGATTTTCCGCGTTGATTCTGCACTCGATGGCATGGCCTGTGATCTTTACGTCTTTCTGGGATACGCTTAAGGGCTCTCCCGCGGCCACACGGATCTGTTCCTTGATTAAATCCAGCCCGGATACCAGCTCTGTTACCGGATGCTCTACCTGAATTCTGGTGTTCATCTCCATGAAATAGAAATTTTTGTGCTTATCTAAAAGGAATTCTATGGTTCCGGCGTTTTCGTAGCCGACGGATTTCGCCGCCAGCACCGCGGTCTCCCCCATCTTTTTCCGAAGCTCTTCTGATATAGCCGCAGAGGGGGATTCCTCCAGTACCTTCTGGTGGCGCCTCTGTATAGAACAGTCACGCTCACCTAAATGCACCACATTGCCAAACTTATCCGCCATGATCTGGAACTCGATATGCCTCGGCTTCTCGATGTATTTCTCAATATACATGGTGTCATCGGAAAATCCCTTGATAGACTCCATCTGCGCATTCTGGAAATTAGCATCGAAATCTTCCGATCCACGGGAGATACGCATGCCCTTTCCGCCGCCGCCCGACGATGCCTTAATCATCACCGGATATCCGATCTTTTCCGCTACAAGGCGAGCTTCTTCCACTTCGTGGACCGCCTCCTTGCCGCCCGGTACTACCGGCACGCCGGCGTCCATCATGGTCTTTCTGGCTTCGGATTTATTCCCCATCCGGTTAATAATATCCGCGGATGGGCCGATAAATGTGATGTTGCATTTCTCACATAATTCTGCAAATCTGGCGTTCTCCGAGAGAAAACCAAAGCCCGGATGGATCGCATCCGCCTTCATGGCCACTGTGGCCGTCAGGATCCGCTCCATGTTTAAGTAACTCTGGGTGGAAGGAGCCGGGCCGATGCAGATGGCCTCGTCTGCCAGAAGTGTATGCAGACAGTCGCGGTCCGCCTCGGAATAGACCGCCACGGTCTTGATTCCCATTTCCCGGCACGCCCGGATTATACGCACCGCGATCTCGCCGCGGTTTGCAATTAATATTTTATCAAACATATGACGACCACCTATCCAATCATAAATGTCAGTTCCGCGGAAGCGGCGATTTTTCCGTCAACCGTTGCTACAGCCCGGCCGATGCCTACCGGACCCTTGCGCTTGATGATTTCACATTCCAGACGCATACGGTCGCCGGGAACTACCTTATATTTGAACTTTGCCTTGTCGATACCGCCAAAGAATACCAGCTTTCCCTTATTGGCCTCTTCGCTTAAAATTGCGACGGCTCCGACCTGCGCCAGCGCCTCAATTCTCAGCACGCCCGGCATAACCGGTTCCTGCGGGAAATGTCCCTGGAAATACGGCTCATTAAACGTAACGCATTTATATCCTACGGCGCGGACGCCCGGTTCCAGCTCTTCAATGCAGTCTACCAGCAGAAACGGATGCCTGTGCGGAATAATCTCTTCAATTTCCTTAATACCTAACATGACTCTCTCTCCTCTTTATGAAAAAAGAGCCCCAACCAATTTAATACCCTGTCATTTCTTAAAAATCGGCTGAACCTCTTTTCAACTTTTTCTTTCCTGTCAATCACAGCCCTGGATCGCTTCTTACCGGATTCTGAACAGGGGCTGGCCATACTCCACCACGTTTTCGTTGCCGACGAGAACGGCTTCCACGATGCCGTCAAACTCGCTCTCAATCTCATTCATCAGCTTCATGGCTTCGATGATTCCAAGGGTCTGGCCCTTCTTTACCGCATCCCCCACCTTGACGAACGGTTCGGCATCCGGTGAAGAGGAATTATAGAAGGTTCCCACTAACGGTGACGCCACGATCTTATCGGAGTCAATGGCTGCGGCCGTGTTTTCCGCGGTCTGCGCGCCTTCGCCGCTGCCGGCCGGCGCGGTATATTCTGCTGCCGGAAGCGCTGCCATCTCTACAGCCACGCCTGCTGCCGGTATCATCTGCTGCACCGCGCTGTTTCCCGCTACGGTTATAATCTGTTCTTTTTCTTTTTTGATGGAAAGCTTCAAGTTGCCTTCCTCTATCTTAAAGCTGGTCAGGCCATTCTCTGAAACCGCCTGCATCAGTCTGATGATATCATTGATCTCCATATCCGGCCTCCTACTGTTCGAACTTTTTCACTAAAATACTGGCGTTATGACCGCCGAAGCCAAGAGAGTTGCTGATTGCCACATTGACATCACAGGAAACGCCCTCGCCCTTCGTGTAGTCTAAATCGCATCCTTCTCCCTCAGTCTCAAGACCCGCTGTCGCATGCACAAATCCATCCTGGATTGATTTCACACAGGTGATGAATTCCACGCCGCCTGCGGCCCCCAGAAGATGGCCGATCATGGACTTGGTAGAATTGATCTTAACCTCCCCCGCATGGTCGCCGAGCGCTGATTTGATCGCCATGGTCTCGAATAAGTCATTGTGATGCGTGCTGGTTCCGTGTGCGTTGACGTAATCCACGTCTTCCGGTCTGATACCGCCGTCCTGGATGGCATTCGTCATCGCTCTGGCCGCACCGCTTCCGTCCTCGGCCGGGGATGTGATATGGTATGCATCACAGGTTGAGCCGTATCCGATCACCTCGGCGTATATCGTCGCATTTCTTGCGATTGCATGCTCCAGAGACTCCAGAACCACAACACCGGCGCCTTCGCCCATCACGAAACCGCTTCTGTCCTGATCGAACGGGATAGACGCGCGCATCGGATCCGTCACAGTGGTAAGCGCTGTCAGGGAGGTAAATCCAGCCACACCGATCGGTGCTATGCTGGCTTCCGTTCCACCTGCAACCATTACGTCCGCCTCACCGTACTGGATGCAACGGAACGCTTCACCGATCGAATGAGTACCTGTCGCACAGGCCGTTACCACGTTAAAGCATTTTCCCTTTAATCCGAACTGGATCGCCACATTACCGGCGGCCATGTTGCAGATCATCATCGGTACCAGCAGCGGATTTACACGGCCCGGTCCCTTTTCCAGGAGCTTTTTGTGTTCCCGCTCCATAGCCTGAAGGCTTCCGATTCCGGATCCCAGACATACGCCTACACGGTACGGGTCCTCCTGTTCCATATCAATGCCGGAATTCTCCAGTGCTTCCTTCGAAGCGGCTACGGCAAACTGGGAGAAACGTTCCATGCGCTTAGCAGCCTTCGGATCCATATAATTCTTAGGATCAAAATCCTTTACCTCGGCCGCAAGCTTTGCCTTATATTCGGTTGTATCAAACTGGGTAATCGGTCCGATTCCCACCTTTTTCTCTTTCAGTCCGTTCCAGAAACTCTCTACATCATTTCCGATCGGTGTAATTGCTCCCATACCTGTTACTACAACTCTTGTCTTCATGTCGCTCTCTCCTTATTACATCGCCATTCCGCCGTCCACGCAGATCACCTGGCCGGTAATGTAGCCTGCCGCACCGGAGGCCAGAAATGCCACTGCACCGGCAATATCTTCGGTGGTTCCAAAATGTTTCATCGGGATCTGTTCTGTCGCACCCGCCTTTACGGCATCGGACAGCACCTCCGTCATCTCTGTCTCAATAAATCCAGGCGCTACCGCGTTCACGGTGATTCCCCTGCTGGCCACTTCTCTGGCAAAGGATTTTGTCAGTCCGATCACACCGGCCTTGGCCGCGCAGTAATTGGCCTGCCCCGCATTGCCGAGCACACCGGAAACGGAAGAAATATTGATGATTCTGCCGCCTCTCTGTTTGATCATCTGGCGGGCTACATGCTTCATGCAGTTAAACACGCCCTTTAAGTTGGTATCGATAACCGCGTCGAAATCGCCCTCGGACATCTTCATCAGCAGATTATCCTTCGTGATTCCGGCGTTATTTACCAGAATATCGATAGAGCCATACTTCTTTATGACGCCGTCCATCATAGCCGCAACGCTCTCAAAATCAGACACGCTGCACTGGATGGCTTCCGCATGGCCTCCGCATGCCGTAATCTCATTTACCACTTCTTCCGCACGTTTCGCGGAACCATTATAATTGACAATGACATTTGCGCCTTCCGCGGCCAGACGGAGCGCGATCGCCCGCCCGATTCCTCTTCCGGCTCCGGTCACAACAGCTGTTTTTCCTTCTAACATTCCGGCATCCTCCTCGCTATAGCTTTTCAATATCTTCCAGTTTTTCTATATTAATGACTTTTACATCTCTTGTTATCTTTCTCATGAATCCGGCCAGAGTCTTTCCCGGCCCGATTTCTATAAATGTATCCACTCCATCCTGCAGCATGGTTTCCACACTTTGCTGCCATCTGACGGAAGAAGACACCTGCCTCTCTAAAAGCGGTCTCACGTCCTCTGCCTTCGTCACATACTGAGCCGTGACATTAGCCACATACGGGATAACCGGGGTGTTGATGCGGGCATCGGCCAGAACCTCACCCAGCTTCCGTCCGGCTTCCGCAAGCATGGCAGAATGGAACGGTCCGCTGACATTTAACAGAACGGCACGCTTTGCACCAGCTTCCAGGAGCTTCTCATTGGCCGCTTCCACGGCTTCCTTCCGTCCGGAGATCACGATCTGTCCCGGGCAGTTGTAGTTGGCGATGGAAACGCCGTCGATCGCGCTTATCACTTCTTCAATCTTAGACGCGTCGAGGGCAAGGATGGCGGCCATGGCTCCGAGTCCAACCGGAACCGCCTCCTGCATGAGGATTCCCCTCTGTCTTACGGTACGGATCGCATCCGCGTCGCTCATCACGCCCGCGGCGGCAAGCGCAGGGTATTCTCCCAGGCTCAGTCCGGCAGCCACATCGGGCTTCACGCCTTTTGCCTCTTCCAGGACACGCATCATGGCGATGCTGGTGGTTACCATGGCGGCCTGTGTGTATTCCGTGATATCCAGTCTGTCGTTCTTCTCAAAACACAGCTCCGGCACGGAAAAGCCAAGCAGCTCTGACGCCATGTCAAAGAGCTCTTTTCCGGTCTTTGTATTCTCATAAAAATCCTGGCCCATTCCACAGTACTGTGCGCCCTGTCCCGGGAAAATAAATGCAGTCTTGCTCATAATCCGTAACTCCTTTTTCAATTATCGGTTCAGCAGTTTCTCCGCCTGTTCCATCATCTCGTCAATCATTTCCTTACAGGTCTGTGTCTTATAAATCATACCTGCGATCTGGCCTGCCATGACGGTACCGTTCGTGATATCGCCTTCCTGTACGGCCTCTCTCAGCTTTCCGAGAGTTAAGTATTCCAGTTCCTCGAAGCTCTTGCCTTCCTGCTCCAGCTTTACGTATTCCCTGGTCATCTGATTCCTTAAGCATCTGACCGGATGGCCGTGGGAACGTCCCGTAACCGCCGAATCAATGTCCTTTGCCTTGATAATGCGCTGCTTGTAGTTCTCGTGAACAATGGATTCATCCGAAACCACAAATCTCGTGCCGATCTGTACCGCCTCTGCTCCGAGCATAAATGCCGCGGCGATTCCGCGTCCGTCACCGATACCGCCGGCTGCGATAACCGGTATGGATACAGCATCCACAACCTGTGGAACCAGTGTCATCGTTGTCTGCTCACCGATATGACCGCCGGATTCGCATCCTTCCGCCACAACCGCATCCGCGCCGTAGCGCTCCATTCTCTTTGCCAGTGCTACAGAAGCCACAACCGGTATAATTTTGACCCCGGCAGCCTTCCACATCTCAATATACTTCTCCGGGTTTCCGGCTCCGGTGGTTACCACACCGATTCCTTCCTCCACGACTACCTTTGCTATCTCATCGGCATGAGGGCTCAGCAGCATGACATTGACTCCGATTGGTTTCTTTGTCAGCGCTTTTGCCTTGCGGATCTCCTCTCTGACCACCTCGGCCGGTGCGTTTGCACCGCCGATCAGTCCCAGCCCGCCAGCTTCCGATACAGCCGCCGCCAGATGATGTTCCGCAACCCAGGCCATTCCACCCTGAATAATCGGGTGTTTAATTCCTAAAAGTTCCGTTATTCTGGTATTCATCAGCCTTCCACGCCCTTTGCTTTTAAATAGTCCATAACCGCGCTTACGGTCGTCAGCTTCTCTAAATCCTCAGAAGGAATCTCGACTGAATACTCATCCTCCAGAGCCATAACAAGTTCGAATAAATCCAGGGAATCCGCTCCTAAATCCTCTTTAAAGGAAGACTCTGCCAATACGGCCTCTGCGTCTACATTTAACTGCTCTGCGATAATTTCTTTCATCTTCTCTAACATGGTTTCATTCTCCTCTTCATTTTCCATCTTTTATTCCATTGATTTTTTAATATTTATCTAATTACTTTGATTTTCAAAGTATTAGTCTTTTTAATTACCACTCCAGAAGAGTGGTTCCCCAGGTCAACCCTGCACCAAAACCGGCTAAAAGCAATTTGTCGCCCGGTTTCAATTTTCCTTCGCGGTTCAGCTCATCTAAAAGGATGGGCACCGACGCTCCGGAAGTATTACCATACCGCTCTAAATTCGCTGGAAACTTTTCCATCGGTAATTTAAGTCTTTTCGCTATGGATTCGGAAATCCGGTAATTGGACTGATGCAGAATAAAATATTTAATTTCTTCTAATTCGGTTCCGCTCCCGGCAATCGTCTTCTTAATTGCCTCCGGCACGGTCTTAACCGCAAATTTAAAAACTCCCTGGCCATCCATGGTCATATAGCCTAATTCCGGTTTCTTTCCTGTCAGGAAATTTCCCGTAGTGCGTCCGCCGCATTTCAGAACGTCGCCTTTCGTTCCGTCCGCGCCCATGGTCAGCCCCATGATTCCGGTGTCCTCTGCCCTCACGACAGCCGCTCCCGCACCGTCTCCGAAGAGAACGCAGGTTCCCCGGTCGTTCCAGTCCACCAGCTTGCTGAGTGTATCCGCTCCGATCACAAGCCCCGTACGGTAGATTCCCGCCGTCAAAAAGCTATGTACCGTGTTTAAAGCGAAGACAAATCCCGAACACGCGGCGCTTAAGTCAAACGCCACCGCATTGACCGCGCCGACCGCGGCCTGTACCTCGCAGGCACCATTTGGAAAACAGCAGTCTCCCGAGGAAGTAGCAAGGACGATAATGTCCAGTTCTTCCGGTTTTATTCCAGATTGTTCAATCGCCAGCTTCGCCGCCTCCGCCGCCAGATCGGAGGTTCCTGATTCTGCTGCCGCAATCCTTCTTTCCCGGATTCCGGTTCTCGGTCTGATCCATTCGTCGCTGGTATCCACGATCTTTGCCAGATCATCATTGGTTACCACCTGTTTCGGTACAGCCGAACCTGTTCCTATAATTCTAGTCGTCATAATTTCCCCCATTCGTGCTGTGATTCACACATCCAGGTAAATGGGAAAACCCGTGGTTTTCACCTGTCTCTGATATTTTTCGTTTCAAATATTTTGATATTCAAACCAATTCTATACAATCCCGATTCGTTTGTCAAGAAAAATTTTTAAATAACAGCCGCCTGTGATATGCCACATCGTTCAAGAAATTTTTTCGGACAAATGGTAAAATAGAACAACAAACAGAAAAGGAAGTAAGATAAATGGATTTACAGAACGAAAAATGTGTCATGGTCATCGACGAGACACTCCCCACCGGCCTGATTGCCAACACCGCCGGAATTATGGGAATCACGCTTGGCAAAGAGATGCCGGATACCGTGGGGCCTGACGTCACGGACAAAACAGGCTGCTCCCACCGGGGCATCATCCAGTTTCCTGTCCCCATACTAAAGGCTGACGGAGCCAAAATACGGGAGCTCCGGAAACAGCTTTACCGGCCGGAATACGCGGAACTGACTGTGGTGGATTTCTCCGACACGGCACAGAGCTGCAAGACCTACGATGAATTTATCGATAAGGCTGCCGCCACCGAGGAAGATACCTTCTCCTATCTCGGTATTGCCATCTGCGGACCTAAAAAAGCGGTGAATAAGCTGACAGGGAATCTCCCATTGCTTCGATAAATGAACATGTATTCCAGGTATTACCCCAACACCAGGATGCAAAGAGGCCGGATCTTTGGAATCCAGCCTCTTTGCATCTTTAACTGTTAATTCGTATCTCTTCCGATATCCCGTACAGACGGTATGAGAGGTAATCTCATGTCTGCTGTTTAATATCGTACCGTCAATATCGAGGCATATCATGTTACACACCATATCCGTATCCTCTTACTTCATCAGCTGCTGGTAGACATCCCGTTTACTGATTCCCCGGTCCTTCGCCACCATGCGCATGGCCTCTTTTCGTTCAATTCCCTGCTTCTCATACAGATCCATATGCTCTTCCAGAGACATCTCCTCAAACGACTTCATCCGTTCTTCCTTTATTTCACCGATGCTCTTCCCCTCGATAACAATGACGCACTCGCCTCTAGGCTCCTCCGTCTCATAGGCCGCCATCGCATCTTCAAACGTAGTCTGAAACGCCGTCTCATACCGTTTCGTCAGTTCCCTGCATATGGTAATTCTCCGGTTTCCCAGGGCCACTCTCAGTTCCTCCAGCGTCCTGACAAGCCGGTGGGGCGCTTCATATATAATGATCGTTCTCGTCTCCCGCTTCAGTTCCTCTAAAATCCACTGTTTTTCCTTCTTATCAGAAGGGAGAAATGCCTCAAAGCAGAAACGCCTCGTTGCCAGTCCCGATATGGTCAGAGCCGTAATGCAGGCCGCAGGCCCGGGCAGAGATGTAAGCGGTACTCCCGCCTCATGGCACTGTCTCACCAATTCTTCGCCCGGATCAGAGATTCCCGGTGTTCCCGCATCTGTAATTAATGCGATGGAAACTCCATTTTTCATCTGCTCCACCAGATATCTGGCCTTGTCCACCTTGTTGTATTCATGATAGCTGGTCATGGGCGTCTTAATATTAAAGTGGTTTAACAGCTTAATGCTGTGCCGGGTGTCCTCCGCCGCAATCAAATCCACTTCCTTTAACGTATTCAAAACCCGCAGGGTAATATCATCCAGATTCCCAATAGGCGTCGCACATAGATACAGCTTTCCTGTTTTCTGATCCTTTACCTGTTCTTCCATCTTCTTTTCCAACTTTTCTGCTATTTTTCAGGCTGTTTGACCGGCCTGTTTCTTCTATCATTAGTAGATATACTTTAACACAGAGGGCGAGACTTTTCAAGGAAAGGCGGAAATATGGCAGGGCGGAAAACACCAATCCCCTGGTTCTCCGCCCTGCCATATTCACCTAATTCTCCAAATCCTCCCCATTGCTGGCAATAACTTTCTTATACCAGTAAAATGACTTCTTCGGCTTCCTGCTCAAATCTCCGCTTCCGTCATTGTGTTTATCTACATATATGAATCCGTAGCGTTTATCCATTTCCCCGGTTCCTGCGCTTACCAGATCAATACAGCCCCATGGAGTATAACCCATCAGCCGTACACCGTCCTGATCTATCGCCTTCCTCATCTCTTCAATATGGCGTTTTAAATAGTCAATTCTGTAGTCGTCGCAAATCTTCCCGTCTGCCTCCTCCTGGTCGTATGCCCCCAGCCCGTTTTCAACGATAAATAAAGGGACATCATAACGGTCCGTAAGCCAGTTAAGTGCATACCGAAGCCCCACAGGATCGATCTGCCAGCCCCAGTCCGACTGTTCTACATATGGGTTCGTTATCAGATCATCCCGTTCGCAAAATGCATATTCCGGCGAATGCTCCCGATATTCTGTGGTATAGGACATATAATAGCTGAACCCCACATAATCCACACAGCCGCCGCGCAAAATCTCCAGATCCTCTTCAGTGCAATCAATGGAAAATCCCTTCTGTTTCCAATACGCCGGTATTCCCGGAGGGTACGCTCCCTTTACATGCACATCTCCAAAGTAGTACTTTCTCTGCATGGCTTTCTCGGCCATCATGATATCTTCAGGCCGGCACGTCTTAGGATAAACCGGAGTCACACTCAGCATACAGCCGATCAGAAAATCCGGGTTTATCTCATGTCCCTTTAAAACTGCAAGCGCACTGGCTACCAGCTCATAGTGTGCCGCCTGGTACATGACCTCTTCCCGTTCTTCACCCTCGCTGTACTGTATTCCGGAATCTGAATATACCAGAAAATCACTCCAGTAGTTTGCCTGGTTATTAATTTCATTAAATGTCATCCAGTATTTTACTTTATTTTTATATCGTTCAAAACATACAACTGCAAAATGTACAAAAAAGTCAATCAGCTTCCGGTTCCGCCATCCCCCGTAATGCTCTGCCAGATGGAGCGGCATCTCAAAATGGCTCAGTGTAATCACCGGCTGTATTCCATATTTCAGACATTCGTCAAAGAGGTCATCATAGAAACGCAGTCCATCCTCATTCGGCTCTTCCTCATCGCCCAGAGGGAAAATCCTGGTCCACGCAATGCTGGTCCGAAAACACTTAAATCCCATCTCTGCAAACAGGCGGATGTCCTCCCGATACCTGTGGTAAAAATCTATTGCCTCATGGTTTGGATAATTTTCGCCCGGAAGGACCTTATGGGTAAAGCGTCTTAAGGTGTGCACATCTCCGCCAGTGGTCACATCCATAATACTTAACCCTTTTCCTCCCTCCAGGTAACCGCCTTCCAGCTGATGCGCAGCCACCGCGCCGCCCCACAGGAAATCTCCTGCGAAGACTCCCTTTTTTTTCTCTGTCATCTCATCCATTATGAATCTCCTTTTTTCTGATAATACGCTACAAATGCACTCGGCAGGATTCCCGTATATTTTTTAAATACATTGATAAAGTACTTATACTCCTTAAATCCACACTCCACAGCTACATTATAAATCTTACAGTCATCCTCCTTCAGTTTTTGAATCGCCATCTGAATTCGGTAACGGTTTAAAAAATCATTAAACGGAAATCCCGTTTCCTTCTTAAAAAGCTGGTTTAAATAGGTGGCGCTGGTCTGAAGCGGCTCAATCAAATCATTGATACTGATTTTCTTCTGGTAGTTATCCCTGATATAGGTAACCATCACCCTTGTTCTGGGAGAATAAGACTGCTCCGGCAATACAATTTTAAAATCAAACACATCGCGCTCCAGCGCTTCCCTGGTCTTAGTCTCCGCATCGCTGAAATGCTGTTTCATCCGGCATTGTGCCTTGGCTTTCTCCAGCGCTTTTTTGAGCTGCTCATACTCCAGCGGTTTAATTAAATATTCCGCCACCCCTAAATGCATAGCCGCCTTGGCGTAATGAAACTCATCATAAACAGACAGAATAATTGCCTCATACCCGTAAGCTTCCATGGTCTCTTCCAGCATCTGGATTCCATTTTTAATAGGCATCCCCACATCGGTCACAACAATATCCGGGTTAAGGCTGCGAATCATCTCCACGCCCTCCTCGCCATTGCCCGCTTCCCCTACGATTGTGCATTCACAGCCAATCCAGTCAAAATTATAGGCAAGGCCCTTTCGAATCATTTTCTCATCTTCAACCAACAATACCTTGTACATGTCCGTCCCCCCATTCAGGATTTCTGCGCCGGTATCTCAATAAAAACAGTTAAGCCGTCACCACTCCGGTTTTCCAGCCTGATTCCATACTTCTCCCCATAGGTCAGCTGTAACGTCCGGTTTACATTATACAGTCCCACATGGTCATCGGGATATTCCCTGCTGGCCAGATGTTCCATAACCTGAAGATAACGTTCCTCCGTCATTCCTCCTCCATTATCTTCAATTTTCATAATCAGCCTGTCCTCCACGATTGCCGCATGGACTGCAATATGAAACTGATCGCGGTGTTGAAAGCCATATTTTATGGAATTCTCTGCCAGCGGCTGTGAAAAGAACTTCGGTACAAATATCTGTCCGGCTTCCTCTTCTACAGAGATTTCATAGGTCAGACGCTCCTGGAATCTGGCTTTATGAAGCATCAGATAATCCTCTAAATGCTCAATATCTTCTTTGAGAGGCACGAATTTATCCTGATTATATAAATTATAGCGCAGAAATTTTGACAGGCTCAGTATCATTTTTTCCGCCTCGGCAGGGCTGACAAAGACGGTATACCTCAAGGTTTCAAGAACATTAAATATAAAGTGGGGATTAAACTGGTTTCTTATCATTTTAAACTCTGCCTGACGCTGCAGCTCCGCCATATTCTTGTTGGATTCTATCAGCGCATCCACCTTTTTTACCATAGAGCTGTATTCCTTTGCCAGAGTATCGAATTCATCCCCGGTTCCCAGCTCCAGGCTGATATCAAACTTTCCGTCACTCGTCTCCCTGATGGCATCCAGCATGGCGCCGATCGGTTCTGTCACCTTCCTGCTCATGGTCCTTGACAGCTTCAGAAGCAGGACAGTGATTAAGATCAGGACGAGAAGGCTGAAGCATATAAGGGTGCCAATATAGCCCTCATATCCCTTTTGATTTAAAGCATAGATATTAAGCCCCTCCTGCTCCATCGATTTGCAGCCCATCTGAAATAAATCGCCCTGTATTGATACCTGTCCATGGGAATTTGCTTTATACGCCAGCTTATTTAAACTGGTCCTGGCATTCTCACTGGTAGTTACGAGTACCGTGTCGAACTGATTAGTCACGACTACTTCCTCTGCCCCCTGCTTCAGCAGCAGTTCCCGCAGTTCTTTATTATCCGCATAATAGACCAGATATCCCAGAAGTTCTCCCTCTTCATAGATTACGGTCCCATACCCATAATACCCCGTCTGTGCGACGGTATCATGGTTCTCCTGATAATAAATCCTCACTACCTTGTTATCTTCTTCCGATGCAATACGAAAGAGAGGAAGAAAGGAATAATTCACTTCAAAATTATCCTTACTTCCGGATTTTAATATTACATTCTGTTCAGAATCAAGAACGCAGATCTGGAACTTACTTTCCGACTGGTTGATAATCCTGTAGTAGTCCTCAAATACGCGGTTGCTTCCCGCTCCTGACCGCAAAAAACCTTTTAATCCCTCATCCTGCGCCTGATTCTCACACACAGAGCGGTAAAAGTGATCCATCTGCTGAATCTTCTGCCGGACATTCTCCGCCGCCCTTTCCGTCCTTCCACGGATAGAGATCTCATTGAAGAATCCAATAAACAGAATAAAAAGAGCCAGTAAAACGGCAAGTGGTATAATAGCCGTTATCAGAAAATTCTTTCGTATATTATACTCAAACCCTTTACCAGCTCCTGATCCAGTCATCTGCGTTCTCCCGTTGTTGTATTCCTGTTACATCGATATCTCTCTTGTGCCGGTTACCTTAAATAATATAAAGATAGAACATATTGTAATTACTGTCAAGATGGTGGACAACGCCGCCGCAATACCGTAATTTCCGCGAATAACCTCCGAATATATGGCAATCGTCATTGTCTTTGTCTTGCCTGTATACAGCAGGATAGAAGAACTTAATTCTGTGATAATCGTTATCCAGCTCATAATGGCTCCCGATATGACACCGGCTCCCATCATCGGCAGCGTTACCCGGAAAAATGTTTTTATTTTGGAAGCGCCCAGACTGAGCGACGCCTCTTCCACGCTGATTCCCGTCTGCCTCAGGATTGCAGCGCTGGAGCGGATGGTATATGGCATTCGCTTAATTGTAAACGCCACCACAATAATGGCCGCCGTTCCTGCGATCATCAGCGGTTTTTGATTAAACGCGGTAATCAGGGAAATACCAAGTACGGAACCCGGAACAATGTACGGAAACATGGTTGCTATATCCAGACCCCCAGTCAGAATCCCCGGCCTTCTGACCGTCACATATGCGATCAGAACGGAAAGAAAAACAATAAATACCAGAGCAATCATACCCAGCGTCAGAGAATTCCGTATGGCAAGCCCCATTTTCGAAAAAGCCGAGACATAGCTTCCCAGCGAATGGCCTGCTTTAAAGACGATGCCTTCCGTATTGCGGAAAGATGTCTCTATGATGCAGAATTGCGGAAGAAGGGCGATCAGCAGATACGCATACACAAATATGTGAGCTGCTGCATTTTTAATTCCTGCCGCTTTTTCTGCCTGAATCGGATTTAATGCGCCCTGGCTGTATGACAGTTTCTTGGAAACCACCTTCTGAAGCAGAAATGCCGCTGTGGTAAAAAGGATTGTCATAATGCTGATTGCGGATGCGAAGCCGACATCGCCGCCATTTTCCCCCATAAACTCATTGTAGACTAATACAGGAATCGTCTTATACCCCTCGCCAATCAGCATAGGCGTACCAAAGTCTGCAAGTGCCCGCATGAATACCAGAATTGCTGCTGCCAGTATAGTCGGAAGAATCAGCGGAATCGTAACTTTGCACATCTTTCTTATGCCGGTACAATTCATGCTCTCGGCCGCCTCCAAAAGGGAGTTATCCATGTTCTTAAGCGCTCCGGACACGTAAGTAAAGACCAGCGGTATCAATTGTAAGGTCAGCACCACCACAATTCCCTTAAACCCATAAATATCCGGCACCTGAATCCCAAATACATGTTTAAACAGATTGGTGAAGCTTCCGTTTCTTCCGAACATTAAAATCCAGGAATAAGCACCGATAAAGGGCGCAGACATCGAAGAAATAAGAATCAGAACCCGGATCCACTCGGCCCCCTTAATTTTTATCGTCGTTATAACATAAGCAAGAGGCGTGGCTATGACCACAGCCAGAACCGTCACACATAAGGTTACCTTAAAGCTGTTTCCAATCGTATTCATATAATACTTTTTACTGAAGAACCGTTGAAAGTAGGCCATGGTAAATGTCCCCGTCTGAGGATCTACCACACTGGATTTAAACAGATTAAACAGAGGAAAGAACATGAACAGAATATAGAGACACCATACCAGAAGCGTGACTACGGTCCAAATATCCAGATTTTTTCTTCTACTCAAGTTCGCTCACGACTCCTTTCGAATAATTGACATTTCCTTCCCTGTCATAGACATTGATTTTTTCAGTTTTTACCTTTAAGTACACTTTGCTGTCAGGAATCAGATGATCCGTCTCCGTGGACTCCTCCATCAGCATCACGACATCCCCTGTTTCCAGTTCAATATCATACCTTGTGGAGTTCCCTAAAAATACGCTGGATATCACACGCCCTTTCAGCCCGCTCTGATCTTTGCTGATTACGAAATCTTCCGGTCTGATGGAAACTAAAACCGCCTCGTCCTTAACCTTCTGCTCTTCGATTCCCTCTATAGGATTTACATATTCTCCAATTTGTATCCGATATCCAAAATCCCCCCGCAAAAGACGGCCATGAATTATATTGGAGCTTCCAATAAAGGTCGCAACAAAAATGTTGGCTGGCCGGTGATAGATGCTGCGCGGTCTGCCTACCTGCTGGATCACCCCGTCCTTCATAACGGCGATCCGGTCAGAGACAGCCATGGCTTCTTCCTGGTCATGGGTTACATAGATTGTTGTTATACCTACCTTATGCTGCAGTTCCTTAATGACATCCCGCATCTCCACCCGCAGCTTTGCATCCAGATTGGAAAGGGGCTCATCCATTAACAGGACATCCGGCTCGATTACAATTGCGCGTGCCAGTGCAATTCTCTGCTGCTGGCCGCCGGACATATTCTGTGGAAGCCGGTCTTTCAAATTATCAATTTTTACAACCTTAAGAACTTCCTCTACCCGCTTCTGTGCCTCCGCCTTTGAAACTTTACGGTTATCCAGGCCAAACCGGACATTCCCAGCTACCGTCAGATGGGGAAAGACCGCATAATTCTGAAATACCATGCCTATATTACGCTTGCCGGCGTCTAGATCATTAATCACCCGGTCATTAAAGGAAATTGTGCCGCCTTCAATACTGTTAAATCCGGCTACCATACGCAGAAGCGTTGTTTTTCCGCATCCCGATGGGCCCAGAAGGGTGAAAAATTCACCCTTTCTGATTTTCAGATCCAGTTTGGGAATCACGGTATTCTGCCCATACTTTTTTACTAATTCATGAAATGTAATCTCTACGCTCATCTATTACTGCACCTCTGCGAAAATCTCATTAAACGTATCAATAACATTAGCCTTATGTTCCGCAATCTCGTTTGGATCACGCTCAATATAGGTAATGCTGTCAGCGTCAGGAATAAAATCAGCCACTTTTGCGCCCTCTCTTACAGGGCGGCTCATAAACTCCGTACCAAATAAATCCTGAACCTCCGCGCTCGTCACAAAATCAATAAATATCTTGGCATTCTCCTGATTTTTGCAGTCCTTTATGATTGCAGAGACCGCCTGCCCCGGAATAACTCCCTCCGAAGGATAGGAGATTGCTACATCGGCGCCATCCTTCAAATAAGCAAAAGCAGCTCCTTCATAAGTAACCGTCACCGTATTCTCTCCGTCTGCCACACTCTTGTGAGCATTGCCCGAGCTGGCTGCCACCTTGCCATCCAGCTGCTTAATGAAATCTGTTACAAAGTTCCAGCCTGCCTCACCTTCCCATTCATGGTCATTGTAGATCCATGCCATGTCTGCAATCGTGCTGACTCCATTTCCGGAGCTGGCCGGATCCGGAAGAGCGATTTTCCCTTTAAGCTCTGGATTTAAAAAATCCTTGTAGCTGTTTACCTGGATATCTCCGATCAGATTCTTATTCCACATAATTACCGCAGAATCCATATTGATAGGAGTCAGTTTTCCCTGTACACAGTGGTGGCCATCCAGCATGAACTCATCATTTACCGAGGTGTATTCCTCAAAATAATCCATAAAATCATAGAACATGGATTCTGTTCCTCCGAGCATCACGTCGCAGTATGGATTAACCGATTCCGACTGGATTCTCTTTAACATTTCGCTGGTACCGCCAGCCAGAAGCTCTACTTTGATGCCTGTCTCCTCTTCAAATAACGGGATCAGCGTGTTAAGGATCTGATCATTACAAGCAGAATAGACCACTAAATTACCGCCTGACTGCTTCTCCTTGCTTTCCTTACTCTCCTGTGAGCTTTCCGCCGTCGTATCCGCGGAACCTGACTCGCTGCTCTTTGCCGTACCCCCTGTACTTCCACACCCACTTAATGTCCCCAATACCATTGCCGCTACCATTACCAGAGATGCACACTTTTTTAATTTCATAATCCTATCAACCTCCTGAATTGTTATGGCTTAATTATAAGCATTCATTATTCTTACTCCAATCCCAAAATTCATAATCTTTATCCAAAATTGGAAACTAAAAATACTATTTACAGATAATAACGGCAAAAAAATAAACAGGACTGCCTTTGTAGGAATCAGTCCTGTCCGTCTAACAACCATAATGATCATTTTCTCAATACCCGTAAATATCATAAATCTCCTGCGTATACACCCCCGGCTCCCGATATACCACAATCGGCGCCTCCACCTTAATCATGGATTTACCGCCGCGCACGGCTTCAATCAGGACCATATTGGCCTCTTTGTCCACAAATGGATGGACCATCTTCATCCGCTTCGGCTCCAGCTTATACTTTGTCAGCGCCGTAATAATTTCTATCAGGCGGTGAGGCCGGTGCACCATGTAGAAGCGCCCGCCCGGCCGCAGAAGCTTCGCCGCCTCCCTCGCCACATCGTCCAGCGTACAGAGCACCTCATGGCGGGCGATCGCCTTGGGCAGATCGGGATTTTTAAGTCCATGGGCGTCGTTCATATAGGGCGGATTCGAGGTCACCACGTCAAAGGAAGCCGCGCCAAACAGCCGGCTGGCTTCCTTGATATCGCCCTTTACGATCGAGACCTTCTCCTCCAGGTGATTGAGCGCCACGCTGCGCGCGGCCATCTCCGCCACCTCATCCTGAATCTCCAGCCCCGTATAATGTTCGCCTTCATATTTCGCTTCCAGAAGAATCGGGATAATTCCCGTCCCGGTTCCCAGATCGATGGCCTTTTCCCCCGGCTTCACCGCTGCGAAACCGGATAAAAGCACCGCGTCCATACCAAAGCAGAACCCGTCCTTCTTCTGTATGATCTGATAGCCGTTTCTCTGTAAATCATCAAGCCGTTCCTCATCCTTAAGCTCAATTATCATCTAACTTGGATTTCCCTTCCTTCTTCTCAAGGGCTTCCAGAGCCTTCAGCTCCGCATCCGCTACAGAGCCTTTATCCTTGCGCCGCCTCGGTTTAAACTTTAGCTGATCCACACGGTATTCTCTGATTTCCTTCTCATCCTTCGTGATGACGATGACCTTCACCAGCTGACGAAGCACGCTGACCGAGTGAACCTCACCCTTCAGTCCGTCGTCCGTAGTCACATAATCCCCCACATTCGGAAGCTTGCTGTTTAAGTCCTCGTACGTCTCTTCCTCATTCTTCAGACAGCACATGAGCCTTCCGCAGACACCGGAGATCTTCGTCGGATTCAGCGACAGATTCTGCTCCTTCGCCATCTTAATTGAAACAGGGATAAACTCCGATAAGTAAGAGTGGCAGCACAGCGGCCTGCCGCAGATACCGATTCCTCCCACAATCTTCGTCTCGTCCCTGACGCCGACCTGACGAAGCTCGATTCTCGTTTTAAATACCGACGCCAGATCCTTTACCAGTTCGCGGAAATCGATTCTTCCATCTGCGGTAAAGTAAAACAGCACCTTGTTGTTGTCGAAGGTATATTCCGCATCGATCAGCTTCATCTGAAGCCCGTGTTTCCTGATCTTTTCCTTACAGATCCGGAACGCTTCCCTTTCCTTCTCGTGGTTTTTTAACTCCACATCCTCGTCTTCTCTCGTCGCCATCCGGATCACAGACTTAAGCGGCTGAACAACCTTGTCATCCGGCACCTCTCTGCTTCCCAGCACTACATAACCGTATTCAATCCCTCTCGCCGTCTCCACAATCACGTGGTCACCCGTATGAATCTCCCTGCCGGCCGGATCGAAATAATAGATCTTCCCCGCATTGCGGAATCTAACACCAATCACTTTTATCATCAATCAGTTCTCCTTCATTACCAGTAACATGAGCTCCATGGCCAGTTCCATATTCACATTGGCATTCAGCCTGATCCCCGCCTTATCAATGGACTGGAGAATCTTTTCAATCCCATCGTAGGCGCTGGCGGCGCTCATTTCCTTAATTGTATTATACTCTTCCTTAAACACCAGAAGATTAATATCCTGTGTCACCTTATACATCAGCACATCCCGGTACCATAGCTGCATAAAATCGAGGCAGTCGCAGATGTCCAGGCTCTCATCCTTCAGCTTTTTGATATAGTCCAGAAGCTCCGTAATATCCATATCCTTCAAATGCTTCAGCATATGGAGGAGCTCGGTATACATCAGCTGAAAATCCTCCGAAGAGGCCAGATGGATCGCCTTTCCCAGATTTCCTCTCGCAAACGCGGCGTAAATCTCCGCCTTCACCTCGGGAATCCCCAGAGATTCCATCAGATACGTCCTGACCACGCTGTCCTGAAGCGGCTTCAGCTTTAACTGCACGCATCTGGAGAGAATCGTCGGCAGAAATGCCTCCTGATTCGTAGTCAGCAGCATGATAATCGCATAGGACGGCGGTTCCTCGATGGTCTTAAGCAGGGCATTCTGCGCCTGCGCCGTCATCTTTTCCGCTTCATCCACGATGTAGATCTTATAATAGCTGCTGTAGGGCCGTACCATGATTGTATCATTAATCTGTTCCCTGATATCGTCAACGCCGATGCTGTTCGGCTTTTCATGATTTACAAAAATCAAGTCCGGATGGTTGCCGCTCATCACCTGCTTGCAGGCGTGGCACTGCATACACGGTTCCTTCTTCCCCTTTTCACAGAGAAGCGTCATGGCAAATGCATTCGCCAGCGACTTACGTCCCATTCCTGCCTCACCTGTCAGAATATACGCATGAGATACATGATTTGTCTCTATAGCCTTCTTAAAATGTTCCTTTATCATCTCATGACCGATTATATCGTTAAATCCTGGCATTGGGGCACCTCCGTCTCAAAATATACGGATTTATTATAGCATATAAAATTCATACTCACAAGAAATAAGTGCTGGTAATTCCCATAAGAGGGCGTCTCCTGTCATTTCCCGCACAAAAAGAAACAGACGGCCCCATACGGCAGCCGTCTTAAGCATTTAATTCAGTTCCATCCTCTCACCAGCCTTCACCCGGTAAGAAATCCCGTCCTTCTCAAAATATACGTCCACTGCGGCAGGATTCCACACCATAGACCCATCCGCGCTGAACTGCAGCCGGTCGTACGCCGTCATGTAATCATACAGCTCCAGGTTTGTCGCATACCAGATCTCATTCCGGTTTCCGGTGTACGCAGCAAATCTCTCAATCACATCCCAGTTCCCATCCGCCTCAAACTCATAGCTGTGTCCCCAGAGATAGAACAGCCAGGAGCCGTACTTTGGCGTCTCCTCCACAAATTTTTCCGCCAGCTCCATCAGACGCTCATCCCGGTGATGGCACGTGGCCGTCAGACGGAGCCAGTCGGACGGAAGCCGGAAATCCCATGTCGAAACCGTTGTTCTCGCATAGGCGATTCCCGCCTGCACAAGCGTATCGACCACCCTGTCACTGGTAGTACCGAAGGGATAAGCCATACCCCTGACAATTGTATGAAACTGCCGCTCCAGATTCTCCCGGTCCTTCATCACCTCCGCCGTACAGAGATTCACCGGAAGCTGCTCCAGAAACGGATGTGTCAGCCCATGAACCGCCACCTCCATACCGCTGCCGCCGTAGACCTCCGTCACCGCCTTTTCCGTCATCCTTCTGTGCACCGTACCCGGCGGGTATACCGTACCCTCTTCCGCATAAAGCCCGCTGTTTAAGTTAAATGTGCCCTTTAATCCATGCTGCTTCATGATTTCGATCAGACGGATATCCTGTTCCACTCCGTCGTCATAGCTTAAAGTCAGCGCCTTCCTTTTTCCCTTTGGAAACTGAATAAAGATACTTCCCATGATTTTTGTCCCTCTCCTCCTGATCACCAATACCATTCTTCTGAACACCTGCTCTAGATTCTCATAACCGCCTTCATATCCCTGCAAATCTCCTCCAGGCATACTCTCAGATCATCATTCCTGTATCTCCTGTCAATTCCGCATCTTACCAGGTTTTCTTCCTTAAAATCCTCTTCATCTGCCAGAAATCTCCGGCAGAGTTCCTTATACTTCGGTTCCTTCTGTCCCTTTTCCCGCTCCAGCGCACGTTCCAGCCTCACGCCGTCATCCACCTCGATGTAGACAGGAACCAGCCCATTTTCACCGAAATACTCTCTCATCTTCTCATAAGACTCCAGCGTTCCGATCATCAGATAAGAATCCCTGTCATCCAGACAGATCTGCCCGTCATCCACGGTAAAATAACTCCACGGTCCATACACCGTCTGATACGTCCGTTCCTCGATCAGCCTTTTCTCCCTGCGAAAGTCATCCAACCGTTTTACCGTCGTAAAATGGTATTCCACCCCTTCCGTCTCCCCATCCCGGATCGGCCTCGTCGTATAAAGGACCACCGTCTTTAATTCCGGTATCCGTTCCCGCAGTTCTTTATAAATCGTATCCTTCCCGGATGCGCTTTTTCCCATCACATAAAAAATCTTTCCCATGTTTCATTCCTCAGTTTTTTCTAAAATAATAGTATCTAATTCTCCGCTCCTGCTGCCGTCAAAACCGCCTCCACCTCCGGATCCGCCGTTCCCTGGACCGGAAGGCCCTTGCGCTTATACTGCCGGATCATCTCCACCAATTCCGGTTTTAATACTTCTCCCGGCGCCACAATCGGAATTCCCGGCGGATAGATGTAGATAAACTCCCCGGATACCATTCCCTCACACGCATCGAGAGGGACAGACCGCCCCGGAGAGTCCATCGCCTGTGCGATCGTCATAGCAATCTCCGGCCATCCACAACCGCGTTCCTTTTCCATCCCGTTATCCACAATTCCACAGTCTCTTTCCCCTGTGTTATCCCCGTTTATCCCCGTAAAGCCTGATGCGGCAGTCCCGCAGTCTCCCGTATCCCTTCTCCGCTCATAATCGATCTCCAGGAAAGCCCGGCATAACCGGTCCAGACCCTCATCCGTATCAGCCACCGTAGTAATCGCCGTCACATAATCCGGTCCGCACATTTCCATTTCCAGATGGTATCTGTTTCGAAGCAGCTCCGTAAGCTCCGGCCCGGTCAGACCGCTGCTTCCCACTGAAACCACAATTTTAGACTTATCCACATCAAAGACCTGGCACCGTCCTTTCACTCCGCCAAGAAGAGCCAGACACTCCATCTCCCCCATCCGCCGCCGGATACGGTCAAGCCTGCCGCTAAAGGCCTTCATCTCATCTCTTCCCGCTTCATCCATCCATCGGATACAATTTTCAATAGCGGCCATCAACACATACGACGGGCTGCTGCTTTGGAACATGTGTACATACCGGTCAATCCTGCTGATATCCGCAAATCCCGCGTTCACATGCATGACCGCAGTCTGAGTCAGAGAAGGAAGCGTCTTATGGAGACTCTGTATCACCACATCCGCTCCCAGTTTCAGCGCAGAAACCGGGAATCCCGCCTCCCCTCCAAAGGGGAAATGCGCCCCGTGAGCCTCATCCACAATCAGTGGAATCCCCCACTCATGGACGATTTTCGCAATTGCACCGATATCCGAGACAATACCGTCATACGTGGGAGATACCACCAGCACAGCCTCCGTCTCCGGATGGGTTATCAACAGCCGCCGCACATCCTCCGGTGATAATCCACCCTGAATCCCAAATTCCGGGATCGTCTGTGGATAAATATATTCCGCCCTCAAATGGCCCAAATACACGCCATGATACGCCGATTTATGGCAGTTCCGGCTCATGAGAATAGTGCCTCCATGGGAAACAGAGCCGCAGACCGCGCTCAAAATACCGCAGCTGCTTCCATTCACAAGATAATACGTCCGGTCCGCCCCATAGACATTTCCTGCCCACTCCATAGATTCCTTCAGAATCCCTTCCGGGTGGTGGAGATTATCAAATCCCTCAATCTCGGTAATATCCACAGAAAACGGATTTGGAAAATCCCCTGCAAATCCGGCCCCCGCCTGCCTCTTATGCCCCGGCATATGAAACGGATAGGCGTCAGATTCCCCATATTCCATTAATCGGTCCAGCAGATACTTCTCCATCTCCATCCTCCAGATAGTTTTCTGTTACAGTTTTCTTCCAGATTAGCAGATCAATGGTGAAATGTCAAATCCTCACTCTGTTACAGGTATTGCTTTGCAATCCGGTCCTCCGGCTTTCTGTCCGTCAGATAGAGAACCAGAAGAAAGATCCATTCCAGGGGCTTCATCACCAGATATGTAATATCCGCCGCCAGAGGCGTCCTGATGTGCTTTGCCACCGGATACCCATACGTATCATACACATGGCGCACGAAGCGGTGAAAACGCGGTGTACGCTCCTCAAGCACCTGCTCAAATGCATTTGCCACACACAACTGCCGGTTCACCACGATCCGATGCCCGTGCCGGACTCCCATCCGTTGGGGTTTCACCAGTTTCTCATGTCCCCCGGCCGCCACCGTACAGAGATAATGACCATCGCTGTAAACTGTCGGCGGTGATATCCGCTGTGACAGCATCCAGTCGCTTGTCTCTGTAAATGCCTTCACCGCGGCGGATGGCTCCTGCCCAAACAGCACGAGAACCGCAATACAGATTCCCAGCACCGGCCACACCATGAGAAATGCCAGCGCCGGCCAGCAGCTGCTCTTTACCAACAGGCGCCGCAATCCCGTCAACTTTTCGAAATCTTTTCCCTCATCCTCTTCCTTCTGTTCCTTTAACAGGGTCTTCACCACAGAAGCTGACAACAGAATCACATTCAGAGGAAATACAGCGAGATAAACAGATAATTCATCCGCCCGCCCCAGCACCTGGATAATCCACATCACACAGACCGCACATCCAATATACAAAAATGATATACTCAGAATCTTAACCAGCGGCGGCAGCCTTTTAGACGCCAGCTTTAGCAGAAAATATCCCAGAAGCCCCAGCGAAACCAGAACAAGAACTGTAACCACATAGTGCCCCGACACAGGAGTATGGATCGCAGAGTCACTGGAAAACAGCTGCTCCTGCCACTCGCCTCCGATTCCCATATAATCATACAGTATAGCAGAAAACAGCGGTCCCAGAATCCATGTAAGCACCTCCGCCGCATTTTTAAATTTCCCCGGTTCTGCAAGAATAAAATATAAATTCATGAAAGTCAGAATAATCGGAACTATAAAAAACAGAAACAGCAGCCCCAACAGTATGATACTTCCAAAAAGTTGCCCTGCCAAATCAGCCATTATTCCATCCCCCCATTTCTGAACGATTGTTTTGCCTTTTCAAACGAAAGATTCCATGTCCTGAAATCCGCAGCCCCCACCTGATAGTTCTTAGAAATAACCCACCTGTAATACTCCGTTAAAAATTCCGTTCTCCCGCCGGAATAAAACCGTACGAGAACCGCATTATCTTCAAGCGCCTCAAGCACTGCAGGCACTGCGTCCGCCGAAAGCGCCTGCGTCATATACGTAAAATCGCTGTCAGACCATTCACCCACATGAGATGCATTATAGTCCGCAATCACCCGGTCCGGTCTCATATACGAAAATCCCACAAAAAATACAGATACCATCACAAGGCACCATCCAAACAGCGGAAATCGGTTCCTATAGATCAAAATAACCACACCAGCCATCATACACGCCAGCAACAGCAGGAACCACAGCACCAGAATCCGCAGATACGTCAGGTGATACTCCCCGACATACAAAGCCATCCGGTATGCCGCGGATGCGATCATCACATACGTACATCCGCAGATGACAGTCAGAACGCCATTTAAGAAACGGCTTCTCTTAAAAAACTTCAGGTTCATAAGCACCATAACCAGATTCATCACAGCCACAAACAGAAGCTGAAAGAATCCCTGCCGCGCGTAGGAAGAGTACGTCACACCCTCCGGCAGACTGCCTTTTCCGAGAAAAAGGTAAATGACCTGTATCCCGCTAAAGAACAGATACAGCAGAGCAACGGCGCTCATGCACGTAATAGCGGTAACCGGTTCGTGGGTTCTCATCGTCTTTTCTTCCCTGGAGATCTGGTCCATACAGGCTCCGCAGATCAGGCAATAGACTCCAAATGCCCCAAAAGCAGTCATGGAGACCATAATGAGAATAGTCCATACATTCAGAACCGTCTCCATCCAGTGAACCACCATGGAGCCAAACACTACATCCGCCCGCCCCAGAAGAAATCCGGCCACCAGCAGGATCGGCAGCGCTGCAGCCAGCACCATGAGCACCCGCGAAGTTTTGCTGG